>Ga0335075_10001460_pt1 | contig 38979 bp, 37 predicted proteins | sample Lox_Sample_24_FD_206723 | JGI IMG/M metagenome (GOLD analysis project Ga0335075, IMG submission 206723) | Soil microbial communities from Loxahatchee National Wildlife Refuge, Florida, United States - Lox_Sample_2.4 | ecosystem: Environmental > Terrestrial > Soil > Wetlands | place: USA... | reverse complement strand
CGGCAAGACAACGACGATGCGCAGCCTGATGGGGCTCACCCCCGCGCGCCAGGGCACCGTGCGGTTCTTCGGCGCGGATACGACGCGCTGGCCCCCGTTTCGCATCGCCGCACTCGGCGTGGGCTACGTACCCGAAGGCCGGAAGATTTTCCCCTATCTCTCAGTGGAAGAGAATTTGCGGGTTCCGCTCGAACGCAGCGGCCCGTGGACCATTCCGCGAATCTACAAGCTGTTCCCGCGGCTCTACGACCGCAGGAACAATCGCGGCCGCCAGCTTTCGGGAGGCGAGCAGGAGATGCTCTCGATCGCCAGGGCGCTTCTGCTCAATCCCAGGGTCCTGATCCTCGATGAACCCTCGCAGGGCCTCGCACCGCTGATCGTGCGCGAGGTGTTCCGTATCGTTTCCGAAATGCGCAACGAAGGCATCTCGGTGCTGCTCGTCGAGCAGAACGCGCGCATGAGCCTCGAGGTCGCGGACTTCGCCTACGTGCTCGATGACGGGGCGATCGTGCACGCCGGACCGGCCGCGGAGCTTGCCAAGGACGAGGCGCGGATCGAGTCCCTGGCCGGCGCGACAGCGGAGGGGTGGGAAGAGAAGGCGCCCATCGCGTAATCGCCGAGCGCACGCGCCGGCATGGCGCGCTCAATCCCGTGCGCGGGGAGCGACGCTTGACACACTTGTGCATGCATGATGCTATTGTAGGAAAGCGTTCGATGCATGCATCACGCTCGGCCCACTTCGGGGGAAACGATGCGCGAAAATCCGTTGAAGCAGCGCCTCGCCGACGGCGGTTACGCATTCGGAACAATGGTGTTCGAGTTCTTTACCCCCGGAATCGCCCAGATCGTTCGCGCCGCCGGCGCCGAGTTCGTGCTCTATGATATGGAGCACAGCGGCGTCGGTATCGAGGTGATCAAGCAGCAGATGGCAAACTGCCGCGGCATCGGCATCGTGCCGCTGGTCCGGGTTCCTGCCACCGAGTACCATTTCATTGCCCGCTCGCTCGACGCGGGTTCCATGGGCGTCATGGTGCCCATGGTCGAAAGCGCGGAGCAGGCGCGCGAGATCGTGGCAATGACACGCTATCCCCCGCGGGGCAGGCGCGGCGCTGCGTTCGGCGTGGCGCACGACGATTATGAGGCAGGGCCGGTGGCGGCAAAGATCGCCGCTGCCATGGCCCGCACGCTCGTCATCGTGCAGATCGAAACGGCAAAGGGCGCGGCGGCAGCCGACGAGATCGCTGCCGTGGATGGCGTGGACGTGGTCTGGCTCGGGCATTTCGATCTGACGAACTTTCTTGGCATTCCGGCTGAATTCAACCATTCGCGCTATCTGGCCGCGGTCGAGCAGATCGTCGCCGCCGCGCGCCGGCACGGCAAGACGGCGGGATTCATGCCAATGGATGATCAATGGGCGCGCGACTATCTCGGCAAGGGATTCCGGATGATGGCGTACGGAATGGATCTGATGATGCTGCAGCAGCAGCTTGCGCATGGTCTCGGTGTGATGCGTGAAGCAGCGGCGGCTGACGGGGCCGGCAAGCGGCGGGCGCGAGGATGACCACGTTCCGGGTCGGTCTGACACGCGACCTGATGGATGCCGGCGGAAAGCCGACATTCGGAGACGAGGCGCTGGCGACACTCGGCAAGGACCCGAGGATCACCTGGGAGGTCCTGGCCGAGGATGTGAACGAGATTACGCCGGCCGAGATCGGCGCCTATGACGCGCTCTATATCGGCATGCCCCGCGTCACGGCGGCGAGCTTTACCGGCAATGAGCAGCGCACCCGGGTGATCGCGCGCCACGGTGTCGGATACGACACCGTCGATGTCGGGGCCTGCACGGCGCATGGCGTCATCCTGACCATCCAGCCGGACGGAGTCCGCCGGCCGATGGCGGTGGTCGCGCTGACCTACGTCCTCGCGCTCTCGCAGAAGCTCTTGATCAAGGATCGCCTGACCCGCAGAGGCCGCTGGGCGGAGAAGGTCGATCACATGGGGCGTGGCCTGATCGGCCGCACGCTCGGGGTGATTGGCGCCGGCAATATCGGCAGCGAGATCATCCGCCTGGCGCAGCCCTTCGGGCTGCACGTGCTGGCCAATGACCCCTATGTCGCGGCGGCGACGATCGCGGCGGCGGGTGCGCGGGCGGTCGATCTCGGAACCCTGCTCCGGGAATCCGATTTCGTGGTCGTCATGTGCCAGTTGACGAAAGAGACCCGGCATCTGATCGGCCGGGCGGAGTTCGCGTTGATGAAACCTGCCTCCTATCTCGTCAGCATCGCGCGCGGCCCGATCGTGGATGAGGCCGCGCTGATCGCCGCGCTGCGGGAGGGGCGGATTGCCGGGGCCGGGATCGATGTCTTCGAGCAGGAGCCGGTTGATCCGGCAAACCCGCTGCTGGCGATGGAGAACGTCATCGTCTCGCCGCATGCACTGTGCTGGACCGACCAGTGCTTCAGCGGCATTGCCGAGAGCGGATTCAAAGGAATCCTGGCCGCATTTTCCGGAACGGCGCCGCGCGGCGTGGTCAACCAGGACGTGCTGGAGGACCGGGGCCTCAAAGAGTGGCTGGCGGCAAACGCAACGGCCGGGCGGGGATAATTGCCCGCCGGTAGGGGAGGAAGAAGCAATGGACGAAATCATACCGGACGAAGAGCACGAGCGGGCACTGGCGCGCGAACTCGATGCATGGCTCGCCGGCGATCATTCCCGGCGCCACGTGCTGGCGGCCCTGCTCGGAATCGGGGCGGCGGGCGCGGTGCTGCCGGCCAGCGCGCATGCCGCGAGCCGGGCGGGTTGGCTGGGGCGCCAGCAGGACCACTTGTTGCAGCAGGCGGCCGTTGATCTCGCCTCTCCGGATACCCCGCTCGGCAAGGCTCAGGCGGACGCCGTCACTGCCTCGACCAAAACGCCGGCGGATGGGTCGGCGTTCCGTGCGGTGGCGGCGGCAAAGGGGAAATTCAACAACGTCTCGCTCGCCCTGACCTACGAAGCGGGACTCCAGGCGCTCGAGCCGCGCAACTTCTCGGGCCCGCTCTGGCAGCAACTGACCGGCATGAACTACAGCGTCGTCGAGCTGGCGCACCCCGACCTCTACTCCAAGGCGATCACCGAACATATCGCGGGCTCCGGCGCCTACGACGTGCTCGATATCGAGCCGGCCTGGATTCCCTCGCTGGCCGATGGCGGCGTGATCGCGCCGGTCGACGAGTACGTGAAGAAATACATGAACCAGGCGGACCTCAACGACTACCACCCGCTCTTCAAGTTCCTGCCGATGTACAAGGGAAAGCGCTGGGGCTTCTTCGATGACGGAGATCAGCTCGAGCTCTATTACCGTGCCGACGTGTTCGGCGATCCCAAGCTGAAGAGCGCCTACGAAGCGAAATTCAAGCAGCCCTTCCGCGTGCCCGCGACCTGGGACGAATATAGCCAGGTGGCGCAATTCATCACCGACCAGATGGCGCCCAACGTCTATGGCGCCGTGCATTTCCGCAAATTCGGCAGCCCTGGCAACCAGTTCGCCTTCTGCCAGCAGTTTCGGGCCAATGGCGGGGTCTTCTTCGACGCGAAGACGATGCAGGCGCAACTCGCCACACCGGCGGGGATCAGGACGCTCGAGCAGATGATCGCCGCCAACAAGGCGTCGGTCCCTGGCAATAACGACCTCGACGCGGTGGCGGCCTGGGTTGCCTGGCTCAGCGGCAAGTCGGCGATGCTGTTCTCCTGGCCGCCCACGGGGCGGATGAGCGAGAACTATTCGCAGCGTTCCAAGGCGGTCAATTTCGTGCCTACCTCGAAGATCGCCGGCAAGGTGGGCTACGCGATCATGCCGGGCAAGTACGGGGAAATGGCCTCGGGCTTCGTCAAGGCGATTTCCGCGGACAGCCGCCACCCGGAAGCGGCGTACCTGTTCGCGCAATGGCAGAGCTCGCCGCCGGTCTCGCTGGTGCGGGTCATGCTCCCCTACACGCTGCGCGATCCGTATCGCATTTCCCACTACACCTCGCCGATCTATCGCTCGCTCTGGCCATCGGCCAAGGACTATCTGATCAACCTCTCCAATGCAGCGAACTTTGGCATCACGGACATGATCATGCCGGGCTGGCAGGATTATGCGCTGACGCTCGACCGGATGTGCACGGCGGTGTGGGCGGGCAAGGATCCGAAGGCCGCGCTGGAGGGGGCGGATGCCGAGTGGAACGCGACCACGCGGAAGATCGGTGTCGCGGCGCAACGTGCCTCGTACCAGGAGTTCCTCAAAGGCGTGGGCTGCTATCCCGACCATACGGTCGACGCGATGGGGCTTGCCGTGCATCTGACCTGAGGGCGGCAGGGCGGCGGGCAAGGCGAACATGCCCGCTGCCGCGACCGGCGCCGGAAGACGGAGGCGATGAGGGGAGGCATCGGGGCGCGCGGGCTCGCCGGGCAGCGGGCGCGGCGGGAGGAACGGTCAGCACTCGCAGCCTGGAGTGAGCGCCACATCAATTGGCTGCTGGTGGCGCCGGCGGTCCTGCTCATTCTCGCGATCACGGTCTATCCGCTCGGCTATTCGGTCTGGGTCGCCTTCGTCAATTTCGACTTCCTGATCCCCGGCCACGCCTTCGTCGGCTTCGGCAATTTCGCCGCCGTGCTCAACGATCCGGTGGCGCTGCATTCCGTCGTGGTGACCGCCGTCTTCACCGTGGCCGATGTCGGGCTCGAGTTCGTTCTCGGCTTGGCGCTCGCCCTCGCGCTCGAGACGAAATTCCGCGGGCGGGGGATCCTGATGGCGATCTTCGTGGTGCCGCTCTTCATCGCCCCGGTGATCGTCGGTCAGTTCTGGTCGCTTCTGCTGCAACGGCCATTCGGTCCGGTGGACTACATCTTGAGCGTGATCATCCGCCACCCGGTCACGATCAGTTGGCTCACCGAATTTCCCTGGGACTTCATCGGCGTCATCCTCGCCGACATATGGCAGTGGACGTCCTTCGTCATGGTGATCCTGCTCGCCGGGCTGGCCGGCATTCCAGCAGAGCTTCACGAAGCGGCGGCGATCGACGGGGCGGGAAGCTGGCAGGGGTTCCGCTTCATCACGCTGCCGCAACTCTTGCCGATGATCCTGCTCGCTGTGACATTCCGGCTGCTGGGGGCCGTCAACCTGTTCGACACGATCTTCATGATGACCGGCGGCGGGCCAGGCACCAGCACGTACACCACAGCCTACTACCTTTATCAGACCGGCTTTCAGGAGTTTCATCTCTCGGAGGCGACGGCCGGAAGCTGGCTGTTCCTGATCCTGGTCTCGGCCGCCATTTTCATTCTTGTGCGCCGATTGCTGAAAGTGGAGGAGGCATGACGCGAAAGCGCGGCTTATGGTTCCGCTGGCGCCGCTACGGCATCGGCCGCACCGCCTTGATCGGCCTCTTTCTGCTGTTCGTCCTGTTCCCGCTCTACTGGGTGGCGGTGACCTCGATCAAGCCGAGCAGCGATTATCTCGCCATGCCGCCGGTGTGGTTTCCCGCCCACCCGACGATCGTGCACTACGTGGCGGCGCTGTTCGCCTATCGCGGGCTCGAGGGCCTTCTGAACAGCCTCGTCGTCGCGGTAGCGACCACGCTTCTGTCGGTGGCGCTCGGCACCTGCATGGGCTACAGCATGGTGCGCTTCGGCACCGGCGGGAGGGACCTCGCCTTCTGGGTGCTTTCGCAGCGTTTCCTGCCGCCGGTCGCAGTGGTGCTGCCGATTTTTCTCCTCTATCGGAGCTACCATCTCTACGACACCCGGATCGGCCTCGTGCTGGTCTATACCGTGATGACGCTGCCGCTCTCGGTATGGATGATGTACGCCTATTTCCGGCAGGTGCCGCGCGCGCTGGAGGAGGCAGCGCTGGTTGACGGCTGCGGCTGGTGGGGCGCCTTCTGGCGCATTGCCGTGCCGCTCGCGGTGCCCGGCATCATTGCCGCCGCCGCCTTCGCATTCATCGGCGTGTGGACGGAATTCTTCTTCGCGCTCAACCTCACCAGCCGCAACGCCTTCACGCTGCCCACCGTGTTCCGCTCGTTCCTCAGTTTTCAGGGTGCGCAATATGGCGAGTCGAGTGCGCTGGCCGTCATCTCGCTGGTGCCATCGATCGCGCTCGGCATGCTGGTGCAGAAGCACCTCGTGCGCGGGCTGACGCTCGGCGCAGTGCGCGGATGAACGGCACGGCGGAATTGGGGGTGGCAGGAGAGCTTCGGGACAGAGGCGAAGCAATCCCCTCCGGCCACGAAGAGGTGGTCGCCGCCTCGGAAGATGGATCCATGACCAATGAGGAGGACAAGCCATATGGCTGAGCACCTGACACCCACCCACGCGCGCAACATGCGGATCCTCGGGCACACCGACCAGGGCGGTGGCCGCGCCGACGGCGTGCAGATCATGGTGCATAACGGCTACGCCTATATCGGCCACATTTTCTCCAAGGGATTCTCGGTCGTCGATGTCAACGACCCGAGGAATCCGACGCCGGTCGCCTTCATCCCCGCTCCGCCCAACACATGGACCCTCCATCTGCAGCAGCATGATGACCTGCTGCTCGTCGTCCATGCGAAGGATATGTTCGCGCAAGCCGAGCTTGCGGACGAAAAAAACTATTACAAGGGCAAGGGAAGCTTTCACGATGCGGCCCCGGGCAAGCGCGACTGGTCGGCCGGTCTTGCCGTCTACGACATCAGCGCGCCGCGCGCGCCACGGCAGATCGGCTTCATGCCGGTCGAAGGTGGCGGCCTGCACCGCGCTTGGTACACGGGCGGCCGCTGGGCCTACGCCTCCGCGCTCCTCGACGGCTTCAGCGATTATATCCTGATCACCATCGATATGGCCGATCCGGCGAAGCCGCGGCTGGCCGGCAGGTACTGGCTCCCGGGCATGAATCTCGCCGCCGGAGAGAAGCCGAACTGGCCAAGCGAGTTCGGGCGTTTCGGGCTGCACCACGCCATCATCCATGGCGATATCGCGTATTGTAGCTGGCGCGATGCCTGTCTCGCCGTCGTCGATGTCGCGGACCGCGCAGCGCCGCGCCTGATCGTGCACAAGATGTGGGCTCCGCCGTTCGGCGGCGGTACGCACAACGCGCTGCCATTGCCTGGCCGCGACCTGTTGGTCGTGGTGGACGAAGCCGTGCTCGACAACAAGGAGGATGGAGAGAAGCCGATCTGGGTGTTCGACAACCGCATCAAGTCCAACCCGATCAGCATCGTTACCTTCCCGGAACCTTCGGATCGCGATTACGTGGCGCTGGGCGGCCATTTCGGACCGCATAACATCTACGAGAACCGACCCAACGGACTCGTCAGCGAGACGCTGATTTTTGCCACCTACCAGAACGCGGGCCTGCGCGTGTTCGACATCAGCGACAAGTTCCGCCCGGTCGAGGTCGGCGCCTGTGTGCCGCCGGCACCGACCAAACTCGTCGATCCGCGACCTAATCGCCCGCTTGTCCTGCACTCGGCGGACGTGTTCGTGGACCGCAACGGCATCTGCTATTGCACCGACTTCAGCGCCGGCCTCTACGTCGTGGAATACACGGGCGGGCGCTGAGACGGGTTTCCCGGAGCGGGTCCATGCGGGGCTGGCCCGGCAGGCGTGCTTCTGGGAGAGAGCTTGGCGGCAAAGGACGGGAGTTGCCCGATGCTTACGGAGCCTGATCCGGCTGTTATCTCGCTGCGACCGAACGTGCCGGGCGTGCCGGTGCAGTCGCATCCTGCGCGCGGGCTGATGCGCGGTGCGGTGCGCCAATGAGCGGCGCGGCGGAGCCCGAGATGGCGGTGCGGCTGTTCGGCGAGGCCCGTGGAGCGGCCGCGGATCAGCGCGAGGTCTCGGTCGGCTCACTGTCCTTCACCGTCGAGGGGCTTGCCTTGCGATGGATCCGCTTTGCCGGCGCGGAGGTACTGCGCGGCATCGCCTTCGTGGTGCGCGATCGTGACTGGGACACCTATCAGTCGGTGGTGACGGTCGAGGAATCGAAGCAGGATGCGGCAGGAATCCTGATCCGCCTCAGCGCGCAGATCCTTGCCGGCGAGACCACCCTTCTCTGTCGGCTGGTGGTGCAGGCGGAGGTCGACGCATTGTCGGTTTCGGCAAGCGCCACGAGCCAGGGGCGCTTCGTGACCAACCGCACCGGATTCGTGGTGCTGCACGGCGCCGGTTGTGCCGGCGGCGCTGCCCGCGTGCAGCATGCGGCGGGCGGGATGTCCGAGGGGGCATTCCCGCTCCTCGTGAGCCCGCATCAGCCGTTCTTCGACATCGCGGCGATCGGGCACGAACCAGCACCTGGTCTTTTCGCGCAGGTTCGGTTCTCCGGCGACGTGTTCGAAATGGAGGATCAGCGCAACTGGTCGGACGCTTCGTTCAAGACCTACAGCCGGCCGCTCTCGCTGCCGTTTCCGTACTCGATCGAAGACGGCGAAACGGTCGAGCAGAAAGTCAGTGTGACGATCCAGGGCCGGCCGCAGCGCTCGCTTGCCCGGCCCGACCGGCCACGCATCGAGGCAACGGATGACGCGGGTGGACAATTGCCCGCGCTCGGCCTCGGCGGGCGGGCGCGCGATTACCAGGGAACGGACGTGCTCCGCCGGCGCCTCGCCGATCTCAAGCCGGCCCTCCTGATGCTCGAGGCGGAGCCGGACACATCCTGCGAGCCGTTCCACGCGGCGGTGGCCGCGGCCGGGGCGCGCGCCGCGGTGATGCTGCGGCCGGGCGGGGAGGGGCTCGCGCCGTGGCGCGACAAGTTGGCACGGGCGGGGGTGCAGCCGGACGCGATCGCGCTGGTGACGACCGAGCAGGCCGTGCTGGAGGAGGCGCGGCACCTTTTCCCGGCCACGCGGATTGGCGCCGGCACCGATGCCTTCTTTGCCGAATTCAACCGCAAGCCACCGCCACGCGCCGATTTCCAGTTCTGGACCGTCAATCCGACCGTCCACGCAATGGACGATGCATCGGTGATGGAAACGCTCTCGGTGCTCGGCGACCAGGCGGCGAGCGCGCGTGCGCTGGTCCCGGACTCACCGCTCTGGTGCGGGCCGGTGACGTTGCGGATGCGGTTCAATCCGAATGCGACCGGACCGGCCGAGCCCGATCCGCCCGGAATCGCGCCGGCCGATTCCGATTCGCGCCAGCGTGGCCTGCTCGCGGCGTCCTTCACGCTCGGCCAGATCGCCGCCTGGGCGGCGGCGGGGATCGAGGCGCTGGTGCTCTATTCCCCCTTCGGCCCGCGCGGTGTGATCCATGCACGAACCGCCTTTCCCGTGCCCTGGTACGATGCGTGCGCGGAGGGCGTGGTCTACCCTGCCTATCTCGTGCTGGCCGGCCTTGCCGCAGAACCGCGCCCTCCGAAGCTGCGGATGGTGCGGAACGACGTTCCGGACCAGATCGCGGCACTGGCCAGCGCCGATGCGCTCTGGCTTGCCAACCGCGGCGCGGCAACGATCGAAATCAGCACACCGGGGAAAGCCGCGCGCATTCTGGACGCGGCGAGCGTCGTTGCGGCCGCGCAAAGGCCTCAGGAATTCTGGAGCGGCGATCCAGAGCCGCTGGCTGGCGGAAGGCTCCGCCTCGGCGGCTTCGCGGTGGCGCGCATTTCCCTCTGAAGGTCTCGCGCACCCCTCTCAGCGGCGGTCCTCGGCCTCCTTGCTGCCGCCACTCAGCCGATCCATCAGGGCGAGAAGAAGGCCGGAGACAACGATCACGATCTGGATCACGACCATCCAGAAGATGGTGCGATCCTGCGCATGCTTTGAGTAGATGAACGTTTCGAGCAGGCGGATGCTGGAGATGCCGATGATCGAGGCGATCAGCTTGAGCTTGATGGTGGCGGGATCGAACGTTCCCAGCCGCGTGACATGGTCGGACACCGGAATGCCCATGACGCGGGCGATGAACCCGCTATAGCCGGCGAGCGCGACAACCATCAGGAGATTGCCGACCAGCGCGAAATCGATGAGCGAAAGTGCGCTCAGGATCAGGTCGCTTTCCGATGTCCCGAGCACCGCCGGAACGGCAAGGACGAGTTCCTGGAGGAATTTGACCACGATCAGGCCCAGCATCACGATGAGGCCGACACAAACCGGCGCCATCAGCCAGGTGCCGAGCGCAATCGTCCGCTCGAGCACGCGGCCAAGGCGCTCCGTTGCGTCCGGTCTCCGTTCGCTCATCGGCCTCCCCTTGCCAGCCGTCGCGGCGCATTGCCCGGCGGCCCGCCGCCTTTCAGGCCGCTTTCGCCATTCCGCGCAGCACGTACTGCAGGATGCCGCCGTGGTGGTAATAGGCGACCTCGTCGAGCGTATCGACGCGTGAACGCAACGTCGCCTTGTCCGTCTTCCCGTCCGGGCGATGGATGATCAGCGTGACATCCATGCGCGGGCGAAGCTCGGCAAGTCCCACGATATCGAGCACCTCCGCACCGGAAAGGCCGAGCGTGTTGCGGTCCGTGCCTTCCGGGAAGACGAGCGGCAAGACCCCCATGCCGACCAGATTCGAGCGGTGGATGCGCTCGAAGCTTTCGGCGATCACCGCCTTCACGCCCAAGAGCAGCGTGCCTTTGGCCGCCCAGTCGCGCGAAGAGCCGGTGCCGTACTCCTTGCCGCCCAGCACGACGAGCGGCACACCCTCCTTGCGATAGCGCATCGCGGCATCGAAGATCGTCATCTGCTCGCCGGAGGGCATGTGCTTCGTGAAGCCGCCTTCGACGCCGTTCAGCAGTTCATTGCGAATGCGGATGTTGGCGAAGGTGCCGCGGATCATCACTTCATGGTTGCCGCGTCGCGCGCCGTAGCTGTTGAAGTCCTTTTCCAGGACCTGGCGCTCGAGCAGGTACTCGCCCGCCGGCGAGGATCGACGGATCGAACCGGCCGGGCTGATGTGATCCGTGGTGATCGAATCGCCGAGCCGGGCCAGGATGCGGGCCCTCGTGATGTCCTTGATGGGTTCGGGCTCCGGCTTGATTCCCTCGAAGTACGGCGGGTTCCGCACGTACGTGGAGGAGTCCGACCAGCGATAGGTCTCGGTGCCGCCGGTGGCCTCGATCGCCCGCCATTGTTCCGGCCCCTTGAAGACCTCGGCGTAGCGCTTGCGGAACATCTCGGGCTCGACGTTCGATTGCACCACCTCGGCGATTTCCGGGTTGGAAGGCCAGATATCCCTGAGATGAACGGGCTTGCCCTCCCGGTCGGCGCCGAGCGAAGCGGTGGTGATGTCTTCGGTCATCGTGCCGAGCAGCGCGTACGCGACGACGAGCGGCGGGCTCGCCAGGTAATTGGCGCGCACGTTCGGATGGATGCGCCCCTCGAAATTGCGGTTGCCGGAAAGCACCGCGACGCCGACCAGGCGATTGGCCTCGATCGCCTCGACAATCGGCGTATCGAGAGGCCCGGAATTGCCGATGCAGGTCGTGCAGCCATAGCCCACCAGGTTGAAGCCAAGCGCATCGAGATCCGTCTGCAGCCCGGACTTGGCGAGATATTCGCTGACCACCTGGGAACCGGGCGCGAGCGAGGTCTTGACCCACGGCTTTGGCGTGAGGCCGCGGGCACGTGCCTTGCGCGCCAAGAGACCCGCCGCAACCATGACCGAGGGGTTGGAGGTGTTGGTGCAACTCGTGATGGCGGCGATGACGACATGGCCGTGCTCGAGATCGAAGTTGCGGCCGGCGACCGCACCGCGTCGGCCCACCTCCGCCGCGGGCACACCGAGCGACTTGGTGAGCGCGGTCTGGAAGGCGGCGGCCGCATCCTTGAGGGCGACGCGATCCTGCGGGCGTTTCGGACCGGCGAGCGAGGGCACGACGGATCCGAGATCGAGCGCAACGATGTCTGAAAAGCGCGGCTCCGGCGTTGTTTCGTCGCGCCACAGGCCCTGGGCTTTCGCGTAGGCCTCCGCCAGGGCGATGCGATGCGCATCGCGCCCGGTGAGCCGCATGTAAGCGAGGGCCACCCGATCGAGCGGGAAGAAGCCGCACGTGGCGCCGTATTCGGGCGCCATGTTGCCGATGGTCGCCCGGTCCGCGAGCGCAAGCTGATCGAGGCCCGGCCCGAAGAATTCGACAAATTTGCCCACCACGCCTTTGCGCCGCAGAAGCTCTGTTACCGTCAGCACGAGGTCGGTTGCCGTCGCACCCTCCGGCAGCCGCCCGCTGAGCCTCACACCGATCACATCCGGGATCAGCATGGCGATCGGCTGGCCGAGCATGGCCGCCTCCGCCTCGATGCCGCCCACGCCCCAGCCGAGCACGCCCAGCCCGTTGACCATGGTGGTATGGCTGTCCGTGCCGAAAAGCGTGTCCGGATAGACATAGCGCGCGCCATCCACCTCGCTTGTCCAGGCACCCTGCGCGAGATATTCGAGATTGACCTGATGGCAGATCCCGGTTTCCGGCGGCACCACCCGGAAATTGCGGAAGGCTTCCTGGCCCCAGCGGAGAAAGCCGTAGCGTTCGCCATTGCGGCCGAAATCGGCGACGACGTTGCGCTCGAGCGCCTCCTTGGTTGCGAAATAATCGACCATCACCGAGTGGTCGATGACCAGATCGACCGGCACCAGGGGGTTCACCTTGTCGGGACTGCCGCCGAGATGGCGGATGCCGTCGCGCATGGCGGCAAGATCGACCACCGCCGGGACCCCGGTGAAATCCTGCATCAGGATGCGCGCCGGGCGGAACGGCACCTCCCTGTCCGAGTGGGCATTGCCGAGCCAGGCGGCGATCGCCTCCGCGTCCTCGACCTTGTATGTCTTGCCGTCCTCGGAACGCAGCACGTTCTCGAGCAGGACCTTGAGGCTGACCGGCAGGCGAGAGAGATCGCCAAGCCTGGCGGCCGCGGCGGCGAGCGAGAAGTACTGATAATCCCTGCCATCCACGCTGAGCGTGCGGCGGCTCTTCAGGCTGTCCTGCCCGATCTTTGTCATCTCGCGCCTGCCTTTGCCGTTTGCCGCGCCGCCCTACCAGGCGGCGCAACTCACTGGCACAACCCGGCGACGGCACGCATAAACCATAGGCTTCCGGCCGCTGTTCACAAGCCGGGTGGGTGCAGGCCAGCGTCGTGAGGACCGGAATGCTGCAAGCGGAAGCATTGGCGGCGATCAGGGGGGAACGGCTCGTTTTTCGCGACATCTCATTCACCCTTGCCCCGGGCGCGGCGCTCGTGGTGCGCGGGCCGAACGGTGCGGGCAAATCGACGCTGCTCAGGCTGCTCGCCGGCCTCGTGCGGCCGGCCGCGGGCCGGCTGCTCTGGCAGGGTGAGGATGCGCTCGACGACCCCGCGCTGCATGCGCGGCGCCTGGCCTATCTCGGCCATCAGGACGCGATGAAGGCCGGACTGACCGGCGCCGAGAATCTGCGCTTCACCGCCCTCCTTTCGGGCGGTTCGGTGGTCGAGGCTCTCGCCGCCATGGGTCTCTCGGCCCTCGCCGATCTGCCTGTCAGGCTCTTTTCGGCCGGACAGAAACGGCGGCTGGCGCTCGCGCGCGTGGCGCTCTCCAAGGCGCCGCTCTGGCTGCTCGACGAGCCGGGCAACGGCCTCGATACGGCCGCGGAAGCCAGCCTCGGGCGACTGATCGCGGGGCAGCGGGCGCGCGGCGGAATCGTCATCGCCGCGTCCCATGTCCCGCTGCCGCTCGCGGATGCGGGCGAGCTCGTTCTCGGATGAGGATGCTCTCCGCCCTTATCGGCCGCGAGATTCGCCTGGCGCTGCGCCATGGCGCGGACAGCGTTGCAGCGGTGCTCTTCTTTCTCGTGGTGAGCGCGCTCTTCCCGCTGGCGATCAGCCCGTCGCCTGCATTGCTCGGCCAGCTCGCGGCCGGGATCGTCTGGGTGGCGGCGCTGCTCGCCTCTCTCTTGCCGCTCGAGCGGCTGTTCGGCGCCGACTACGACGATGGCTCGCTCGATCAGCTTCTGCTCTCGGGCCTCTCACCGCTCGGCGTGGCAGCGGGCAAGGCCGCCGCGCACTGGCTGCTGACCGGCCTGCCGCTGCTCATCGCGGCCGGGCCCATCGCGATCATGCTGCGGCTCGATCCCGCGCGTCTGCCCGTGCTGCTGGGTGGGCTCCTGCCCGGCACCCTTACGCTTTCCCTCATCGGGGCGGCCGGCGCCGCCCTCGTGCTCGGTGCGCGGCGTGGGGCCATGCTGCTGCCGCTCCTCGTCCTGCCCCTTGCCACGCCGGTGCTGATCTTCGGCACCGCGGCGGTCGGGGCCGATCACCCGCGCGCGGAACTGCTGCTTCTGGCGGCGCTGCTGGCGGCTGCCCTGCCGCTCTGCCCGCTGGCGGCTGGCGCCGGCCTCAGAGCCGCCGCCGAGTAGAGCCGCCGCCGAGTCATGACTACCTGGGGTCATTGCGAAGGCCGGCTCGCAGCCGCTCCAGCGCGCGCCCGAGTCGCTCCGGGGATTGGGCGAAGCAGACCCGAAGATGCCCCTCCCCGCCCTCGCCGAAGGCGACACCCGGGGCCACCGCAACCTTGTGCTCGAGAAGCAGGCGGCGGGCCAAGGTGAAACTGTCGGCCAGGCCTTCGATGCCGATAAAGGCGTAGAACGCGGCATCCGGCGCGGCGTAGCGAATGCCGTTCTCGCCCGCCAGCGCCTCGCCCACCATGCGTCGCCCTTCGGCGCAGAAGCGCAGGAAGCGGTCGGGAGTGGCCGTGTCGGCAAGTGCCGCGATTCCGGCCTGCTGGATGAACGGCGCGACCGAGGAGTGGGTGATCTCCACCAGCTCGGAGATGCTCTCACGGCTGCCGGCAGGCAGCACCATCCAGCCGAGCCGCCAGCCCGTCATGATCCAGCTCTTGCTGAAGCTGTTGCAGACGATCACGCGGTCTTCCGGCGACGCGACGTCGAGAAGGGAGGGGGCAGCCGCGCTGCCGTCATAGACGAGGCGCGAATAGACCTCGTCCGAGATCAGCCAGGTGCCGTGCTCGCGGCAGAGGGTGAGAATGGCGGCAAGCTCGGCCCGGCTTGCCGTCCAGCCGGTCGGGTTGTTGGGCGAATTCAGAAGGAACGCGCGCGTGCCGGGAAGAAGGGCGGCGAGCCGGTCGAGGTCGAGGCGGAAGCGGCCGTCAGGTTCGGGTGTCAGCGGAAGAACGCTGACCGTGGCCCCGCGCAGCCGCGCGACGTTGCCGGCGTTCGGCCACGCGGGTGTGTGCACAAGCACCCGCTCGCCGGCGCGGACGGTCGCGGAAAGTGCCACGTTGAGGGCAGCCATTCCCGAGGCGGTAACCTGGATCCGGTCCTCGGCCACTGGGTTCGTGTGCAGGCGGGTAAGTGAGGCGGCCAATGCCTGCCGAAGAGCGGGCACGCCCCGCACATCGACGTACTTCGTGATCCCGGCATCGATGGCACCGAGCACGGCGTCGCGCGCCACCTCGGGACTCGGCTGGTCGGATTCACCGAAGCAGAGGAAATCCACGTCGGGGGTGACGAAGGCGATCTTCGCGATTTCGACGATGCGCGAGCCGGGAATGCGAACGATGTCGTGCATGGCCGACGGTTCGGTTTTGGTGGAAGCCGAAAAGGCGGACGAGGATCCGGGCTGCAGGTTGCGCTCCGCGGACAGGACCGCGTTCAGCATGACGGACATCCTTCCTGATGGCTAAGAAGCGGATTCGCGCGCCTCGCGCATCGGCAGCGAGAGCGTGTCATGAACCTTCTGAGACCCCTCGTGCGACGAGGCACGAAGATTGTTCTCTTTTGAAAAAGAGAACCAGAAAACTTTTATCTCTTCGTTCGGAGTCCCGGGGGCGGCGCCAGATCCAGAAAACGTGGAGAAGTCTTTTTGCTTCTTTTTCTTCAGAAAAAGAAGGGCCTTCCTTTTCAATACTTCATCAGGGCTCATAGCACCCTCTTAAAGCGGCTTCGGCTAGAGCGGCTTCTGGGCCTTCTCCAGCAGGCGCGAAAAGAGACCTGGCTTCTTCGGCACGGGCTTCGCCGCGCTCGCCTCACGGGCCTGCGCCGCTGCCTGCTTCTCTTTCCGGTCGAGCCACTTTTCGAGGCTCATGCCGGCCTTGGCGGCGCGTCTGGCTTCATAGGCCCGCTTGCCATCGGACATCGCCTTGTCCACCTGCATGGTCCTCTTCTTTCGTGCCTCAATTCGTTTGTGGCAGGGCGCTTTCCTGAGTGCAAGATGGCGGGCAATGGCTGAGCCGAGGCTCAAGACGGAGATTTGGGTGCGCGCGACGCTTCGGCTCGCGGATGTCACCGGTCGGCCCGGGGCCATGCTGCATCGCGGCGACCAGGACGCCGGAGGGGTGTTGGTGGTGCTGCGCGGAGAGGCAGGACTATGCGTTCTTTCCCAGGTCCGCACCGCGGAGGGCAGGCTGGCGTGGCTTCGTGCCACCGGCGCAGAGCCGGTGGACCAGGCAAGCGTTGACGCATATCTCAACCGCCAGATGCGGTTGGACCCGGACCTCTGGGTGATCGAGTTCCCGGCGCCGGATTTTCGTCCACCTTTTGCCGCCGAGATCCTGTAAATGATCAGTTTGGAAGGGACTGTGGCTGATCTGTTCGCAGTCTGTGGCATCCTTGCAACATATCGGGACAAAATCGCAACGGCCGACTGCCCGAAGCGCGCAAATGTGCTAAGCAAGGTCGGAAGCAGTGGTGACAGCAGGAATCGGCCGTGAGGCACAGGTTAGCCGGCTGCCGCCATGAGGGCACGAGCGGAACGAGGAGAGGACCCATGAAGCTCCGGACTGCGCTACTGGCCGCAACCGGGTTGGCGGCATTGGCGATTGCACAGCCCGCGATGGCGCAGACGCCGCCCGTGACCGGCATCTATGTCGGCGCCGGGCTCGGCTACAACATCCTGAACAACCAAAAGATCAACGGCAACAACGCGTTCGGGACCGCGGCGACGAAAGCCCAGTTCAATGGCGGCTTCGTGGGCGTGGCCAGCGTCGGCTACGGGTTCGGCAACGGGCTCAGGGTCGAGGTCCAGGGCGACTACTACAGCAACCAGGCGAATGGGACGACCACCTCAGAGACCATCAATGGCTGGGAAGACAAATACGGCGTGATGGTCAACGCCCTGTATGACTTCAACAATCTCGGCATTCCGGTGGTGCCCTATCTCGGCGTCGGCGTCGGCTATCAGTGGGCGAACTGGAACAACGTGACACTGACGAGCTACAATCCCGCTGCCACGGTGCACACCAGCAGCGTCGAAGGCTCGTTCGCCTATCAGGGCATCGCCGGTATCGCGTATCCGATTCCGGCCCTGCCTGGCTTGGCCGTGACGGCTGAGTACCGCTTCATGGGCATGCCGGAGAACCGGAAATACAGCGCGACGAGTGTCGGCCCGAACGGGACCAATACGGGGCAGCTTGTTGCCGTCCAGGAGTTCAACAACAGCTTCCTGGTCGGCCTGCGCTACAACTTCGGCGTGGCACCGCCCCCGCCGCCGCCCGCGCCCATGGCGGCCCCGGCCCCCGCTCCGGCCCGCACCTACCTAGTGTTCTTCGACTGGGACAAGTACGACCTGACCGATCGGGCGAAGGCGATCATCGCCGAGGCGGCGCAGAATTCGACCAAGGTCCAAACCACGAGGATCCAGGTCAACGGCTTTACGGATACGTCGGGCACGCCTGAATACAACATGGGCCTCTCCATTCGCCGTGCGAACTCGGTGAAGGCGCAGCTCATCACCGATGGCGTGCCGGCGAACATCATCTCGATCGAAGGCTTCGGCGACACGCATCTTCTGGTGCCGACGGGCCCGGGCGTGCGTGAACCGCAGAACCGGCGTGTCGAGATCATCCTCCAGTAGCCTCGCGCGAAGAGGGCAACGCGGCCCCTGATCCGAGCCGCGCTGCCGGGCGTATCTGAAAGGGCTGGCCGAGGGGTTCCCCGGCCAGCCTTTTCGTTTCCTTACTCCCCGCGATAGAACCGCTGGCGAGCAAGGGAGAAGGCGGATGAGACTGCGGCCCCTGTTGTTTCTGACGGCGATCGTGGCCGTGCCCGCATCCGCGCTCGCCCAGCCGTTCCAGGGGATTTATATCGGTGGCGCCGCCGGGGTGAATTTCCTCGGCCAGGAGAGCATCCATTCGTCCTCGGCGCTCGATCTGCCCAGCGGACGGGCTCAGTTCTCGGAAGGCTTCACCGGGCTCGGCAGCATCGGCTACGGGTTCGGCAACGGCATGCGGATCGAACTCGAGGGGAGTTGGCGGAGCAATCCGCTGCACGCGGTGTTGCGGCCCGGCGATCCCACCGAAGCTGGCGGGCGGCAGGTGATGACCGCGGTCATGGCGAATGCGCTGTTCGACATCGATATCGGCTCGCGCTGGATTTTTCCTTATCTCGGTGGCGGGCTCGGCTATGCCTGGACGGATTGGCAGCGGATTTCCGCCAGCGCGCCCGGAAGCGTCTTTTCCGCTGACAATACGGCAGGCGCATTTGCCTATCAGGCGATGGCCGGGCTTTCGTTTCCCGTCCCCCATGTGCCCGGCCTTTCCTTCACCGCCGAGTACCGGTTCTTCGCCGTCCCCGGCGGGTTGACCGTGCAGAGCTCCTATCTCAGCGGCGGGCATCTCGCTGAGGGAAACACGGATTTCTGGTTCAATCACAACCAAAGTCTGATGCTCGGCGTGCGCTATGCGTTCGGCGTGACACCGCCCGTCCTCCCGGCCGCCGCCGTGCCGGCCGTGCCGACAGTCCAGCAGAAGCACGATTTTCTTGTCTTCTTCGACTGGGACAAGGCAACCCTGACGGAGCGGGCGCGGGGCGTGATCAGCGAAGCGGCGAATACCGCGACCGGCGGCGGCGTGACGCGGATCAGCGTGAACGGGTACACGGATACTTCCGGCACGCCCGAGTACAATCGCGGGCTGTCGATGCGCCGCGCCCAGGCCGTCGCCGCGCAACTGATCGCCGATGGCGTGCCGAAGGCCGAGATCGCCATCATGGGTTACGGCCAGACGCATCTTCTCGTGCCCACGGGTCCGGGCGTGCGCGAGCCGCAGAACCGCCGCGTCGAAATCATTCTGCGCTGAGCTGATCTGCCGTGAGCAATTTCGACTATGTCATCGTCGGTGGCGGGACTGCCGGCGCCGTGTTGGCGAACCGGCTTTCCGCTGTGCCCGGTACCTCCGTGCTTCTGCTCGAAGCGGGCGGGAACGACCGTTACATCTGGATCCACATCCCGATCGGCTATCTCTACACGCAGAACAACCCCCGCACCGACTGGTGCTTCAAGACAGAGGCCGAACCGGCGCTGAACGGGCGCTCGCTCTCCTATCCGCGCGGCCGCGTGCTCGGCGGCTGCTCCTCGATCAACGGCATGATCTATATGCGCGGCCAGGCGCGCGACTACGATCTTTGGCGCCAGCTCGGCAATGTCGGCTGGGCCTGGGACGATGTGCTCCCCTATTTCAGACGCTCCGAGGACCAGGTCAGGGGCGCGGACGAGGTGCATGGCGTCGGCGGCGAATGGCGCGTCGAGGAGATGCGAATCTCCTGGGAAATCCTCGATGCCTTCTGTGCCGCGGCAGCCGAGGTCGGCATTCCCCCAACCGATGATTTCAACCGCGGGAACAACGAGGGGTGCGGTTATTTTCAGGTCAATCAGCGCCGCGGTGTACGGGTCAACACCGCCAAGGCGTTCCTCAAGCCGGCACGCAAACGAAGCAACTTGACGGTGGTGACCGGTGCCGAGGCATCGGAGCTTCTGTTCGAACAGAAACGCTGCGTGGGCGTTCGTTTCCTGCGCGGCGGAATGAGCGAGGATGCGCATGGCAGGGAGATCATTCTGGCGGCCGGCGCCATCGGCTCGCCGCTGCTGCTCGAACGGTCCGGGATCGGCCTGCCCGCCCATCTGCAAAATCACGGCATATCCGTGCGCCACGCGCTTGCCGGCGTCGGCGAGAATTTGCAGGACCATCTGCAAATCCGCATGGCCTACAAGGTGAGCCACACGCGGACCCTGAATGAGCGCGCGAACAGCCTCATCGGGCGCATCGGCATGGGGATCGAGTATGCGCTGTTTCGTCGCGGGCCGCTCACCATGGCGCCGAGCCAGCTCGGCTGCTTCACCAAAAGCGACCCCGCGCGCGACACACCCGACCTCCAGTACCATATCCAGCCCCTGAGCCTGGATCGGTTCGACGCGCCGCCGCACCCGTTCCCGGCTTTCACCGCGTCGGTCTGCAATCTCCGCCCGGAAAGCCGCGGCTCGGTGCACCTGAAAGGGCCGGAGCCGAAGTGGGAACCGGCCATCCGGCCGAATTACCTGGCGACGGAGGGCGACCGCCGCGTCGCCGTCGCGGCGATGCGCCTGACCCGTCGTATCGCCGCGGCCAAGGCGCTGGTTCGCTTCGAGCCCGAGGAGTTCCGCCCCGGTTCAGCCGTCGCGAGCGACGCCGAGCTTGTGCGTGCCGCCGGCGAGATCGGCACCACCATCTTTCACCCCGTCGGCACCTGCCGGATGGGGTCGGATTCGCTCGCCGTGGTGGATGCACGGTTGAAGGTGCACGGGATCGGCGGGCTCAGGATCGCGGATGCCTCGGTGATGCCCACCATCACCTCGGGCAACACCAACGCGCCCACCATCATGATCGCCGAGAAGGCGGCGGATATGATCCTCGCGGATCGTGCCGCTGATTCTGCTCCGGGGGGATGAGCGCGCTCGTTCGCCGGACGTTCCGTTCCGGAATCGATCAGAGTGGTTCGCCCGGCGCCGCCCTCGGGAGATAAAAGTTTTCTGGTTCTCTTTTTCAAAAGAGAACAATCTTCATGTCTTGTGAGCCGCATGGAATGGCGATGGACCAACCGCCGTTGAAACCAGGTGCTCCGCCCGGCATGGCCCTGCCGGCCGGCCTCGATGTCCGCTCGGCGGCGATCCTGCGCGAGATCGTCGAGCAGTACGTCGAGACCGGTGAGCCGATGGGCAGCCGCACTTTGTCGCGGCGCCTGCCCATCGCGCTCTCGCCCGCCACCATCCGCAACGTCATGGCCGACCTCACGGATGCCGGGCTGCTGTTCGCCCCGCACACCTCGGCCGGCCGTTTGCCGACCGAGCGCGGGCTCCGGCTGTTCGTGGACGGGCTCCTGCAATTCGGCGAGCTTTCGGAGGATGAGCGCGCGACAATCAGCGCGGCACTCGGGACATCGGGCCGCAGCCTCGAAGATACCCTGGCGGAAGCGGGGAACCTGCTTTCCGGGCTTTCCTCGGCGGCCGGGCTGGTGCTGGCGCCGAAGGCGGACGGGCCTGTCAAGCATATTGAATTCATTCCTCTCGGCCCCGGCCGCGCGCTGGTGATCCTGGTCGGGCAGGATGGCCACGTCGAGAACCGGGTGATCGAGGCGCCGCCCGGCCTGCCGCCCTCGGCATTGCAGGAGGCCGGGAACTATCTGAATGCCCGCCTGGCCGGCCGGACGCTGGCCGAACTTCGCCGGAGCGTGAGCGAGGCGATGGCGGCGGACCGCTCAACGCTCGATGCCCTGGCCGCCGCCGTCGTGGAGGCGGGGCTCGCGACCTGGACGGGAGAGGGGCGCGCCGCCAGCCTGATCGTGCGCGGGCAGGCCCGCCTCCTCGCCGACGTCACCGAGCTTGAACGGCTGGAGACGATCCAGCACCTGTTCGAGCGGCTGGAGAACGATGAGACCATGCTCCGCCTGCTCGAGCTTGCCGAGCAGTCGGACGGGGTCAGGATTTTCATCGGTGCGGAAAGCGGGCTGTTCGGCGCATCCGGGCTTTCCATGGTGGTCGCTCCCGCGCGCAACGCGCTCGGCCGCATCGTCGGCGCGCTCGGAGTCATCGGACCGACGCGAATCAATTACGGGCGGATCATCCCGGTCGTGGATTATACCGCCCGCGTCATTGGCCGCCTGCTCGGCTAAGGCGCCGCCGAAATGGCGGGAGCCTTGTGCCGAAGGGCGGACCGCCCTAACTGAGCCGCGCCATGCCAGATGAATCTGAAATGCAGGAATCCGCCGCCCAGGCGTCCGCCGGCGGCGAGTCACCGAAGACGCCGGATGAACTGATGCGCGCCGCGAGCGCGCGGATCACCGAGCTCGAGGAAGAGAACCGCACCCTCAAGGACCGCTGGATGCGCGCCGAGGCGGAGATCGCCAATGTGCGGGCGCGCGCCAGGCGCGAGGTCGAGGATGCCCGGCTGTTCGCCGTGCAGTCCTTCGCCCGCGATGTCTCCGAGGCCGCGGACAATCTGCGCCGCGGTCTCGACAGCCTGCCCCTGGCCGGGCCGGGCGAGCCCGAGATGATCGGCCGCCTGCGCGAGGGCTTTGCCGGGATCGAACGCGGCCTGCTCGCCTCGCTCGAAAAGAACGGGGTCCGCCGCAGCGACCCGACCGGCGCGGCCTTCGACCCGAATTTGCATCAGGCGATGGCCGAGCAGGAAAGCGAGGAGCATCCGCCGGGAACCGTGATTTCGGCCTGGACGCCGGCCTGGACACTGAATGGCCGGCTCCTGCGCCCGGCCATGGTGGTGGTGGCCAAGGCCCCGCCGGCCGAGCTTGCGGCCCCCCGCGACAGGGCCGGCAGCGGGGCTGCCCCCGGACGATCCGGCTTCGACAAGACCGCCTGAGCAGAGGCCGCGTGAGAGGGGAGAAATGTCAGGGCGGGACTTGTCCGCCACGCATGGCGTCAATACATCCGCAACGTCAATCGAACACAGGGACATGGGCGGTGCTGCGGGCCGGCCGTATCCGCTGAAAGGAGCTTTTGCATGCCCAACAAAGTGATCGGCATCGACCTCGGCACCACGAACTCCTGCGTCGCCATCATGGAGGGTGGCGATGTCAAGGTGATCGAGAATAGCGAGGGGGCGCGCACCACGCCGAGCATGGTGGCCTTTGCCGATTCCGGGGAGCGGCTGGTCGGCCAGTCGGCCAAGCGCCAGGCGGTAACCAACCCGGCCAATACCCTCTACGCGGTCAAGCGTCTGATCGGGCGGCGCTACGACGACCCGATGGTGACCAAGGACAAGGGTCTCGTTCCGTACGCCATCGTCCGCGCCGACAACGGGGATGCCTGGGTCGAGGTCAAGGGCCAGCGTTACGCGCCTTCGCAGATCAGCGCCTTCGTGCTCGGCAAAATGAAGGAGACCGCCGAGGCCTATCTCGGCGAGCCGGTCAAAGAGGCGGTGATTACCGTGCCGGCCTACTTCAACGACGCCCAGCGCCAGGCCACCAAGGATGCCGGCAAGATTGCCGGCCTCGATGTGCTGCGCATCATCAACGAGCCGACCGCCGCCGCACTCGCCTACGGCATGGACAAGAAGAAGACCGGCACGATCGCGGTCTATGACCTCGGCGGCGGCACCTTCGACATTTCGATCCTCGAGATCGGCGACGGCGTGTTCGAGGTGAAGAGCACGAACGGCGACACGTTCCTCGGCGGCGAGGATTTCGACGCCCGGGTGATCGATTATCTGGCCGACGAGTTCCGCAAGGAGCAGGGCATCGACCTGCGCAAGGATCGGCTGGCGCTGCAACGGCTGAAGGAGGCCGCGGAGAAGGCGAAGATCGAGCTTTCCTCTTCGAAGGAGACCGAGATCAACCTTCCCTTCATCACGGCGGACGCCTCGGGGCCGAAGCATCTCGTGATGAAGCTGACCCGCGCCAAGCTGGAAAGCCTGGTCGATGACCTGATCACCAAGACGCTCGAGCCCTGCCGCTCGGCCCTCAAGGATGCCGGGGTGAAGACCGGCGAAATCGCCGAGGTGATCCTGGTCGGCGGGATGACCCGCATGCCGAAGATCATCGAGACGGTCAAGCAGTTCTTCGGCAAGGAGCCGGCGCGCAACGTGAACCCCGATGAGGTCGTGGCGGTCGGTGCGGCGATCCAGGCGGCGGTGCTGAAGGGCGACGTCAAGGATGTGCTGCTGCTGGACGTGACGCCGCTTTCGCTCGGCATCGAGACACTGGGCGGCGTGTTCACCCGGCTGATCGAGCGCAACACCACGATTCCCACCAAGAAGAGCCAGATCTTCTCGACCGCCGAAGACGGACAGACCGCGGTGACCATCAAGGTCTACCAGGGCGAGCGCGAGATGGCAGCCTATAACAAGCTGCTCGGCCAGTTCGACTTGGTGGGCATTCCGGCCGCGCCGCGCGGCGTGCCGCAGATCGAGGTGACGTTCGATATCGACGCCAACGGAATCGTTTCGGTGTCCGCGAAGGACAAAGCGACCGCGAAAGAACAGCAGATCCGCATCCAGGCCTCCGGCGGGCTGTCCGAGACCGAGATCCAGAAGATGGTGCGCGAGGCCGAAGCGAACGCGGCGTCCGACAAGGAGCGGCGCGAATTCGTCGAGGCCAAGAACCATGCCGACAGCCTCACCCATCAGGTCGAGAAGACGCTGAAGGAGAACGAGGGCAAGGTCGCCCCGGCCGACAAGTCGGAAGCGGAGGCCGCGATCGCCGCGGCGCGCACCGCTGCCGAGGGCAGCGACGCGGCGGCGCTGAAGAGCGCGATCGAGCGGCTCTCGCAGGTGGCGATGAAGATCGGCGAGGCGATGTACAAGGCGCAGCAGGCCACCGGCGCGCCGGGTGAGGCCACCGGACCCGGCCCCGGGCCCGGCGCCGCCGGGCCTGAGCCTGGTGCCGGCGAAAAGGTGGTCGACGCCGAATTCGAGGAAGTGGACGAGAAGAAAAAGAAATCAGCCTGATCGCGTGCTGAACGCGTCGGATGCCGGTGCCCCGCGCCCGCCAGCGCCGGGCGCCGGCTTTGCATGATGAGGGTCGGCTAAATTGGCGAAGCAGGATTATTACGTCACGCTCGGCGTCTCCCGTGACGCGAGCGCGGAAGATCTCAAGAAGACCTATCGCAAGCTCGCCATGCAGCACCACCCGGACCGCAATCCGGGGGACAGGCAGGCGGAGGCGAAATTCAAGGAGATCAACGAAGCCTACGACGTTCTCAAGGACGAGCAGAAGCGCGCCGCCTATGATCGGTTCGGCCACGCCGCCTTTGATCAATCGACGGCTGGCGGCACGGCTGGATTCGACTTCGCCGCCGGCGGGCTTGGCGACATCTTCGATCAGATGTTCGGCGAATTCATGGGCGGCCGGCGCGGTCCCGGGCGCGGCCAGCGACCCGGGCAGGATGTCCGCCAGAGTGTCGAGATCGATCTCGCTGAGGCCTTCGCCGGAACCAAGGTACAGCTCCACGTGCCAACCCGCGTGCAGTGCGAGGCATGCAACGGCAGCGGCTCGGAAAATCGCGATCGCGGGGCCGAAACCTGCCCGACCTGCGGGGGGGCGGGCCGGGTGCGCGCGCAGCAGGGATTTTTCGTTGTCGAAAGGACCTGCGCGGCCTGCGGCGGCAGCGGGCGCGTCATCCGCAATCCCTGTCGCATCTGCGCCGGCTCGGGAACGCTGGCCCGCGAGCGCGCGCTTTCCGTTACGGTTCCGGCCGGTGTCGAGGACGGCACGCGCATCCGCCTCGCCGGAGAGGGCGAAGCCGGCCAGCGCGGCGCACCGCCCGGCGATCTTTACGTTCACGTCGCGATCCGTCCGCATCCTCTCTTTCAGCGCGACGGCGCCAACGTCTTTTGCCGGGTGCCGCTCCGGATGACGCAGGCGGCACTCGGCACGGAACTCGAAGTGCCGGTGATCGATGGCAGCCGCGCCAAGCTGAAGATCCCGCCCGGTGCGCAGAGCGGCGATCAGTTCCGCTTGCGGGGCAAGGGATTCTCGGTGCTGCGCAGCGCCGCGCGCGGCGACATGTATGTGCAGGTGGCGGTAGAGACGCCGCTGCACCTGACGCGGCGGCAGAAGGAGCTTTTGGAGGAGTTCGAGGAGGAATCCCACGACAACGCCAAGGCGCACCCGGAATCGGAAGGCTTCTTCGCACGCGTAAAGGAATTCTTCGAGAACGGCGGGCGCGGCTGAAGGAGCCGACGGCGAGTACATCGCTTGGCGCGCGCCGGGTGCCGCCATGTTCAAGACATTGAACCAGGTCGGCTTCGCGGTGATCGCCGATGCCGTCGGTTACGCCGCAGCCCGTGATGTTTGTCGCCGGCGACAGCGCCTTTTCCTGCCTGCCGCGCGCAGGGAGATAAGCCCGTGACGGGTCTTCCTACATGCCCAGCAGGTCCCGAACGATCGCGGGGTTTGCGAGGTCTCGGGCCGCAACCTCACGGACAAGCTGCCCTTTTCTCATCACGACGGCGCGGCGCGCCAGGCGGGCCACAAGCTCGAGATCCTGCTCGACCAGCAGGATCGCCATGTTCTCTGTGCTCGCAAGGCGCTCCAGGTGCTCGGCGATCTGGCCGACGATCGAGGGCTGGATCCCTTCGCTCGGCTCGTCGAGCAGGATGACCTTGGGGCGCCCAAGCAGGCAGCGCGCCAAGGCAAGAAGCTGCTGTTCACCCCCGGAGAGTGCCCTTCCTGGGCGTGCCAGCAGCGGGCGGAGCGGACGGAACCGCTCCAGGATTGCGGGAATGTCGCTCACGCCGGCGCGCGCGGCTTCGCCGATCTGCAGATTCTCGAGCACTGTCAGATCGGGCAGGATCTGCCGACCCTGCGGTACGTACCCCAGGCCAAGGCGCGCCCTGATCGCGGTGGGCCGGCGCGTGATGTCGCTGCCGATCAGGCGGATGCTTCCCCGCTTCGCCGGCAACTCGCCCAGCAGCGCCCGAAGAAGGGTGGTCTTGCCCATGCCGTTGTGCCCGACCAGTGCAAGCACCTCACCGGCCGCCAGCGAAAAGCTCACCCGGTCGAGGATCCGCATGCGGCCATAGCCGGCCTCCAGCCCTTCGGCCTCAAGCGCGGGCGGAGCCAAGATACACCTCGCGGACCGCGGCCGCGGCGAGCACGTCTGCCATGCTGCCTTCGATCAGAATGCGCCCCTGATGGAAAACCGTGACCAGGTCGGCGATCTGCTCCACAAACTGCATGTCGTGCTCGACCACCACCAGCGTCGCCTGACGATTGATGGAACGAAGAAGTGCCGCTGTGCGCTCCACTTCGTCCGCGGCCATGCCCGCCGTCGGCTCGTCGAGCAGAATGAGCTTCGGCCCTTGCGCAATGACCATGCCAATCTCGACCCACTGTCTCATGCCGTGTGAGAGCGCGCCGACCGCGCGACCCGCGACGGAACCAAGCTCGAGCACGCTCAGCAACTCGTCGGTCAGCCGCGCGGCGGCGCGCGCGCCGTTTCGTCGGCGCGCGGCAATCCAGAAGTGCTCGTACACGCTCAAGCTCTCCCAGACGCTCGGCACCTGGTTCTTGATGCCGATACCGAGTCGCGCGATCGCATGCCGTGGCAGGCCGGTGATCTCGGTCCCGTCAAATAGGATCGCGCCGCCGCTCGGGCGAATCTGGCCGCTGAGCATCTTGAAGAACGTGCTCTTGCCCGCGCCATTCGGACCGATCAGGCAGCGCAGTTCGCCGCGCAGCAAATGGAGATCGATGTCGGCGACGGCGTGCACCCCGCCGAACTGCTTGCTCAGTTGTCGCGTCTCCAGCAAAACGGGGTCGCCCGCCGCACTCGGGCTTCCGCTCCCCCGCGCGGCATCCGGTCCAGGAAAGGTTTGTCCAGGAAAGGTTTGCATGGCGCTCCGCTCTGGCCTCAGCGCGCAGCCGACCTCGAAAATGTGCGCCCCAGCGCGGGCAGAAGTCCCTCGCGCAGCAGCAGCACAAATGCGACCAGTAATCCGCCCAGGGCTAATGTCGTATAGGCAGTTCCGATCGAGCCCAGATACTGTGTCATGGCCTGCACCAGCAGGGCGCCGATCACCGCGCCATAGAGCGAACCGCGTCCGCCGACCAGCACCCAGATCACGACCTGCGCCGACTGGCTCAAGCTGAAAACCTCGGGGTTGATGAAGCTGCCCCAACTGGCAAAGAGCACGCCGGCCAGCCCGGCCACGCCGCCCGAGGCCGAAAAGATCGCAAGCTTGCGCCACCGTACATCGTAGCCGAGAAGCTCCGTACGGTGCTCGTTGTCGCGGATCGACGCGAGAACCCGGCCGAAATGGGTGACCATGAGCATGCGCCCGGCGACCACGGTGCCAATCAGCAAGCCGCCCACTGTCCAAAAGAAGCCGGTCGGACCAAGGGGTATCGGCGCCAGCAGCGGCACCTCGAGCGCGAGCCCCGGAATGCTCGTCATTCCGTTGTAGCCGCCGAGGACGGCGGCGCCGATATGATAGGAGGGACCGGCGGTGCTGCCCATGACCTGCAGCAGGATCAGTGTCACCGTCAGAGTCATCACGGCGAAGAACATCGTGCTGACCTGGCCATAAAAAGCGACATAACCGACAATGCCGGCTGCCAGCGCCGCCCCCGCCATCCCGGCAATCAGCGCCGGCAGCGTCATCGCGCCATTGGCCGTGACGATGGCATAGGCGTAGCCGCCGATGCCGAAGAAGGCCGCCTGGCCGAACGACAGCAGGCCGGCCAGACCCCATGCGAGGTCCAGGCTGACCGCGAGGAGGCAGAAAATCAGGAACACGGTGAGCTGCACGACATTGTAGATCGACAGCACTGCCGGCAACGCCGCAACAACGACCAACGCTCCGCCCCAGAGGCAAGGCTCCAGCCGGTTCAGCCGCGCCGCTGCCATAGGCCGGAGATTCCTTGGGGGGCAATCCTGAGCAGGACGAGGGCGACGAGAAGCATCGCCACTTGCCCGTAAATCGGCGTGTAAAGGAACGAAACCGCGCTTTCGACCGCTCCCAGCAGAGCGGCCGCGCCAAGCATCCCGGCAAAGATGGCTGTGCCGCCGGCCGTCACCGTGATGAACACCTTGGCGATGAAGGCAAGCCCAAGGGTCGGCACCACGCCCGTGAGCGGCGCCATGACCGCGCCGGCCAGACCGGCGAGAGCCGAGCCGAACGCGAAGGTCGCCATGTAGACGGTCGGCGGATGAATGCCCAATGCGGCGACCATGTTCGCGTTCTGCATGGTGCCACGCGCGATCAGGCCGAATTTCGTGAACTTGAAAATCGCCCAGGTGAGCGCGACGCAGGCGGCGGCGGCGGCGATGACGAAAAGATCGTAGACTGCGACCGCATAACCGCCGAGCGTGAAATGGCCGAGCGGTGTGCCGACACCTTCGGTGGTGGGGCCGAGAATCAATGAGACCGCTGCGATCAGGCCAAGGCTCAACCCCCAGGTCGCGAGCATGGTGTCCAGCAGGCGTCCGTAGAGAAATCGGATAATGCAGCGCTCGACGAGCAGGCCCAAGGTTCCGACGGCCACGGGAGCGAGAGCGATTCCCGCCCAAAGCCCGAGGCCGTGATTGGCGCTGAGAACGACGGTGTATGCGCCGAGCATGATGAACTCGCCCTGGGCGAGATTGATGATGCCCATCATGCCGTAGATGATCGCGAGCCCGAGCGAAAGGAGGCCCAGGCTCGCAATCGCGAACAGGACGTCGATCAGATTGACGAGGAAGTGCGCCACTGTCGCGGCTCACTCCCGTCGCGGGACTGCCATGGCGCCGGCGCAACGCGCACGAAAACGGTTCAGAACGTCGGCGTGTACTGCTTGTGCTGGTCAGGATTGGTGATGAGGTTGCACACCTTCATCGTATCCGTGGGCTCGATGGCTCCGAAGCTTTGCAAGATCGTGAAGCCGTGCCTGTCATTCACCTTCGCAAGATGCACACTGTGCACGACATGGTGGCTCGCGGGGTCGAGCTTGATGCTGCCTTCCGGCGAAACGAAGGTAAGGCCGCTCTCCAGCGCGGCAATGACCCTGTTCCGATCGAGCGATCCCGCCTTGTTAGCAGCCATCGCCCACAGGTGCCAGCCGTTCCATACGGTGCAGGCCGAATCCGTGATGTACGGATAGTTCGCGCCGAAGCGCTGGTGCCACGCCGCCACCCAGCTCTTATTCGTGGGGTTGTCGAGCTCCTGGAAATACGGATAGATGACCACGATACCTTCGGCCTCTTCGGGTTTGAGGACGATCTGTTCGTTGCCGAGCCCAAACGTCGGCGACACGATCTGCATCTTGCCCTTGAGGCCGGCGGCAGCGAACTGCCGATAAAAGGCGATGTGGTCTCCACCCACGAGAAGCGACATGACCACGGCCGGCTTCACGCTCTGCAGGCGCTGGATGACCGAATTGAAATTCACCACGTTCAACGGGATGAACTCCTGGCCCAGAAGCTGCCCCCCGGCCTGCTGCAAATAGCCCTTCACCCAGTCGGCGGAGATGTGACCGTAATTGTAATCGGCGGCAAGCGTATAGAACGTCTTGCCGAAGTGCTTCACCGCCCACGGCACGAGCACGCCCAACTGCTGTGCCGGGGTGACCCCGGTGCAGAACACGAGCTTGTCGCACACGCCGCCTTCGTACTGTTCGTTGTAGAAGTAAAGTTCCTTGTACTTGTCCACCACGGGCCGGACTGCCTCGCGCGACGCGCTCGTGATCCCGCCCATCAGGACGGCTACCTGGTTTTGCAGGATCAGCTTGACGGCATTTTCCGCGTAGATTTGATTATTTGACTGACCATCTGTCTCGATCAGACGGAGCTTGCGGCCAAGCACGCCTCCGGCCGCATTGATGCTGTCCACGGCGAAGTGGGTCGCATCGATCATTGGCAAGCCGTAGATGTTGATCGGTCCGGTCGCATCGAGTATGCTGCCAGTCGGTATTTCGTTTGCCGCGCTGGCCGGCTTCGGCGCGAGGTACGCGCCGACAACTCCAACTCCTGCAGCGGCGGCGCCCGAAAGCGCAGCCCGGCGCGATATCTGCATCGCTTCCTCCCGTCCTTACGTTTTGTCGTTTCCGCGCCGGCCGATCACCATCGGACGCGAGCATGGCCGTACCAGAAGGGTCATACTAATATTTCGATCGGTGCTGTTGTCAAGAATGGGCGAATTCGCAATCCTGCCGACATGGCGGTTTCCGCGACGCGCATCAGCGGCCGATCTGCCGGGATCGGTGGCAGGACCGGGACGAGCCGATCGCCGACACCGCGCGATGACGGGAGAGAAACATGACGATACCGCCGCGCCTGCCTACCGTGGCCCAGGTGCTCGACCTGGCGAAGGGCTTCGGCATGACGTTGACGGACGAGGACGCCGCATCGTTCCGCGGCCTGATGGCAGGCTCGATCGCCTCCTATGCGCGACTTGACGAACTCGTCGAGCCGAAGCTGCCCGTTAAGTACCCGCGCACCCCCGGGTATCGGCCTCCCGCCGAGGAGAATCCCCACAACGCATGGTACTGGAAGACGGAGATCACTGGCGCCACGGGCGGCGTGCTCGCGGGGGCGCGTGTCGCCATCAAGGACAACATCTGCGTTGCCGGCGTTCCGATGATGAACGGCTCGCGCCTGCTCGAGGGCTATGTCCCCGACATCGACGCGACGGTCGTGACTCGCGTGCTCGATGCCGGCGGTGTCATCGCCGGCAAGGCGGCATGTGAGGATCTGTGCTTCTCCGCCGGCAGCCACACGTGTGCGACCGGCCCCATCCGCAATCCGCACAATCCGGAGCGCTCCGCGGGGGGTTCATCGGCGGGAAGTGCTGCGCTGGTGGCGTCGGGTGAAGTGCCAATGGCACTCGGGGGCGATCAGGGTGGCTCGATCCGCACCCCCTCGGCGTGGTGCGGCGCCTTCGGACTGAAGCCGACCTTCGGCCTGGTGCCGATGACAGGGGGCATGCCGATCTCGTATTCGGTCGATCACTGCGGGCCGATCTGCTCGAGCAGCGAGAACGTTGCGCGCCTGCTGACCGTGATTGCCGGATTCGACCCTTACGATCCCCGTACAGTCAACGCCCGGACGGGCGATTACCTGGCGGCGCTCGAGAAGGGTGCGAAAGGGCTGCGCATCGCCCTGATGAAGGAGGGCTTCGGCCATCCCGCGAGCGACGCCACCACGGACAGCAAGGTACGCGACGCCATCATGACATTCAAGGATGCCGGAGCACGGGTCGCGGAAGTCTCCATCCCCATGCATCTCGACGGCCCGCATATCTGGACCGGCGTCATCCTCGAAGGGGCGGCCGAGATGATGATCAAGGGCTACGCGGTGGGGAACAATTGGTCCGGCTATTACACAACTTCGCTGCAGGAGGCGTTCGCGCGCGGCTGGCGCGCACGGCCGGACGACGTGTCCGAGACGGTCAAGCTGGTGCTGCTGCTCGGCGAGTACATGCACCGCAACTATCACAATCGCTACCACGCCAAGGCGCAAAACCTGCGGGTGCTGCTGCGTGCGGCCTATGACAAGGCGCTGGCGGAATATGACATCCTCGCCATGCCGACCATCCCGTTTCCGGCCACGGAGATTCCGCCGCTGAACGCGCCGCGTGAAGTTTATGTCGACCGCGCGCTCAACATGCAGCAGAACACCTGTCCCTTCGACGTGAGCGGACATCCCGCCTTTACGATTCCCTGCGGCAAGGTCAATGGCTTGCCGATCGGCCTGATGCTGGTCGGCCGCCACTCCGAGGACGCGACACTGATCCAGGCGGCGCAGGCCTTCGAGCAGATAGGCGACTGGCGGACGCGCTGACCGCTCAGTACAGCCCGTCGCGGTAGCTCTGGCGCACTGCCTCCTCACCTTCCTTGACGGTGCAGACGCCGGTCTGTTCGGCGATGACACGCCCAAGTGACGGGAAGCTCTGGCGCGGCGCATGCCGTTCGGCGTTCCAGAGCTGCGCCCTCTTCAGTGCCTTGCCGCAATGAAAAAACACCTCTTTCACGCTGATTTCGAGCCCGGCACGGGGCAGCTTGCCGTTCACGGCGGACAGGGCGAGAAGATCGGGGTCCGTCAGCAGCCGTGCCGTGCCGTTCACCCGGAGGGTCTCGTCGATGCCGGGGACGAAGAAGAGCAGCCCCACCCCGCCCGAGGCGAAGACGTTCGAATAGCTGTCGACGCGGTTGTTCCCCGGCCGGTCCGGCAACAGCAGCCTCGTCTCGTCGAGCACCCGGACAAAGCCCGGCGCGTCCCCGCGCGGGCTTGCATCGCAGTGCCCCTCGGTATCGGCCGTGGCCAGCACGACGAAGGGTGAAAGCGCGATGAACGCGCGGCTGTGGTGGTCGAGCCGGCCGAGAACCTTGCGCTCAGCGAGGCTGGATACCGCGCCGTAATAGGTGCGCAACGAAAGCGGGTCGGAGATCTCGTTCATGGTCGTCCACCTCGGACCGCCAAGCATTCCGCGTTGCAGTGGGAAAGGCAAGCGCTCAGAATCGGCCGCGGAGAAGGGCGCGCATGACGATCAGAATCGGTATTGCGGGAGTCTCGGGACGGATGGGCCGCCTGCTCGTTGAGGAGGTCCATCGCGCGGGTGCCCTGCTCGCCGGCGGTATCCGCAGCCCCGCCGGGGCGGCGCTGCCCGCCCTGCCGCTTCTGCCCGATATCGCAGCACTCGCCCGCGCATCCGAGGTGGTGGTCGATTTCACCCGCGCCTCGGCCGCGCCCGGGCATGGCGCGGCGCTCGCCGCTGCCGGGTGCGGGTGGGTGCTCGGCACGTCCGGCCTCGGGGCTGCGGAAGAGGCGGCGATCGCCGCCGCCGCCGAGCGCATCCCCGTGCTGCAAGCCGCCAATTTTTCTCCCGGCGTCAACCTGATGCTGGTGCTCGCCGAGCGGATGGCGGCAGCCCTGCCGGCCGGGGAGTACGACGCGGAAATCCTGGAGATGCATCATCGCCAGAAGGTCGACGCCCCGTCAGGCACCGCGATCGGGCTGGGGCACGCGGTCGCCGCCGGACGGGGAACGATCCTGGAGCAGGTGATGGAGAGCGGCCGGCATGGCGACGTCGGCCCGCGGGCAACGGGAGGGATCGGATTTGCCGCCCTGCGTGGCGGGCAGGTGGTCGGCGAGCATATGCTTCTGTTCGCCGGCGCGAGCGAGCATCTCGCCCTGACGCATCGCGCCTTCGACCGCCGCGTCTATGCCACCGGCGCGGTCCAGGCTGCGCTCTGGCTCAACGGCCGCCCACCCGGCCGTTATTCCATGCGCGATGTGCTGGGCTTTGCCACGCGCCTGTGACATGACCGGCTTTGACTTGACCGTGGCCCCGCTTTCCTCCATTCACCGCCCGCTCCGGCATTGCGCCGGCTCGATGGCCGGCGCTGCGGGCCATGCTCTCGCGACAAGAGGAAAGATCCATGCGCGATAAGGGCGAGTACCTGTTCACCTCCGAATCGGTTTCGGAGGGCCATCCGGACAAGGTGGCCGATCGCATCAGCGATACGGTGCTCGACGCGTTTCTCACCGCAGACCCCAATTCCCGTGTCGCCTGCGAGACGCTCGTCACCACGAATCGAATCGTGCTGGCCGGCGAGACGCGCGGCCCGGAGAGCGTCACGCACGAGCATCTGGAACATCTCGCACGGCTCGCCGTGCAGGATATCGGTTATGACCAGGGCGGCTTCTCCTGGCGAGATGCGGTCATCTGCTGCCATCTGCACGCCCAGTCCTCGGATATCGCGCTCGGCGTCGATGCCGCGGGCAACAAGGACGAAGGCGCCGGCGACCAGGGCATCATGTTCGGCTATGCCTGCACCGAGACCGAGGCGCTGATGCCCGCGCCGATCCACTATGCCCATCTGATCCTCCGCCGCATCAGCGAGCTGAGACGCAAAGGCGACCCGTCGGTGGCCGGTCTCAGGCCGGATGCGAAAAGCCAGGTGACGCTCCGCTATCACGATGGCAAGCCGATCGGCGCCACCGCGATCGTCGTTTCGATACAGCACGATCCGGATCTCGAGCAGAGCGATATCAAGCGTATGCTCTGGCCGATCGTCGAAAGCAGCCTGCCGGCCGGCTGGATGTGCCCCGAATCGGCATTCTACGTGAACCCCACGGGAAAATTCGTGATCGGTGGTCCCGATGGCGATTGCGGCCTGACCGGGCGGAAGATCATCGTCGATACCTATGGCGGCGCCGCCCCGCATGGCGGGGGCGCGTTCAGCGGCAAGGATCCGAGCAAGGTCGATCGCTCGGGTGCCTATGCGTGCCGGTATCTGGCGAAGAACGTCGTCGCCGCCGGCCTCGCGGATCGCTGCACCTTGCAGATCAGCTACGCGATCGGCATTTCGCAACCGCTTTCGGTCTATGTCGAGCTGCACGGCACCGGCCGCGACGTGGACGAGGTGCGGATCGAGAAGGTGCTGCGCGAGCTGATGGACCTCTCCCCGCGCGGCATCCGCCGGCATCTCGGCCTGAGCCGGCCGATCTACGCGCCGACCTCCGCGTTCGGTCATTTCGGCCGCGAACCGGACGAAGCACGGGGCTTCTTCACCTGGGAACGGACCGATCTCGTGCCCGCGCTCCGGGCGGCCTTCGGCCGCTGAACCAAGAGGTCCCGGGCGGTTCTCTTTCAGCGAGCCGCCGTCTCCGGCCGCCGCCCGAGCGGCTCTACGGGCGCAGCCGAAGCCGCCCGCCAAGCGCGCGGCAGCTCCGGCTGCTCGAGGAGGTCCTGCCTCGCCTCCGCTTCTCTCAGGGCGACGCGCGCGATCCGCCGGCCGCATTCCAGCCGCGCCGCGCGGAAATCTGGCTCGAGGTCGGATTCGGCGCCGGCGAGCATGCCCTGGCGATCTCGGAGGCGTGGCCGGAGATCGGGCTGATCGCCTGCGAAGTGTTCGAGAACGGCATTGCCTCGCTCCTGTCCCGCCTGGTCCCGGAGGGTGCCGAAGCAGCGACAACGCTGCCGGCCAACCTCCGGCTCTGGGATGGGGACGCGCGCCTTCTCATCCGCGCGTTGCCGGCCGCCTCGATCGGCCGGCTTTTCCTGTTGTTCCCGGACCCCTGGCCGAAGGCGCGACATGCCAGGCGGCGTTTCGTGCACCCGTCGTTCCTGCCCGAGCTGGCCCGCATTCTCGCTCCGGGCGCGGAATGGCGGATTGCCACCGACGACCCGGTGCACCAGGCCTGGGTCGCCGAGGTGTTGGCGGGCCAGGATTTCTTCTCCTTCCCCCCACCCGCGCCCGCCCACCCGTCTGCCTGGCCGCCGACACGCTATGAAGCAAAGGCACGCGCCGCCGGACGCCAGGTCCTCTACTGGCAACTCGTGCGCCGCGGGTGACCGAACGGGGGAAAAACCCTGAGCCCGCCGCCACTCCCCAGCCGCGCCGGTCGCCCCGCGCCGGGCTTTCGGCCATTGACACTATCGAAGTCGGGCGCAGAGTGCCCGTCGCGCGCCTCGGACTGCGGCTGGGGAGGGGGAGGGAGGTCATGTCGAGAACCGGCTTCGCGGCACGTATCCTGGGCGTCCTGGCCGTGCTCTTTTTCTGCGCCGGGACGGCGCTCGCCGGGGATGCCTTGCCGGTGGTCAGGATCGCGATCGGCGGCGCCGGCTGCCTCTGCTATCTGCCGACGGTGCTGGCCAGGCAGCTCGGCGCATACCAGGCCGCCGGGGTTGATGTCCGGTTGATCAATTTCAAGGGTGGCGCCCCGGCGCTGACGGCCGTGCTCGGCGGCAGCGCCGACGTGGTCTCGGGCTACTACGACCACAATGTCGAGCTCGTTCCAAAAGGCAAGTTTCTCAAGACCTTCGTTACCTACGACCGCTTTCCGGGCCTGGTCCTGGTGATCGCCCCCAAGGACACCCGGACGATCACCTCGGTGAAGGACCTGCGCGGCAAGAGCGTCGGGGTGACGGCGCCGGGCTCCTCGACCGACTTCTTCCTGAAATATCTGCTCAGGAAAAATGGCGTTGACCCGAACTCGGTGCCGGTGATCGGGGTGGGCCTCGGTCCGACGGCGGTCGCCGCGATGGAGCACGGTGAGATCGCCGCCGCGGTGATGCTCGATCCGGCGGTGACGTTGCTCAAGGCGAAATACAAGGATTTGCGGATTCTGAGCGATACGCGCACCGAGCAGGACACGCTCGCCGTGTTCGGCGGCAACTACCCGGGAGGGGTGCTGTATGCGCAGGAGAACTGGGTGGCTTCACACCCGAAGGAGGCCGGCGCGCTGGCCGAGGCGATCGTCGCGACCCTGAAGTGGATCCACAGCCACAGCGCGCAAGAGATCATGGCGAAGATGCCGCCTTCTCTCGTCGGTTCGGACAGGTCGCTCTATCTCTCGGCTCTCGAGAACACGATCCCGATGTATTCAACGGACGGCAGGATGGATCCGCGCGGTGCGGAAGCCGTGCTCAAGGTGTTCAGCCAGTCCGATCCCGAGGTCGCCAAGGCGCACATTGATCTTTCCCGGACCTACACGAACCGCTTCGCCGCGGCGGCGGACACCAGGCTCGGGATCACCAATTAGGGACCGACCGGCCGGCAAGCAGGTGAGCGGGGAAGCGGGCGCGCCTTCCGCCATCGCGCTCGAGAATGTCGCGGTGCGTTTCGCTACCGGAACGAGCGCGGTGCATAGCGTCCTTCGCGACATCTCGCTCGCCGTGCCGGATGGCATCTTTCTCGCCATCGTCGGACCGTCCGGCTGCGGCAAATCGACGCTCCTCAATGTGGCGGCGGGACTGCTCGAACCTCCCGAAGGCACTGTCCGCGTCTTCGGCGAACGGCTCCGCGGCATCAATCGCCATGCCGCCTATCTCTTCCAGCAGGACGCGCTGCTGCCGTGGCGCACGGTGCTGGGCAACGTGATGCTGGGTCTGACGCTTGGCGGCATGCGCCGGCGCGAAGCCGCGGCCGCGGCCCGCCAATGGATCGCGCGCGTCGGGCTCGGCGGCTTCGAGGATCGCTTTCCCCATCAGCTTTCCGGCGGCATGCGCAAGCGCGTCGCCGTCGCCCAGAGCTGGATCGTCGATCCGCGCATCCTCCTGATGGATGAGCCGTTCTCCGCGCTCGATGTGCAGACACGGCAGAACATGGAAAACGAGCTTCTGGATCTTTGGCAGGAAAGCCGCAAGACCGTCCTCTTCATCACCCACGACCTCGAAGAGGCGATCGCGCTCGCCGATGAGGTCATGGTGATCACCGCCGGTCCGGACGCCACCATCAAGGGCCGCTATGCGGTGGATCTTGCGCGCCCGCGCGATGTCGCGGAAATCCGCCTCAATCCCGAATTCACGAGGCTTTATCGCCAGATCTGGGACGATCTCAGGGTTGAGGTGAAGCGCTCCCAGGAAGGCGCCCCATCATGAGGCGGGCGTGACCGCGGACGCCGCGCGGAATGCCGCACCGCGCGCGCCCGGGCCGGTGAATGGTTCCGGAATTGCCCGCGCCCAAGGCACGCACCGGGCAAGCCGTGCGGTGGTCGCCGCATTGCAGATCGGCTTTTTCGTGGCGCTCGTCGGGCTCTGGCAGGGGCTGGCCGCCGCCGGCGTGCTCGATCCCTTCTTTTTCAGCCGGCCTTCCGCGATCGCGCTCAAGCTGTGGCGATGGATGGCAAGCGGCTATATCTGGCCGCATCTCGCGGTGACGCTGCTCGAAGCACTGCTGGCGTTCGTCATCGGCACGATTTCCGGCGTGATCGCCGGCTTTGTGCTGGCGCGCGTCGAATTGCTGGCCGCCGTGTTCGATCCCTATATCCGCATCTTCAATGCGCTGCCGCGCGTGATCCTGGCGCCGATCTTCATCCTCTGGTTCGGGCTCGGGATCGCCTCCAAGGTGGCGCTCGGCGTGACGCTGGTTTTCTTCATCGTGTTCTTCAACACGTTCCAGGGCATCCGCGAGGTCGATCCGGTGGTCCGCGACAACGTGAAGATGCTGCAGGCGAATGACTGGCAGATGGTGCGCCACGTCTATCTGCCATCCGCGATGGCCTGGATCTTCTCGAGCCTGCATACCAGCATCGGCTTCGCCCTGGTGGGCGCGGTGGTCGGCGAATATATCGGCGCGGCGCGCGGCATCGGCTACGTGGTGGCGGAGGCCGAGGGGGTATTCGACACCGCCGGGGTGTTCGCCGGTCTCATCCTGACCTCGGTCGTGGTGCTGCTGATCGATCTCGGCATCAACCGGCTGGAGCGCTATCTGCTGCGCTGGCGGCCCGGCGGCAGGTAGAGCGTGCGATGAGCGATGAAGGCTGTTCTTTCTTGAAAGAAAGAACCAAAGAACTTTTCCCCGTTTTCCGGACCTCGCACCATCTCAGGATTCCAGGCCTCCTCGCCCAGGGCAATCGCATTTCAGATCTGAGCCAGCACTGT
>Ga0335075_10001459_pt1 | contig 39013 bp, 32 predicted proteins | sample Lox_Sample_24_FD_206723 | JGI IMG/M metagenome (GOLD analysis project Ga0335075, IMG submission 206723) | Soil microbial communities from Loxahatchee National Wildlife Refuge, Florida, United States - Lox_Sample_2.4 | ecosystem: Environmental > Terrestrial > Soil > Wetlands | place: USA... | reverse complement strand
GTGAGCGGTCGGCGAGCAGCATGCGCACATCCTTGGCGAAGCCCTGGCTCATCGCATCGCGCAGTTCGAGATAATTGGCGAACAGGATTTCGCCGGTCGGCTGCGACAGGCTGACATGGCCCGAGGCGGTGATCGTGTCGGTGCGCTGGTTGTAGGTGACCGTATCGGCGAGCAGCACTTCGCCATTCTGCGAAATCTCGACATGGCCGCGAGCGATCGTCAGGGCCAGATCCTCGTCATACTCGACCTCGTCGGCGCGCAGCGCGATCGGCGCGTTGCGGTTCTGCTTGTGGACGGTGCTGAGACCGGTTTGCGCGGCTGCGGCAAAAGCGGCGAGCGCGACCAACGCCGCCGCCAGCATCCCCAGCACCAGCCGCGGCCGGATCATCGGACCCCGCCCGTCGCCGGCGGGGCCGCGGCGCAGGCGCATCAGCCATCCTCCAGATGCAATAGCATCGAGGCGCCGAAAACGAGGCTGGTCCCGGTCGGGGTCCAGGCGGCGAGAACCACCGGGACCTTGGCCGAGAGCCCGAGGGCAAAGACGATGTCGGAGAGGACGTAGAGGGCGAAGCCGCTCGCGACCCCGCCGACGATCATCAGGCCGACATGGCCGCGGCGCTGCATGCGCAGGCTGAAGATCGCCGCGATCAGCACCATCGCGCACAACAGGAACGGTCGGGCGAGCAGCACGTTGAAATGCAGCTGATGGCGCTGCGCGGGAAACCCCGAGCGCTCAAGGAGGGCGATAAAGCCCGGCAACTCCCAGAACGACATCGTCTCCGGCGAGGCGAAGCTCTCGGCGATCTTGCGCGCGGTCAGCTGGGTCGGCAGCCGCCACTGCGCGAACGGCGATGGCGGTCCGTTCGGGCGCCAGCGCACGCCGTTCTTGACGAGCCAGTCACCCGGTTCGAGCCGGGCCGTCTGCGCATCGATGCGCGAGACGAACTCGGTCTGGGCGTTGAAAAAGAACAGCGTCACATTGTCGAGGTCGAGCCCCGCGCCGCCGGCCAGCTTCTGCGCGTGAATGATGACCTGATTGCCCGCCGCATCGCTCTGCCGCAGCCACAGTCCCGCATTCGACAGCAGCAGCTGATCCGAGCCCTCGCGCAGGACGCTGCTGTTGAGCTGCTCGTACCTCGCTTCGGCGACCGAGGCGATTGGGTTGAACACGGTGACCGCAAAAATTCCGATCAGCAGTGCGACGAGCACCGCCGGGGTCAGAAATTCCCAGCAGGAGATGCCGGCCGCGCGCGCCACCACCAGCTCGTTGCTGCGGGTCAGCCGCCAGAAGGCGAGCATGGTGCCGAACAACACCGCAAACGGCAGCACCTCCTGCGCGGTCTGCGGCGATTGCAGTGCCGCCATCTCGAACAGCATCCCGAGCGTGGCCGCCGCCCGCGATCCGCCGCGCCGAATGAGTTCGATGTAGTCGAGCAGGAAGGTGATGATCGCCATCGCCGCGAAGACGCCGCAGAACCAGCCGAAAAACTGCCGCGCGATATAGGCGGAAAGGGTCTTGGCGAGCTGCACCGGGGAGCCTTGAAAGCAATGCTGCGCTCAGCGCGCGGGTCCGAGGGCCAGGGCCGCACGCGGCCGCGCCGGTCGGGCGCCGCCGTGCAGCAGGACCAGGAGACCGAGTGCGGCAGGCAGCAGCACGATCGCATAGCTGAGCGGGATCACGATGGCAAAGCGGGCGGTCAAATCGTTGATCCCGAAACCGGTCAACTCGAACAGGAAGGCCGCACCGACCGCCAGCATGACGCGCCGCAGCTGCCCGCGCCGGTTGAACTCGCCGGACAGCAGAAACGCGGGCGGGATCAGGGCAAAGCTGAACACCGAGAGCGGGATCAGGATGCGCTGGTTGGCCTCGACCACAAAGCTGTGACGCAGCACCGGATCGAGATTGCGCGGCGGGAACAGCAATTCGCCGAGAAAGCGCTCCTGCGCCTCGCGAAAGCGGACGACCGGGGCATCCTGCAAGGCACCGAGATCGAGCGTGTAGCGGGAAAAGGTCAGCACCGAAAGCTTCCTGGTGTGCGGATCGAACTGCTGACGGTCGCCATTGACCATGACGATGCGCGAACCGGCCGGCGTGTCGACAAAGGCGGCGCGCTGGGCGAGGATCGTGACCGGGCGCTGGGGATCGCGGCTGTCGTTGATCAAGAGCCCGACGACATCCCCATGCTCGTCACGGTTGCGGATGTAAAATGTCAGCTTGTCCGAGACCGTGGTGAACGTGCCCTCCTGGATCAGGCTCGACACGAACCGGTTGCGAATTTCAAACTGGAGATCCTTGAACGCACGGTTGGCCACCGGCAGAAAATAGAGCGACAGGCTCATCAGCACGACAAAAGCGATCGTGGCGAGGATCAGCACCGGCCGGGTCAGCGCCATCGGGCTCAACCCGGCAGCACGCATGACCACCAGTTCGCTCTCCGCGATCATTCGGTTGAAGGTGAACAGCACCGCAATGAAGACGCCGATCGGCAGCACGATGTCGAGAAACCGGGGCAGAATCAGCGCCGCCAGATAGAGAAAGATTTCAATCGACAGCCCGCGATTGACGATCAGATCGACAAGCCGCAAGGATTGGGCAAGCCAGACCGCGGCGCTGAGCGCTGCGGTGACGAAGATCATTACGCCAAAGGATTGTCGCAAAATATAGCGGGTTAGGCTCGTCATGCGCGCGTGGTCATAGGGGCGCGCGATCATAGGCACGCACCCCGGGGCCGGCCAGCGGCATTTCGGCGTGAAAGCAGCCGGCCTCGCCACCCTGCCGCGACCGGAGGGCATTCCCGCTGGTCGCTCGATTCGCAGCCGCTGGCGTCGACCGCCGCGCTCGATGTATCTATCGCGGTGGATCTACCGGGGGCCGTGCCCCGGGAAACGGCGTTCCGCCGGAGCATTGCGAGGGTTGTTGATGAAGATCAGCTTTGCCGAGCCGGGTCTGCCGGCCGCCGGCGCCGTCGTCGCCGGCATCTGGGAGGAGAGGGAATTGACCGCAACCGCCCGCCGGCTCGACCAGGCGAGCGAAGGAGCGATTGCCCGCGCCCTCGCCGGTGCCACCCGCTTTAGCGGCAAAAAGGGCGAATTCCTGGCGATCGTGGCGCCGGCGCATTTGCCGGTCAGCCGAATCGTTCTCGCCGGGCTCGGCAAGCCCGAGGAGGCCGGTTCGCGCGTCTTCGAGGAGGTCGGCGGTGCGCTTGCCGCGCATCTGAACGGTGCCGGTGAGATCGAGGCGACGGCCGCGGTCGATATCGGTGACGCTGCCCCAGTCGAGGCGGCCGAGGCCGCTGCCAGCCTCGCCTTTGGCGCGCAGCTCAGATCGTACCGCTTCGACAAGTACCGGACCCGGCAGAAACCGGAGCAACGCCCCTCGCTCGACCGGCTGACCGTAACGACCGCGTCGCCGAGCGCCGCGAAGCAGGCTTGGCGCCGGCTCGACGCGACCGCCGCGGCGGTGGCGTTCACCCGCGACCTCGTCTCCGAGCCGGCCAATATCATCTACCCCGAGACGCTTGCCGACGCGGCCCGCACGCTCGAGCAGTTCGGGGTCGAGGTCGAGGTGCTGGACGAGCCGGCGCTGCGGGAGCTCGGCATGGGCGCATTGCTGGGCGTCGCGCAGGGCAGCGTCCGTCCGCCGCGGCTCGTCGTCATGCAATGGCGCGGCGGCGGCAATACCGGCGCGCCGCTCGCTTTTATCGGCAAGGGGGTCACCTTCGACACCGGCGGCATCTCGATCAAGCCGGCGGCTGGCATGGGCGACATGAAATGGGACATGGCCGGCTCGGCCGTGGTCATCGGGCTGATGCGGCTCTTGGCCGCACGCCAGGCCAAGATCGATGCGGTCGGCGTCGTCGGCCTCGTCGAGAACATGCCGTCCGGCACCGCGCAGCGGCCGGGTGACATCGTCACCTCGATGTCGGGCCAGACGATCGAGGTGCTGAACACCGACGCCGAGGGCCGCCTCGTTCTGGCCGATGCGATGTGGTATTGCCAGGATCGCTTCAAGCCGCGGCTGATGATCGATCTTGCGACCCTGACCGGGGCCGTCATCGTCGCGCTCGGCCACCACCGCGCCGGTCTGTTCGCCAATGACGACGAGCTCGCGGCACGGCTGATCGAAGCCGGCAAATCGGTCGGCGAGGAACTCTGGCGGCTGCCGCTCGCCGACAGCTACGACCGCGAGATGGACAGCGATGCCGCCGACGTCAAAAACATCGGCGGTGGGCGCGCCGCCGGCAGCATTACCGCCGCACAATTTTTGCAGCGTTTTGTCAACAAGGTGCCGTGGGCGCATCTCGACATCGCCGGGGTGGCGTGGTCGAGCAAGGATGCCCAGACCGTGCCCAAGGGTGCCACCGCCTTCGGCATGCGGCTGCTCGATCGTTTCGTCGCCAAATATTACGAGAACGACCAGTGACCGTATGATGGTTAATGGCCCACGGGCTCCATGATCGGATTCCTGTTCGGCGCCACCCGATTGCCGAGCTTGACGTATTTGAGGTGAGCGGCGAGGAGCTCGATCAGTTGGAACGCGCAGGGCTACAGGGCGCTGAATCGTTCGGCTTTTTGATATTCGGCTGTTCAGTTGGTATCAGCCTGACGATTACCCTGGCAACCGTCGAGATCCATTCGGATCGCCTATTTGAAAGCTTTTTGATTACCACAATCATCGCTTATGTGGTGGGAGTGTTCTTTGGGATCAGGTGGTTCCTGGAGAGGAAGTCGTCTAAGACGGTTGCGCAGCGAATAAGAAGCCGTATTGGTCCGATCGGAGACGACGAGGCGGGCATAGAACCGACCGGCACCGCTGCCGAGTCGGAGAGATCGAGGACCGAAGGATAGCACTTATGCTACTTCAGGTATCGTATGACCTAAGAGGTCGAGATCGGGATTACGAGGACCTCTATGAAGCGATAAAACTGCAGGGCCGATGGTGGCATTACCTGAGATCGACATGGATTGTCGAAACCGACAAGTCGCCACGCCAAGTAGTTGATACTCTTGAAGAATTACTGTCTCGCGGAGATCGGTTGGTGGTTTCCGAAATAGCGCGTTTTGATGGGGTTCTTCCAGAGAAAGCATGGAATTGGCTTGAGAGGCATAAAGCGACGCAGAGCTGACGGGAATTAACCAGGGTGCGTGCTCTGGTGGCTGAGATCGGGTTCTATCACCTGTTGTCGACGCCGCTCGAACGGGCATTGCCGAGGCTGCTCGAACGGGCGCGGGCGGACGGCCATGTGATCGTCGTGCGGGCCGGCTCGGCCGAGCGCGTGGCCCAGCTCGACGCGCTCTTATGGACCTATGACGAGGCGAGCTTTCTGGCGCACGGCTCGGCGCGTGACGGCAATGCCGCGGCCCAGCCGATCTGGCTGACCGATGGCGATGACAACCCGAACAAGGCGACAATGCTGGTGCTGGTCGATGGCGTCGCGGCCGACGATCTGTCGGGCTTTGCGCGCTGTGCCGACCTGTTCGACGGCAACGATTCGGACGCGGTCGCGGCGGCGCGCGAGCGCTGGCGCCGGGCTCGCGCCGACGGACATGCCCTGACTTACTGGCAGCAAACCGCCGCAGGCTGGGAACGGCGAGCCTAGTGGTCCGATCGAAACGCATGGTTCCCAGGCGTTTTGTGAATCGCCCCCAGGCTGATGGGTTGGCGATGCAATTCAGCTAACGGATCGGGACCATCTGTCAGCATTCGCACCACTAGCCGGCCCGGCCCGGCCCGTCGCGGTTGCCTGGCCTCCCGCAGCGTCCGCGACCCGGGGGCGCAGCTGTCGCCGGTTGCCGCCACACCGGGCGAAGGCTATAACCCCGCGCGCCGCAGCCGATATCCCGTCGCAGCCGATGTGAAGAGCCGATGCCGGTCGAACGCACGCTTTCGATCCTCAAGCCTGACGCTACCCGGCGCAATCTGACCGGCGCGATCAACGATCGTTTCGAGCGGCGTGGGCTGCGCATCATCGCCCAGAAACGGATCCGGCTGAGCGCGGCGCAGGCCGAAGAGTTCTATGCGGTTCACGCCGAGCGCCCGTTCTATCGCAGCCTGGTCGCATTCATGACCTCGGGGCCGGTCGTCGCCCAGGTGCTCGAAGGACCGGATGCGGTCGCGCTCAGCCGCGAGATCATGGGGGCGACCAACCCGGCCGAGGCCGCTCCCGGAACCATTCGCAAGGATTTCGCCGAATCGATCGAGGCCAACTCGGTGCACGGTTCCGACTCGCCGCAGAACGCGGCGCAGGAGATCGCGTTCTTCTTTTCCGCAATCGAAATCCTGCCCTAGTGGGTGCGATGCTGACAGATGGTCCCGATCGGTTCGCTGAATCGCACCACCAACCGATCAGCCTGGTGGGCCGATTCACAAAACGCTCGGGAACCATGCGTTTCGATCGGACCACTAGAGCAGGATCGCGTGAAATAGAAACAGAGCTTCCATTTCATGGCTGAATCCCGCTCTCGATTCCAGGGACGAGACCGTGATTCACGGATCGGACCGGAATGCCGTGCGCTTCGAGCCGATCCGATCATGGTCTAGCGGCGGCAGCTGGGTGCAGCGGGCGGGAGGGCCGTTTCAGGCGAACGCGGGCCAGGCAGGCGCGGGCCGTGCCGGGCCCTATCGGCTGTGCCCGCCGGAAGCCGCGCGGCGCTTGGCGAACGGGTTCGAGGCCGGGCTCGATGCCGCGGCGCTGCTGTTGTTCCCGCTGCTGCTGGTGGTGCCGCGCGGCATTGCCGCACTGGCTTCGGTCGCCGGGCTGTTCGCCGCAGGATTGCTGCTGACAGCCGGCCGGCCGGCGCCTGTCCGCGATTTCGGCCGCGCGATCGGGCTGTTCGCGGCGTTGTTGACCTGGGGCGGCATCTCGATCCTGTGGTCGATCGACCCCTGGCGCTCGCTCGAAATGACCGCCCGCCTCGCCGGGCTGTTCGCCGCCGGCTTCGCGCTGGCGCTGGCGGCCGATGTGATCGCCGCACCGGCCCGGCTCGGCACCTGTCTCGTCTTCGGCTTCGCCGCGACGGTCACCTTGGCGGTGGCCGATCTTGCGACCCATGGCGCACTCAGCCGGCCGTTTTCGACCCGCTTCTACCAGCCGAGCTGGCTCAACCAGGCATCGATCACCTTTGCCATCCTGCTGCTGCCGGCAAGCGCATTCCTCTTTGGCCGCGGCCGCCGGGTCGCGGCATTGCTGCTGGGGCTCGCCGGTGCTGCGACAATCTGCGCGCTCGCCGGGACCGCGGCCAAGGTGGCGCTCGGCGCCGGATTGCCGGTGGCGCTGCTGTGCTGGCGATGGCGGGCGGCGACGGCGCGGATCGGGGCGTTGCTTGCGGTGCTGGTCATCCTGACCGCACCGCTGACCTTCACCCGGCTCGAACGCGGCGCGGAATTGGTCACGACCGCGGACGAGGTCAAGCTGTCGGCCGGACACCGGCTGTTGATCTGGTCGTTTGTCGGTGACCGGATCGCCGAACATGCGCTCGCCGGCTGGGGGCTCGATTCGTCGCGCGCGATCCCGGGCGGCAAGGACCCGATCCAACCGGGCGAGACCTGGCTGCCGCTGCATCCGCACAATGCCGCCTTGCAGCTCTGGCTCGAGCTCGGGGTGCCGGGCGCGGTGCTGCTGGCGCTCGTGGTCGGCACTCTTTGGCTGGCACTTGCCGCGGCGCGCTGGCCGCCATGGTTCGCCGCGGCCGCCGGTGGCAGCCTCGCTACCGCCTTTGTCGCCACCTTCGCCACCTATGGGATCTGGGAGGAATGGTGGCAGGGCACCTTGTGGCTGTCTCTGTTTCTGGTTCGCGTGATGGCGCACGCCGCGGCGACCGGATCGGAGCTCTGAGGCGGCGCCCGCGGCAATGCCGCCGCTTGACCCTGCGCTCAGTGCTGCTGGATCAGCACGATCCCGGCGCCGATCAGTAGAATGCCGCCGATCTGCGGCCAGCCGAACGGCTCACCCCAGAGGATATGGGCGAGGATCGCGACCGCCGCATAGCTGGCGGAGACCGACGGAAAGGCCAGCGAAACCGGGATCCGCTTGAGCGCCACGATGTAGCAGAGTGCGGCGACCACATAGATCGCAAAGCCGGCGCCGGTCAGCGGGCTGGTCAATTGCGCGGCGATCGTCGGCGCCCGCTCGGCCGCGGCCTTAAGCGCGATCTGGCCGCCGACGCCGAGCAGGATTGCCGTGGCGAGGCTCACATAATAGATCGACATCGAACCCATCCGGGAAGCGTTCGGCAACCGGGCGGGGCCGAGAATGCCGCGGCAGCGATGAAGATTCTGCCACCATCCGCCGGTGGCGCCGCCGACGCCTTACAGACCGGCAGCGCCGACCAGCGCCGCCAGCACGCGATCGGCGGCGAAATGTTCGCGTGCCAGCTCCCGCGCCGCCCGGCTGTGTATCGCATAATCGTCCTCGATCGCGTCGAGCGCCGCCAGGGCCTCGTCATAGTTTGCATATTCGAACAGGCCGCGCCCGACCGGATAGAACTTGGCGAACCCGGTGCGCATCGTCACCACCGGCCGTCCGGCCGCCAGGTAGCAGGCGCTGCGGTCGCTGAACCAGCCGCTGTTCGGCCGGACATAGATGTCCTTGGCGACCGTGAATTCACCGCGCGACCCGGCGATGAAGTCGCGATAGGGGGCCATCGCCGCCGAGATCGGCCCAGGATCGAGGAGTTGCCAACCGGCTTCCTCGACGGTCCGGCGCACCGCCGCATCGGGCGGGCTCATCGCCAGCGCAAAGGAGAGCTGCCCGCGATGCTGCGGCAGATCGAGAAACCGCAGAAAATTCCGGTGCTTCGACCATAAATAGCGGGTCCCGGCAAAGTCGATGTCCTTGCCCTTGTTCTCCCAGGTGGCAATCGTCGTGAACGAGCGCGGCAAGCCCGTGGGTGCCGGCCACAGGTCGAGCACCACCGGCGGGCGGGTCGGGCGCCAGGCGATCCCGCTGAGCGGCACCGGACAATCGGCAGCACCCAAATTCTCGCCATAGCTGTAGAAATCGGTATGGGCATCGAGATAGGCGCGGGCGGCGATATCGGCACCGGCATATTTGATCTGTTCGAAGCCCGGATCGGTGTCGATCATGATCCGCACCGGGCAAGCGAGATGCTCGTCGCGCAGCCGGGTGGCCCCGCACAGATTGATCAGCCCGTCCGCCTCGGCAAAGAGCCGGCGCACCCGCTCGCGCGGTTGGCCGTGCCAGACATCGTTGATCGCGTCCCAATAGGCCCAGCGCTGACCGAACCCGTGGCACTCCATCGCCCGGCGCAGACAGGCGACATTGTAGGCGCAGTCCATGACGACGCTGGCGATCCGCGGGTCGTAGGGGTTGGCGCCGCCATCCTCGACATACCAGACCTCATAGCCGAGCTGGCGCAGCCCGACCAGATAGTGCAGCGCCTGCCAGGCGATGCCGGCAAGCGGCATCTGACCGGCGAAATGAAGCAGGACGATCGTGCCGCGCTTGCCCAAGGGCCACCCCGGTTGCTACCCGCCGGCAAGAACGGTGGGGTGCCGCGATTCATTTCGCCCGGCCGCCGCCGGCATGGCGCTGTGTTCCGCCGCGGGACCGCGAAAACCCCATGCCACGTGGGGTTGCCCCTGCCGCGCCCTGCATGCTAGGCAACCCGCCATGATCGAAAGCCTGATCGGCTGGCTGACCGGTGCGTCGCCCGGTGGTACGGCGGCGGCGCCGAACGAGCTCGAGCTGGCACTGGCGGCATTGCTGGTCGAGGCCGCGCACGGCGACCACCGTTTCGACGATCGCGAGCGGTCGGTCGTGGCGCGGCTCTTGGCGCGACGTTTCGGCCTGTCGTCGGATGACGCCCGGGCGCTGCTGGCCGCCGGCGAAAAGGAGGCCAACCGGTCGGTCGAGCTGTTTCATCTGACGCGGATCATCAATGAGCGGCTGTCGTTCGAGCAGCGGGTCGAGCTGATCGAGATGCTGTGGGAAGTCGCCTACGCAGACGGTGTGCTCGATCAGTATGAGGACAGCCTGCTGCGCCAGGTCGGCGGGTTGATCTATGTGCCCGACCATGAACGCGGCGAGGCGCGGCAGCGCGTTCTGAAGCGGCTGAAGCTGAGCGAGGCGACCTGATCCGCGCCGGTCGGCTCGCTCGTGCAAGTTCAGGAGCAGAAAGCGTCACCATGACCTACGTCGTCACCGAAGCTTGCATTCGCTGCAAATACATGGATTGCGTAGAGGTCTGCCCGGTGGATTGCTTCTACGAGGGTGAGAACATGCTGGTGATCCACCCCGATGAATGCATCGATTGCGGGGTGTGCGAGCCGGAATGCCCGATCGACGCGATCATCCCGGACAGCGAGCCCGAAGCCGAGCGCTGGGTCGGGCTCAATCGGGAATATGCGGCAAGCTGGCCCAATATTACCCGCAAGAAAAACCCGCCCGACGATGCCGACGAATGGAAGGACGTCCCCGAGAAGTTCGAGAAGGAGTTCAGCTCCAATCCTGGCGGGAGCTAACCCTTTCGGGTGACGGGACGCGGGTCATGTGCTGCAGGCATAGGTGACCCGCTGGCTTGCGGGAGCATTTGATGGTATTGTGACATCGGTGCTTCGACGCGTGCTTTCCAGGTTTCGCGCTGTTTCGCTGGCCAGGTTTCACGCTGTTTCGCCGGGCCACGGGCGGTCGTCGTCGCCACGGTAGATTGACGGTCTGAAGCGTGCCGGCTTGGCCCTTCGGGCCGATTTTGAGAGACGGATATGACGTCGGAAAAGCCTCTATTCTCCACGGGTGATCTCGTCGTCTATCCGACGCATGGGGTGGGCAAGATCGTCGGCATCGAGACCCAGGAAATCGCCGGCTATTCGCTCAGCGTCTTTGTCGTCGCGTTCGACAAGGATCGCATGACGCTGCGGGTCCCGTTGGCCAAGGCCAAGGTGTCGGGTCTGCGCAAGCTGTCGAGCCGCAAGGAGATGGATGCGGCGCTGACCAAATTGCGCGGTCGCTCGCGCGCCAAACGGACGATGTGGAGCCGGCGGGCGCAGGAATACCAGGCCAAGATCGCTTCCGGTGATCCGGGTTCGATCGCCGAGGTGGTGCGCGATCTCTACCGCAATGTCGGCCAGCCGGAGCAATCCTACAGCGAGCGCCAGATTTACCAGGCGGCGCTCGACCGCTTCGTGCGCGAGTTCGCCGCGGTTGAACGCATCGACGAGACGACGGCGACGCAGCGGGTCGAACAGCTGCTGACCGCCTGAGGCCGCCCCGCCGCCGGCAGCCGCAGCGGGGTACCGGGTGAACCGCGGCCAGCCTCGCTCGCGGCTCGCCCATCTCGGCACCGCGCGACGGGTCTGGGCGGTGGCCGCGATCCACGCCGAGGTGCAGCGCTTGATCGTGCTGCACGACCGGCTCAGCGACCGCTTCGCAGTCGGTGACCGCATCGTCTATCTCGGCAATTATCTCGGCCATGGCGCGGCAGTGCACGCCACACTCGGCGAACTGCTCGATTTCCGCCGGCGGATCATCGGGCGGGCAACCGGTTTTGCTTGCGACGCGGTGTTTTTGCGCGGAGCGCAGGAAGAAATGTGGCAAAAGCTGCTGCAGCTGCAATTCGCCCCCAATCCCGGTGAGGTGCTGGAATGGCTGGCGCGGGCCGGGATCGAGCCGACGCTGCACGCCTATGGCGGTGATCTGCGGCAGGGCCTTGCCGCCGCCCGCGGCGGACCGCGCGCGATCACGCGCTGGACCGCGACGCTGCGCGACGCGATGAACGCGACCCCCGGGCATACGATGCTGTTTTCAGCACTGCGCCATGCGGCCTTCACCGATCGCGGCGGCGTCTTGTTTGTCCATGCGGGGCTCGACCGGTCGCGGCCGCTTGAGGCGCAGGGTGACGCCTTCTGGTGGGGCGGCGGCGACATTCTCGCTCTCGACGCGCCGTTCGAGGGGTTTCGCCGGGTGGTCCGGGGTGTCGACCGCGCCCGGCGCGGGCTCGTCGAGCGCGCGTTCGCCGTGTCGCTCGATAGCGGTGCCGGCTATGGCGGCCCGCTGAGTGCCGCCTGCTTCGGCCGCGACGGCGGCATCATCGACCGGATCGACGCTTGAGCGGGCTGCCGCCAGCGACCTTTCCAACCGCGATATAGCCGCTCAAACCGCGATGCAGCTGCTCAAACCGCGGTATAGCCGCCATCGGCGAGCAGATCGCTGCCGGTCACAAAGCTCGCATCGTCGCTGGCCAGGAACAACGCCGCGGCGGCGATCTCGCCGGGTTGCCCGAGCCGTTGCATCAGATGCTTCGGGGCGAGGGTATCGCGCGCGGCGGCGAGGCTGCAGTAGCGGCGCAACAGGCGCCCGGTCTCGACCGCACCCGGCGACAGCGTGTTGACCCGGACATTGTCGCCGGCATGGTCGATCGCCATCACCTTGGCCAGCTGGATCAGGGCGCCCTTGGTCGCGCAATAGGCGGCCCGCCCGGCGCTGCCGACGCGGCCGAGTTGCGAGGCGATCAGGATGATCGAACCGCCGCCGCCGGCGATCATCAGCGGCAGCGCGGCGCGGCACAACAGATAGGAGCCGGTCAGATTGACCGTCACCACCTGCTGCCATTCGGCCGGCTCGATTTCGAGGATCGTGCCGCCGGCATCGTGCGGTGCCGCACCGCTGACCAGGATGTCGAGGCGGCCAAAGGCAGCGTGCGTCGCTGCCGCAGCGGCGCGCGTCTCGGTTTCGACCGCAACGTCGCAACTCTGCGCCAGCGCACGGCCGCCGGCCTGCTCGATCAACCTCGCCGTCTCGGTCGCCCCGTCGTGATCGATGTCGCAGCATGCGACGGCCGCACCCGCATCGGCAAAGAGCTGAGCGATCGCCCGGCCGATGCCGCCCGCGGCACCGCTGACGAGAGCGGTCTTGCCATGCAGCCGCGATGCGCGCCGATGGGACGCGCCGCTGTTCAAACCACGAGCTCGGTGTTTGGGTCGATCAGGTGCATCTGGTTCAGATCGGCGACGAGCGGCATCGCCTCGCCGACGGCACTGGCGGCGGTGGGGTTGACCCGGCCGCAAACCTCGACCCCGTCCACCGTGAAATAAACCATCGTCTCCATGCCCATCGGTTCGACGACGTCGAGCCGGGCGGAAAACGGGACGATCCCCGGCGTCAACTCGCCGCGCGCCTCAGTGATGTGCTCGGGGCGCAGACCGAACAACAGCGGATCGCCGATTCGCGCACGATAAGCGGCCTCGCGCTTCGCCGGCACCGGGAACGACAACCAGTCGGCCAGCCGGACGGTCAGCCCGCTGCCGTTTTCAACAAGGCGGCAGGGCAGCAAATTCATCGTCGGCGAGCCGATGAAGCCGGCGACAAACCGGGTCCTCGGTGAATGGTAGACCTCGTAAGGCGTGCCGATCTGATCGATCCGGCCGGCGTTCATGACCACGACCCGATCGGCCAGCGTCATCGCCTCGATCTGGTCATGGGTGACATAGACGGTCGTCGTCGTGACCTTCTGGTGGACCTTCTTGATTTCGGTGCGCATCTGCACCCGCAGCTTGGCATCGAGGTTTGACAGCGGCTCGTCGAACAGGAACACCTTGGGGTTGCGGACGATGGCGCGGCCCATCGCCACCCGCTGGCGCTGTCCGCCCGAGAGTGCGCGCGGCCGGCGTTCGAGCAGATCGGTGATGTCGAGAATGCGCGCCGCGGCCTCGACCCGCTCCTTGATCTCGGTCTTGGGGAACTTCTTCAGCCGCAGCCCGAACGACATGTTCTCGAACACGGTCATGTGCGGATAGAGCGCGTAGTTCTGGAACACCATGGCGATGTCCCGGTCCTTGGGCGGCACGTCGTTGACCAGCTGGTCCCCGATATAAATCTCGCCCTCGGTGCACTCTTCGAGCCCGGCGATCATCCGCAGGGTGGTGGTCTTGCCGCAGCCGGAGGGACCGACCAGAACAACAAACTCGCGATCGGCGATGTCGAGATCGATCCCGCGGACCGCTGGTGTCTTGTCATACGTCTTGATAATGTTTCGAAGCGCGACCTGCGCCATGCTGCTCAGCCTTTCGTCGTACCGGTGCCGCGTCGTACCGGTGCCGCAACCGGGGTGGTGGTGATCCGATATGCGCCCGAGGCCGGCTTCTCCCGGCCTTGTCCCGTCGTCGAGCTTACAGCAAACTTACGGCGCGGGTTGTCGGAGCGTTGCGCGCATTGTAGCCTAGCCATGCGAAATCGCGCCATCTATTTCGCCAGCAGCAGCCGGCGCCGGATGGAATCGCCCGACGCTACCCCACGGCGCCGCCCGGTGCCGCGGCTGAGCGGGTGAATTCGCAGCGGTGTCGCGCCGCAGCAAGCCGCCCATTCGCCGCCGGCTACGGCTCGCCGGCCCGCTGGCCGGGCGGCGCGTCCCCGGCGGAGGGGCTGAAGATACCGGCGTCGTCCTGGCGGGTGCCACGATGATGTTCGAGCTCGTGGGCGTAGCGGCGCAGCGCGTAGGCCTCGCTCAGATAGCCGAGCACGCGGCGCGCCTCGGCATTGTCGATGACCGGCAGCATCTCCTGCGCCGCCTCGCTGAAGCGGTCGAGCGCGGTGCGCAGATTATCCCCGGGCAGCAGAAACGATGCGGGTCCGGTCACGAGGTCACCGACGGTCTTCGCCTCGCCGCTGCGCTCGACGGCACTCGCCTCGATCGGGTCGACGATCCCGGACAGCCGGCCTTCGCCATCGACGACAAACACCTGCTTGGCGCTGCCGATCGGAAAGCGGCGGCGCAGTTCGTCGAGGCTCAGATCGGCCGCGATCACCGCCGGGTCGCGGCGCATCATCGGGCCGATCAGCAATTCGTTGATCCAGCCGATATCCTCGGGGCTGTGGATCGCCAGGCCCTTCAGATGAAAGCGCCAGGTGGCAAACGAATAGCCGAACCAGTGGCGCACCCCGATGGCCGCAGTCACCACCCCGACCATGACCCCGATCGTCGCCGAAAAATCGCCGGTGGTTTCGAGCACCAGCATGATCATCGTCATCGGCGCGCCGACGATCGCGGCGGCGACCGAACCCATGCCGACCAGCGCATAGATCAGCGGATCGGCCGACAGGCCGGGTCCAAGCCGGGCGATCACGCTGCCGATCAAACTGCCGAACAGGCTGCCGAGAAACAGCGACGAGCTGAACAGCCCGCCGCGGAACCCGGAGCCGATCGAGACGGCCGAGGCGACGATCTTGGCAAGCACCAGCCCGGCGAGAAACGGCAGGGCGAAGCCGGAATGCAGCACCTGCAGAATGCCGCCATGACCGCTGCCGAGAACCTGCGGAAACGCCAGCGCGATCAACCCGATCAGCAGGCCCCCGAGGATCGGGCGCGCCCAGCGCGGCACCGCACGCGTGCGGAACAGCGTCTCGGTCGAGGTCACCCCTTTCATGGTCAGGATGCCGAGCCAGGCCGAGGCCAGCCCGACGCCGAAGAACGCCACGTAATCCGGCGCCGACAACGAGATGTCGTGCCACACGACAAAGATCGGGTTGGAGCCGACCAGCCCGCGCACGACCAAGACTGCGGTCAATGCGGCGATCCCGACCGGCGCTAGTGCCTGCAGGGTGTAGGCGCCGATGATCAGTTCGAAGGCGTAAAAGGCCCCGGTCAGCGGTGCGTTGAACGCGGCGGCGATCGCCCCGGCGGCACCGCATCCGACGAGGGTGCGCATGTCGTCGCGGCGCAGACCGACGCTGCGCCCGAGCCGCGAGGCCAGCGCCGAGCCGAGCTGGGTGTAGGCCGCTTCGAGCCCAACCGAGGCGCCGAACCCGCCCGACAGGATCGTGACCCAGACCAGACCGAGGCTGTCGCCGAGCGACATCCGCCCGCCGAACAGCGCGTTGGCCTCGATCGCATCGACCACCTCGCGCGGGCGCCAGCGCCGTAGCAGCAACGAACTGAGGCCGACCAGCATGCCGCCGAGCACCGGTGCCGCCACCAGACGGGCCGGTCCGAGACGCGCGGCGTCGCTCAGATGGCCGCCGAACGGCAGCGCGAAAGCGAAATGCCGGGCGAGATCGAGCAACAGATCGGTGGCAACAACGCCGAGACCGGAGGCGATACCGGCGCCGAGCGCCAGCACCAGCAGAAACAATTCGCTGTCACGCAGCCGCGCCTCGGCACGTCGCGGCCCGATGGCAGCCGCTGACGCGGTCTCCTCTCCCCCGGTGGCAGGTGCGATCTCGGCCACACGCCTGCGCATAGGCGAGTTCGCCGGGGCTGGCAAGGGGCAGCCTTGCGGCCAAAAGATGTTGCAATTGCGGCGCCGCGACCATCCACGACCAAAAGGGCCCGGCCGCGGTCCCCCGGACGCGGTCAGTGGCGCACGAAATAAACGCGGTAGAGCTGGTCGCGAAAACTGGCACTGGCCTCGATCGCCGATTGGAAATCGGACTTGCCGAGCACAAAGGTGTCGAGCGGCTCGGTGGCAAGAACCGTGGCATTGCGCGGTTCGCCGCTGATCAGCGCCACCTCGCCAAAGAAATCGCCGCGCCCCAGCCGCGCCACCTCGTGGTCGGCGCGCATCACATCGACCTCGCCATCGGAGATCAGATAGAACTCCTCACCGGGCTCGCCTTCGCGAATGATCGTATCGCCGGCGGCGAAACTGCGCTTTGTCATCTTCTCGGCAACATTGGTCAGTTGGATCGGGGTCAGGGCGCGGAACAGGTCGACCGCGCGCAGGAACTCGCAGATCCGCAGCGCGTCGTGCAGCACCACATCGGAGACGATCCGGCCATCGACCATGTGCACGAGGCGGTCGGCGGATTCGATGATGCGGTAATCATGCGTGACCATGATCACGGCCGCCTGGTGCTCGACCGTCGTCTCCTTGAGCAGATCGATCACCTTGCGCGCCGACTCGCGGTCGAGTGCCGCGGTCGGCTCATCGGCGAGCACGAGATGCGGATTATTGACCAGAGCGCGGGCAATCGCGACCCGCTGGCGCTCACCGCCGGACAAAAGCCGCGGCCGGTAATCGACCCGGTGGCCGAGCCCGAGCCGTTCGAGAATGGCAGTGCCCCGCTGGCGCATCTCGTTGGCCGGCGTGCGACCGAGCTGCATTGCCATCTTGACGTTCTCGTAGGCGGTAAGCGCATCGAACAGATTGTGCATCTGAAAGACAAAGCCGATCTCGCGCCGGACCGCGACCAGATCGCGCGGTGACAGTGACGACAGCTCACGGCCGAGCACCTCGACCCGCCCCTCGTCGATCGAGCGCAATGCCCCGATCAGCGTCAGGAGGGTGGTCTTGCCGGCCCCCGACGGGCCGGTCATCACCACGAGCTGGCCCGGCAGGATCTCGATCCGATTGTCGAACAATACCTGGTTGCGTCCGGCCCCCTCGCCATACCAATGGTTCAACCCATCGACCTCGACGACGCTGGCCGGAGCGGGGGCTGCGAGCGGGAGCGGAGCCAGCGGTTCGGCGACCATCGCATCCCCCATCAAAATACCTCGGCCGGATCGGCCTTGATCACGCGGTGCACCGCGATGACCGCCGAGATCAGGCACATGCCGAGGGTCAACCCGAGGCTGAGGAGGGTGATTGCGACAGTCATCCGCAGCGGCAAGAGCGCGATCTTGCCGATCACCCAATAGAGCGCGAAGCCGACCAGCCAGGCCGGCAGCCAGCCGGCGAAGCCGTTCAGCGCGGCCTGCCCGAGCACCACCCGCAACAGGTAGCGCGTCGGATAGCCGATCGCCTTCAGCGTTGCGTATTGCGCCAGCTGGTCGGCGATATCGGCATAGGTGACCTGGTATGAGATCAGCATGCCGACGACAAAGCCGACGATGGTCCCGATCGCGAAGATCGGCCCGGCCGACGACACATCGGCCTGGTAGGCGCGCTCAAACGCGAGCAGCTGGGATTTCGTCATGACCGCGATATCGCGCGGCAGCGCCTTTACCAGCGCCTGCTGCACGCGTGCCGAGTCGGCCCCGGCGGCGAGCTTGATGACCCCGGCCGCGATGCCGGGCGGGTTTCCGGCGACGCCGCGCAGCATATCGGCAAAGGTGCGATCACTCATCACCACCGTGCCATCGCTCTGAAAATCGGGACCGAGCGCAAAGCTGCCGACGATGCTGACCGCGGTGCCGTTCAGTTGGGAACGGCGCGCCCCCCGATCCATGCCGAGAAAGCGGCGCGAGCGGCGATCGACGAGGATCGTGCCCGGTGATGCGAGCCGTTCGCGTGCGGCATTGATGTCGGCGAACAGAAACACCGGCTGGCCGGGATCGAAGGCCAAGCCACGCACCAGGAACACTTTGCCGTCGATCGGATTTTTCCAGAACAAATCGGACCAGTCGGCATAGAGCGGCCGGGCGCTGGCGACCCCGGGAACCCGCCGCGCCGTGGCCAGGAGGGCGAGCGGGATCGGGTCCTGGGTCGCAAACTGATATTTGTGCACGCTCTGCAGAAAGATGTCGCCATCGAGGCCGCGGATCACCTGCAGCGAGCTGGCGAAAAAGCCCTGCTCGAAGCCGAGCTGCATCAGCATCAACAGAACGGCAAACCCGATCCCGGCGCTGGAGCGCAACAGGCGGCGCCGGTTCGCCACCAGGCTGCGCCAGGCGAGCGGCACCGAGGTGCCGATGCCGGCTCGATCGTGGCGCGCCGCGGTGATCGACAAATCCGCCGCTCCCGGCTCAGAATACGTCGGCCGGATCGGCCCGGCGCAGGCCGCCGAGCGCCAGCAGCGCCGAGAGCGCCGCCATGATCAGGGTCGCGACAAACACGACGACGAGGTGCGAGACCGTCATCGTCACCGGCAGCAACGTGCGCTCGCGGATCAGGCGATAGATCCAGATCGAAGCGGCCAGCCCCGGAACAAAACCGGCGACGGCGACGAAGAGCGACATCGCCGCGACCGTACCGGCAAGCGCGCCGTCGCTGTGGCCGATCGCCTTCAGCGTGGCGAATTGCGGCAATTGGCGGCCAACCTGGGTGGCGACGATCTGGTATACGACCATGATCCCGACCACGATCGCGATCACCAGCCCCGAGCCGAAGATCAGCCCGACCGAGGTCCGCGTGGTCCAATACGCGGCCTCGGCGCGGGCGATCGCGGCGCGGGTGAAGATCCTGGTGCCGGGACCGGCGCGCGCGGCCAGCGCTTTTGCGGCGTTGTCCGGATCGATGCCGGGTTTCAGCCAGATCGCGCCGAGATTGGCCATGGCGAGGCTGCGGCGCGGAAACAGGCGGGCGAAATTCGCCGTATCGACGAGCGCCACGCCGAGCCCCATAAAGCCGGTGCCGAGCCGGTAGCGACCGCCGATCGTCTCGCTGCGGGTGCCGATCTCGACCACCCGGCCGGTGGTCAGCGGGCCGAAGATGGCGCGGCTGGTGCCGTCGACAAGCACAGTGTCCGGCCGGTCGAGCACTGGCCGCTGCCGCTCGATGCTGCGCGGCAGGAACAGGCTGGCCGCCGGATCGAAGCCGATCACAAAAAGGTCCGGCCACACCCCGCCGGTGCGGCCTTTCCATTTCGCGAGGCCGAAATAAAGCGGGGTTGCCCCGGCGACCCCGGGTGCTGCGCGCAACCGGTCGAGGCGGTCGAGCGGGAACGCCCCGGGCTGCCCCTGGAACTCGTACTGGTCCGAAACCAGCAGCAGGTCAAAATTCATGTTGTCGTAAAGCAGCATCCCCCCCTGCGGCACCGCAAAGAACAGACCGAGCTGGATGAAGACCAGCACGATCGCCATGAAGATACCGATCAGCGCCAGCGCGGTCCGGCCCTTTTGATAGGCCAGGATTCGCCAGGCGAGCACAATCGTCACTTGCCGCCACACCCCCGAGAGGCAGTCGCCCGGTACGTGAACCCCGCCCCGGTGCCACGGCGACAACCGGCCGCCGATGCGCCAGGCAGATCCGCCCGGCGGTTGCTGCCGCCCTTGTCATAATCACCCTTGACCAGTGGCTCGGGTCAATCCGCTTGTTGCCGAAGCGCGAAAAATCCGCGGCGGTGTGCCGGCCGCTCGCCGTGGCCCCGGTTGGAGCGCGCTGCACCGGTCGCCAGCGCATTCGCGGATGCCGTCGCCATGCATGGCGCTTCCGCCGCCAGGGGCGCAGCGATTTCACCGTGGATCGCAGTATTTTGCAGAATCGGCAGCCTACGGAACCTCCGCGCTTTCAAGTTGTTGCGTCGGTTGGCGGGGTCGCAGAGGAGCCGGGAACATTGCGGCGGGGATTGGCGGTTGCTCTCATCCTCGCTGTGGCGGCGGTGGGATTGGTCGGCTGGAAGCTGGTTGGTCACGCGTCGGCGCTCGCCCCGGCGGCGACATCGCCTCCGGCCGTCCCGGTAACGGCGGCGGTGGTCAAGACCGCGGATGTGCCGGCCATTCTGCCGGCGCTCGGCACCGTGCAATCAATCGACACGGTCAACGTCATGCCGCAGGTCAACGGGCGGATCATGGCGATCTACTTCAAGCAGGGCGACGAGGTAAAGGCTGGACAGCCGCTGTTTCTGATTGATCCGCGTCCTTATCAGGCGGCGCTCGATCAGGCGCAAGGGCAGCTCGCCCATGATCAGGCGGCGCTTGCCGAAGCCAGGATGGATCTCGCCCGCTACCGGCGGCTGACCAAGGAAAACTCGATCGCGACCCAGACCGAACAGGACCAGATTTACGTGGTCGGGCAGGACCAGGGAACGGTGCAGCTCGACAAGGCCAATGTCGCAAACGCCGAGCTCAATCTCTCCTACTGCCATATCGACGCGCCGGTCGCCGGGCGCACCGGGGCGCTGCAGGTCGATCTCGGCAATTATGTGCAGGCGGCGAGCAGCGCCCAGCAATCGGGCAACACGCAGTCCGGCGCCGCGGGGTCGGTGACGCCGGGCACGACGCCATCGGCGGGCGTCACGCCGCTGGTGGCGATCACCCAGATGCACCCGATCTATGTCAGCTTCAGCGTGCCGGAGAGCCAGCTCGACACGATCCTCGCCAACCAGGCCAAGGGTCCGCTGACCGTCGAGGCGCACCGGGCCTCGGGCGCGCTGATCGCCACCGGCAAGCTCACCCTGATCAGCAACGAGGTCGACACCGCGACCGGCACGATCCTGCTCGAGGGCACCTTTGCCAACCGGCACGAGCGGTTGTGGCCGAACCAGTTCGTCTCGATCCGGCTGGTCGAGTTCATCCGGCGCAACGCGCTCACGGTTCCGGCGGCGGCGGTGATGACTGGCCCGACCGGCCCCTATGTCTATGTGATCGGCGCCGGCAGCAAGGTGAGCCGGGTCAATGTGCAGGTGACCGCGACGCAGGACAATATCGCGGTCATCGGCAAGGGTTTGAAATCAGGCGAACAAGTCGTCACCAACGGCCAGTACCGGCTCGACAACGGGGTCGCGGTCAGCATTCAGACGCCGAAAGCCGCGGCCACCGGCTGAGCCGTCATGAGCATATCGGAACCTTTTATCCGCCGGCCGATCGCGACCGCGCTGTTGATGGCGGCGCTGCTCGGGTTCGGCATCATCTGCTATCAGCTGCTGCCGGTATCGGCGCTGCCCAATGTGCAATTTCCGACGATCTCGGTGTCGGCACAGCTGCCCGGCGCCAGCCCCGAAACGATGGCCGACACCGTGGCGACGCCGCTTGAAGAGGAGTTCACGGCGATCCCGGGGCTGTCGTTCATGTCATCCTCGAGCGGGCTCGGTTCGACCTCGATCACGCTGCAGTTCAACCTCGACAGCAACATCAGCGCCGACGCGCAATTCGTGCAGAGCGCCATCAACGAAGCGCAGAGCCTGCTGCCGAAAAACCTGCCGACCCCGCCGATCTGGCGCGAGACCAACCCGGCGCAGGCCCCGGTGCTGATCTACGCGATCCATTCGGGTGCCATGCCGCTCTATCAGGTCGATGAATATTCGAATGTGATGTTGGCCGAACAGCTGTCGACCGTCAGCGGGGTCGGGCAGGTCATCATCGCCGGACAGCAGCAGCCGGCGGTTCACATCGAGGTCAATCCGCAGTTGCTGGCCGAGCGCGGCATCGGGCTCGGCCAGGTGGCGACTGCACTCTCGGATATGACGCTCGACACCGCCAAGGGCAATCTCGAAGGACCGAGGACCGAATATCCGCTCGACACCAACGACCAGCTGTTCACCGCCGCGCAGTTCAAGAACGTGATCGTCGCCTATAGCAACGGCGCGCCGGTCGAGCTGAAAGATCTGGGCCACATCGTCAATTCCTCGGTCAACCCGCGCACCGGCAGCTGGTTCGGCACCACGCCCAGCGAATTGCTGCTGATCGAGCTGCAGCCCGGGGCCAACACGATCCAGGTCGTGGACCAGATCAAGGCGATGCTGCCGCGGCTCGAAGCGGCGATCCCGCGCGCCGTGCATGTCAACCTGGTGGCCGACCGCTCCGCCAATATCCGCGCCTCCGTTGCCGACGTGGAATTCACCCTGCTGCTGACCATCGGTCTCGTGGTGCTGGTGATCTTTGCCTTCCTGCGCAAGCTGTGGGCGACGATCATCCCGAGCATCACCTTGCCGCTGGTTATCGTCGCGACCTTCAGCGGCATGTATTTCCTCGGCTACAGCATCGACAATCTGTCATTGATGGCGCTGACGATCGCGGTCGGCTTTCTGGTCGATGACGCGATCGTGATGATCGAAAATATCGTCCGCTACATCGAGGCCGGCGATCCGCCGCTCGAAGCGGCCCTGAAAGGCGCCGGGCAGATCGGCTTTACGATCGTCTCGATGACCTTGTCGCTGATCGCCGTGTTCATCCCGCTCTTGTTTATGTCGGGGGTGGTCGGGCTCCTGTTCCACGAATTCGCGATGACGGTGACGCTGACCCTGCTGTTTTCGGCGCTGGTGTCGCTGACCCTGACGCCGATGATGTGCGCGCTGTTTCTGACCCGCGAGGACGAACCCGAGCGGCGCCGGCCGAGCCGTTTCGAGCGCGGCTTCGAACGGCTCCGCGCGGGCTATGACCGCGGCCTCAACTGGGCGTTCCGCCACCGCCTGCCGATGCTGCTGCTGACGCTGGCGATGATGGCCTTGACCGGCATCCTTTATGTGATGATTCCGAAGGGGTTTTTGCCGGAGCAGGATACCGGGTTCATCTTTGCCGAGGTCGAGGCGCGGCAGGACACCTCATTCGCGGCGATGTCCAAGATCGAAAATCAGGTCGCGGACATTTTCCTGCACGATCCGGCCGTGTCGGGGGTGGTCGGCTTCGCCGGAGCGACCGGCGCCAACGCCAGCGAAAGCACCGCGCGGGTCTTTGTCCAGCTCAAACCGTTCAACGCGCGCCCGCCGGTGCAGCAGGTGATGGCGCAGCTGCGTCCCCGGTTCAACGCCGTCATCGGTGCCAACGTCTTTATGCAGGCCGGTCAGGACATCAATATCGGCGGGCGGCTCGAACAGGCGCAATATCAGTATACGCTGACCGACGCCAGCTCGACCGAGCTCGATCATTGGGCGCCGATCCTGCTCGCCGATATGCAGAAGCTCAAAATCCTGACCGATGTGGCCACCGATCTGCAGGTCGCCTCGCCGAACCTGTCGATCGTCGTCGACCGCAACACCGCCTCGCAGCTCGGCGTGTCGATGGACGCGATCGACACGACCCTCGGCGACGCCTTCGGCCAGACCCAGGTGACGACGATCTACTCCCCGACCTATCAGTCGAAAGTGGTGCTGCAGGTCGAGCCGCGGTTCCTGTCGCAGCCGAACAATCTGTCGGACATCTATGTGCAGAGCAGCAACGGCGCCGAGGTGCCATTGTCGGCGGTGGCGCATTTCGTTACCAAGGCCGAGCCGCTGACCGTCAACCACCAGGGATTGTTTCCGGCGGTGACGCTGTCGTTCAACCTGGCGCCGGGCGCGGCGCTGAGCCAGGCGGTCGCGGCAATCGACGCGCTGCGCACCCAGATCGGCGCGCCGGCCACACTGATCGGCGCCTTCGAAGGCACTGCCCAGGCCTATCAGCAATCGCTGGTCACGATCCCGCTCTTAATCCTCGCCGCGATCGCCGCGATCTATGTGATCATGGGCGTGCTCTATGAGAGCTTTGTCCACCCGATCACGATCCTGTCGTCGTTGCCGGCGGCCGGGGTCGGCGCGCTGGCGATCCTGATGCTGTTCGGCTACGAGCTGACCCTGATCGCGATCATCGGCATCATCCTGTTGATGGGCATCGTCAAAAAGAACGCGATCATGATGATCGATTTCGCGATCGAGGCTGAGCGGATCGAGGGCAAAAGCGCGCAAGAGGCGATCCACCAGGCATGTCTGTTGCGGTTTCGGCCGATCCTGATGACGACGGTGTGCGCACTGGTCGCCGGCCTGCCGCTGGCGCTCGAAACGGGGGCGGGCTCGGAATTGCGCCGGCCGCTGGGTGTCGCGATTGTCGGCGGGCTCCTCGTCTCGCAATGGCTGACGCTCTACACGACGCCGATCGTCTATCTCTATCTCGACGGCTTGCACCAACGGTTCGGCCGTCGGCGGCCGGCTGTCGCAACCGCCGGTCATCACCGCGCCTGAAGGCTTGTTTCCGGACGATCAGGGCCACGGCGGCAAGCGGCATTCGTAGATCGGCGGAACCCGCCCGTAGAGGCGGCGGGTCAACAGACGGGGCACCCCGGTCGGCGCGCCGACATAGATTGTCGCCCCGGTCCCGGTATTGGCGACCGCCTTCATACAGTTGGCGAAGAACGATCGCTGGCAAGGATAGGGACCGGCGATCTGGTATCCCGCCGGCGAGTTTTGCGGGCTGGCGACGGTAATCGGACAGGAACAGATGATCTGGTTCTTGGCCAGGGGCTTGGCGAACCCCGGAAAGGATTGGCCGCGGCTGCTGGTGGAACAGATGCCGCCGTCGCATTGGGCGTAGGCGCCGTTCGAGGTGCCGGCGGGACAGTCGTAGAGCGCCTGGTCGCCGGTCGGTGCCACGACCGAGGGCGGCAGGCTGTAGGTGCTGACCATGTAGCCGTTTTTCGTGCCCTCGGCATTGACCGTGCAGACGTTCTGGTTGCGGCCGAACTGCAGCGGCAGGCTGATGCTGTCGCCCGATTTGACATCGCACCGGCAGTAGGACACGCCATCGAACACAAAGCACTTGGCGACCGCACAGAGCGCGTAGGTCTGGTCGGTGCAGATCTTGAAGAGCCGCGGCGCGGTCAAGAGCAGCGCATCTCCCGGATTTTCGGCACGGGCACTCCCGGTCGCCAGCAGCACCGCACCGAGCAGCATCGCGCCAAATACCACCGCACCGGGCATCACCGCGCCGGGCATCACCGCGAGCAGTCGCCGCCATCCCATCGAATACCTCTCCCAATCCTACCCGCGATGCTGCCGGACCCTGCATCAGCGCGGCGTCCCCACGGCACAGGGCGAGGCCGTCAAATTGCCTGTCCGAAAATCGTGTGGCCCGAAAATCGTGTAGCTCGAAAATCGTATAGATCGCGTTACCGGCGTCATGCCGGCCGGCGTCGCATCCCGGCGGCGTTGACAAGCTTCGGCCCGGACGGTCTGATCGGTGCCGGATTTGATCAATTCGGGAGGGGATGGTGGCCAAGTTCAGGATTGCCACGCCGGCGGGGGCTAGCTTCACCGTCGCCGGCGGCGGCTATGGCTACGAGATGGAGGCGCTGACGCCGCTCGATGCCGAGATTTTCGAAATCCCGGCCGGCTCCGAGGATGAATTCGTCGCCGCGGCGCGAAATGCCGACGCGCTCTACGCCAAAGGAAGGCGGATCACCAAGAAGATGATCGACGGGCTCGAACGCTGCAAGATCATTTCGCTCGGCAGCGTCGGAGTCGACAGCGTCGATGTCGATGCGGCCACCGCCAAGGGCATCCCGGTCACCAACTGTCCGGACACCTTTATCGAGGAGGTTGCCGACCATGCGCTGACCTTGATCCTCGCGACCCATCGCCGCCTCCTGGTGCAGGACCGCATGGTGCGCGACGGCCGCTGGGCCGAGGGCCGTCCGGCTCTGCTGCAGGTCCCGCGGCTGCGCGGTCTGACGCTCGGCCTGATCGCTTTTGGCCATGTCGCCCGCGCTGTCGCCGAGCGCGCCAAGCCGTTCGGGCTGCACGTCATCGCCTACGACCCGTTTATCGAGGAGATGGCGATGATCGAACGCGGGGTCGATCCGGTCAGCCTGTCCGAGCTGTTGGCCCGCGCCGACATCATCTCGATGCACACGCCGGCGACCGAGAGTGCCAACCGGCTGATCCGCGAAGAGCATTTCCGCCAGATGAAAAAGACGGCGATCTATGTCTCGACCGGGCGCGGCCCGACCACCGACGAGGCGGCGCTGATCAAGGCGCTCGACGAGGGCATGATCGCCGGCGCCGGGCTCGATGTGCTCGAGCAAGAGCCGCCGGGCGGCAACAACCCGCTCCTCAAGATGGAAGACAAGGTGATCCTGACCGCGCATGTCGCCTCGGCCACCGCGCGGTTCGATCCGGCGCGCCGCCGCCGGGTCGGGCTCGAACTGTCGCTGGCGCTCAGCGGCAAATGGCCGATGTCCTGCGTCAACCCGGCGGTGCTGGCGAATAGCGGGCTCAAGCGCTGGCAGCCGGTCTCGATGGAGCGCGGCCCGAACTCCTAGTGGCGTTTCGATCGAACCACTGGGGGTCCTTTATCACCGCCACCGCGGGCTCGACCCTGGGTTTCTCGGTCATCGATGCACTTTGGCGCAGACAGAGGGCCGAACATCGCCGCTTCCGGGAGGACAGTCTCGATGTCTGGATCTGGGTCTCGATCTGGCATAACCCCGTGCCTCTGGTTCGATGGCAACGCCGAGGAAGCCGCCAGGTTCTACGCTTCGGTACTCCCCAACAGCCGCGTTGACGCCGTCCATCGTGCGCCGGGCGACTACCCATCAGGCAAGACGGGCAACGTGCTGCTGGTCGAGTTCACGCTGATGGGGCAACCGTTCACCGGACTGAATGGCGGGCCGCAATTCCGGTTCAATGAAGCGATCTCGTTCCAGATACCGGTGGAGACCCAGGCCGAGGTCGATCGCTTTACCGATGCGCTTTCGGCAGTCCCCGAGGCGGAGCAATGCGGCTGGGTGAAAGACCGTTTCGGCGTGTCATGGCAGATTGTTCCCGGCCCGCTTATCAGGCTGATCGGCAATCCCGATCGCGCGCGGGCAAAGCGGGCCTTCGAAGCGATGATGCAAATGAAGCGGATCGACATCGCGGCGATCGAGCGCGCCGCCGCCGGCTTCGCGCCGTCCGCCTAGGAGATGGCCGGGGTCAAGCCCGGCCATGACGGAATGGAGGATACAGACGTGGAAACGCTCCCGATCCGCTATCCCGACCCGCGTATCAGGATCCTCGACCCGCGCTTTCAGTCGCTCGTTCTCGGTAATGCCGCGATCGAGCGGATCGCCGAGGGCTGCCGCTTTACCGAGGGGCCGGTGTGGTTTGGCGATGGCCGGTTCCTGTTATGGAGCGACATCCCGAACGACCGGATCATGAAATGGGAGGAGGAGACCGGTGCGGTCAGCGTCTACCGCAAGCCGTCGCATTACGCCAATGGCAACACCCGCGACCGCCAGGGCCGGCTCGTCACCTGCGAGATGGATGCGCAGCGGCTGACCCGCACCGAATATGACGGCACCATCACCATCCTTGCTGATCGCTTCGACGGCAAAAAGCTGACCGGCCCCAACGATGTCGTCGTCAAATCGGACGGCACGATCTGGTTCAGCGATAACGGCGCCGGCACTCGCGGCAACTATCTCGGCCACACTGCGCCCTGGGAACTGCCCTTGCGCGTCTACCGGCTCGACCCGGCCAACGGCGTGCTGACGGTGGCGATCGACGATATGGAACGGCCCAACGGTCTCGCCTTTTCGCCCGACGAGAGGCTGCTTTATGTCATCGACACGCCCGGTCCCGGCCGCCGCTCGATCCAGGTCTATGACGTCGTCGAAAATGGCACCCGGGTCGCCAACCGGCGCCAGTTCAACGCCGCCGAGCCGGGTGGCAGCGACGGCATGCGCATCGATGTCCATGGCAATCTGTGGTGCGCCTGGTCGGGCGGCGAAGCCGAGGACGGGGTCGCCGTGTTCGCCCCCGATGGCACGATGATCGGCCGCATCATGCTGCCGGAACGCTGCGCCAATGTCTGTTTTGGCGGGCTCAAGCGCAACCGCCTGTTTATGGCGGCGAGCCAGTCGGTCTATGCGCTCTATGTCGAAACCCAGGGGGCTCCCGGCGGCTGATGCCGCGCGCATCAGGCTCCCTCTCCCCGCGAGCGAGGAGAGGGTTGGGTGAGGGGCCTCTATAAATAAGGGAGGTGAGGGGAACCCTCCTAATACGGGCTGCTGCCGCCGCTGCGTGGCTGGGACACGGCACCGCCGCGCATCTCGGCGACCGCCGCCGCGGCCCCCATCGTCACAAAGCGGGTATCGCCGCCGACGGTGACGAACCTGAAGCCCATCTCGATCATCCTTTTGGCGTAGGCGGGCGCGCCGCAATGGATCCCCGGCTGGACGCCGTGCTTCTTGCAGCCGTCGAGCACCTTCTTGAGCGCCGCCATCATCCATTCGTCGGGCTTGTCGCCACCCGGCGGGTAGCCATGCGAGATCGACAGGTCGCTCGGGCCGACATAGACCGCGTCGAGCCCCTTGACCGACAGGATCTGGTCGAGATTGGCGATCGCCTCGGCGGTCTCGATCATGCCGAAGGCGACGACGATGTCGTTGGCCTTGGCGTGATAATCGGCGCCGCCATAGAGCGAGGCGCGGATCGGCCCCGAACTGCGATGGCCCAATGGCGCATAGCGCATCGAATCGACCAGCTTCTCGGCCTCGGCGCGGGTGTTGATCATCGGGCAGATGATGCCGTAGGCGCCGGCGTCGAGCGCCTTCTGGATATAGGCCGGGTCGTTCCACGGCACCCGCACCAATGGCACGGTCTCGGTGGTCGAGATGCCCTGCAGCATCGTCACCATCATCTGGTAGTCGATCATGCCGTGCTGCATATCGACGACCAGCGAATCCCAGCCGGCATGGGCCATGACCTCGGCCGAAAAGCTCGACGGGATGCCACACCAGCTGTTGATGACCGGTTTGCCGGCCTGCCACAATTCCCGAACCCGGTTCGCCCGCGCCATCCAATCCTCCACTATGCAACGCTTAGCTCGCGATCCCGCCAGCTTGCCCGGCGCGTGTCAAGCGCCGCCACGAGTCGGCGGGTTCGCATCAGCTCTACCGGCATTCCGATGGCGGGCGAGTGACGGTAACCTCCCACCACCCATGCCAGACCTTTGCTCCGAAGACGCTCCGCTCAATGATCGAGCTGCAGGCGCGCTGGACGGAGGATGGTCTAAGAAGGCTTCGGCTGATCAGGCGATCTTGGCCTATTCCGCGGCGATAGCCGGGCGTTCGCCCAGATGCTGCAGGCAGCGGTCGATCCATAATTTGGTCAGCTTTTCCTGGACGCCGTTTTGCGACAGGCGGCGGTGCAGTGCGGCGAAATCGACCTGGTCCATCTCCTGGTCCTGGTTGAAGCAGGAAAACACCACGGTCTCGGTGCCGGTCGCCGGGTCGCGGTGCATCTGCAGGCATTGCGCGCAGATCTCCTTCATCATGCACTGCATCGGCGAATTGATCGAGGCGATCGCCCGGTGATCCGGGCGGAAATAAGGTTCGAGCGAAGCGTGGCGCGCCGCGGCGACCGCGTTCATCATGCCGTCCGAGCCGATCGCGATGATCCGGTCGATTTCGGAGAGCGGGATCGCAACCGGACCCAGCGTGCCAGAGCCGTAGGCGGCGATTGCTTCGACGATATTGCCGACAAAGGCGCGATCCTGCTTCCGGCCGGCGGCAAAGCCGGGTGCCTCATCGCAGCACCACACGACCGCGTCGGCCGAGCGCTCGATCTCCTCGACCTTGTAGCGGTCGGCGATCGTCTTGTAGCCGGCGAAATAGAGCACGCGCGAACCCTGCGCGCGCAATGCCGCGGCGATCGAGAACAGGACCGCATTGCCGAGCCCGCCGCCGACCAGCAATACGGTTTCGCCGGACGGCGTCTCGGTCGGGGTCCCGGTCGGTCCCATCAGGATCACCGGCTCGCCCGGCTTCAGAAATGCGCACAGATCGGACGAGCCGCCCATTTCGAGCACGATCGTCGATAACAGGCCCTGCTCGCGATCGACCCCGGCGCCGGTCAAGGCGAGCCCCTCCATCGCCAGGGTGGTGCCGTCGATCCGCGGCGCCAGGGTCTCGTAATTCTGCAGCCGGTAGAACTGGCCGGGCTTGAAGGCGCGTGCCGCCATCGGCGCTGCGACGACGATCTCGACGATCCTTGGCGTCAGCCGGATCACCTCGTGCACCCGCGCACGCAATTCGTGGTCGAGGCGCGTCCGGAGCGCGGCCGGACTCGGTGCCGCGGGCTGGAGCTTTGCCAACATCCGGCTCAGCACCGGGTAGCCCAAGGTGGCGCCGCCCATCGCCTTGACCACATTTCCCGAAAAGCTCGGATGCAGATCGCCGAAAAAGCTGACCGCGCGGCCGTCGGGGCGCAGATGGGTCAGCACCCGCACCGCATCGGGCTTGGCCACACGCTGCGGCGTCGCCGGGTTGCCCTCCTCGTCGAGGGCGCGGAAATGGCGGCCGTCGAGCACGATGTTCGCTGGATCTTCGCGGCCGAGCACGGTGTTGGGCTGGGTCCCGGCGGCGATGAGGATCGTGCGCGCCGGCAACACGACCGGTTCCGGCCGGGCGTCCGGTTCCGGCGCCGGGCGGGTCAGCCGCAATGCCGCCGCCTGGCCGAACCGGTCGATTTCGACAGCGACCGGGGTCAGCGCCTCGGCAAAGCGGATCCCTTCTTCCATCGCCTTCGCCACCTCCTCGTGATTGAGGGTGTAGCTCGGCGCATCGACGAGGCGGCGGCGATAGGCGATCGTCACCCCGCCCCAGCGGTCGAGCAACTCCGCGAGGCGCGGCGCACGACCCTCGCGGCGGGCCATCGCGCGCTCGGCGCGGATCGCTTGGCCATGAGCGATGAACTCGTCCGCGGCCTCGGTTTCGGCGGCATTCCAGCCGGCGCGCACCGCCCGTTCGCCGCGCTCGGCGGCGAGCGTCTGGTAGCGCGACAAGAACTTCTCGACCTGCACCGGATAATAGGCGAGCGACTCGGTCGCGGTGTCGATCGCGGTCAACCCGCCGCCGATCACCACCACCGGCAGCCGCACCATCAGATTGGCGATGCTCTGCGTCTTGGCGGCGCCGGTCAGCTGCAGCGCCATCAGAAAATCCGACGCCTGGCGCACTCCGGGAGCGAGGCCGTTGACCATCGGGATCACGGTCGGGCGACCCGCTCCGGCGCACAGTGCCACATGATCGAAGCCGAGGGCGAAGGCGCTGTCGATCGTCAATGTGCCGCCAAAGCGCACCCCGCCATACATCGCGAATTGGGCCCGGCGTTCGAGCAGGAGCCGCACGATCTTCAGGAAATTCTTGTCCCAGCGCACGGTGATGCCGTATTCGGCCACCCCGCCGAACCCGGCCATCACGCGCTCGTCGAGGCCGTCCACCAGGCTCGCGACATCGCGGATCGGATGGAAGGGCCGCCGGCTGCCGTCGAGCGAGACACCGGAGATGTCGGCCGGCAGCGGCTCGATCTTCAATCCGTCGATCGCCGCAACGAAATGGCCGTCATTGATCAAATGATGCGCGAGGGTGAACCCGGCCGGCCCGAGCCCGACCACCAGCACTTTTTTCCCGGTCTCGGGTCGTGGCAGGGGCCGGCGCAGATTGAGCGGGTTCCACCGCGTCAACAGCGAATAGAGCTCGAAGCCCCAGGGCAGGGCCAGCACGTCCTTCAAGGTGCGGGTCTCGATCTGCGGAATGTCGACCGGCTCCTGGCGCTGGTAGATGCACGCCTTCATGCAGTCATTGCAGATGCGGTGCCCGGTCGCAGCACAGATCGGGTTGTCGACGGCGACGATCGCCAGGGCGCCGAGGCTGTTGCCGCGCGCCTTGACCAAATTCATCTCGGAAATCTTTTCTTCGAGCGGGCAGCCGGCGAGGGTGACGCCGAACACGCTCTTCTTGAACGCGCCGTCCTTTTCCTTGAGGCCCTTCGAGCAGCTGTCCTTCCCCTGGTTGTGGCACCAGATGCAGTAATTCGCCTCGTCGAGCCCGCCGGTGAGGTCGGTGCCGGGATCGGTCAGCGCAAACCCGTCGCGGGTGCGCCACTCCTCCTCGGGCAGGCGCAGCATCGCCACACCATCGCGCTCGACGGTCTCGACCGGCACCAGATGATGCGGGTCGATCCGATGTGGCACCTTGAACAGCACGCCGTGGCGGTGTTTTTTTTGGCCTTCGGGTGAGAGGGTCGCCCAGGCGGCATAGCGCTGCGCCAAGTTGAGTGCGGCGGCGTTGCCGGTCTCGTCGTCGAGCCAGCGCGCGACATGCTCGGCATAGCGCCGTTCCCAGGCGGCGATGCCATCCACCGGACCGCCAATCAGCGCATCGAGCTCTTGCGCGAGACCCGGTCCGTCGAGCGCCACGGCCTCGGCTTCCTTGACCCCCTTGACCGCGCGGCGCTGCACAAAGAGGCGCTTGACCGAATAGAGCGGCGCCAATTCGTGGTGACGCGCCTGCAATTCGCGAACTTCAGCGGCGATCCCGAACAGTGCCCCGAGAAAATCTTCGACATGCGGCGCGAGTTCGACCAACAGCTCGGATTCGGCGCTGTGAGCGAGCCCGTCGGGATCGCGCCGCGCCGCCATCAGCCGGTCGTGCAGCACCACATCCGCTTCGGCGAGATCGGCGACAAAGGCCCGGTCGAGCCGTACCAGCCCCTCACGGTCATAGAGATCGGCGAAAGAAAGTCCGTGTGCGAGAGCGAGTTCGGTCATACCGCTTAGTTAGGGGAGCCCATCCCAGGAAACCAGCCGGCAATTCGCCGCGACAGGGTTGCACCGCCCTCGCGGCTTCGCCTCAGCGGTCGGGATTTGCCCGGTCGAGCAGCGCGTTTAGCAGCACGTTGCAGCCGGCAGTGAGGTCGGCGGCGGTAGCGTCCTCGATCTCGTTGTGGCTGATGCCGTCCTTGCACGGCACGAACACCATGGCACTCGGCGCTACCCGCGCCAGATAAACCGCGTCGTGGCCGGCGCCGCTGATGATGTCCTGGTGCGTATAGCCCTGCACCGCCGCTGCGTCGCGTACCGATGCGACCAGGGCCGGGTCGAACGGGGTCGGCGGGAAGTGCCAGAATTCCTTGACCACAACCTCAAGCCCGCCGCTGCGCGCAGCGGCCTCGGCACAAGCGGCCCGCAACTCGTGGTCCATCCGGGTCAGCATCGCGTCGTCGGGATGGCGGAAATCGACGGTGAAGAACACCCGGCCGGGGATCGTGTTGCGCGAATTGGGGCTGACCTGAAGAAAGCCGCAGGTGGTGCGGGCATCGGGTGCGTGCGCCTCACCGATATGGCTGACCGCGTCGATCATCCGCGCCGCGCCGACGAGCGCGTCCTTGCGCCGCGGCAAGGGTGTCGTCCCGGCATGCGCCTCCGCGCCGGTGACCGTGATCTCGTACCAGCGCTGGCCCTGCGCGCCGGTCACGACACCGATCGGCTTTTGCACCGCTTCGAGGACCGGCCCCTGCTCGATATGCGCCTCGAAATAGGCCGCCACCCTGTGTCCGCCAACCGGCTCCGGCCCGGCAAAACCGATGCGCTGGAGTTCGGCGCCGAGGGTCAGTTCGGGCAGATTGTTGTCGCGCGTCGCCAACGCCTCTTCCAGCGTAAAGACGCCGGCGAACACGCCCGAGCCGACCATCGCCGGCGAGAACCGCGAGCCTTCCTCGTTGGTCCAGGCGACGATCTCGATCGGTGCCTCGGTCTCGTAACCGAGATCGTTCAGCGTGCGGACAATCTCCAACCCGGCCATGACGCCGTAAGCGCCGTCGAACCTGCCACCGGTCGGCTGGGTGTCGAGATGGCTGCCGGTCATCACCGGCGCCAGGTTCGGGTCGCGGCCGGCGCGGCGGGCAAAGATGTTGCCGATGCCGTCGATCGTGACCGCGCAGCCCGCTTCCTCGCACCAGCGGATGAAGAGGCGCCGCGCCTCGGCATCGAGGTCGCTCCCGGCGAGCCGGCACACCCCGCCCTTCGCGGTGGCGCCGATCCGCGCCAATTCCATCAGGCTCGCCCACAGCCGCTCGCCATCGACCTGCAGGTTGCGCATCATGCCCTCGCGGTTTTAGCTATCCGATCCTAGCCGTGCGGGAAGCAAGCCGAAAGGAGCAGCGATGGCCGGCGACAACGATGTTGCCTATGCCTCGGCGGTGTCGCTGATCGAGCGCTATCGCCGGCGCGCCCTGTCGCCGGTCGAGGCCACCAAGGCGCTGTTCGAGCGTCTCGATCGGCTGCAGCCACGGATCAATGCGTTCTGCATCGTCGATCGCGACGGTGCCCTCGCCGCCGCCCGCGCTTCGGAGCAGCGGTGGATGCGCGGCGAGCCGCTGGGCCCGGTCGATGGCGCGCCGGTCACGATCAAGGATTTGATGCCGATGCGCGGGTTTCCGACCTTGCGCGGCTCGCATCTGGTCGAGCGCGACCAGGACTGGTCGGAGGACGCGCCGGCGGTGGCGCGGCTGCGCGAGGCGGGTGCCGTGATCCTCGGCAAGACCACGACCCCCGAATTCGGCTGGAAGGCCTTGGGCGACAGCCCGCTGACCGGGATCACCCGCAACCCGTGGGACCTGTCGCGCAGCTCGGGCGGTAGCAGCGCCGGAGCCGCCGCGGCTGCGGCATCCGGGATCGGCGTCTTGCACCTCGGCAGCGACGGCGCCGGGTCGATCCGCACGCCCTCCTCGTTTTGCGGGATTTTCGGGCTGAAGCCGAGCTTTGGCCGGGTCCCGGCCTATCCGCCCTCGCCGTTGGGCCTGTTGTCGCATCACGGGCCGATGGCGCGCGGTGTCGAGGACGCGGCATTGATGCTGAATGTGATCGGCCGCCCCGACCATCGCGATCCCTATGCGCTGCCCTATGAGGAGCGCGACTGGCGCCAGGGGATCAATGGCGGGGTCAAGGACTGGCGCATTGCCTACAGCCCCAACCTCGGCTACGCGCGGGTCGATCCCGAGATCAGCGCCGCGGTCGCCATGGCGGCGCGGCAATTCGAAGCGCTCGGCGCCATTGTCGAGGAGGTGCCGAAAATCTTCGACTCGCCGCGCGATGCGCTGTTCACGTTGTGGGCATCGGGGGTCGCGGCATTGCTGCGCAGCTATCCTGACGAGCGCAAGGGCATGGTCGATCCCGGCCTTTTAGCAACGGCAGCGGCGGGCGAGGCGATCAGCGCGGTCGATTGGGTCGGCGCCGACCTCATACGCGCCGCGCTCGGCCGCACGATGGCCGCCTTTCACCAGCGCTACGATCTCTTGCTGCTGCCGACGATGCCGGTTCCGGCATTGCCGGCCGGGCAGGATCTGAGCGATCCCACAAACGAGCGGCATTGGATCGACTGGTCGCCGTTCAGCTACCCGTTCAACATGACCCGGCAGCCGGCGGCGAGCATCCCGTGCGGCCTGACCCGCGCCGGGCTGCCGATCGGGCTGCAGATTGTCGGCCCGCTCTACGCCGATGCCCGCGTGCTGCGTGCCGCCCGCGCCTTCGAGACGACCCAGCCGGTCCGCCGCCCGCCGCTCGCGCTCTAGCCGCCATCGCCGGCGAAGCGCAGCGACAGTGACAGCGCCACCGGCAAGACCAGCAGCACCAACGGCAATTGCACGGCGCCGCCGGCAATAATCGCGATCGCCAGAGGCTGCAGCATCTGGTCGCCCGAGCCGCTGATCGCCGCACCCAGCGGCAGCAACGCCAGGATCATCGCCAGCGTGCTCATCGTGATCGGCCGCAACCGGTTTAGCGCCGCCTGGTAGAGCGCCTCGCGCGGCGGCATCGTCCGGGCCAGCGCCTGGTATTCGGAAGCGAAGAAGATCGCCATCTCGGTGGCGATGCCGACGATCATGACCATGCCCATCATCGCCGTGATGTTGAGCTCGACCCCGGTCAGCCACAGCCCGACAAAGACCGCGCCGGTCGAAACCAGCGAACTCGCCAGGATCGCCACCGGCAGCACGAACCCTTCGTAGAGAAACAGCAGCAGGATGAATTCGGCGAGCAGAGCCGCTGCGAACACCTCGATCATGCCGTGGATCGCGAGCTCCTGCTGCCGATAGGCGCCGCCGATTCGGAAATAGACCCCGGCCGGCAACAGCCCCGGCCGCTCCAGCACCCGGCGCACCGCAGCGGCGGTCGAGCCGAGATCGTGGCCGCCGCCGATCTGCGCCGTCACGGCGACGATCTGGCCGAGGTTGTCGCGGGTGATCTGCGGCTGCCCGGCGACGAATTTGATCCGGGCGACGGTGGCGAGCGGGAGCAACTGGCCGTCCGGTGTCCGGATCGGGAGCTTGTCGAGCTGGTCGCGGTCGATCCGTTGCTGCGGCGGATCGAGCCACAAGCGCACACCGACCGGCGCTATTTCGCCGAGATAGCGGGTGACGACGGCGCCGGAGAGATAGTGATGGAGTTGGGTCCCGATCTCGGCCGGGGTTAGGTCGGACATCGCCGCGGCGGCCGGATCGACATGGATTTCGAGCGCATCGCCCGCCGGCACCACCCCGTTGTTGACCGAGGCCGGCTCGATCCCGGGCACCTTGGCGACCGCCGCCGCGACCCGGGCGGCGACGCCGCCGAGCACGGCCGGGTCCCTGGCCCTGAGCTCGATGACGATCGGCTGCGGGCGTCCGACCAGGTCGCCGATCATGTCGCCGAGCAGCTGGTGGGTATCGAAGCTGACGCCCGGAACCGCGTCGGTGATCCGATGGCTGATCTCGTCCATGACCGCCCAGATCGAGGGGCGGCACGACGATCATCGCCACCAGCGTGACCCGCCAGTTCCTGAGAAAGCCGAAGATCACCATCGCGGCAAAGCCGAGCCCGATCAGAATCGCCTCCTCGACCGCGTCGATCGAGGAGCGGACCAGCTCGGTCTGGTCGTACCACTTGTAAAGGTGGATCGATTTCGGCTGCGATTTCATGAATGTGGCGAGGCGGGCTGCGACCGTCGCCGCGAGGCTCAGCGAGTCGGCATCGTCCTCTTGATAGACGTCGAAGGTTACCGCCGGGCGCCCATTGTCATCGACCAATAGCCATTGCGGCACGCTGCCCATCGTGACCTTGGCGATATCGCCGAGGCGCAGGATGGCGCCCTTCGTGCTGCGTAGCGTGACCGCAGCCACCGCGGCGGCCGACCGGAAGCTGTTGTTGCCGACCGCCAGATAGAGCAGGTCATTGTCCTCGATCCGGCCGACGGCGCTGAGCGTGTTGTTCGCCGAGAGGGCTGCGGCAATATCGGCGACCGACAGGCCATAGGCGGCGAGCTGTTGCAGACTGACCGAGACCTGGACCTCCGGAACCTCGCCGCCGAGCACTCCGATCCGCCGGATTCCGGGGATCCCGGTCAATAGCGGCGTGATCTGGTATTTGGCGAGGCGGCGCAGCTCGACCTGCGGTATCCGGTTCGAGATCAGGGCATAGGAGACGAACGGCATCAGTGCGTCCGGGCTCATCTGCAGGACGACGTATTTGGTGCCGCTCGGCAGCCGCGGCAGTTCCTGCGCAAAAGCGGCATCGACCGCCAGCAGCACCCGGCTCATATCCGATCCCCAGGGAAAATCGATGAAGATCTCCGCGGCGCCGCGCGAGGTCGTCGAGCTGACCCTGATCGCCCCGGGAACGGCGCGGCCGGCCTCTTCCAGCGGCTCGGTGATTTCGATCAGCATCTGCCGGGCCGGCATGCTGCCGCTGTCGACCTCGATCCGGATGCGCGGAAAGGAGATCACCGGGAACAACCCGACCGGCAGGCGGAGGCCCGCGAACAGCCCCGCCAGCGCCAGCGCGAAGGCGACAAACAATAGCGAGCGGCGATGGCGCTCGACCCAGCGGACCAGCGTCATCGCGTGGTCGGTGGCGGCGGTTTGGCGGCCCTGATCTTCATCCCGGCGGTGAGCTGATAGCTGCCCGCCAGCGCGATCGGGGCGGTCGGATCGAGCGGCCCGGCGATGACGTCCTCGGCGTTGGCGGCAGCAAGCACGCGCACCGCGACTTTTTTGGCCGTGCCTCCGACCGCCTGCATGACATAGCTCGTCCCGTCGCTGACGATCGCGTCGCGGCTCGTCCCGACCGCGGTCACGACCGCCGCGAAGGGCGCGCAACACCTGCGCCCCGCCCGCCCCTTGCGCCGCCAGCGCCGTCAGCGCCGCACGCACATCGCTGGCGGATTTCCGAGCCGCCGCAAGGTCGGCCGAGAGCCTCTCGATCTGCGCGCCAAGCTCGACAAGGGGTTCGGACCGGAGCTGATCCATACGGTCAGAGGGGCGGGCTATTGTGTACGCGGCCCTGACTAGGGTCGTTCGGACCTTGAGCTTCCGGCTGACCCTGCTCTACGCCCTGCTGTTCAGCGCCTCGGCGGTGATCTTGTTCGCGGTCATCTACTGGGCGACCGCGGTCTATATGACAAGCGAGCTCGACGCGGCGATCGACAGCGATCTGGTCGAGCTCGAAACCGCGATGCGGGTCGGTGGTGCCGCCGCCCTCGCCGCGGCGACGAGGATCGGGTGCGGCAGATGCCGAAAGGCCCGATGCTCTATCAGCTGCAGGATCCGCGCGGAACCGTGCTGGCCGGTAATCTGCCGCGATTGCCCCGGCACGACGGCCGGCGCGATGTCGTGATCGCCGGCGCCGGCCCGGGCCGGCAGCGGCAGATCCACACCCACGGCACCATCCTCGCCGGCGGCGACTATCTCGTGGTCGGCATCGATGCGCATACTCGCAACGAGATGCGCCGGCTGATCCTGCGGACCTCCGGCTGGGGCTTTGCGATCACCCTCGTGCTCGCCTTTGGCGGCGGCGCGGTGATCAGCGGCGGGCTGTTGCGGCGGGTCGAAAGCATCGGCCGCTCGGCCCGCGAGATCATGGCGGGCGATTTCTCGCGGCGCTTGCCGGTGCGCGGCACCGATGACGAGTTCGACCAGCT
>Ga0335075_10001458_pt1 | contig 39066 bp, 37 predicted proteins | sample Lox_Sample_24_FD_206723 | JGI IMG/M metagenome (GOLD analysis project Ga0335075, IMG submission 206723) | Soil microbial communities from Loxahatchee National Wildlife Refuge, Florida, United States - Lox_Sample_2.4 | ecosystem: Environmental > Terrestrial > Soil > Wetlands | place: USA... | reverse complement strand
TGGTATCCGTGATTGTTGTTGCCATCGCTGACCTCTCTCGACGCGGGAAAGAAAGACCGGTTGGCGTCATTGGCGCTCGGCCAGCAATCGCATCGTCGCATAGAAAACGTGAACCGCGCTCACCGACACACGACGCCCAGCCGAATAACGCGAGCGGCTGTCTAGCCGATGTGCAGCGGGTCGATCTGCACCCGGACCGGCTCGTCGGTTTGCCGGGCGCTGGTCACGGCGACACCGCGGCGCAGCTCCCCCGCCAGCGCCAGGCCCTGCTCGCGACGCACCCTCACCAGCATCCGGGTCACCACAACGTCGGCCGGAGTACCCGCCGGTCGACGCGCACCCGACGGCAATTCGACGGGGCCCAGCAGCTCGGCGCTGTCCGGCAGCTGGACTTCGGCGAGCAACGCAGCCACCGCCTCGGCGGCGCCGTCGAGGGCGGCCATGTGCACACTCGGCGGCAAGGCGACCTCGGTGCGGGCCGCCAGCTCCGCCTCCGCATGGCCGATCGGATCCCAACGGATCAGCGATTGCACTGTGGGAACCGATGATTCGGCAACCACGGTCACCGTCCCGCCGGCCCCGCCTTCACTGCGGGCCCGGACCAACGCCGAAGCGGCCATCCAGCGTCGCAGCGTATCTTCGGCTGCGCGCAGATCCTGACGGCCCAGCAGCGCCCAGCTGTCGAGCAGCAGCGCCGCCCCGTACCCGCCGGATGCGCGGGGTTCGGCGCCCGGCGTGGCCACCACGAGCGCCGGGCGATCCGCGACCTCGGACACCACCGCTTCGCCCGCCGAGGTGATCACCGTCGCACCCGGAAACGCGCGGCCGAGCTCTTCGGCGGTGCGCCGCGCCCCCACCACCACGGCGCGCACCGCATCCGACCCGCATCGGCCGCAGCGCAGCGCGGCATCTGCCCGGCCGCACCACCGGCACACCGGAGCCGTCTCGTTGCGGTCGTCAAGTGAGAGCGGACCGGTGCAGTGCCGGCAGCGGGCGATCGCCCGGCAGCGACCGCAGGCCAGCGACGGGACGTAACCGCGCCGGGGCACCTGCACCAGCACCGGCGCCCCGGCCTCCAACGCCGAGCGGGCGGCGCGCAGCGCCACCGACGGCAGCCGCGCCGAGCGCGCCGCCGGATCGCGTTCCTCGGCGTATCCCCCGTCATCGAGCGCGACTACCCGCGGGCTCCGCGCGCGCACCACCGGGCGCGCGGCGACGATGTCGTGCGCCCACCCGCTGCGCACCAGCGCGTGGGCCTCGGCGGTGCGGGCGTAGCCGCCGATCAGCGCGGCACACCGCGTCTGATGCGCGCGCAGCATCGCCACCTCCCGGGCGTGCGGATAGGGCGCCCGGGGCTCGGCCAGCGTGTCGTCGCCGTCGTCCCACACCATGACCAGGCCCAGGTCGCTGACCGGCGCGAACACCGCGCTGCGGGTGCCGATCACCAGCCGTGCACCGCCCCGCAACGCAGCCAGCCAGCGGCGGTAGCGCGCGGCCGGCCCCAAGCCGGCCGACAACGCCACCACGGCGGATTCGTCGAGCCGCGTCGTGGCGGCGCGCCACATCGCGTCCACGTCCCGCTGATCCGGGACGATCACCAACGCGCCGCGCCCGGTCCGCACCGTCAGCGCGGCGGCCTCAGCGAAACGGTCCGCCCAAGAATCGCCGGGCAGCACCTGCCACACCGCGCGGGCGGCACGCGACTCGCCCAGTGCGGTCAGGAATTGTCCGCCGCGGCCGTATGCCTCCCAGCTCGCCCGGTCGACGTCGGCAATGACGGGAAGCTTTGGCGGCGTTGGATTTTCACGCTCAACCTTGGCGTGTCGCGGTGGCACCGCCAGCCGCAGCACGTCGGCGCGGGTGCCGGCGTAGCGCGCCGCGACGGCATCGACCAGCCGGCGGATCTCCGGAGTGAGCACGGCTTCGGCGGACACGACGCGATCAAGCCAGGCCAGCTTGCCCACGTGATCGGTGTCGGTGCGGCGCTCCAGGATGAACCCGTCGACCAGCCTGCCGTGGAATCGCAGCCGCACCCGTACGCCGGGCTGGGCGTCGTCGGATTGCTCGGCGTCCACCAGATAGTCGAATTCGCGATCCAGATGCGGCACCGACAACATCGGCAGCACCCGCGCAATCGGTTCGAATGCGGCGGCTTGCCTGGTCCGCGTGGTCACTCGCCAGGTGTAGCAGAGCTTCCCGACACGCGGCCGAAGAAAAAGCCGGCCGTGATCAGGATCTGCGCCGCCGCATAAGACCACCAGACGGGCACCGCCAGCGCCTCGTTACCCAAGACGAACCGGCCGATGCCGATCATCGCGTCCGATCCCGCGAAACACACCGCGCCGACCGCCGTCCAGATCGTGGGTAACCGCGCCAGCAGCGCTGCACACACCATCGCGCCCAGCACGACGATGTAGACCGTGACGGGAATGGTCAACCCGTCGCGTGCCAAGTGCGGCCAGAACCACACCAGCAGCGCCGCGCACGCCACGCAAATCGCCGCGACGGCGATCAGGCGCGCACGCGCGCGGGCCGACGATCTCGCCAGCGGGACCAGGGCACCCAGAAAGCACAGGTGCGCCGCCAGAAACAACCCCAACCCGAGCACGAACGACGGTGTCCACCACGGGATCGCCAGCAGCACGTCGCCGGCTGCCGAGAAAACCAACGCAGGCATCAGCCAGCGCCGCTCGCGGACCATCGGGTGCGCGGCCGCGGCGAACGCCAGCAGCAGGGCCATCGATGCCTTGAAAACCGGCTGGGCCGTCCACTGTCCGGTCAGCTCGGCGCCCGGCGGGGAACGCAACGCGGTCACGGTCAGAAACACCCCGTAGGCGACACCGGCCCAACCGGCGGCCACCCAGGAAGTGGCCACCACCCGCGATGCGTACGGTGTCCCCATGGCAGACGTCGACGACCCCGGTCCCGCCATCGACCCCATCCTGCAGAAGGTACTGGATGCGGTCCCCTTCCGGTTATCCGTCGACGACGGCGTCGACGCGGCCCGTCGGCAGCTGCGTGATCTGCCGCGGCGCGAGTTTTATCCCGAGCTGCGGGTGGAGAACCGCAGCATCGACGGGCCGGCCGGCCCGATTGACATCCGAATCTATTGGCCGCCAACCGATCACGCTGGCCTCAAAGCGCCGCCGGTGATCCTGTTTTTCCACGGTGGCGGCTTCATCGCCGGCGACCTCGACACCCACGACGGCACCTGCCGGCAGCACGCCGTCGGCGCCGACGCCGTGGTGGTGTCCGTCGACTACCGGCTGGCACCCGAGCACCCCTACCCCGCTGCCATCGACGACGCCTGGGCCGCCGCCCAATGGGTTGCCGAACAGGGTGACGAACTGGGCGCCGACGCCAGTCGGCTGGCGGTGGCCGGGGACTCAGCGGGCGGCACAATTTCCGCGGTGACCGCGCAACGGGCCCGCGATACCGGCGGACCACCGATCCGGTTCCAGTTGTTGTGGTACCCGTCCACCATGTGGGATCCGTCGTTGCCGTCGTTCACCGAGAACGCCGACGCAGCCATCCTCGACCGCGATGCGATCGCCGCGTTCTCTCGTTATTACGCAGGCGAAATCGACCTGTCCGAGCCGCCGCCCGGGATGGCGCCGGGACGGGCGGAGAACTTGGCCGGGCTACCGCCTGCTTACATCGCCGTCGCCGGGCATGACCCGCTGCGCGACGACGGCATCCGCTACGGCGAACTGCTGGCGGCCGCGGGCGTTCCCGTCGAGGTGCACAATGCCGAGACGCTCGTGCATGGTTACGTCGGCTACGCGGGGGTGGTGCCCGCCGCCACGGCCGCCCTCGACCGCGCGCTGGCCGCACTGCGCGCAGCCCTGCATTAGCAGGTGAATAGGGTAGGTCCATGACGGAGCCGAGCACCGCCCGACCGCAGATCGACCCGACGCTGAAATCATTGCTCGACGCGTTCCCGCTGGCGTTCACCGCCGCCGACGGCGTCGAGGTCGCACGCGCCCGGCTGCGCCAGCTGCAGGCGCCGCCGGAAATACTGCCGGACCTGCGCATCGAGAACCTCATCATCAGCCACGGCGACCTCACCGACATCCCGGTCCGCATCTATTGGCCGCCGGATTCGTCAGGCTCGTCCGCGAAGGAGCGCCGGGACCTGCCGGTCGTCGTCTTCTACCACGGCGGGGGTTTCGCGCTCGGCGATCTGGAGACCCACGACCCGGTCGCTCGCGCGCACGCCGTCGGCGCCGAGGCCATCGTGGTGTCGGTGGACTACCGGCTCGCCCCGGAACACCCGTTCCCGGCCGGGGTGGAAGACTGCTGGGCGGCGCTGCAGTGGACCGCCGAGCATGCCGCCCAGTTGGGCGGTGACCCGAATCGGATTGCCGTCGCGGGTGACTCAGCCGGCGGCAACCTGGCCGCGGTGATGGCGCACCTGGCGCGCGACAACGGCGGGCCGGAGTTGGCGTTCCAGCTGTTGTGGTATCCGACCACCGCCGCGAACCTGTCACTGCCGTCGTTCACGGAGAACGCCGACGCGCCGATCCTGAACCGCGACGTCATCGACGCCTTCCTGACCTGGTACGTCCCTGGCGTCGACATCACCGACCCAACCGCGTTGCCGTCCACCATGGCCCCGGCCAACGCGAGCGACTTCAGCGGTCTGGCGCCGGCCTACATCGGCACCGCCGAGCATGATCCGCTCCGGGACGAGGGGGCGCACTACGCTGAGCTGCTCAACGCCGCCGGTGTGCCCGCCGAACTGAGCAACGAGCCGACGCTGGTGCACGGCTACGTGAGCTTCGCGTTGCTCATCCCGGCGGCCGCCGAGGCGACCAACCGCGGGCTCGCGGCCCTGAAAGGGGCCCTGCACCCGTAAGCCCGGAAACCGGAGGCGGTACCGTCGGTACCGTGAAGGGTGATTCTCCCGACTACCACTGCCTCATCGTCGGTGCCGGGTTCTCCGGCATCGGCATCGCGATCAAGCTCGATCAGGCCGGATTCGGCGACTACCTGATCCTCGAGGCCGGCGACGGTGTCGGCGGCACCTGGTACTGGAACACCTATCCCGGCATCGCCGTCGACATTCCGTCGTTTTCCTACCAATTCTCGTTCGAGCAGCGGCCGGACTGGTCGCGGACCTACGCGCCGGGCAAAGAGCTGAAGGCATATGCCGAACATTGCGCCGACAAGTACGGGATCCGCTCCAAGATCCGGTTCAACACGAAGGTTCTCGCCGCCGAGTTCGACGACGAGCGATCGTTCTGGCGGTTGCAAACCGATCCGGGTGGCGAAGTCACCGCGCGATTCCTGTTGAACGCCAGCGGTGTGCTCACCGTGCCCAAGCTGCCCGACATCGACGGGGTCGACTCGTTCGGCGGCACCATCGTGCACACCGCCCGCTGGGATCATGACCTCGATCTGACTGGCAAGCGGGTCGCCGTGATCGGCACCGGCGCCTCGGCTGTGCAGTTGATCCCCGAGATCGCGCCGATTGTCGAAGAGCTCACGGTGTTTCAGCGCACACCGATCTGGTGTTTCCCGAAGTTCGACGTGCCGCTGCCCAAACTGGCGCACTGGGCTTTGCGCCTGCCCGGCGCCAAAGCACTCCAGCGGCTGATCAGCCAGACCTACGTCGAGGTGACCTTTCCCCTTCCGGCGCAGTACTTTACGGTGTACCCGCTGGCCAGGTGGATGGAGTCGGTCGGCCGCGCATATCTGCGCCGGAAGGTCCGGGACCCGGTGGTGCGCGAGCAACTCACCCCGCAGTATGCGATCGGTTGCAAGCGGCCCGGGTTCCACAACACCTACCTGTCGACGTACAACCGCGACAACGTGCAGCTGGTGACCGAGCCGATCGACAAGATCACGGCGTCGGCGGTGACCACCACCGACGGCGCCGACCACGATGTCGACGTGCTTGTGCTGGCGACCGGTTTCCATGTGTTGGACTCCGAGAGCATGCCGACTTTTGCCGTCACCGGCAGCGGGGGTTTGTCGCTGACCAAGTTCTGGGATGAGCAGCGAGTGCAGGCCTACGAGGGCGTCAGCGTTCCCGGTTTTCCCAACTTGTTCAGCGTGATGGGTCCGTACGGCTACGTCGGGTCGTCCTACTTCGCGCTGATCGAAGCGCAGACGCACCACATGATGCGATGCCTCGAGCGGGCCCGTCAGCGCGACGCCACTCGGGTCGAGGTCACCGAGGAGGCCAACGCCCGCTACTTCGCCGAGATGATGCGCCGCCGGCACCGCCAGGTGTTCTGGCAGGACAGCTGTCAACGCGCCAACAGCTACTACTTCGACAAGAACGGCGACGTGGCGCTACGGCCCTCGACCACCTTCGAGGTCTACTGGCGCAGCCGGCGTTTCGACCTCGACGACTACCGGTTCACCGCTTAGCCAACCGCGTCGGGAACGACGGTTGGCTGCATAATCGAGCCGCGCTCCAGGGTCCGCAGATGCCGGCGGTATGCCGCGCGGCCGACCGCAGTAAAGCCGTACCACCACCAGCCATTATGCGGATGCACATTAATATATTGTGCGGCAACGAGTTCGGCGGTCTGCCGACTGAATTCCTGGCCGGTTAGCCGCAGCGTCTGGGCGAGAAATCCGGCCTCGATCCAGTCGACACCGGCCAGCATCGCACACACCATGATCTGCTGCCTGGGTTCGATTACCGGGTCCACGACCACCGGTTGGTCGGGAACCTTCCGCATTGCGCGGGCATCGATACCGTACGGATCGATGCGCCAAGGCAGCACCACCGCAGCCAGCACCGGGATGATGAACACGACAAACGACACCAGGGAGGCCATCGGGGTCCCGCGGTGCGAGATCACGGCTGTGCAGGTCCAGCGATGCGACAGCGCGGCGGCCAATATGCCGATGATCGCCAGCACAACGACCATACCTAACAGGCTGAACGTGCTTGTGAGAACGAAAACACGACGCGAGAAAAGGCGAGGCCGACGGGGGCAGATGAACCGGGCCCGGCGAAATTGCCACCACGTCGCCGCCGCCGACGTGGCCAGAAGAGCGGCTGCGCCGACAATCGCCACCAGCGACGACTTCGACCCGACGCAGAGAGCCAAGCCGGCCGCCCACGCCACGTAGAAAAGCATCGAAGGCTCGAATCTGGCGTTCAGCTTCCGCCTGGCTGCACGCACATCCGCCAACGAGCCGCTCGGATCCGTGACAACCACGCTTGTCAACTTATCTCGATCCCAACGGACCGGCAGACGCAAAAACCCCCAAAACTGACCTGCGGCGGGCGGTTTTGCGTCTGCTCGGCGCCAGCCCGAACAGGCTAGATCGCGCGCTTGAGGTCGTCGACCTTGTCCAGGCGCTCCCAGGGCAGGTCGATGTCGGTGCGGCCGAAGTGGCCGTACGCGGCCGTCTGCGCGTAGATCGGACGCAGCAGGTCCAGGTCACGGATGATCGCGCCGGGCCGCAGGTCGAACACCTCGGGCACGATCTTCTCGATCTTGACCGGGTCGACGATCGCGGTCCCGAATGTCTCGACGAACAGACCGACCGGAGCCGCCTTGCCGATCGCGTAGGCCACCTGCACCTCGACCCGCTCCGCCAGCCCGGCAGCGACGATGTTCTTGGCCACCCAGCGCATCGCGTACGCCGCTGAGCGGTCAACCTTGGACGGATCCTTGCCGGAGAACGCACCGCCGCCGTGGCGGGCCCAGCCGCCGTAGGTGTCGACGATGATCTTGCGGCCGGTCAGGCCGGCGTCACCCATCGGTCCGCCGAGGACGAAGTTGCCGGTCGGGTTGACCAGCACCCGCGTCGACGAGGAGTCCAGCGTCTCGTGAGCCAGCTCGTCCAGCACGGTATTGAGCACGTGCCGCCGGATGTCGGGGTCCAGGGTCTTCTCCAGGTCGATGCCATCGGCGTGCTGGGTGGACACCACCACGGTGTCCAGCCGGACGGGAACGTCGTCCTCGTACTCGATGGTGACCTGCGTTTTGCCGTCCGGGCGCAGGTAGGGCACCGTGCCGTTCTTGCGAACCTCGGTCAACCGCCGTGCCAGCCGGTGGGCCAGGGCGATCGGCAGCGGCATCAGCTCCGGGGTGTCGTTGATGGCGTAGCCGAACATCAGGCCCTGGTCGCCCGCGCCCTGAGAGTCCAGCGGATCCGCGGCACCCTCGACGCGGGCCTCGTGGGCGGTGTCGACACCCTGGGCGATGTCGGGTGACTGCGCGCCGATACCGATGTTCACCCCGCAGGAGGCGCCGTCGAAACCCTTGTCCGACGAGTCGTAGCCGATCTCGAGGATGCGCTCGCGAACGGTTTTGGTGATGTCGGCGAACGCCTCCTTGGCGGTCGTGGTCACCTCGCCCACCACGTGCACCTGCCCGGTGGTCACCAACGTCTCGACCGCGACACGTGAGGCGGGATCGTCCGCCAGCAGCGCGTCGAGCACCGAGTCGCTGATCGCGTCGCAGATCTTGTCGGGATGCCCCTCGGTCACCGATTCGCTGGTGAACAAACGACCCTTTACGCTCACACCCTCACCCTTCCAAGTCCGCCCGAAAAACGTTAGTTAGACAAATTATATCGGCAGGCCCGTACACGTTACCGGCCGGTGACGGTGTCACCGAGGCTAGGTGGCGTCCCCGCCACCCCTGTGCAAGAACGTGACGATCGCATCCACAATACGACTGGCCATCAACGTCTTCGAGCCGTGCTGCAGCGCTAATTCGGTCCCGTCGGACGCCAGCAGCCAGCCGTCGTTGTTGTCCACCTCGAAGGCCTTGCCCTCACCGACGGCGTTGACCACCAGCAGGTCGCAGCCCTTGCGACGCAGCTTGGCCCGGGCATGGAACAGCACATCACCGTTCGCGTCGCCGGTCTCTGCGGCGAAGCCGACGATGGCCCGCATGCCGGGCAACTGGCCGGCGGCGCGGGCCTGCACGGCCGCCGCCAGCACGTCGTCGTTGCGGACCAGTTCGATGGTCGGTGCTGCAGTGTCTTCGGCGGCACCCTTTTTGATCTTTGCGGGTGCGACGTGCGCCGGCCGGAAGTCGGCGACGGCAGCCGCCATCGCCAGCACATGGACATCGGGCGCGTGCTTGGACACCGCATCGCGGAGTTGTTGGGCCGAGCTGACGTGCACGACCTCGACGCCGGCCGGGTCGATCAGCCCGGCGGTGTGTCCGGCGATCAGCGTGACCTCGGCGCCGCGCTGCGCGGCGACCCGCGCCAGCGCGTAGCCCTGCTTGCCCGAGCTGCGATTGCCGATGAAGCGGACCGGGTCGATCGGCTCGCGGGTGCCGCCCGCGGTCACCAGCACCTTGACCCCGGCCAGGTCGTAGGGCATCGCGTCGTGGCGCTCCAGCAGCAGCTGGGCGAACGTGGTGATCTCCTCTGCTTCGGGTAGCCGGCCAGCACCGCTGTCCGCACCAGTCAGCCGCCCGGACGCGGGTTCCAGCACCACAGCGCCGCGGCGTCGCAGTGTCGCCACGTTGTCGACGGTCGCCGGGTGCTGCCACATCTCGGTATGCATCGCCGGTGCGAACAGCACCGGACATCGCGCGGTGAGCAGGGTCGCGGTCAAAAGATCGTCAGCGCGGCCGTGCGCGGCCCGGGCCAGCAGGTCGGCGGTCGCCGGTGCCACCACGACCAGGTCGGCGCCTTGACCGATGGCCACGTGCGGCACTTGCGGAACGTCCTCGAAGACACCGGTCTGTACCGGCTCGCCGGAGAGTGCCTCGAACGTGGCGGCGCCAACGAAGCGCAACGCGGATTCGGTGGGGATGACGCGGACTTGGTGGCCCGCCTCGGTGATTTGGCGAACGACGGTGGCGGCCTTGTAGGCGGCGATACCCCCGGAGACACCGACAATGACCCGCTTGCGGTCCGTCCGCTTTTCTCCCGAGAGGCTCATCACAAGCCCGCCTCGATCCCGCTACTCGCCTTCGGTGTGCTCGAGCAGGTCGCCGTGGATCTCGCGCATGGCGATCGACAGCGGCTTCTCCTGTAGGCCCGGCTCGACCAGCGGGCCGACGTATTCGAGGATGCCCTCGCCGAGCTGGTTGTAGTAGTCGTTGATCTGCCGAGCCCGCTTGGCCGCGTAGATCACCAGGGCGTACTTGCTGGACACGCGCTCGAGCAACTCGTCGATGGGCGGGTTGGTGATGCCCAACGGCGTGTCATAGGCGCCGATCCCACCCGACGACGGATCGAACCGGTCGGGGACGGCGGCTAACGACGCGTCGGTCTGCGAATTACTCACGTAATCAATCTCCTTGGCAGCCTAGGAACCTAAGAACAAAGCCTGACTAACGGTGAAGCGAGTCTGGATGGCGGGTCACACCGTGCCCGGCGCGTTTCCCACCAGCAAGGATACCAATTCGGCGCATGCAGTTTCCAATTCGCTGTTCACCACCACGGCGTCGAAGTCGTCCTGAGCCGCGAGTTCAGTACGGGCGGTGGCGAGCCGGCGTTCGATCACCTCGGGTGTCTCGGTCCCCCGACCGATCAGTCGGGCCTCCAAGTCCTCCCAGCTCGGCGGTGCCAGGAACACGGTGATCGCCTCTGGCATCGCCTGTTTGATCGCGCGGGCGCCGGCCAGATCGACCTCGATCAGCACGGGATGCCCGGCGGCGGTGGCGTCCCGGACCGGCTGGGCCAGGGTGCCCGACCGATGCAGGCCGCTGTGGATCTCGGCCCATTCCAGCAGGGCGCCTTCATCGATAAGTTGCTGAAACCGGGCCGGGGTTACGAAGTAATAGTCGACGCCGTCGACTTCACCCGGGCGAGGTGCTCGGGTGGTTGCCGAAACGCTGAAAAGCAGCCCGGGAATCCGCTCGCGCAGGCAGCGGACCAGCGTCGACTTGCCTACCGCGGATGGACCGGACAGCACCACCACGCGTCCTTCAGCTTTCGCCCCCGGACGTGCGTCGCGGTCACCGACCGGTCCCCCGTCGGTGCTCACCGACTCTCCCGGCAGATGCCTGCCTGAATTGTCCAGCTTCTCCTCAGGCCGTTCGGCCTGCATCGTCGCTGGACTAAGAGAAGTCGAACTTTTCCAGCAGGGCCTTGCGCTGACGATCGCCGAGCCCACGCAGGCGGCGGGTCGGGGCGATTTCGAGCTCGGTCATGATTTCCTGCGCCTTGACCTTGCCAACCTTCGGCAACGCCTCCAGCAGCGCAGAAACCTTCATTTTGCCCAAGACCTCATCGGTCTCAGCATCCTTCAGCACCTGCTTCAGGTTGGTGCCGCCGCGCTTCAGCCGATCCTTGAGCTCAGCTCGCGCTCGACGTGCGGCGGCAGCCTTCTCCAAAGCGGCCGCGCGCTGCTCGTCGGTCAACTGGGGAAGAGCCACGATTCCTCCGTCTCAATCTCACTCATCGACAGCTATCGATCTTTGTTTGTCTCGGCTGGGTAGTCCAGCCAGCGGAGACGACCGTACCCACGCTGCCAGACGAAATCTAACCCGCCCCCCCGGTTGAAGCTACAAAGGTGCAGCTTGTGGCGCCGAGTAGGGGTATCCCAAGTCGCCGTCGGCCACGGTGCCGCCGCTCGCCTGAGCGGCCCGGTCCAACCTGCCAAAAATCGCTTCCACCAGCAATTTCTTCGCGAACTGGCCAGACCGCGACCGGTCCCGAAACGGTCGCTCCGGTCGCCCCGGCACCACCCGGAAAGCGAAACTGCACCGATTGCGCACGTCACGGCGTGTCGGGCGTGTCGCCCGGCCCACGCGACACCGCTTGACGCGCCTTTCCGCCGCCACCAAACCGTGAACTACGCCGCGTAGTACCGCCGGAGCACTATCAACACATCCACACACGTGTCACAGAGGTCCCACAATCGCGGTCGTTAGATTTGCCACCAGCAAGTGAGATGGGGTGATTGCGATAAACATGAAACGTGCGTTTCATGCGTCCATGGTCGCGCTGAGCATCGGACTGAGCGGCGCTTGGCCGACCGGAATCGCCACGGCCAAAGCCACCCCACCGGCACCGGCCGGCGGGTCGGCGCGAATGCATCAGCCGGCACTAGAAGCGACCGCCCGCTAGCGCCTAATGGGAGTGGATCAGCGTGTCCTTGACGGGGATCTTGGTTCTTGGGCGGGAGGCTGATCACCGAGCCGCCGGCCGGTGAGCACTGTTGCCGCCTGGAGTGATGGTCGAGTCCTAGGGTTAGATCGTGCCCCGGCCGGTTGGTGAGGTCATCTGTAGCGCTCGTGGGATGTCGTGCCGATCGAGCACTGATCCATTAGGTCGCCGCCGGGTGCCCTTGGGCTCGAACAGTTTTCATCGACACTGAACCAAAAGGGAGGCCAATCGATGCTGTTCGTCGGAGACGACTGGGCAGAAGACCATGTGCGCCACGAGGCGTCTGAAGTCGGATGGAGGTGAGAGACCTTCGTTGCCTGGCCGTCGCAGCGGCTGGGCGAAGCTGAGGGCAGCCTGATCCAGGGGACGCTGGTGAGGGTGGGAGCAGCCCTGACAACGCCGGGACGTGTCGGCACTGCCAGACGATGCGGGTCCGGTCAGCAAGACGAGAAGGTGTACGCGAGAAATCAGTGTTTGACGCCCCTTAACGGCCCACCAGCTCAAATCTGGCGGATATGGGCTGGCCGCGGTGCGTACCCGACGCCGCTGTGCGGCGGGGAACTTCTGGTCACGATGTGACAACCGGCCAGGAGGCCACGGTGAAGATCTGCGGTGTAACCGTGGCGATGCCGCAGGGGTAGAGCTGGACGCCTCGCTCGTCGACCGACTTGGAGATGAACGTGGGAACCGTCCGGTGTCGCCCTCACTGCCGTGCAGCCAGCGCGGCCGAAGGGCAGGCGCGTCGTCGGCTGATGGCACCGGTCGGGGCGGAGGCTTCGTAGTAGTCGGAGGCCGGGAAAGCCGGTCACATGGCGAAGGGAGCCAGCAAGTCAGTAGCCGAAGTGCTGGAATACCGGGAGAACGCTGGTGAATACGAGTGAACCACTGCTCGGCTCGTTGGCAGCCAGGCAGCGGGTACTGGAGATCCAGACCAAGCTGCACCGTTGGGCGAACGACGATCCTGATCGCCGGTTCGATGATTTGTTCAACCTCGTCGCCGATCCCAGCTTTCTGTTGATGGCGTGGGAGCGGGTTGAGGGCAACAAGGGCGCGCGCTCGGCCGGAGTCGACGGCAGCACCGTCGCTTCTGTCCGGGAACGCATCGGTGTGGAAGATTTCCTCGCCGAGCTGCGGGATCAGTTGCGGTCGCGTAGTTTTCGTCCGCTGCCGGTCAGGGAACGGATGATCCCCAAACCGGGGTCGCGTAAGCGGCGTCGGCTGGGTATTCCGACCGTGGCCGACCGGGTGGTGCAGGCGTCCTTGAAGTTGGTGCTGGAGCCGATCTTTGAGGCGGATTTTCAGCCGTGCTCATACGGTTTCAGGCCCAACCGGCGTGCGCACGACGCCATGGCCGAGACACGGTTTCTGGCATCCAAGAGCTACGAGTGGGTGTTGGAGGGCGACATCGAGGCCTGTTTCGACGAGATTTCGCATTCGGCCTTGATGGATCGAGTGCGGGCGCGAGTCGCAGACAAGCGTGTGCTCGCGCTGGTGAAGGCCTTCCTGAAGGCGGGCATTCTCACTGAGATTGGCACCGCTAAGGAAAGCGTCACCGGCACCCCGCAAGGTGGGATTCTCTCGCCGCTGCTGGCCAATGTGGCGCTGTCGGTCCTCGACGAACACTTCGCCGAGGCACCCGGCGGACCACACTCGACCACCAAGCAGCGGTGGACCCGGCGCCAGAAAGGTCTGCCCAACTATCGGCTTTACCGGTATGCGGACGACTTCGTGGTTCTGGTGGCCGGGACACGGTCGCAGACCGAGACGCTGCTTCCCGAAGTAGCGACTGTCTTGTCCACCGTCGGCCTGCGGTTGTCAGTGGACAAGACGTTGATCACCCACATCGACGAGGGCTTCGACTTTCTCGGTTGGCGCATCCAGCGTCACCAGAAGCGGGGAACCAACCGGCATTACGTCTACAACTACCCGGCCACGAAGGCCCTGCGGTCCATCAAAGCCAAGTGCAAGACGATATGCCGGATGAACGTCAGCCTGCCGCTGGCGGTCCTACTGCACCAACTCAACTCGGTGCTGCGGGGCTGGACCGCCTACTTCCGCCCCGGGGTGTCCGCCCGGGCATTCCAGTACCTGCGAATGATCGTGTGGCGTCAGGTATTCGGATGGCTACGGCGCAAGCACCCGAACTCGGGGTGGAAGAAACTCCGTCGCCGCTACTGCGACGGTGGATGGTGGCCACGGGATGGAGAGGTCGTGTTGTTCAACCCTGGCTCGGTAGTCACCACGCGTTACCGGCCCAGAGGATCGACGATCCCTTCACCCTGGCCATCGGCAAGCTGACCAGAACAACTGCTCGACGGGGCTTGTGGAGAGCCGGATGCGGGGCCAACCCGCACGTCCGGTTCGGGAGGGCGGCATGAAGAAACGGACCGGGAGCAATCCCGACACCGCGCTTCATGCCGACCCCACCACGACGTGTATCTGATGAACGAGACCGGCGAGCGGCTGGCGGCGCGGTGGCTGCCCGAGGGCCTGGCCGGTATCCGGGTGCTGCACGGGCTGATCGCCGAGCATGCCAAGGATCCCGCCCAGGTGGTGGTCGGCATCGAAACCGACCGGGGCCTGTGGGTGGATGCCCTGACCGCGGCCGGTTATCAGGTGTTCGCGATCAACCCGCTGGCAGCGGCCCGCTACCGCGACCGTCACCACATTTCGGGGGCCAAGTCCGATACCAGCGACGCCAAACTCTTGGCTGACCTGGTGCGCACCGACCGGCACAACCATCGCCGCATCGCCGGCGACAGCCCAGATGCCGGGGCGATCAAGGTGCTGGCCCGGGCCCATCAGAACCTGATCTGGGCCCGCACCCGCCACACCAACGGCCTGCGTTCGGCACTGCGTGAGTACTACCCGGCCGCGCTGGAGGCGTTCGACGACCTAGCCGACCGTGACGCGCTGGCCATCCTGGGCCGCGCCCCGACACCCACCGACGCCGCACGGCTGAGTCTGGCCAAGATCCGGTCTGCGCTCAAAGCCGCTGGGCGACAACGCAACCTCGACACCCGCGCACTGCAGATTCAAGAAATGCTGCGCACCGAGCAGCTCGCCGCACCCGCCGCGGTCGCCGCCGCATTCGGGGCCAGCACCCGCGCTGCGGTCGGCGTCATCGCCGAACTCAACCGCCAGATCAGCGAGCTCGAAGCCGAACTCGCAACACATTTTGAGGCACACCCGGACGCCGACATCTACCGCTCCCTGCCAGGACTTGGTGTCATCCTCGGCGCCCGGGTGCTTGGCGAGTTCGGGGACGACCCGAACAGATACACCGACGCCAAGTCTCGCAAAAACTACGCCGGAACATCACCCCTGACCATCGCGTCGGGCAAGAAACGCGCCGTGCTGGCCCGCCATGTCCGCAACCGCCGCCTCTACGACGCCATTGACGCCTGGGCGTTCTGCGCGATCACACGCAGCCCAGGAGCCCGCGCCTACTACGACCAGCGACGCGCTGCTGGCGACCTCCACCACCAAGCCCTACGCACCCTGGGAAACCGCCTCGTCGGAATCCTCCACGGCTGCCTGCACCACCACACCAAATACGATGAACAAACAGCGTGGTCGCACCGCCAGAACATCGCCACCGCCGACGCCGCTTGACAACTTACGCACCTGGGATGTCTAACCCGCGAGGTAGGCGACCGCGTCCCGCATCCGCTCACCGGCCGCTCGCAGCGCCGCGACGTCGGGACCTGCCCGCAGTACCCCGCGCGACACCGCGGGCAGCAGTTGGCCGGGAGCGGCCCCACCTAGACCGCTCAGCGCACTGGCTTGCCCGCCTTGGGCGCCAACGCCAGGCACCAGCACCGGTCCACCAAGACCGCTGACATCGGGCGCGTCGACCACTGTGGCTCCGACCACCACGCCGACCGAGCCTGGCCCGGAGCGCTGCGCCTGATTGACCGCGGCGGCCTGGTCGACGATCGACTGGGCCACAGCGCGGCCGTCGATTTCGGCGCGCTGCACGGTCGCGCCCTCTGGGTTCGATGTAGCCGCCAATACGAAAACCCCCCGCTCGTGCTCCGCGGCGGTGTCCAGCAACGGCTGCAACGAGCCGAAACCCAAATACGGTGAGGCGGTTACTGCGTCGGCGGCCAGCGGCGACTCACCGGCCCAGGCCACCGCGTAGGCGGCCATCGTCGATCCGATGTCGCCGCGTTTGGCATCGGCCAACACCAGCACGCCGGCGTCGCGCAGTGCGGCAATGGTGCGCTCCAGCACCGCGTATCCCGCGGCGCCGTAGGCCTCGAAAAACGCGACTTGCGGTTTGACGACCGCGAAGTCGGCAAAGGCCGACACACAGGTGTCGCAAAATGACGCCAGGCCGTCGGGGCCGATCGGCAGATCCCACGCCTGCAACAGTTCGGGATGCGGGTCGATGCCCAGGCACAGCGGTCCGCGACGCGATACCGCCTCGGCCAACCGGGCGCCGAACCCGCACGTCATCAGTGGCCGCCGTTGTTCAGCGTGCTGTGCAGTTCCTGCAGGGAGCGCACACCGATGACGCCGCGGATTCCGGCTTCGATGCCCTGGACGGCCGCCGAGGCGCCCTGCACCGTGGTCACACAGGGGATGTTCACTCCCACTGCCGCCGAGCGGATCTCGTAGCCGTCGATGCGTGGCCCCGAGTTGCCGTACGGCGTGTTGATCACCATGTCGACCTCACCGGCCCGGATGGCGTCGACGGCAGACATCGCGGGGCGGCCCGGCTGCGGCGGCTCGAAATGCTTGCGAACCTCATCGCACGGAATCCCGTTGCGGCGCAGCATTTCCGCAGTCCCCTCGGTGGCGAGCACCCGAAATCCCAGATCGGCCAACCGCTTGACCGGGAACACCAGCGACCGCTTGTCCCGGTTGGCCACCGAGACGAAAATGGTGCCCTCGGCCGGCAGCGACCCGTAGGCGGCGGTTTGGCTCTTGGCGAAGGCGCTGCCGAAGTCGCGGTCGATCCCCATCACCTCGCCGGTGGATTTCATCTCCGGACCCAGTAGCGAATCGATGGCGGCGCCGTCCGCGCGGCGGAAGCGGTGGAATGGCAGCACGGCCTCCTTGACCGCGATCGGGGCGTTCGGCGCCGCGCTGCCACCGTCACCGACGGACGCCAGCATTCCCTCGCGACGCAATTGAGAAATCTTGGCGCCCAGCATGATCCGGGCACAGGCCTTGGCCAGCGGTATCGCGGTTGCCTTTGAGACGAACGGCACCGTGCGGCTGGCACGCGGGTTGGCCTCCAGCACGTAGAGCATGTCGTCCTTCAGCGCGTACTGCACGTTGAGCAGTCCCACCACGCCGATGCCGTGCGCGATCGCCTCGGTTGCGTGGCGCACCTTCTCGATGTCGCTGCGGCCCAGGGTTACCGGGGGCAGTGCACACGCCGAATCGCCAGAGTGGATGCCGGCCTCTTCGATGTGTTCCATGATCCCGCCGATGTAGACCTCGTCGCCGTCGCAGAGTGCGTCGACGTCGATCTCGATCGCGTCTTCCAGAAAGCGGTCGACCAATACCGGATGCTCGGGTGAGAGTTCGGTGGCGCGGGCGATGTAGCCCTGCAGCGTGTCGTCGTCGTAGACGATCTCCATGCCCCGGCCGCCCAGCACGTAGGACGGCCGTACCAGCACGGGATAGCCGATCTCGGCGGCGATTCGGCGCGCTTGCGTGAACGTCGTCGCCATGCCGTACCGCGGCGCGGGCAGGCCGGCAGCCGTCAGCAGGTCACCGAACGCGCCGCGGTCTTCGGCCAGATCGATGGCCTCCGGCGGAGTGCCGACAATCGGGACCCCCGCGTCGGCGAGTCGCTGCGCCAGCCCCAGCGGCGTCTGGCCGCCGAGTTGCACGATGACTCCGACGACACCCGGCCCACCACTGGCGGACAGTTCCTCGGCGTGGAATACCTCCAGGACGTCTTCGAAAGTCAGCGGCTCGAAATACAACCGGTCGGCGGTGTCGTAGTCGGTGGACACCGTCTCGGGGTTGCAGTTGACCATCACGGTTTCAAAACCGGCTTGCGACAACGTCGTTGCAGCGTGCACGCAGCTGTAGTCGAATTCGATGCCCTGGCCGATCCGGTTGGGCCCCGAGCCGAGGATCAGCACCTTGGGCCGCTCGGTCTGCGGCGCCACTTCGGTCTCGGCGGACGGGTCGAGCTCGTAGCTGCTGTAGTGATACGGCGTCTTGGCCTCGAACTCCGCAGCGCAGGTGTCCACCGTCTTGTACACCGGGTGAATGCCGAGCCGGCTTCGCAACGACCGCACACCGTCCTCGCCGGCCAGTTCCGGTCGCAGCGCCGCGATCTGGCGGTCCGACAAGCCGCTGTGCTTACACCGCCGCAGCAGATCCGCGTTGAGCACGGCGGCGTCAACCACTTCACGGCGCAACGTTCCGAGCTCGCCGATCTGCGCGACGAACCACGGGTCGACGCCTGATGCCTCGGCAACCCGCTCCACCGAAGCGCCCAGACGCAAGGCCAATTCGATATCGTAGAGCCGTCCCTCGGTGGGTGTGCGCAGTTGCTGCAGCACGGTGTCGACGTCGGTGTCGGGGTCCGGCGCGGTCCAGAACCCGGCCCGACTGGTCTCCAGCGACCTCATTACCTTGCCGAGCGCTTCAACGAAGTTGCGGCCCAGCGACATTGCTTCACCGACGGATTTCATCGTGGTGGTCAATGTCGGGTCGGCGCCGGGGAATTTCTCGAACGCGAACCGCGGTGCCTTGACCACCACATAGTCCAGGGTGGGCTCGAAGCAGGCCGGAGTTTCCTTGGTGATGTCGTTGAGGATCTCGTCGAGGGTGTAGCCGACGGCCAGTTTGGCGGCGATCTTGGCGATCGGAAAGCCGGTGGCTTTAGACGCCAGCGCGCTCGACCGAGACACCCGCGGGTTCATCTCGATGACGATCAGCCGACCATCGCTGGGGTCGACCGCGAACTGGATGTTGCAGCCGCCGGTGTCGACGCCTACCTCACGAAGGATGGCGATGCCCAGATCCCGCATCCGCTGGTATTCCCGGTCGGTCAGCGTCATTGCCGGCGCCACGGTCACCGAGTCGCCGGTGTGCACGCCCATCGGGTCGACATTCTCGATCGAGCAGACCACGACGACGTTGTCTTTGCCGTCGCGCATCAGCTCGAGCTCGAATTCCTTCCAGCCGTATATCGATTCCTCGATCAGCACATTGGCGCTCGGGGACGCGGCCAAACCCGCGCCGGCCATCCGGTCGACCTCCTCGGTGCTGTGCGCCAGCCCCGAACCCAGGCCACCCATCGTGAACGACGGCCGAACCACCACCGGAAGGCCGAGATCGGCGATGGTCTCCCGAACCTCGGCAAGAGTGAAACACACACGGCTGCGTGCTGATTCGCCGCCAACCTTGGCGACGATGTCCTTGAACCGCTGCCGGTCTTCACCGCGCTGGATGGCCTCGAAATCGGCACCGATGAGTTCTACGCCGTACCGCTCCAGCACCCCGCTTTCGTACAGCGCGACCGCGGTATTGAGCGCGGTCTGCCCGCCCAGGGTGGCCAGCAGCGCATCGATTTTGTTGCCGCGCTCGGCCTGCTGGGCGATCACCCGTTCGACGAAACCGGGCGTGATCGGCTCGACATAGGTGTGGTCGGCGTATTCGGGGTCGGTCATGATGGTGGCCGGGTTGGAGTTGACCAAGCTGACCTGCAGCCCTTCAGCCCGCAGCACCCGGCACGCCTGGGTACCCGAGTAGTCGAATTCGCAGGCCTGCCCGATGACGATCGGCCCGGAGCCGATCACCAGGACATGGCGCAGGTCGGTGCGACGCGGCACTAGCGACCCTCCCCTGCCATCAGTTCGACGAACTGGTCGAACAGGTACTCCGCGTCGTGCGGCCCGGCCGCCGCCTCCGGGTGGTACTGCACCGAAAAAGCCTTTCCATCAACGAGTTTGACGCCTTCGACGACGCCGTCGTTGGCGCAGGTGTGACTGACCACGGCCGCGCCGAACGGAGTGTCGAACCGTTGGCCGGCCTCTCCTTCCAGCGCGAAGCCGTGGTTCTGCGCCGTCACCGCGACCCGCCCGGTGGCGTGATCCATCACCGGAATGTTGATGCCGCGGTGACCGAAGACCATCTTGTAGGTGGACAGGCCCAGCGCCCGGCCCAGGATCTGGTTGCCGAAACAGATGCCGAACAATGGGATTCCGGCGCCCAGCACCGCCCGGGTCACCTCGACGATGTGGTCAGCCGTGGCCGGATCGCCGGGTCCATTGGACAGGAATACGCCGTGCGGCCGCAGCTCGGCGATCTGGTCGAAGGTCACCGACGACGGCAGTACGAGGCTGCGGACTCCGCGCCGGGCGAAATTGCGCGGGGTGTTGGTCTTGATACCGAGATCGATTGCAGCGACGGTAAACCGATGCGGCCCGTCGGGCTCGACGACATATTCGTCCGCCGTACTGACCTGGCCGGCCAGGTCAGCGCCCAGCATCGACTCTTGGCCGCGCACCCGCGCGACCAACGCCTCGGTGTCGGTCAGCGCGGAACCGGAAAACACGCCGGCCTTCATCGAACCGCGAGTGCGTAGGTGGCGCACCACCGCGCGGGTGTCGATGCCGGCGATCCCGACGATGTGCTGCCGGACCAGTTCGTCTTCCAGCGTTCCGGTTGCCCGCCAGTTCGAGGCTCGCGGCGAGGGGTCGCGCACTGCGTAGCCCGCGACCCAGATCTTGTCGCCCCGGCTTTCGGCGTCTTCGCCGTTCCATCCGGTGTTGCCGATCTGCGGGGCGGTGGCCACCACGATCTGCCGGTGGTAACTGGGATCGGTCAACGTCTCCTGATAGCCCGACATGCCGGTGGAAAACACTGCTTCGCCGAGTGATTCGCCGATCGCACCGAACTTCGTTCCGGTAAACGTCCGACCGTCTTCGAGGACCAGCATGGCCTTCACAGCGCGACTCCTTCCGGCCAGCTCTGCAGCCAGCTCGCATATTCATCGCGGTTGTTCGCCCGAAAGCCGGTATCAATCTTGACGCCCGAAGGCAGCCGCCATCGGATCGCCAGAATCCCGTCGCGGGCGGCGACTTTTCCGGCGATGCGATGTTCAGTGCGGATGGCGGAGATGGATTCTTTCGGAATCCAGATGGGCTGTGCGCGGATGCGCTGCACCAGGATGCCCTCGGGATGCCGACTCAGCACCGCCTTGCTGCGGTAGCCGAGATCGCCAGCAGTGATCCGCTCGCTCCAGGTCGGGGCCATGCTGCAGCCGACATACACGCCAGGGGTGGTGATGACCGCCGAGCCAATCTGACTCGGCATCGGCGGCAGCGCGCCGATCAGCTCGGCCTGCCGTCGCGAGCGCTCCCGCCAACCGCGCATCATCATCTGGATCACGAACGCGATCAGCAGCACCAGCAGCGCGGCGATGATCAGCGATGCGACCAACGTTGCGGAATTCATGCGCGCCGCTCCTCCTCATCGCTTCGCTCTGCATCGTCGCCGGCGCGGTTCATGCCGGGCTCTTCCCGTCGCGCGCGGTGATCTTGCCGCGCAGCAATGTCGTCGTCACCGTCGCGGGCAGCGTCATCGCCTCGTAGGGGGTGTTGGCCGAGCGGCTGGCCAGATCGGGACCGGCCACCGTCCAGGTCGAGTCGGGGTCTACCACCGTCAGGTTGGCCGGCTCTCCGACTTCCAGCGGTCGACCCTGGTCGGGCAGCCCGGCGATACGGGCCGGGTTCTCGCTCATCACCCGCGCCACGTCCCGCCACGTCAACAGACCCGGGACGACCATCGTCTGCACCACCGCCGACAAGGCGGTCTGCAGCCCCAGCATCCCCGGCAGTGCCGCCGCGAACTCGACGCATTTCTCGTGCTCGGCATGCGGGGCGTGATCAGTCGCCACACAGTCGATGACCCCGTCGGCCAACGCCTGACGCAGCGCCTGCGCGTCGGCGGCTTCCCGTAGCGGCGGGTTGACCCGGTTGATCCCGTCGTAGCTGGCCAGTCGGCTGTCGTCGAGCAGCAGATGATGCGGCGTGACCTCAGCGGTGATCGAAATACCCTGAGACTTGGCCCATCTGACGATCTCGACGGTGCCCGCGGTGGATGCGTGGCAGATGTGCACTCGGGCGCCGGCGTCGCGGGCCAGCAACGCGTCGCGGGCGACGATCGACTCTTCGGCGGCCCTCGGCCAGCCCGACAGCCCCAGTCTGGCGGCGTTGGGCCCCTCGTGCGCGACGGCGCCGACGGTCAGCCTGGGCTCCTCGGCGTGCTGGGCGATCAGCACGCCGAGGCCGGTGGCGTATTCCAGCGCGCGGCGCATCACCAGCGGGTCGTACACACATTTGCCGTCGTCGGAGAACATCCGCACCTGCGCGGCGCCGGCCGCCATCATGCCCATCTCGGTGAGCTCGGTTCCGGCCAGCCCGACGGTGACCGCACCGACCGGGTGCACATCGACCAGACCGACCTGCTGGCCGCGGTGCCAGACATGATCGGTCACCACCGGGCTGTCGGCGACCGGGTTGGTGTTGGCCATCGCGAACACCGCCGTATAGCCGCCGAGAGCCGCAGCCGCCGAACCGGTTTCGATAGTCTCGGCGTATTCGCGGCCGGGCTCGCGCAGATGGGTGTGCAGATCGACGAAACCGGGCAGCAGGATCTGTCCGGTGGCGTCGATGACATCTAGGTCTTTTTCGAGTCCTCCGGGCTCGTGTAACTCGGCAGCGATATCGGCGATCTGACCGTCGTCGACCAGCACGTCGACCCGGTCCCCTTCGCCGTATAGCCGCACCCCGCGCAGCAACACACTCACGCAATCACCTCTTTGGCGGCGGACTCGGTCCCTACCAGCAGATGGAACAGCACCGCCATCCGCACGTGAACACCATTAGAAACCTGTTGCAGCACAGCCGATTGCGTCGAGTCAGCCACCGACGAGGAGATCTCCATGCCGCGTAGCATCGGACCGGGATGCAGAACTACCGCATGGCCGGGAAGCATCGCCTGGCGCCGCTCGGATAACCCGTAGCGCACCGAATATTCCCGCGCCGACGGGAAGAAGCCACCGTTCATCCGCTCGGCCTGGACCCGCAACATCAGCATCGCGTCCGCGGCGGGCAGCTCGGCGTCGAGATCGTAGGAGACGGTGACCGGCCAGTCGTTAACCCCGACCGGCAACAGCGTCGGCGGGGCCACCAGCACCACCTCGGCGCCCAGGGTGTCCAGCAGCATGACGTTGGAACGGGCGACCCGGCTGTGCAAAATGTCGCCGACGATCACTACGCGCCGGCCCTCGATGTCGCCGAGCCGCTGCCGGATGGTCAGCGCGTCCAGCAACGCCTGGGTCGGATGCTCGTGGGTGCCGTCGCCGGCGTTGACCACCGACGGACCGACGCCGTCGGCACCGCAGGTCCAGTCGGCAAGCCGATGTGCCGCACCCGAAGCCGGATGCCGGATGATCAGCGCGTCGGCGCCGGCCGCCCGCAGCGTCAGCGCTGTGTCGCGCAGCGACTCGCCTTTGCCCACAGAGGATCCGGCTGCGCTGACGTTGATCACGTCGGCGCTCATCCACTTGCCGGCGACCTCGAACGACACCCGGGTGCGGGTGGAGTTCTCGTAGAACATCGTGACCACGGTCCGGCCGCGCAGCGTCGGCAGCTTGCGGACCTCGCGGCCCATCAGGGCCTGCGCGAACCGGTCGGCGTCGTCGAGGATGGCGGTGGCACCCGCGCGGGACAGGTCACCGGCGGCCAGCAGATGGCGGGTCATCGGGAAATCACCACCCCGTCACGGCCGTCGTGTTCGGCGAGCAGCACGTGCACGCTCTCGCTGCGCGAGGTGGGCACATTCTTGCCGACGTAGTCCGCGCGCAGCGGCAGTTCGCGGTGGCCGCGGTCGAGCAGGACGGCCAGCTGCACGACGCGCGGCCGTCCCTGGTCCCGCAGCGCGTCCAGCGCCGATCGCACCGAGCGTCCGGAGTAGAGCACGTCGTCGACGAGGATCACCAGGGCGTCGTCGATGCCGCCGGCCGGAATCGAGGTGGCCTCCAATGGCCGGGGCGGCTTTTGCATCAGGTCGTCGCGGTACAGCGTGATGTCCAGCGCACCGTGGCCGACCTCGACACCGCTGTACTCGGCGATGTTGGAGGCCAGGCGATTGGCCAGCGTCACGCCGCGAGTGGGGATGCCCAGTAGCACGACGCGCGGCGCGTCGGCGCCGTCCAGCGCGGTCTTCTCGATGATTTGATGCGCGATACGAGAAATGGTGCGGCCGACGTCGGCCGCCGACATCAATTCTCGAGACTCGCCGCCTATGGCGGCGCCACCCGCAGCACCCATGCGAAACCTTGACCTCCTTCTCCGCCTCTCTGGACGGATCGTTAAAGGATGTCGACTGCCCGGCAGCGTAGCATTGCGAGCCGCCTCCGACGCAAGGCGCGCAGCATCGTCCCCCCATCCGCCTGATCCGACGCCATTGGGCGGGCAAGCGAAGCGACCCCTGCCGACCAGAGTCAGGTGCGGCAGAGTGACTCCACCGCATGTGAACACGACACCGGGCTACCCTGGCGGAAATGACAAGCCCTACGTCCTCCCCCCAACCTTCTGGCAGTGCTCGCCTTGATTTCGACGCCCTCTATCGAGGCGAAAGCCCGGGTGAGGGTATGCCCGCGATGGCGACACCACCGTGGGACACCAAGGCGCCGAAGGAGAACGTCGTTGCTTGGCACGAGGGCGGCTGGGTGCACGGTGACGTGCTGGACATCGGGTGCGGACTCGGCGACAACGCGATCTACCTGGCCCGGCAGGGTCACAACGTCACCGGACTCGACATCTCGCCGACCGCGCTCATCACCGCCGAACGGCGGGCCAAGGACGCCGGCGTCAATGTGACGTTCGCCGTGACCGACTCCACCAAACTCGAGGGCTACACCGACGCATTCGACACCATCGTCGACAGCGGCATGTTCCACTGCCTGGACGACGCCGGCAAACGCAGCTACGCCGCCGCGGCACACCGGGCGACCCGGCCCGGCGCCACCCTGCTGCTCAGCTGTTTTTCCGACGCCAACCCCGCCGACGACGAATGGCCGCGACCGGCGGTGTCCGAGCAGACGCTGCGCGACGTCCTCGGTGGCGCAGGCTGGGACATCGAAACACTAGAGCCCACGACGTGGCGCCGCGAGATCGACGGCAACGAGGTAGAGATGGCGTTCTGGTACGTCCGCGCGCAGCGGCACACACTAACCTGATCCGAGTGAATCTCGAGGGCAATCAGGCTTCCATTCGCGAGGCCTGTGATGCCGGTCTGCTCGCGGGCGCGGTGACCATGGTGTGGCAGCACGGAGAAGTGTTGCAGGTCAACGAGATCGGCTACCGCGACGTCGACGCCAAACTGCCGATGCAGCGCGACACGCTGTTTCGGATCGCCTCGATGACCAAACCGGTGACGGTCGCGGCGGCAATGACCCTGGTCGACGAGGGCAAGCTGGCGCTGGGGGACCCGATCGTGCGCTGGCTGCCGGAGTTCGCCGATGTGCGGGTGCTCGACGACCCGGGCGGACCGCTGGATCGCACACACCCGGTGCAGCGGGCGATCCTGGTCGAGGACCTGCTTACCCATACCAGCGGCCTTGCATACGGATTCTCTGTGGGCGGTCCGATATCCCGGGCCTACGTTCGGCTGCCGTTCGGACATGGACCCGACGCGTGGCTGGCCGCGCTCGCCGAGTTGCCGCTGGTACATCAGCCCGGCGAACGGCTGACCTACAGCCATGCCATCGACGTGGTGGGCGTGCTGGTGTCTCGGATCGAGGGCAAGCCGTTTCAGCAGGTTCTCGACGAGCGAATCCTGAAGCCGCTGGGAATGATTGACACCGGCTTCTTCGTATCGGTCGAAGGCCGGCGCCGCGCCGCGACCATGTACCGGCTCGACGACCAGAACCGATTGCAAAATGACGTGATGGGGCCACCACATATCTCACCGCCGACATTCTGCAACGCCGGCGGCGGACTGTGGTCGACCTCCGACGATTACCTGCGGTTCGTCGAAATGCTCATGGGCGAGGGCACATTGGATGGTGTGCGGGTGCTCTCACCCGAGTCGGCACGACTGATGCGCACCGACCGGCTCACCGACGAACAAAAGCAGCACTCCTTCCTCGGTGCGCCGTTCTGGATCGGCCGCGGATTCGGGCTGAACCTGTCGGTGGTGACAGATCCGGCGAAGTCGGCGCCGTTGTTCGGGCCGGGTGGTGTCGGGACGTTCAGTTGGCCCGGCGCATACGGGACCTGGTGGCAGGCCGATCCGGCGGCAGACCTGATCCTGCTCTACCTTATCCAGAACATGCCGACGTTGTCGGGCGATGCCGCCGCGGCGGTCGCCGGCAACACGTCACGCGCGAAGCTGCAAGCGGTGCAACCGAAATTCGTGCACCGCACCTATCGCGCACTGGGCATGTGATGGCCGAGTTCACACCTGAGCGCATCGAGGGACCGCGGCTGCTGTTGCGCCTGCCAGTACGGGACGACGCCGGCGCGCTGTTTCAAAGGGTTGCCCGCGACCCTCAGGTCACCAAGTATCTGCTCTGGACGCCGCACCCCGATGTCGCGGCAACGCAGCGAGTGATCACCGAGCGAATGAATGTCGATGCCCACCTGCGAACCTGGGTGATAGTACTTCAGCATAGCGACGAGATCATCGGGATGATCAGTTGCGGGCGGCCGCTGCGGTACGCCGCAGAAATCGGTTACTGCGTCGGTCGGCGTTGGTGGGGCAAGGGTTTGATGTCCGAAGCGCTCGACATGCTGATGGCCACCCTGCGCGCCGATCCCGACGTGTACCGCGTGTGGGCTACTTGCAATGTCGACAACGAGCGTTCAGTGCGCCTGTTGGAGCGAGCCGACTTCACGCTTGAAGGTCGCCTGGCCCGGCACGTGATCTACCCCAACCTCGGAAACGAACCCCGCGACAGCCTGCTCTACGCCAAGGCGCTGCGCTAGACCATCGCGAACGGCGACACTTTCGCGCCGATCTCCAACGCGCCGGCCAGTTCGCGGCTGACGTCGTAGTCGAACACCACGTGCCCGGAGATGACGTCGACGTCTCGCTTGGCACGCTGCAGCGGGTTGTCCAGGAATTGTGCACTCGCACCGGCTGCTTCCAGCAAATCGCCAATGACTGAGCGGGATTCGTGCACGACATGCGCCGCGGCCGCGCGGACGCCGGCGCGGACGGCACGGCCGACGTGTTTTCCGCCGGCCGCCCTGGCCTGAATGTCGGTCGCGGCGGCATCGACCAGCTCGCTTAGCGCGCGCAGCCGGACCCGCGCGCCGCCGAGACGCAGCTGTGCGGCGGGCTGATCCTTCTGTGCCGCGCCCGAATACGCGAGCACCCTTTCGCCGAGCCGTTGGGCGAAGAGATCTGCGACCAGCTCAGCGGAACCCAGCGCGGGCATCGCGGCGGTCAGCGCCAACGCGGGCACCATCGGCCACCGGTATACCGCGGCGTCGTGCAACGCCGCGCCGGGTGTTGTGCCGCTGTAGATGTCGGCCACCGTGACCAGTCGATGCCCGGGAACCCAGACGTCATCGACGACGACGTCGTTGGAGCCGGTGGCGCACATTCCGGCGGTGTGCCATACATCCTCGACGCGGATGTCGGCTGCGGGCAGCAACACCAGGGCCGGATATGGCGCGTCCTCGGGTCCGCAGATCGCGCCGACGATGATCCAGTCGGCATCCATCACGCCGGTCGCCCAGGACCATCGGCCGGTCAACCGGATGCCGCCGTCGACCGGTGTGCCTCGCCCGGTCGGCGCGAGCGGCGCCGGGCACAGCACCGGCCCGTCGGCGAACACCTCGTCCTGGGCCTGCTCACAAAACAGCGCGAGCATCCAGTTGTGCAGGGTGTAAAACCCGAGCGTCCAGGCGCTCGACGCACAGCCATGCGCCATACGGCGCACCACATCAAGGATTTCGGGGAACTCCGCCTGCCGTCCACCGTAACGTGCCGGGAGCAGTAGCCTTGCCAGCCCGGATTCCCGGTAGTCGTCGACCGTGGCGCTCGGCAGTTGACGCAGCTTCTCCGCCTCTGCGGCGCGATCCGCCAACCGCGCAACGAAGTCGTCGCTGACCCCTGTCATGCCGCGGAACGCTACCATACCTTTTGGTATGGTACTTTAGTGCCGCAACATCACCTCGAGAAATTCCTCGCGGCGTCCGGCGGCCTGCGGATTGGGCCGCGAACCCGATAGGTGCAAAAAGCCGATGCCGGCGGCAAACGTGGCGTTGGCCCGCATGTCCGCCTCATCGGGGTCGAAGCCGTCGTCGAGAAAGGCTCTCCGGACAGCCGCGATCACCCTTCGGTCGGATGACCGCACCGCGGCGGCGACCGCGGACTCTGATCGCGCCCATTCCCGCATTGCCCGCTCGAGCATCCAATGCCGGGGTCCGACCAGGGCGGTCATCATGCGCGACAACCGCTGCCGGGGAGGCTCGCTCGCCAGGTCGTCGAAATACCCGCGGTCCTCGTCGCGAACGGCAGCCCACGTGTCGATCAGCGCCTCGCGGTAGGCCGACATGTCGTTGAAATGCCAGTAGAAGCTGCCCTTGGTCACACCGAGGCGAGTACACAGCCGCCCGAGGGTCAGGGCTTTCACGCCGTCCTCGGCGAGCACCCGAAAGCCTTCCTGCACCCAGTCATCCGCGGAAAGCCGAGAAACAGAGGCACCGGCCGAAGTCGCCATGGGCGGTAAGCCTAGCGACTATGCGGCGGCTATCCGGTAACGGCAGCCGTCTGTGCAGCGGCAACCTGCGACGCATCGCCGCGTCCGTTCGCCTCCGCGATCGCGCACCGCGCCGCGGTGATCCGCTTCAGCGCGGCCTCGGTGAATACCGACAACCCCAAGTCGGGGTCGTATCCGTGGATTTCCTTGACGTCGATTTGGGCAAGGAAATAGATGATTTCCTTGGACACCACCTGGCCCGGAACCAGTACTGGAAAGCCAGGCGGATAAGGCACGACGAAAGTGGTGGACACCAACGTCTTTCCCTCGGCGAGCCGTCGGCCGGCCTCACCGACCAGGACGTGCTCGCGGTCGGACTCCTCGTACCCGGCGTAGAACGCCGCGCGCATGTCGCCGAAGGAGCTGGCGTCGTACGGGCGAAACGCGACGTCGAACTCACTGAAGTCCGGCAGCGGCGGTAGGTCCTCGGTGATCTCCTCCACCCGTCGTTGTTGCAGCGCGCGATCGTCCCGGCTGGCCGCGCACTGGCTGCGATCGAAGTCGGCAGCCACCCGACGCAACACGTCAAGCAGATAATGCACACTCGACCAGGTCACGCCGATCGTGAAGATCAGCAGCACACTGTTGATCGAGGTCTTGTTGATCTGGATGCCGAACCGATCCATCAGGATCTTCTCGCGGAAGTCGTATCCATTCATGCCGGTCTGCCCCACGTACAGGGTGACCCGCGTCGCGTCGAGTACGAATTGGTCTGAGCGCCAAGCCTCGTTCCACTCCGCCAGCGCACCCTGTCGCACCTGGCGGTAAGAGCTGACCGTTGACAGCCGAAACTCATCGGGCACCAGGTCGGACTCGTCGAGGATCCGAAACCATTTGCTGATCAGCTTGTCCTTGCGGACGCGGTGACGGAAGACCAGCGCCATGTCGTAGACGCTTCGAACCAGTTGGAACCCTTCGATGTCGACTTGCCGGCGCGCCAAATCCAGCGATGCCAACAATTGCTGGTTGGGCGACGTGGAGGTATGGGTCAAAAATGCCTCACCGAACGCGTCGCGGGTGAGCGCCTTGAAATCCTGGTCACGGACATGAACCATCGATGCCTGCCGCAGCGCCGACAGTGACTTGTGGGTGGAGTGTGTGGCGTAGACCCGGACGCGGGCACGAGTGGGGTCGGGCAGCAGCCGGCGCTCGACCCACTCCGAGTGGTCGACACCCTCCATCGACTTGCGCCACGTCCGGTACTCCTCGGCATACGCGGGAGACGAGAACATCGACTCCAGTTGCTCGGCGGCGACCATCGCCGTGCGCTGCCGCGCCCACGGCACCGCGGTGGCAAACGCATACCAGGCCTCGTCCCACAGAAAGCAGATGTCCGGCTTGATCGCCAGCACCTCTTCCATCACCCGCCGTGGGTTGTAGACCACGCCGTCGAACGTGCAATTAGTGAGTAGCAGCATGCGCACCCGGTCCAACTGGCCGGCCGCCTCCAGGTCGAGCAGCGCCGTTTTGATCGTGTGCAGGGATACCGCTCCGTAAATCGCGAATGGCTGCAACTCGTAGGCGTCCAGGTACAGCGGGTATGCCCCGGCCAGTACCAGGCCGTAGTGGTGCGACTTGTGGCAATTGCGGTCGATCAGCACGATGTCGCCGGGCCTGGTGAGAGCTTGCACGACGATCTTGTTCGCGGTGGAAGTCCCGTTGGTGACGAAGTAGGTCTGGTTGGCATTCCAGGTCTTGGCGGCCTTGTCCATCGCTTTCTTGATGTTGCCGTGCGGGTCCAGCAGTGAGTCCAGGCCGCCCGATGTCGTCGACGTCTCGGCCATGAAGATGTTGCGACCGTAGAACTCGCCCATGTCCTGCAGCGACTTGGAGTTGAAGATGCTGGCGCCACGTGCGACGGGAAGGGCGTGGAATTGACCCGCCGGACGTGCCGCATATGCCCGGAGTGCGTCGAAAAATGGTGTGGCGTAACGGTTCCGGATTCCAGCGATTACGGTGCTGTACAGGTCGGTGACGTCGTTGAGCCGGTAGAAGGTGCGGTCGTAGATGTCCGTCTTGTCCTCGGTCTCGGCGGCGATCGATTCGTCGGTGAGTAGGTATAGATCGATGGTTGGCCGCAGCTCGCGGATCCACTCGCCGCATTCGACCCAGTCGTGGGTGCGGTCGGTAGCCACCACTTCGTCGTTGGCCCCCAACAGCGTGGTCATCAGCGGAACCCGGTCACGAGACCGCAGCGGTATGTCGTGCCGGATGATCGCCGCCTGAATCTCCCCGTTCAACGCGACCGCGGTGATGGCGTCCTCAACGCTGGAGACGATCAAGAGTTCGAATTGCACATCGTCGCCAGGCTCGCGAAGCGCGCGCAGACATTCCGCCAAGCCCTCGGGAGCCGTGGGCGGAGAATCGTCGGCGAGCAGAACCGTGTAGAACTGCTGTTCCTTCGCCCGCGCCACCAGCTCCTGATCGACCAGCGACACCGACGTGTCGAACAGCGCTGCGCGGTCGCCGTATTCGGACAGCAGCCGCACCGCCAACGACACCTTCTCCTCGAGGCTCACCGTGGCGAGGTGGTCGAGATACTCGCGGAAGGCCGCCAAATTCTCCGGGCCGGGATATATCCAGTAGCGCTCGTAGGCACTGAGCCGCTTCATCAGGCGTTTCGCCCGGGCCGCTTCGTGGCTGGTGTCGAGCCCGGCGCGGTCGACCACCGCGAGCTGATGGCACGCGTCGTCAAGCAGATTCCAGGTGTCGATGCGCGAGTACGACGGGTTCGCGACCGCCGCTAATGCGGAGACACGAAGCCGCCTCGGGCGCCTACCGTCTCGGTCCATACCGCCAGTGTGTCCCTCTGGCCAGCAGCGTGGGAGCATTTTGCCGACGCTGCCGGTTTACCTTCGCGATGCCACACCCGTCACAGCAGACGCTCGCGCAGGCGACCCAATATGCGCCCAACACATACCGCGATTGCAAGTTGCGTGCGCGGCAACTGTGACGCGCGCCGGGGAACTCAAGCCTCGAACTCGTCGTCGCCGTCGTGGCTCCGGCGCTCGCCGCGGGTGATCGCCATCCACCGCCGAACCGGAAGGTCCCAGCGCCGTAATGTGGTGGGCGCGGCGTCGGTGACGTCGGACAGCGATCTCACCACCGCCTGCGTCAATCCCATGATCGCGGCCATCACCGGTAGCAACGGCCGGAATGGCTGCGCCGCCGACCGAACCGTCTCGATGCGGCGGGCCAGCAGGTAGCGCTCGATCGAGTGATACAGCCAGGCCCCGACGCCCAGCGCGTAGATCGCCAGCGCCGCCGCGATCACCGCCTGCCCGTAGGCCGCGCAGAACACCGCGCCCAGCACGACCGTCGCTGCGAGCACGGCGGCAATGACAACCCGCAGCTCCAACCGGGTCATGAATCCGCGGCGCCGCCGGACGCCGGCCCGCGGACTGCTTGCGCGGCCGCACGGATGTGCGGCGTCACCAGCATCACCTGGCCCAGCACCCCGTTGACGAAACCCGGCGAATCGTCGGTGGACAGCTCCTTGGCCAGCTCCACCGCCTCGTCGACAGCGACCGGCGCCGGCACGTCGTCGGCATGCAGCAGCTCCCACACCGCGACCCGCAGGATGGCCCGGTCCACGGCGGGCAGTCGTTCCAACGTCCAGCCCTGCAGATGCGACGAGATCAAATCGTCGATGTGTGCCGCGTGCTCGGTAACGCCGTGGGCCACCGTCGCCGTATAGGGATTCAGCGGCGCGACATCGGGATTCGTCTCTGCCAGCGCGGTGCGCGCGTCGACCGCCTCGGCGGGAGTCACCCCGCGGGCCTCAGCTTCGAACAACAGGTCGACCGCGCGTTTGCGGGCCTGATGCCGTCCTTTGACGGGCCGGGCGGGCCGGCTCACGCGTTGACACGTCCCAGATAGCTGCCATCGCGGGAATCGACCTTGAGCTTGTCGCCGGTGTTGATGAACAACGGAACATTGATCTGCGCACCGGTTTCCAGCGTCGCCGGCTTGGTGCCCGCGCTGGACCGGTCGCCCTGCAGACCCGGCTCGGTGTGCGTGACCTCGAGCTCGACGGTCACCGGCAGCTCGAGGTAAAGCGCCGCCCCGTTGTGGAAGGCCACCTGGACCGGCATCCCCTCAAGCAGGAACCGGGCGGCGTCCCCGACGAGCGACTCCGGCAACGGATGCTGCTCGTAGTCCTGGCTGTCCATGAATACAAAATCGGAGCCGTCGCGGTAGAGGTAGGTGGTATCGCGGCGGTCCACGGTGGCGGTTTCCACCTTCACGCCCGCGTTGTATGTCTTGTCGACCACCTTGCCCGAGACCACGTTCTTCAGCTTGGTGCGCACGAACGCCGGGCCCTTGCCGGGTTTGACGTGCTGGAACTCGACGATTTGCCACAGCTGGCCGTCGATCACCAGCACGAGTCCGTTCTTGAAGTCGGCAGTGCTTGCCACGGTCGGTAAATCTCCTACAGGATCGCCAGATTTTGCGTCGGTGTGAGCGCACCGGATACCCAGCGGAGCTTACCTGCACCGCGTTCGCGCCCCCAATCGCCGAGAGCACTAAGAGTCATGACCCGTCCTCCGCCAGCTCGAATATCGGGATAGTGCGTGTGGTTTTTGACTGGTAGTTCGCGTACGCGAACGCAGGCGTGGTCGCGTTGATCCTGGGGATGACCGCCTCACGTTGGGACGGATCGAGCTCATGCGCGATGACGTCGAACGAGCCGGTGGCGACCTCAACGTGCGCCCGCGGGTTGGCCCGCAGAGCCACTTCGATCACGACGTCTATTCCCAATTGGCGGCAATCGTTTGGGCGTTCGCAACAATTAGTTAGTGCAGAACTGCCAATTCCTTCGGGAACCGGGTCAGTAATTCCGGTGCATGCCCAGAGGTTTCGTCCGCCACGACCAGGGTGTCCTCGATGCGGACGCCGCCGCGGTCGGGCAAATAGACACCGGGCTCGACAGTCACCACGGAGCCTGCCAGTAGTGTTCCGGCGGCGGTGGCGTTGATCCCTGGCGCTTCATGGATCTGCAGCCCCACCCCGTGGCCGAGGCCGTGGCCGAAGTGCTCGCCGTGCCCGGCGTCGACAATCACCGCGCGAGCCGCGCGGTCCACGTCGGCCAGGCTCGCGCCGGCCCGCAGCGCTTCACGGCCGGCTTGCTGCGCGACGCTGACCAACTCATAGATCTCGCGCTGCCAATCGGCGGCTTTGCCCAGCACGAATGTCCGGGTCATGTCGGAGTGATATCCACCAACCAGGGCACCGAAGTCGATCTTGACGAAGTCGCCGGCGGCCAACGCCGCATCGGTGGGCCGGTGATGCGGGATCGCCGAATTCGGTCCGCTGGCCACGATCGTCTCAAACGAGACGCCGTCGGCGCCGTGGTCGAGCATCAACGCCTCCAGTTCGCGACCCACCTCGCGCTCGGTCCGGCCGGGCCGCAATCCGCCGCGGGCCACCAGGTCGGTCAGCGCGGCGTCGGCCGCCTCGCACGCCAACCGCAGCAGCGCCACCTCGCCGGCATCCTTGATCTCGCGCAGTGCCTCGACCGTCTGGGACGCGCGGACCAGCTCGGTGGTCCCGGCCTGCTCGACTTCTCGAGCCAGCGCGTCGAACCCGTCGACAGTGACCACATGGCTCTCAAAGCCCAGTCGATGCACGCCGGTGGACGCGGCCCGCCCGGCCAGGTAACGCGCACAGGCTCGCTCGATGGCCACCTCCATGTCAGGCGCCTGCTGAGCGGCCTGGGTGCGATAGCGCCCGTCGGTTGCCAACACCGGCGGCAGGTCGTCGGCGAACACCAGCAGGGCCGCGTTGGACCCGGTAAAACCGGACAAGTAGCGCACGTTGATCAGGTCTGTGACCAGCATCGCGTCCAATTCGCTCGCGGCCAGCCGGGCACCGAGCGCGGCTCGCCGCTGGGAATGTGTCACGCCAGCTGACGCTACTCGCTACGCTGTGGCCTCATGAATTACTGGATGCTGCGCGGCCTTGTCTTCGGTGCTGCGATGGTTGTCGTTCGCCTGTTCCAGGGAACGCTCATTGACGTGTGGCAGACCCAGGCCGCGCTGATCAGCATTGTGCTGCTGATCCTGTTCCTGGCCGGTGTGATCTTTTGGGGGGTCAGAGACGGGCGCGCCGACGCCGCGGCTAACCCGGACCCGGATCGCCGTTCTGATCTGGCGATGACGTGGCTGTTGGCCGGTCTGGTGGCCGGGGTGGTCAGCGGCGCGGTGACCTGGCTGATCGGGGTGTTCTACAAGTCGCTGTATACCGGTGGGCTGATCAACGAGCTGACCGTGTTCGCCGCCTTCACCGCACTGCTGGTGTTTTTGGGTGGGATCAGCGGCGTCACGCTTGGCCGTTACTTGATCGACCGCGCGGGCGCCTACACGCCGCAGCGCGGCGGCGGTGAGGAAGACCGCGCCGACACCGACGTTTTCGCTGCGGTGCGCTCCGATGAGGCCGCTTCCGCTGAGGGTGGCGCGTGGCCGGAGGAGCAGACGTCGGCGGTGGCCACGGCGGAGCGCGAGGGCCAGGGCTCCCCGGAGGCTTACAGCGAAGAGCCCGCCTACAGCGAGGAAAAGACTCAGAAGATTCCTTGGCCGCCCAAATCGGAACAGACCGCCGAGCACACCGAGGAACTGCCCACCGAGGAGCACACCGAGCCGGCGGCCAAGCCCGACGAAGACTAGCGGTCGCGGCCGGCCAAATAGCGTAGGGCCAGCAGGTAGCCCTGTACGCCGAGCCCCGCGATCACCCCGGTCGCGATCGCGCTCAAGTACGAGTGACGCCGAAACTCCTCGCGCGCATAGACATTGGAGATGTGCACCTCGATCAGGGGCGCGGTCAGCTCCGTGCAAGCGTCTCGCAGCGCCACCGATGTGTGCGTCAGTCCACCGGCGTTGAGGATCACCGGCTCTCCCCCATCGGCAGCCAGGTGGATCCAGTCCAGTAGCTGGGCCTCGCTGTCGCTTTGCCGCACAACGACTTTCAACCCCAGCTCGGCGGCCTCGCGTTCGATCATCGCAACCAGGTCGTCGTGGGTGGTATTGCCGTAGACCTCGGGTTCGCGGCGACCCAGCCGACCGAGGTTGGGCCCGTTGATGACATTGATGGTCGCCGGCGTCATCGGATACCCACCTCCGCGTAGGCCGCCGCCAGCAGCGCCGGGTCCGGACCCTCCAACCGGCCCGGTTTGGCCAGTCCGTCGAGCACCACGAACCGCAGCACGCCCGAGCGGGTCTTCTTGTCGCCGGCCATGTACTCCAGCAGTTCTGGGAAGGCGTCAGCGTCGTAACCGACCGGCAGGCCCAGCGATGCCAGGATGCTGCGATGGCGTTCGGCGGTGGCGTCGTCGAGCCGCCCCGCCAGCCGGCCCAACTCGGCGGCGAACACCAATCCCACCGAGACCGCGGCGCCGTGGCGCCATTGGTAACCTTCCCGGCGCTCGATGGCGTGGCCCAATGTGTGACCGTAGTTGAGGATTTCCCGCAGCTGCGATTCCTTCTCGTCGGCGGCGACGACCTCGGCCTTGACGGTGATCGCGCGCCGGATCAGCTCCGGCAGCACATCACCGGAGGGGTCCAACGCCGCTTGCGCGTCCGCCTCGATCCGATCCAGGATCACCGGGTCGGCAATGAAACCCGCCTTGACCACTTCGGCCATCCCGGCCGCAATTTCGTTGCGCGGCAACGTCTGCAGCGTCGCCAGGTCGACCAGCACCGCGAGCGGCTGGTGAAACGCGCCGACCAGGTTTTTACCGGCCTGGGTGTTGATACCGGTCTTTCCACCGACCGCCGCGTCGACCATGCCCAGCAATGTGGTGGGCACGTGCACGATCGACACGCCCCGCAACCAGGTCGCCGCGGCGAAACCGGCGACGTCGGTGGCGGCCCCGCCGCCGAGGCTGACCAAAGCGTCCTTGCGGCCAACGCCGATGCGGCCCAGCACTTCCCAGATGTACCCGGCGACCGGTAGGCCCTTACCCGCTTCGGCGTCGGGAATTTCGATGCGATGCGCGTCGATGCCCTTGTCCGCCAGTCGAGTCCGGATGCCCTCGGCGGCCTGTGCCAGCACCGGCTGATGCACGATCGCGACCCGGTTCCGACCGGCGAGCAGCCCGTCGAGCCGGTCCAGCAGGCCGGTGCCGATCACCACCGGGTACGGCGGGTCGACGGCCACCTCGACGGTGACCGGGCGGTCGGGGTTGGTCATTTGCCGGCCTCGGCGCTGCCGTGTCTGCGGGCCGCGGCCAGCGCCGCCGGGGTGGCCGGGGTAGGCGGCGGCCCGGCCGGCGACAGGGATTGGGGTGGGGTCAGCGACGACGGTGCACGGCGCCAGGGCGGACGGCGCCGGCCGCAGGGCTGCGGATCCTGCAGGCGCGACACGATGTAGCGGACCACGGCGCCCGGATTGCGACGGTTGGTGTTGACCCGGATGGTGGCGACCTTGCGGTACAGCGGGACGCGCTGCGACATCAGCGCCCGGTACTTCTCCGCGCGGTCCGGTCCGGCCAGCAACGGCCGCACGGTGTTGCCGCCGGTGCGCCGCACCCCTTCGGCGGCGCTGATCTCCAGGAAAACGACGGTGTGACCGGCCAGCGCGTCGCGGACACCGGGAGTGGTGACCGCGCCGCCGCCGAGCGACAGCACGCCGTCATGCTCGGCCAGCGCCGCGCGCACCACCTCTTCCTCGATGCGGCGGAACTCCTTCTCCCCGTCGGTGGCGAAGATGTCGGCGATGCGCCGGCCGGTCTGCTCTTCGATCGCCACGTCGGTGTCGAGCATCGTGACGCCCAGCGCCTTGGCCAGCCGTCGCCCGATCGTGGACTTTCCCGATCCCGGGAGTCCAATCAGTACGGCCTTGGGCGCCATCGCTTTTAACCTGACGCCCGGACTTCGGCGGCCGGTTCGCGTTCGGCGACCGAACGCAAGTAAGCCTCGACGTTGCGTCGCGTCTCGACCAGCGAGTCGCCGCCGAATTTCTCCAGCGCCGCGCGGGCCAGGACCAGCGCGACCATGGTTTCGACCACCACACCGGCGGCCGGTACCGCGCAGACGTCGGAGCGCTGGTTGATCGCCACGGCCTCGTCGCCGGTCGCCATGTCGACGGTGGCCAGCGCCCGCGGCACGGTGGAGATGGGCTTCATCGCCGCCCGCACCCGCAGCGGCTGGCCGTTGGTCATGCCGCCTTCCAGGCCGCCGGCCCGGTTGGTCGAGCGGACGACGCCGTCGGGTCCGGGGTACATCTCGTCGTGAGCCCGGCTGCCGCGCCGGCGCGCCGTGGTGAACCCGTCACCGATCTCGACGCCCTTGATCGCCTGGATGCCCATCACTGCGGCGGCCAGCTGGCTGTCGAGGCGGTTGTCGCCGCTGGTGAACGATCCGAGTCCGACCGGCAGCCCGACCGCGACGGCTTCCACCACGCCGCCGAGCGTGTCGCCGTCCTTCTTGGCGGCTTCGATCTCAGCGATCATCGCTTTTTCGGCCGCCTTGTCGAAGGCGCGCACCGGGCTGTCGTCGATTGCCGCCAGGTCGCCGGCCTGAGGTGGCTGACCGTCGTAGGGCTGTGACTCGCCGATCGAGATGACATGGGACAGCACTTCGACGCCGAGGGCTTGCCGCAGGAACTGCCGGGCGACGGTTCCGGCCGCCACGCGGGCGGCGGTCTCGCGGGCGCTGGCCCGCTCGAGCACCGGGCGGGCGTCGTCGAAGCCGTATTTCAACATGCCGGCGTAGTCGGCATGGCCGGGCCGCGGCCGGGTCAACGGCGCATTGCGTGCAACCTCGAGTTCTGCCGCATCCACCGGGTCGGCGGCCATCACCGTCTCCCACTTCGGCCACTCGGTGTTGCCGATCTCGATGGCGATCGGGCCGCCGAGGGTGAGGCCGTGCCGCACGCCGGCCAGCATGGTGACCTGGTCGCGTTCGAACTTCATCCGGGCGCCGCGGCCGTAGCCGAGCCGGCGGCGGGCCAGTTGGTCCGCGATGTCCTCGGACGTCAAACCGACGCCGGCGACCATGCCTTCCAGCACGGCCACCAGCGCGCGGCCGTGGGATTCACCAGCAGTGGTCCATCGCAACACGTGTCCCATCTTCCCATGACGGGCCTCGACAGAGAAAAAGCCTTCAGCTGATTCGTGGGTTTACTTACTCTCGAGTAGGGTAACCCGCTCGCGTGACCATGGTCACACCGTCACCGAGCGAAAGGCCGTCCATGACATCGCCCTTGAAAAGTGTGGTGCGCTGGGCCCGATCTCCGGCCAAAGACGTGGATTCCGTCTC
>Ga0335075_10001457_pt1 | contig 39073 bp, 37 predicted proteins | sample Lox_Sample_24_FD_206723 | JGI IMG/M metagenome (GOLD analysis project Ga0335075, IMG submission 206723) | Soil microbial communities from Loxahatchee National Wildlife Refuge, Florida, United States - Lox_Sample_2.4 | ecosystem: Environmental > Terrestrial > Soil > Wetlands | place: USA... | reverse complement strand
CCGCGCACCTCCTGCACCTTGCCGTTCGAGTCCGTGATGATCCAGTGCCGCGTCAGCAGCCGGGCGGGAACGCTGCCTTCGTTCTTGATCGTGATGGTGTACGAGAAGACGAACCGCCGTTCCTTCGGATCGGATTGTTCTGCGAGGTAGGACGTGTCCACGTCGACCTTGATCTTGTGCGAGTCGGCTTCCATCACCGACGAGATTACCAAGCTAATGCAGCGGTGGCACGCGCGCCGCGATCCGCGCGAAATCCGCCGGTGCCAGCGCTTCCGGTCGCAGGCCGGGGTCGATGCCGGCGGCGACGATCGCGTCGACGTCGACGATGGAACGCAACGCATTGCGCAAGGTTTTTCGACGTTGGGAGAACGCGGCCGATACCGTGCGCGCGAAGGCCTCTGGGATCTCGAACGCGGGTTCGCGTCTCACCACCAGCCGCGCCACCGCCGACCACACGCGCGGTGGCGGCGTGAAGGCGCCGGGTCCTACGTCGAACAGGTGCCGCGCCTCTATCCACGGCGCCAGCATGACGGTCAACCGGCCATAGTCGCCGCTGCCCGGCGCCGCCGCGATCCGGTCGATGACTTCCTTCTGCAGCATCACGTGCAGGTCGTCGATGTGTGCGTGCGCGGCTGCCACGTGGAACAGCAGCGGCGTCGAGATGTTGTACGGCAGATTGCCGATCACGCGCAGGCGCTTGCCGCGACGGGCGGCCAGCGCCGCGAAGTCGAACTCGAGCGCGTCGCCGGTGTGCAGCGTGAAGTCGGGGCGCGTGCCCCAGCGCTGCGTCAGCGCGCCCGCGAGATCGCGGTCGATCTCGATGCAGTCGAGACTCGCGCCGTTGCCCTTTTCCATCGACGCCAGCAGCAGTTCGGTCAGGGCGCCACGGCCCGGGCCGATCTCGACCAGCGCGTCGCCGGGCTGCGGATCGATCTCCCGCGCGATGCGTTCGAGCACGCCGCGGTCGTGCAGGAAATGCTGGCCGAAGCGTTTGCGCGCGAAGATCACGCGCGGGGCGGCGATGCGTCGCGCGATTGGCGTGCGCTGAAATCGATCGCGAGCTTCGTCGCGGCCACCAGGCTGCCCGCGTCGGCGCGGCCGGTGCCGGCGAGATCGAGCGCCGTGCCGTGGTCCACCGACGTGCGCACGATCGGCAGGCCGAGCGTCACGTTCACCGCGTGGCCGAAGCCGGCGTGCTTGAGCACCGGCAGCCCCTGATCGTGGTACATCGCCAGCACGACGTCGTAGTTAGACAGCCAGCGCGGCACGAACACCGTGTCCGCCGGCAGCGGGCCGTCGACCAGCATTCCCGCCGCGCGCGCACGCTGCACGGCCGGCGCGATGACGTCGCCGTCTTCGTGCCCCAGGTGGCCGCTCTCGCCGGCGTGCGGGTTCAGGCCGCAGACCGCGATGCGCGGCCGCGCGATGCCCCACAGGCGGCGCACGTCGGCGTCGACGATGCGCAGCGTGGTGTCGAGCAGCGCCGGCGTGATCGCGTCGCTGACGGCGCGCAGCGGCAGGTGCGTCGTCGCCAGGGCGACGCGCAGGTTGTCCGCGGCCAGCAGCATCACCGGGTGGGCGGCGTTGGTGCGCTCGGCGAGATATTCGGTGTGGCCGGTGAACGGCACGCCGCCGTCGTTGATGACGCTCTTCTGCACCGGCGCGGTGACGATGGCGGCGAACTCGCCCGAGGCCGCGCCGGCGATCGCGCGGTCCAGCATCGACAACACGTGTTTCGCGTTCGCGGGATCCAGCCGGCCGGCGACGCAGGGCGCGGACAGCGGCACGTCGCTGACGGCGAGTCGGCCCGCGCCGTTCGGCGCGGCGCCAGTCGGCACTTCGCCGCCGGGTAGATAGTTCGACAGCTCGATGCGCAACCCGAGCGCGCGGGCGCGCTCCGTCAGCAGCGCGCGGCTGCCGACGACGACCAACGGGTGGGGAAGATGGAGCCCGGCGAGCGCGAGGCAGAGATCCGGGCCGATGCCGGCCGGCTCGCCCGCGGTAATCGCGATGGGTTTCAGAGCTTGCTCTCGACGTACGCCTCGTCACGCAGGCGACGCAGCCACAACTCGGTCTCTTCGTCGGCCTTCGATTCGCGCAACGCCGCGAAGGCGCGCTGGCGGATCTGGTCCTCGGTGACGTCGTACTGGCGGCGGCCGAGCAGCTGGATGATGTGCCAGCCGAACTGCGTGCGGAACGGCTGGCTGATCTCGTCGGGCTGCAGCTGCGACAGCGTCTTCTCGAACTCCGGCACGAACGTGCCCGGACCGGCCCAGCCGAGATCGCCGCCCTCGGCGGCCGAACCAGGATCCTCGGACACGACCGAGGCGACGGCGGCGAAGTTCTCGCCCTTGTTCAGGATGCGGTCGCGGATCGACACGAGCTTCTGCTCGACGGTGGCGTCGTCCTGCAGCTCGTTCGTCTTGATCAGGATGTGGCGCGCGTGCACCTGGTTGACGATGACCTGCGCGTTGCCGCGGACCTCGTTGAGCTTGACGATGTGGAAGCCCGACGGTGTGCGCATCGGCTTCGTGATGTCGCCGGCCTTCATGCCCGCGATCGCCTCGCCGAGGAACGTCGGCAGCTCCGTACCCTTGCGCCAGCCCAGCGAGCCGCCCTCGAGCGCGGTCTGCGCGTTCGAGTTCGCGATCGCGAGGCGGCCGAAATCTTCGCCGGCGACGGCTTTCTGATAGACGTCCTCGGCCTTCTTCTGCGCGTCGTCGAGCTGCTCCGGCGATGCGGCCTGCGGCACGGCGATGAGGATGTGCGACACGTTGTATTCGTTGCCCTCGGACGGCAGCTTCTTCTGGCGATCGAGGAACTGGTCGATCTCGCGCGGGCTGACGTTGATGCGCGCGATGACGTCGCGCTGGCGCAGGATCTGCATCGCCAGCTCCTTGCGGACGTTGTCGCGGTAGCTGGCGTAGTCGATGCCCTGCGCGGCGAGCGCGTTCGGCAGGTCGGCGAGGCGGATCTTGTTGCTCTCGGCGACGTCGTTCAGCGCGTTGTTCAGCGTTTCGTCGGAGACCTTGATGCCGGCGCGATCGGCGCGCTGCATCTGCAGCTCCTGGAGCACCAGGCGGTCGAGGATCTGCTGGCGGAGCACGTTCTGCGGCGGCAGGTCGACCTTCTGCGCGCGCAGGCGGTCGACGACGATCGCCATCTGTTCGTCGAGCTCGCTGGAGAGCACGACGCCATCGTTCACCGTGGCGGCAACGCGGTCGAGCAGCTCACCCGAGGAGCTCGCCTCGCGCGTCTGCGCGAACGCGGCGCTGGCCGCGAAGGTGGCGAGGAGGAGCCCCAGAACGAGAGACGATGAACCGCGCGAAAATGCTTTTGGAATCATGGAGTTGTTTTCTGACGGGCGGAAGTTTCCGGCGAGTATCCTCGAATTGACCGCTGCAGGAAAGCGTCGGCTGGTGTTCCGACACTGGCCAGTCCGTTCAGTTCCAGCTGCAGGTAGATGCCGGTCTCCTGGCTGCCGTCGCGGCTTGACACGAAGCGGCGCCCGACGAAGCGCAACTTGAAACAACACGCCTTGTATTCGAAGCCCGCGAAGCGATCGAGCATCTCGCCGTCGCGCAGCGAGTAGACGACGCGGCCGTAGGCGTTCCACTTCTTGCCGATCGGCCACGCGGTCGACACCTCCGCCTGCTCGAGGCGGTCGCGTTGCGCGCGGTAGGCGAGATTCACGACGCTGTCGCCGTTCGGGCGGTACTGCAGCCGGAACGTCGAGCGCTCGCTGCGCGTGTCCTCGGGATTCCACTGGATGCCGGCTTCGAAGTTCCAGTTCTTGTAAGCGGTGAGCGAGACCTGCGCGATGAAGTCCGAGGTGTCGCGCGTGCTCGGCGTCTCGTCCGGCAACACGACGCGCGGCTTCTCGAAGTAGTAAGCCTGGCCGACGCTCACGGCGAGGTACTGCGCGCCGCTCACGGAGTTGAACAGCCGGCTGGTCAGACCGAAGGACACCTGGTTCGCATCATTGACGCGGTCGGCGCCGACGTAGCGGTTCGTGCGGTACAGTTCGACGAGGTTCAGGTCCGGCAGGCCGGTGTCGAACAGCGGCAAGGCATCCTGGTTGCGATACGGCGTGTAGAGATACAACGCGCGCGGCTCGAGCGTGATGCGGCGCTGGCCATGCGAGCCCGTGGCGCGTTCGAAGACGAGCCCGGTGTCGAACGAGGCGAACGGCATCGAGCGCGTCGGCGATTCGTCGACGCCCGGATCGGCGTCGCGCAACTGGTACTGCGTGTAGCGGTAGCCGGCCGACGGCCGCACGAAGAAGCCCGGCGCCGACCAGTCGAAGCCGACGCGCGGCGCGATGTCCGTGCGCCAGCCCGTGACGCCGAGATCGCGCTCGAAGTTCACGACCTCCGCGTCGAAGCCGTAGTTGATCGCGCCCAAGCCGGATTCCCAGTCGCCCGACGCGAGTACGCGTGGAGTCCGCGCATACGGGCGGTCGATCTCCGGCAGCTCGTCGTCGATCGTCTGGAACTGCTGGAACTGCGCGCGCACGTTCAGGTGCTCGTCGCGATACGTGGCCTCGGCGAGGCGCTCGGCGAACGGCACGCTCGTGCCTTCGGGGCCGAGCGCGAAATCCTCGAAGTAGTTGCTGTCGCTGACGTCGGTGGCGTCGATGCGGAAACGCCAGTCGCCGGGCAGCTCGGCGACGTGCGTGAGCTCGACGCGGTGGCGATCGCGATCGGCGACGTCGTCGCTCGGCAGGTAGTCGAAATTCAGCGAGCCGTGCTGCCGCGCCGTGAGATAGCGCAGCTCGCCGGCCGCATCGAGGCCGCGCTTGCTGTAGTAGATGGGCGAGAGCGTGAGGTCGACGTTTTCGCGCAGGTTGAAGTAGTAAGGCACCTCGAGCTCGAATCCCGAGCGCGTGGTGCGGCCGACGTTCGGGAACAGGAACCCGCTCTTGCGCTGCGGGCCGACGGGGAAGGACATCCACGGCGCGTAGAAGATGGGCACGCCTTGGAACTCGACGCGCGCCCCGCGGCCGACGCCGTTGCGCTCGCGCGTGTCGATCTCGATCTCGTCCGCCTTCAGCTCCCACGAGCGGTCGGTGGCCGGGCAAGTGCTGAACGACACGTCCTCGAGCGAGATCTTGCCGTTCGGATCCATCTTCATCGACTTCGCCGCGCCGCGCGCGTTGCGCTCCGGCAGCTCGAACTGCGCGCCCTCGAACGCGGCGCCCAGCGTCGGCGAATACGTGCCGCTGCCGCCGGTCACCTTGAGCTGCGGATCCTCGAAGACGATGCCGCCCTCCATCTTCGCGTCCTGCGTCTCCGCGTTGTACTCGAGGCAGTCCGTGCGGATGCTGCGCTCGCCCTGGCGCATGACGACGTTGCCGCAGAGCTTGGCGTTGCCATTCACGTCGAAGGCGAAGTTCTGGTCGTCGGCCTCGATCGTGACCGGCTGGTCGGCCGCGGGCGGCGTGATGGGAGCGGCCGGCGGCGGCTTGCCGGTCACGGGCGCCGGCTGCGGACAGTCGTCATCGGCGAGCGCGACGGGTCCGAGCAGGAGTAGTCCGAGGCCGGCAAGAAGGGCCTTGATCGAAGTCACTGGCACAGTGTCGCGCACTATACTTAGGTGAATGCTCGAGCACGACCCGCGACTCTCTTCGATACGGACCTGGCTGACACGCGACCTCGGTTGGCGTGTCGGCAGCATCAAGGTGGCATCCGCCGATGCCAGCTTCCGCCGCTACTTCCGCCTCTCGCGCGGCGACGTCGATCCCGCGGCCTGGGCGCCGAAGGCCGACACGCTGATCGTCATGGACGCGCCGCCCGGCAAGGAAGACATCGCGCCCTATCTGAAGGTCACGACGCTGCTCGAACAATCGGGCGTGCACGTGCCGCACGTGTATGCCGCCGACGCGCACCAGGGCTTCATCGCGATGGAGGATCTCGGCGACCTGCAGTACCTGACGCTGTTGCGCGCCGGGCGCGGCGTCGACCGCCTGTACGGAGACGCGCTGACCGCGCTGGCGAACATCCAGGTGCGCGGACTGCGGGCCGCGCAGCAGCTCGCGCCGTACGACCGCGAGCCGCTCGAGCGCGAGCTCAACCTCATGCCCGAGTGGTTCCTCGGCAGGCACCTGCGCCTCGAGCTGACGCCCGAGGAGCGCGCGCTGCTCACCGTCACGAACCAGATCCTGATCAACGAGGCGCTGACGCAGCCGCAGGTGTTCGTGCACCGGGATTTCCATTCGCGGAACCTGATGGTCCTGGAACGCGGCAATCCCGGCGTCATCGACTTCCAGGACGCGTTGCGCGGCCCCGTCGGCTACGACCTCGTCTCCCTGCTGAAGGACTGTTACATCAGCTGGTCGCGCGAACGCGTCGAGCGCTGGGTCAAGGGCTACCGCCGCGTGCTCGGCGGACTCGGCGCGAACGTCGGCGACAGCGAATACCAGTTCCTGCGCTGGTTCGATTTCATCGGCGTGCAGCGGCACATCAAGGTGCTCGGCATCTTCTGCCGCCTCTGGTACCGCGACGGGAAGCCGGGCTATCTCGGCGACCTGCCGCTGGTGTTCGATTACGTGCGCGATGCCTGCCGCCGGTATCCCGAGCTCGCGGAGTTCGAACGCTGGCTCGCGTGGCGCGTCGCGCCGATCTTCGACGCCGCGTTGATGCGCGAGCAGATGCGCGCGAAGGCAGCGGCGGCCCCGGCGACGCGCCCGGCGAAAACGGCAACGCGGCCCGTGAAGTCGGCGGCGCGCACGACGAAGTCGTCCGCGGCGCGGCCGGTTCGGACGGTGAAGCGCAAGTCGGCGAAACGGGCCGCGAAGCGCGTGGCGAAGAAGCGCGTCGTGCGGAAGACACGAGTCGTGCGGAAGCAGACGCGGGTGGCGAAGCGCAAGCACGCCGCCGTTCGCCGGGTCGCGGCGAAGCGCGCGGCGGGTAGATCGGTGGCGCGGAAGCGGGTGGCCGCGAAGCGCGTCGGCACGCAGCGCGTCGGCACGAAGTCCGCCCGGCGGATCCGGAAGCCGGCCGTCGCACGGCCGAAACGCCGGACGGCGGGCGGAAAACCCCGCCGCATCGTGCGCACGCGCAAACCGGCACGGGCGCGCAAACACAAATGAAGGCGATGGTCCTCGCCGCGGGACGCGGCGAACGCATGCGCCCGCTCACCGATCGCGAGCCGAAGCCGCTGCTGCGCGTCGGCGGCAAACGCCTGATCGAGTACCACCTCGAGCGTCTCGCGAAGGGCGGATTCCGCGACGTCGTGATCAATACCGCCTGGCTCGGCGACATGATCGAATCCGCGCTCGGCAACGGCGAGCGTTACGGCCTTTCCATAACCTACAGCCACGAGCGCCCCGAGGCGCTGGAAACCGGCGGCGGCATCTTCCGGGCGTTGCCGCTGTTAGGATCGGCGCCCTTCCTGATCGTGAACGGTGACGTCTGGACGGACATCGATCTCGGCGCGCTGCATCGCGCGCCGCCGCGCAACGCACTCGCGCACCTGGTGCTGGTCCCGAATCCGCCGCAACACCCGCGCGGCGATTTCCGGCTCGAGGACGGGTTCGTCGCCGAGGGCGAGGGCGTCCGCCACACGTACTCGGGAGTCGGCATCTACACGCCGGAGTTCTTCGACGGATCGTCGCCCGGCAAATTCCCGCTGCTGCCGTTGCTGAAGCGCGCGATCGCGCAGCGCGCGCTGAGCGGCGAGCTGCACGAGGGCCGCTGGTACGACATCGGCACGATCGAGCGCCTGCGCGCGCTCGATGCGCAGCTGTCGAACCCCGCCTGACGGTGCGCGCATGACCCGCGCGATCACGGTCGTGCTGGTGATGGCGCTGCTGCTGGTCGGCGGTCCCTGGGTCATCGGCAACGTCGCCGAGGACCGCGTGAACCGCGGGCTCGACCAGCTCGTCGACGCCGCGCCCTGGCTGGGCATCGTCGATCGCACGTACACGCAGGGCTGGTTCCGCTCGGAGCAGGAAGTCACGTTCGAGGTGCTGGGCGGTGCAGGGCGCGCCGTCGGAACGCCGGGCCGGTTCACCGTGCGCAACGAGATCCTGCACGGGCCGCTGCTCGGCTGGTCGGGGCTCGGCCTCGCGCGCGTCAACTCGACGATCGTGCTGGACGCGCAGCAGCGTGCGCAGGTCGAGAAGATATTCGGCACGGACTCGCCGTTCACCCTGAGCACGCGCGTCGGCTTCCTCGGCGGCGGCACGACGACGCTGGCCAGCGAAGGCCGCACGCTGCGGCTGCGCAACGGCGCCGAGGTGACGTGGGACGACCTCGAGATCGACCTCGGCTACTCGCGCGACTTCGACACGCTGACGATCGCCGGCGACTGGCCGCGTTTCGCCGGACACGACGCCCGCGAACACTGGGACTTCGAGCTGACCGATGCGGTGATCGACGGCAGGAGCGAGCGCGTGAAGGGCGCGCTGTATTCGACCGACCTCGAATTCACGATCGGCAAGCTCTCGGCCGCCGGCGCGGACCTGCCGAAGACGACGATCGAAGACGCGCACTACCTCGTCGATACTGCCGACGACGGCGACTTCATGAGCGTCGCGACGCGTCTCGGCTCGGGCCCGATCTCGGGCGGCCTGCTGGCGGCCCAGGGCGTCGACCTGACCGCCATCCACTACGACTTCACGCTGCGCCGGTTGCGCACCAACACGCTGGCGCGGCTGACCGAGGACGTCTCGCTGTCGTACCGCAACCCGGCGGCCGCCAGCATGCTGAAGGATCACCTGCTGGAGTTGTGCCGCTTCGATCCGGAGCTGCTGATCGACCGCGTGGGTTTCGAGACGAAGGCGGGCGCCGCGACGCTGACCGGCGTCCTCAGGCTGAAAGGCGTGACCGAGACGGACGTGCGCATGGGCGCGCTGTCGATGCTCGCGAAGCTCGAGGCGGACCTGCGCTTCGAAGCGCCGCAGAAGCTCGTCGAGGGTTTCGGCGGCGGGCGCGACGCGATGATGAACGCGGTCGACACCGGGTACGCGGAGCTGAAGGCCGACAAGGTGGTCTCGCGGCTTGAATTCAAGGGCGGCGAGCTCAAGATCAACGGCAAAGTCCAGGGAATCCCGGGACTTGGATCCCCACCCGCCGGTCCGGAGTAGAATCCCCGCCCTCGCTCCATGTCCTCCCTCAAAGACATCCCCGTCGTTGCCGAGCGCAGCCCGCGCTCCGGCGAGAAGTACACGACCCCACAGGGTTTCACCGCCATCAAGGACGGGCAGAAGCCGCGTGGCCTCGAGGCGCCGCCGACCGGCCGCAAGCCGGCGTGGATCCGCGCGCCGCTGCCGGTGGGCCGCGGCTTCGGCGCGGTGAAGGACATCGTGTCCGAGCACCGGCTCGCGACGGTGTGCGAAGAGGCGAAGTGCCCAAACATCGGCGAGTGCTGGAACGCCGGTACCGCGACGATCATGTTGATGGGCGCCGTGTGCACGCGCGCCTGCCGCTTCTGCAGCGTCGACACGGGCAACCCGCGCGGTTGGCTGGACCCGGAGGAGCCGGAGAACACGGCGCGCAGCGTCGAGCTGATGAAGCTCAAGTACATCGTGCTGACGTCGGTGAATCGGGACGACCTGCCGGACGGCGGCGCCGAGCACTACGCGGCGGCGATCCGCGCGATCAAGCGGCGCACGCCGCAGGTCGCGGTCGAGGCGCTGACGCCGGATTTCCAGGGCGTGCTGAAGGACGTGGAGACCGTGGTCGATTCGGGACTCGAGGTGTTCGCGCAGAACGTCGAGACCGTGAAGCGCCTGACGCACCCGGTGCGCGATCCGCGCGCGGGATACCAGCAGACGATCGACGTGCTCGCGCATGCGAAGAAGCACCGGCCGTCTGTGCTGACGAAGACCAGCCTGATGCTCGGGCTCGGCGAGACGGATGAAGAGATCGCCCAGTGCATGGACGATCTGCGCGCGGCGAACGTGGATCTGCTGACGCTCGGGCAGTACCTGCGGCCCACGGTGCATCACCTGCCGGTGCAGCGGTTCGTGACGCCGGCACAGTTCGACGAGTACCGTCAGTGGGCGCTGGCCAAGGGCTTCCGCGAGTGCGTGTCGGGGCCGCTGGTGCGGTCGTCGTATCGCGCGGAGCAGGCGCTGGCCGGCAACAACGCCGGTCTCGACAACGGTGGGGCGGGAGGCGGTGTCAGAGAGGGGGAACCGGGGAAACTCGCGTCGGTGACGCCTGACGTTTCCGAGACCGCGGAGGCGAGTTTCCCCGGTTCCCCCTCTCTGACACCACCTCTTGTCCGTTGGCTCGGTCGCGTCGACTACGAACCCACCTGGCGCGAGATGCAGCGCATCACCGACACGCGCGACGCCGACACGCCCGACGAGATCTGGCTGCTCGAACATCCGCCCGTGTTCACGCTCGGCCTCAACGCCGACGCCGGCCACGTGCTCGCCGCCGGCGACATCCCCGTGGTCAAGATCGACCGCGGCGGCCAGGTGACGTACCACGGCCCCGGGCAGCTGGTCGTCTATCCACTCATCGACATCCGCCGCGCCCGGCTCGGCGTGCGCGATCTCGTCACCGCGATGGAACGCGCCATCATCGAGTACTGCGCCACGCTCGGCATCACCGCGAAGTGCAAGGCCGGTGCACCCGGCGTCTACGTCGATGGCCGGAAGATCGCGAGCGTCGGCATCCGCATCCGGCGCGGCGCGAGTTATCACGGCCTCGCGTTCAACGTGAACATGGACCTCGAGCCGTTCCAGCGCATCAACCCCTGCGGCTACGCCGGGCTCGAGATGACGCAGCTCGCCGCGCTCGGCCAGCCGGACGCCAGCGTCGAATCCACCGGCCGCGCCTTCGCGCCGTTCCTGCAGAAGGCGCTGGAGCAGCTGCGGGACGGCAGATCCGCCGCTTCCTGCGGCTGACGCGGAACTTTCCGGCCGGCGGATCGCACTGACATCCATGACCCGGCGTTTCACACGGATCGCGATCCTCGGCTCCCTCGTCGGGCTCGCCGGCGTCCAACTACCCGCGTCCGCGCAGGACGAGGAGATCAAGCCCGTCGTCATCATCGACCTGCGGCCCGCCGAGCAGAAGAACGGCGCCGGTCTCGTCGAACTGAAGGGCAAGTGCAACGACGGCGTCTACCGCATCGCCGACGTCGCCTCCGATCCCGTCAAGCTCGACCTGCTGAAGGCCGATCTCTCGCAGCAGCTGCGGCTCGGCGGCGAGGGCAAGACGCTGACCGTCCTCGACTGGTCCATCTACTACAACAAGCAGGTGCAGTCGAACGGCGTCGGCCTGCGCAGCGTCGGCATCCAGGGCTACACCATCCCCGGCAAGAAGAAGGAACGCCGCGCCGGCAGCAAGTGCCCGCGCGAGGAAACCGCCGGCGGCTGGTACGAAGAAAGCGAGATCCACTCGCTGTTCTATCCACTGGTCTCGGAGTTCACCGGCACGTTCGCCGGCAAACCGGTCACCGCGCGCATCGTGTATTCGCCGCGGCAGAAACTCGAAGGCCGCTTCACCGGCGGCGCCGCCGACACGCAGGCGCTGATCGACGCCGTGCACCAGACCGCCGAAGAAGTCGCGAGCGCGATCGACCGCTGACGTGATCCGCCGGCCGACGTGAATCGCTGGCTGAAACGTGCGGGCGTCGCGCTGGCCGTGCTCGCGCTCGGCATCGGCATCGGCGCGTGGACGTTCGCGTCGCGGCTGACGGCCTCCGCCAACCGGCCCGTCCAACTACCCGCGGATTTCCCGGCGACCGCCGTCGCGATCCCCGGTGACGGCCACGCCGTCGCCGCGAGCTGGCGCGATCTCGGTGCCGCGACGCCGGCGGTGCTGCTGGTTCACGGCATGGGCGGCGACCGCCGCTCGACGCTGCCGCGCGCCCGCGTGCTGGTCGACGCCGGTTTCTCCGTGCTGATGATCGACCTGCAGGCGCACGGCGAGACGCCGGGCGAACGCATCACGCTGGGCTGGCGCGAATCGGCCGACGTGCGCGCGGCCGTGCGGTGGTTGCGCGCGCGGACGCCGGGCCGCCGCGTCGGCCTGGTCGGCGTGTCGCTGGGTGGCGCGGCCGCGCTGATCGGCGGCGATCCCGGCGGCGCCGGCCGGATCGACGTCGACGCGCTGGTGCTCGAAGCCGTGCATCCGCGGCTGCGGCAGGCGATCCGCAATCGCGTCGGCCCGGTCCTGACGCCGCTGCTGATGGCGCAGATCGGTCCGCGGCTGCACGTCGATGCGGACCGGCTCGACCCGGTCGACTATCTACCGGCGCTGCGCGCGCCCGTGCTGGTGGTCGGCGGCGAGCTCGATGCGTACACGTACGCAGCCGAGTCGCGCGAGATGTTCGTGGCTGCCCGGCCGCCGAAGGAGTTGTGGATCGTGCCGCACGCGACGCACGAGGATTTCTCGCGCGTCGACCCGCGCGGCTACCGGGAGCACGTCGTCGGGTTCCTGCGCCGGTGGCTGGCGCCAGCCGGTGCGGCGACGGGCTAGCAAGACGGCCGGCTGATCAGGCGACCAGGCAGTCAGTAGTCGGGTAGTCAGCCGTGGGCCGCCTCAGCCGTCCGACTAGTCCGCCGGCGCCGCTTTTCCGACCTCATCGGCGATCGACTTGATCGCCGCCTCGCTCTCCGGAAAGACGGTCAACTGCAGCTCGGTCGCCACCACCGTCACGAAGTTGCCCGCCACCGCGTGGGCCAGGTCGGTCTTCGGCGGTTCCGGTGCGGGCTGCTTCGGCGGCGGCTTGCGGAAGTCGAACGACGGCGGCGCATCGGCCGCGCGCTCGTCCTCGCCCGACCAGGGCAACAACTTCGCGTGCATCAGCTGCATCAGGTAGATACCGAGCAGGCGCGTGGCGGCGCAATCCACGGGCGTGCGCTGCAACCGCGCGGTGGCCGCGGATTCCTCGGCCGCGATCGCCTGTTGCGCGCGCGCCAGTTCGTCTCCGGCCAGCGACTGGAAGCCGGCGAGATCGAGCCGTACGAGCTCGTCGAGCGAGCCGCGCAGCGTCGCATTCTCCTCGTCGGGGCAGGCGGTCAACGTCGCGCCGAACCGCGCCAGCAGCAGCCGGTCGTATTCACCGGCCGCACGCAGCAGGGCCGCACTGGTCGCCGCCATCTTCGCGCGCAGCTCCGCCGGCTTCTTCAGGTCGGCCGCGGGATCCGTCGCGGGCCGCTGCGGAAACAGCGTCAGCGCGTCGAGCAACGTCAGGCTGGTGTCGCCCGCGGCGAGCTCGCGTTGTTCCTTCGTGCAGGCGCGTTTGAGTCGTTCGGTGCAGGCCCGGCCGAGCAGGGCGCCGTTGCGCAGCTCGAGCAGCGGCTTCTCGAGTCCCTCGGCGTAGAAGCGCGCGGCCCGGGCGTCGGACGTCGCGTCGACCGGATCGGCCGCGGCTGCCGTGGCGGCGCCGAGCATCAACAGGAAGCCGGTCAATGCGATCGGGTTCAAGAGCGTGGCTCCCGCCGGAGAGTCGCCGCGAGTCGATACCCGCGGCCGGGTTCAGATCAACATGATCACGTCCTTGCTCGCCTGCAGGGCGGTGGCAAGGGCGACGATCTGCTCGCGGCTGGTCGCCGTGAACGTGTACGTGATCGAGATGAAGTGCTGCTTGTTGCTCTCGCGCTCGGTGATCTGCGAGTCGTCGAGATCCGGCACGTGCTGGCGGACGATGGCGTCGATGTTCGCGCGCAACGTGTCGCTGCGCCGGCCGACGACCTTGATGGGGTACGACGTCGGAAACTTGAGCAGCTCGTCGCCGTCGCCGGAGATGTCCTTCACCACGGTGTCCCCGCGAGATCTCGCTTGGTTTGCTGGAAGGCGTCCCAGAGTTTGCGCCACACGGGACCGGGTTTGCCGTCGCCGACGGGTTTGCCGTCGAGCGACGTCACGGGCTGGACCTCGCGCGTCGCCGCGCCGAGCAGGATCTCCGCCGCACCCCGCAGCTCGGCCTCGCTGACGGGCGCCGAGCGCCATTTCACGCCGGCTTTCGCCGCGATCTCTTCGATCACGCCACGCGTCGTCCCGGGCAGGAGCCGCTGCGAGTTCGGCGGCGTGCGCAGCTCGCCGCCGACGAGCACGTGCACGCTCGAAGCGCTGGCGTCGGTCAGGAAACCATCGCGCAGCAGCAGCGCCTCGCTGGCGTTCTCGTCGACGGCCAGCTGCCGCAGCAGCACGTTCGCCAGCAACGAGACGGACTTGATGTCGCAGCGCGCCCAGCGCGTGTCGTCGGCCGTGATCGCGGGCATGCCGTTCTCCATCGCGCCGGGCCGCGCGGCGGGCCAGGGCGAGGCGAACGCGAACACGGTGCGCGGCACATCGGGCAGTGGCGCGTGGTTGCGGCCGTACTCGGCGCCGCGCGTCACCTGCACATATATATAGAGATCGGCGGCCTGCTGGCCGTTGCGCGTGATCAGCTGGCGATACAGCTCGCGCCAGGCGTCGCGCGACAGCGGGTCGTCCATGCGGATCTCGCGCAGCGACCGCGTCAGGCGGTCGTGGTGCTGCGTGAAGCGGAACGGCCGGCCGCCGTAAACCGGCGTCACTTCGTAACAGCCGTCCGAGTACAGGAACCCGCGGTCGAGCGGCGAGATGCGCGCCTCGCGCAGCGGTAGATAGTCGCCGTTCAGGTAACAGACCGCGAGCGGTTCGCCCATCGCCTTACTTCATCCAGAGGGAGATGCCGTCGACCATGCGCGTCCACCAGCCGCCTTCCGGCACCGCGACCTGGGCGACCAGCGGCACGCGCGCGACGACGTCCTTGCCGTCGGAGACGACCAGTTCGCCGAGCGCCTGGCCGGCCTTGATCGGCGCGATGACCGGTTCCTTCACCGTGGCGGTGGTCTTCAACTGCGCGCCGGCGCCGCGGCCGACGGTTACATAGACGTCGTTCGCCGGCACCAGCGTCACGCGATCCGTTTCGCCCTTGTACACCTCGGGCTTCAGCACGACCTCGTCCTTGCCCTTCGCCTTCACGGTTTCGTAGAACGTGAAGCCGAAGTTCAGTAGCGCGGCGCTCGCGTCCTCGCGCGCCTTGAAGGAGTCCGTGCCGAGCACGACGGAGATCAGCCGCGTGTTGCCGCGCTTCGCGGAGCTCGCGAGGCAGTAACCCGCGGTCTCGGTGTGGCCGGTCTTGATGCCATCGACGGTCGGGTCGCGCGCCAGCAGGCCATTGCGGTTCTGCTGCTTGATGCCGCCGTAGCTGAATTCGCGCAACGAGTAGAGTTTGTAGTCCTCGGGGAAGTCGCGAATGATCACGCGCGACAGCGTCGCGATGTCGTGTGCGCTCATGTAGTGAGTCGGGCCGGGCAGGCCGGAGCTGTCGTTGAAGTGCGAGTTCTTGAGGCCGAGCTCTTCGGCGTAGTGGTTCATCATCTGCACGAAGCCGTCTTCGGTGCCGCCGACCTTCTCGGCGAGCGCGATCGTCGCGTCGTTGCCCGACTGCACGATCATGCCCTTGATCAACACGTCGACGGGGATCTGCGTGCCGACCTGCGCGAACGTGCGCGAGCCCTCGGCTTTCCACGCGTGCTCGCTGATCGTCACGGAGTCCGTCGGCGAGAGACGCTTTTCCTTGATGGCGCGGAACACGGCGTAGCCGGTCATCAGCTTGGTGATGCTGGCCGGCTCCATCTGCACGTCGCCCTTGTCCTGCGCGAGCACGCGGCCGGTCTGGAAATCGATGAGCACGTAGGCGCGCGCCTTGATCGCGGGCGGCTGCGGAATCGGCACGGCGGCATCGGCGGCGGTGACGGCAAGGATCAGGCAAACGAAAACGAGGCGGGCGTAGAACGTCAGCAGCCGGGACGACGGCATCTCTTGGAACTCCGAATCGAATGGGGCAAGGCCGCGATTGTACGCCTGCGAAATGGGGACGTTCCTCGTTTCCTGAAAATGGGGACATTCCTCGTTTCCAAGCAAAAGGGGACAGTCCTCAATCGAAGACTCTTTGAGGACTGTCCCCTTTTGCCCGCGTAGCAGGGAAACGAGAATGTCCCCATTATTCGATGAGCAATCGGGCGTCGTTGATGCCGAGCTTTTTCAGGCGCGCCATGTTCAGGTCGAACTCCTCGACCGTGGCGAACGGGCCGACGCGCACGCGGTGCAGCGCCTTCTCGTCGCGCGACACTTCGTCGAGGCTGGCGAGCTCGATGCCGGCAGCGAGCAGCGACTCGACGCGGCGGCGGGCGTTCTCGTGGTCGGAGAACACGCCGGCCTGGATGAACATCGCCGTCACGCCGGGCGGTTTCGCGGCGGGTGCGTTGACGACGGTGACGGCCGGCGGCGGCGGTGCGGGCGGATTCGGCGCGGTTGGCATCACCGGCGGCGCGGCGCTGCCGGTGGGCGAGCCGGGGCCGATCACGCGGACTTCGACGGGGGCCGTGCCCTGCAGCAGCATGTCGAGCTTGGCCGCCGCCGTGTAGGACAGGTCGATGATCCGCTCGCCGACGAACGGACCGCGGTCGTTGATGCGAACGACGACCTTCCGCCCGTTGCGCAGGTTCGTGACCTCGGCGTAGCAGGGGATGGGCAGCGTCTTGTGCGCGGCCGTCATCGCGTACATGTCGTACGGCTCGCCGAGCGACGTCGACGCCGCGTGGAAGCCGGGTCCGTACCACGACGCTGTGCCGCGCTCGACCCAGCCTTCGGACGTGGCCATCACGCGGTAGCGCTTGCCGAACACTTCGTAGAACGGTGGATTGCCCCGCGTGCCGCGCGGCTCGGCGCGCGGGACGGCGTCGGGGATGTTCAGCACGTCGGCCGGCGGCGCGGGCACGGCGGTGCCGGAGGGCACCGTGGTTGGCGCCGCCGAGCCTGACGACCGTTCGTGGCGTCGATGCGTGAGTGAGCAGCCCGTCAACGCGATGCATAGAATCGCGACCATCGCTCTGCGAACGTTCAGCATGGCTCGAACTGTACCTCACGATCGCCGCCCCGGTTCGCGTCGCGGGCTCCTGCTGGCGCTCGTGCTCGCGGCGGGCTCGGCACCGCTCACCCGGGCAACCGTCTACGGCGTCGACGAGCGCAACCTGCCCGATTCGCACCTCACCGAGGAAGAGCAGCGCACCTACGTCGCGACCCAGGTGATCTACTGCGAGAGATCCGATGGACGGTGGCGCGCCGGGGCCGGCAGCCTGGTCGGTGACTTCCGGCACGGCGTGACCGTCGCACACCTCTTCTTCGACGAGTCGACGCGGACGCACTTCCCCGCGAGCCGCTGCACGTTCCGCGTGTACGACCGCGAGGGCCGCAAGCTGGACGAAGTCGCGCTGACGCGCCGGCGCTCGTGGTGGGAGACGCACGAGCCCGACCCCGGCAACGATCTCGCCATGTTCGAGCTCGCGCGATCGCCGATGTTCGTGTATCGCCTGCTGCCGCTGGTGCTGGCTCCGGTACGCGACGGCGAGCGGCTCCTGCTCGTCACCTATCACTACGATGTCAAACCGGAGTTCTCGAAGCGCAAGACCCGCGGGCGCGTCTACCCGACGATCGGCACGAAGGACGATGGCGTACCGAACGTCTTCCACACCGACGTGGATTGCGTGCCCATGTCGTCCGGCGGGCCGCTGTTCAACGATCGCGGCGAACTCGTGGGGTTCATCCGCGCCGGCACGTCATCCGGCACCGGACCGCCGCTGACCTTCGATCCGCTGCGCGAGTTCAACATCGCGGTGCGGATCCCGGCGGCGTTCCGCGACGAGTACACGGTATTCCGGGGCTCGGCCCGGTAGCGATCAGCGCGCGACGGTCGGATGTTCGGCCGACTGCACCGCGAGCTTCGTGGTGTCCGCCTTCGGCCAGCCCGTCTGCGCGGAGACGCGGTCGGCGATCGTCGAGGCGAGGTCGTGAACCGCCATCGCGTAGCGCACGCTGCGGTTGTAGCGCGTGATCACCTCGAAATTCTTGAAGCCCACGCGGTACGCGGGCCCCTGCTGCTGTTCGGCGGGGATCAGCAGCACCGGCGTCGTCTCGGCCTGCTTCGACTCGTCGAAGTCGACGCCCTTCTTGCGCAGGCCGGCGACGGTCTCGTTCAGCGCCAGGTTGCCCGGGTCGGCCGTGACCGGCGCATCGGGCTGCAGCACGGCCTCGGACAACACCGGGCCGTCGGCGACCCAACCGGACTGCTTGAAGTAGTTGGCCACGCTGGCGATGACGTCGTCCCAGTCCGCGAACAGGTTGCGCTGCTTGTCGCCGCTGCCGTCGACGGCGTAGCGGCGGTAGCTCGACGGCATGAACTGCGGCGCGCCCATGGCGCCGGCGTACGAGCCAAGCGCGGTCAGCGGGTCCACCGACTCTTCGCGCGACAGCGCGATGAACTGCGCCAGCTCGTCGCGGAAGAAGGTGGCACGCGCCGGGTAGTCGAAGGCCAGCGTGCTCAACGCGTCGAGCACGCGGTACTTGCCGGTGATGCGCCCGTAGAACGTCTCGACGCCGATGATGGCGACGATGTACTGCGGTTCGACGCCCGTGTCCTTGTGCGCCTTCTCGAGCCGCGCGCGGTGCTCGATCATGAACTGCGTGCCCTCGGCGATGCGCTGCTCGGTGAGGAAGCGCGCGCGGTACTCGTACCACGGCGAGACCTTCTCGGCGGGCTTGGTCATCGCCTCGATGATCTTCGGCTGCGGTTCGGCCTTGGCGAGCAGGCGGTAGATGTCGAGCGGCTCCATCTTCTGCGCGGCCGCGGTCTTCTCGACGAAGTCGCGGATCTCGGGACGATCGAGATCGAAGCGGGTGCGACCGACGAACGAGCCGTCCGCCGACGCGGAACCCGAGAGGAAGAGAGCAGTGATTGTCAGTGCGAGCGCATGGCGCATCACGAGGCAACGAGCTTCCGATGCGAGTAGAGGGACATGAGGATACCGAAGCCTGCCAGCAGGGTCACCATCGATGTGCCGCCGTAACTGACCAGTGGTAGCGGAACGCCGACAACCGGTATGAGCCCGCTCACCATGCCCGCGTTGATGAATACGTAGACGAAAAACGTCAACGCGATGCTGCCCGCCAACAGGCGCGCGAACGTGTCCTGCGTTTCGACGGCGAGATACAACGCGCGGCCCACCACGAAGAGGTACAGCAACAACAGGATTGTCGCTCCCAGCAGACCGAGCTCCTCGCCGACCATCGCGTAGATGAAGTCCGTAGTCCTTTCCGGCAGGAACTCGAGCTGGCCCTGCGAGCCGTTCAGCAGGCCCTTGCCGAACACCCCACCCGAACCGATCGCGATCTGCGACTGGATGATGTGGTAACCCGCACCGAGCTTGTCGGACTCGGGATCGAGCAGCGTGAACACGCGCTGCTTCTGGTAGTCGTAAAGCACGTATTGCCAGGCGAGCCAGCCCGCGAGCGCGCCGAGTCCGGCCAGTCCGAAGATGATGCGGAACTGCAGGCCGGCCATGATCACGACCATCATGCCGCCGATCATGATGAGGCCGCCGGTACCGAGGTCGGGCTGCATGATGGTGAGGCCGGTGGGCAGCAGGATGATCCCCGCCAGCACGCACAGCGAGGCGAACGACGGCGGCAGCGGTCGCTCGTGCAACCACCACGCGCAGGTCATCGGCACCGCGAGCTTCATGATCTCGGACGGCTGGAAGCGGATGAAGCCGAGATCGAGCCAGCGCTGCGCGCCCTTGCCGATGTGACCCGTGATGTCGACGACGACGAGCAGCACGACGCCGAGCGCCCAGAGCGGCGCCGCGAGTCGACGCAGGAATGCGGGCTTCACCTGCGCCAGTGCGCACATCGCGACACCGCCGAGGCAGGCGCGGATCGCGGCGTCGGCGACGCGGTTCCAGCTCTGGCCGGACGCGGAGTAGAGGATCACGAATCCGTAGACCGTGATGAGGCCGAGGCCGATCAGCAGCGGGCCGTCGAGCTTCAGTGCGCCGAGCACGCGCGCCGCGAAGCTGAAGGTGCGCTGGCTGCGTGAGCCCGTTTCGATCGGTTCGTAGATTCCCATCACTCGTCTCCTGACGCGGCGGGGATGACTTCGTGGTGGATCATGCGGTCAGTCCACTGCCTCGGCGCCCTCGGCGTCCTCTTTCGGAGGAGCCGCGGCGGTCGGGGCTGCGCCCTTGCCCGGAATGATCGGTCCGTAGCCCGGCCCTGGCGTGAGCGGCGCCGTGCCCGGTGGCAACGGCACCTTGAGCTGCCCGTTGGCATCGAGCAGGAACTTGTCCATCACCTGGCGTGCGATCGGCGAGGCGAGCGCCGAACCGAAGCCGCCGTTCTCCACGATCACCGCCACGGCGATGCGCGGATGCTCGGCCGGCGCGAACGCGATGAACCACGAGTGGTCGCGCAGCCGATCGGACACGGTCTTCTGGTTGTCGAGGCTCTGGTTGCGCGCGACCGTGAACACCTGCGCAGTGCCCGTCTTGCCGGCGATCGTGTACGTCATGTTCTTGCCGGCGAACGCCGCGGCCGTGCCGTAGCGGAGCGTGCCGGCCATGCCTTCCGTGACGATCTGCCACTGCTCGGCGCTGACGGTCTTGATCTCTTCGGTCTTCACGGGCGGGAAGCGCTTCACGTCACCCGTGGCCGGATCGCGCACGCCGGTCACGAGGCGCGGTTTATAAGAGAAGCCGCGATTCGCGATGATCGAGGTGTAGTGGGCGAGCTGCAGCGGCGTGACGAGGAAGTAGCCCTGGCCGATGCCGAAGTTCACGGTCTCGCCGGGGAACCAGACCTGGTCCGCGGGCCGCTTGAACGTCTTGCGCTTCCATTCCCTCGACGGCAGCAGGCCCGGCTTCTCGCCGCCGATGTCGATGCCGGTGAGGCTGCCGAAGCCGAGCGGACCCAGGAACTCGGCGATGTGGTCCACGCCGATGTCGCTGGCGAGACCGTAGAAGTACACGTCGCAGGATTTGGCGATCGCATGGCGCAGGTCCATCGCGCCATGACGGCCGGTGCGGCCTTCGCGGAAGGCGAGGCTGCTGCCGGGCAGGCGCCAGGTGCCCGGGCAGAACTTCGTCGCATTGGGGTCGACGTCGTGGTACACGAGCCCCGCGAGTGCGAGCCCCGGCTTGATGGTGGAGCCCGACGGATACTGCCCGCGCAACGCGCGATTGAGCAGCGGCACGTCGATGTTGTCACGGAGCGCGCCGTATTCTGCACGCGTGAGGCCGCGCGTGAACGGATTGGGGTCGAAGCCCGGCGTCGAGACGAGCGCGACGACGTCGCCGTTGTCCGGATCGATCGCCACGACGGCACCGCGCCGGCCGACGAGGCCCTCTTCGGCGACCAGCTGCGTCGGCAGGTCGATGCTGGTGATCACGTCGACACCCGCGGTCGGCTTGTTCTCCTGCAGGTCGGGCGTCAGCTTGCCCTGCTGCTGCACCGAGCGTCCCGCGGCGTTCACGAGGATCTGCCGCGAGCCATCCGTGCCGTGCAGCTCGGTTTCGTACGAGGCCTCGATGCCGAGCTTGCCGATCAGCGTGGTGCCGGCATACTTCGAGAGCAGCTCTTCCTTCTCGAGCTTCTTCACGTCGGCTTCGGAGATCGCGGCGACGTAGCCCAGCGCGTGCACGCCGTGTTCGCCGTGCGGATAGAAACGCGTCAGGCGCGTGGCGATGTCCACACCGGGGAATTCGAAGCGGTGCACCGCGAAACGCGCGATCTCCTCGTCGGTGAGGCGCAGGCGGATCGGCACGCTCTCGAAGCTGCGGCGCGAGCGCACCAGGCGGCGCGTCTCGGCGATGTCGTCTTCCTGCAGCACGCCGATCTTGACCAGCGCCTGCAGCGTCGCGTCGACATCGGCGACGCGCTCGCGTACGAGCTCGAGCTGGAAGGCGGGGCGGTTCTCGGCGAGCACCTGCCCGTTGCGATCGAGGATGAGGCCGCGCTGCGCGGGCAGCGGCTCGAGGCGCACGCGGTTGCCCTGCGAGAGGTCGGCGTAGTACTCGTAACGCACCACCTGCAACATCACCAGGCGGCCGATCAGCACCAGCGTCAGCAGCACGATGACCACGGCCGCGGCGATGGCGCGCTGCTCGAACAGGCGCTGCTCGGCCCAGTGATCCTTGATCCTGACGGTGCCCATTGCCTAACTACGCGAGTGGGTGCGGCTCATCAGCATCGCGATGAACGGCCACAACATGCCACCGATCATCGGCTGGAGCCAGCGCCACGGCGTCGAGGTCTTGTGTCCGATCCAGCCCTCGATGCCCCAGACGATCACCTCGTACACCCACAACATGGCGAACGAGAACAGCGACTGCTGGATCAGCGTCTGGTTGCGCAGTCGCTGGTGCAGCGTCATCGCGACGTAGGCGACGGTGATGGCGGCGAGGGCGTTCTGCCCCAGCACCTCGCCCTTGAACACGTCGAGCGCGAGCCCGGCGGCGAAGGCGCCGAAGATCCCGCCGGCGTGCGGCGCGTAGATGCTCCAGTACACGATGACCAGCGCGATGAACGACGGGCGCACCGCCGACAACCAGTCCGGCAGCGGCAGTACCGAGAGGACGAGGCCGAGCAGCAGCGTGAACGTGACCGCCCAGCGCGGTTCGCGGCGGGCGAAGTTCATGGCGTCTTCGCCTCCACCGCGAGCTCCTGCGGCGACGCGGGCGCGGACGGATGTCCCGGGCGCGACCAGATGAACAGCACTTCGCGGTCGGATTCGATCTGCGCGATCGGCACGGCCTGGATCTGTGCCAGCGGCTCGGCAGGATCGCGCGTCACCTTCGTCACGCGTCCCACCGGCAGGCCGTACGGAAACACCTGGCCGAGTCCGGACGTGACCAGCACGTCGCCGACCTTCACGTCGTAGTTCTGCGGCACGTACGGCAGCTCGAGCGACGTCGAACGGCCGGTGCCGAGCGCGATGGTGCGCACGCCGGAGCGCAGCACCGTCACGGGCAGCGCGTGTTCGGCGTCGGTGATCAGGATGATCTCGGAGCTGAACGGGCCCGTGCGGAACACCTGGCCGATCACGCCTTCGCCGGTGACCACGGGCTGCGACTTGTAGACGCCGGAGTTGCCGCCGCGATTGACCAGCAGGCGCTGGCGCAGCGTCGAGACCTCGACGCTGATGACCTCGCCGACCAGCCGCTTCTCGATGACCTCGGGCTGGATGCCCTCGAGCTTGCGCAGCGTGGCGTTCTCCGCCTGCAGCGCGGCCTGGCGCATCGTGATCAATTGTTGCTCGCGCAGCTGGTTCCGCAGGCCGTCGACCTCGGCCTGCAGCGCTTCACGCGTCGCGAAGCTCTCCTTGAGCCAGCGCCACGCCGCGGACGGGGAATTCACCGCCAGCTGCAGCGGGTAGATAGCCGCCTGCAGGCCGTAGCGCGCGGTGTCGAGCCAGCCGCCGCGCTGGTCGTAGAACATGAGCACGACCGACAGCACGGCATAACAAAAGAAGCGGAATCCGAAGGACGGGCCGCGTCCACCGAACGAGCGGCTCGCGCCGCTGCCGAACACGGCCACGGGTTATTCGAGGCCGAAGCTTCCCGGCCCGACCTGGTCCTGGAGCTCCAGAATGCGGCCGCCGCCACGCGCCACGCAGGTGAGCGGATCCTCGGCGATGACCACGGGCAGACCCGTCTCTTCCATGAGTAGTTTGTCGATGTCGCGCAGCAGCGCGCCACCGCCCGTGAGGACGATGCCGCGTTCCGCGACGTCCGCGCCGAGCTCCGGCGGCGTCTGCTCCAGCGCCTGCTTGACCGCGCCGACGATGCCCTGCAGCGGTTCCTGCAGCGCCTCGAGGATTTCGTTTGAGTTCAGCGTGAAGCTGCGCGGCACGCCTTCGGAGAGGTTGCGGCCCTTCACCGACAGCTCGCGCACCTGCTGGCCCGGGTAGGCCGCGCCGATCTCGATCTTGATGCGCTCCGCGGTGGCTTCACCGATGAGGATGCCGTAGTTGCGGCGCACGTAGTTCATGATGGCTTCGTCGAAGCGGTCGCCGCCGATGCGGGCCGACGCGGCATACACGATGCCGTTCAACGAGAGCACGGCGACTTCGGACGTGCCGCCGCCGATGTCGAGCACCATCGAGCCGCGGGCCTCGTTCACGGGCAGGCCCGCGCCGACCGCGGCCGCCATGGGCTCGCTAACTATCTGCACGCTGCGCGCGCCGGCGCCTTCGGCCGACTCCTTGATGGCGCGGCGTTCGACCTGCGTCGAGCCGATCGGGACGCACACCAGCACTCGCGGGCTCGGCTTGAGCACGCGGTTGCCGTGCACCTTGCCGATGAAGTACTGGAGCATCTTCTCGGTGTAGGTGAAGTCCGCAATGACGCCGTCCTTCATGGGACGGACGGCATTGATGTGGCCCGGCGTGCGGCCGAGCATGTTCTTGGCCTCGGCGCCGACGGCGACGATGACCTTGCCACGACCGGTCTGGTCGTCCTGCACCGCGACAACGGACGGCTCATTGAGCACGATGCCCTTGTCACGGACGTAAATGAGGGTATTGGCCGTTCCCAGGTCGATCGACAGATCGCTGGAGAAATAGCCGCGCAAACGTTTGAACATGGAGCAACCAGGCGAAGCGCGAAAAAGAGGCGGCAATTTAACAATCTGCAGCACGCCCCACAAGGCAACGGGTATGATCCCGCGCACATTTCCCACACCTTTTGCTTGAGTTTCCGATGAGCCTCAATCGCGACCAGATCAACTCGATCGCGCACCTCGCACGCCTGTCTCTCACCGAAGCGGAGATCCCGGTCTACCAGGACAGCCTGTCCAAGATCGTCGATCTCGTCGGCCAGCTCGACGCCGCCCCCACGCAGGGTGTCGAGCCCATGGCTCATCCACTCCCCGGTCTCGCGCAACGCATGCGGCCGGACGTCGTGACCGAAAAGGACCAACACGAGCTCTACCAACGCAACGCTCCGCAGGTCGAAGCCGCGCTGTATCTCGTCCCCAAGGTCATCGAGTAGGCAAATGCATACGTTCACGCTGGCGGAGCTTGCGAAGAAGCTCCGCGCCAAAGAATTTTCCGCCACGGAGCTCACCGGGGCGCTGCTGGACCGCATCGACGCGTCCCAGCCGACCCTGAACGCCTTCATCACCGTCACCCGCGACTCGGCCCTGGCCCAGGCGCGGCAAGCCGATGCCGCCCTGGCGGCCGGAAAAGCCGGTCCGCTCACGGGCTTGCCGCTCGCGCACAAGGACATCTTCTGCACGCAGGGCGTGAAGACGAGCTGCGGCTCGAAGATGCTCGACAACTTCGTGTCGCCATACGACGCCACCGTCGTCGAGAAGCTCAATGCCGCCGGCATGGTCACGCTGGGCAAGACGAACATGGACGAGTTCGCCATGGGTTCGTCGAACGAGACCAGCTGGTACGGACCCGTCCGCAACCCCTGGGACACCCAGCTCGTCCCCGGCGGCAGCTCGGGTGGTTCGGCCGCGGCGGTCGCCGCCCGCATCGCGCCCATCGCCACCGCCACGGATACGGGTGGTTCGATCCGCCAGCCGGCGTCGCTGTGTGGCGTCACCGGCATCAAGCCGACGTACGGCCGGGTGTCGCGCTTCGGCATGATCGCGTTCGCCTCGAGTCTCGACCAGGGCGGGTTGATCTCGCAGTCGGCCGAGGACGCCGCGATGGTGCTCGAGGCCATGTCCGGCTTCGACCCGCGCGACTCCACCAGCGTCGACGCGCCGGTGCCTAACTATGTCGCCACGCTCGACGCGCCGCTGACGGGCCTGAAGATCGGCCTGATCTCGGAGTTCTTCGGCAAGGGCCTCGATGCAAACGTCGAGAAGTTGATCCGCGACGCGCTGGCGGTCTACGAGAAGCTGGGCGCGAAGCTGGTCGACGTCAAACTACCGGCGCTGCCGCTGTCGGTGCCCACGTACTACGTGGTGGCGCCGGCCGAGTGTTCCTCGAACCTCGCGCGCTTCGACGGCGTCCGCTACGGCTACCGCGCCCAGGATCCGAAGGACCTGATGGATCTCTACAAGCGCTCGCGCGGCGAGGGCTTCGGTGCCGAGGTGAAGCGGCGCATCATGGTCGGCACGTACGTGCTGTCGGCCGGCTACTACGACGCGTATTACCTCAAGGCGCAGCGCGTGCGGCAGCTGATCAACCAGGACTTCAAGCGCGCCTTCGAACAGGTCGACGTGCTGATCGGCCCGACCGCGCCCGACGTGGCGTTCGGCATCGGCGCGAAGACGGACGACCCGATCCAGATGTACCTGAACGACATTTACACCATCGGCGCGAACCTCGCGGGCGTGCCGGGCATCAGCATTCCCTGCGGCTTCGTGCGCGACCTGCCGGTGGGCATGCAGATCTGCGGTCCGCATTTCGCCGAGGCGAAGTTGCTGAACGTGGCGCACAAGTACCAGCAGGAAACGGACTGGCACCGCCGGATTCCGGCGGCGTACTCGAAGGAGAAGCTGTCGTGAGCGCCGCGAACAATGGCTGGGAAACCGTCATCGGCCTCGAGATCCACGCGCAGTTGCAGACGAAGTCGAAGATCTTCTCCGGCTCGGCCACGGCCTATGGCTCGTCGCCGAACTCGCAGGCGAACCTCGTCGATCTCGCGTACCCCGGCGTGCTGCCCGTCCTGAACAAGGAAGCGGTGCGCATGGCCGTGAAGTTCGGCCTCGCGGTCGGCGCACAGGTTGCGCCCCGATCCGTCTTCGCGCGCAAGAACTACTTCTATCCCGACCTGCCGAAGGGCTACCAGATCAGCCAGTACGAGCTGCCGATCGTCGCGAAGGGCACGCTCGACATCCTGCTGGACGACGGCTCGCGGAAGACCATCGGCATCACGCGCGCGCATCTCGAGGAGGACGCGGGCAAGTCGCTGCACGAAGGGCTGCCGAAGCAGTCCGGCATCGATCTCAACCGCGCCGGCACGCCGCTGCTCGAGATCGTCTCCGAGCCCGACATGCGTTCGGCGAAGGAAGCGGTCGCGTATCTCAAGAAGGTGCACACGCTGGTGCGGTACCTCGAGATCTGCGACGGCAACATGCAGGAAGGCTCGTTCCGCTGCGATGCGAACGTCTCGGTGCGCCGCGTCGGCGCGGAGAAGTTCGGCACGCGCGCCGAGATCAAGAACATCAACTCGTTCCGCTTCGTCGAGAAGGCGATCAACTACGAAGTCGCGCGCCAGATCGACGTGATCGAAGGCGGCGGCAAGGTCGTGCAGGAAACGCGTCTCTACGATCCCGACAAGGGCGAGACCCGGTCGATGCGTTCGAAGGAAGAGGCAAACGACTACCGCTACTTCCCCGATCCCGACCTGCTGCCCGTCGAGCTCGATCCCGGCTACATCGGCGAGATCAAGGCGACGCTGCCCGAGCTGCCGGATGAAAAAGCCGCGCGCTTCGTGCTGGCCTACGATCTCTCGCAGTACGACGCCACCGTGCTGACCTCGAGCAAGGAGCTCGGCGCGTACTACGACGACGTCGTGAAGCAGCTCGCCGGCGACAAGCTGCCGTCGAAGGAGCAGGCCAAGCTCGCGGCGAACTGGGTCGCCGGCTCGCTCGCGGCCGCGCTGAACGAGCACAACCTCGAGATCACCGAGAGCCGCATCGACGCGAAGAAGCTCGCCGGCCTGCTGGTCCGCATCACCGACAACACCATCTCCGGCAAGATCGCCAAGGACGTGTTCGAGGCGATGTGGTCCGACGGCAAGGACGCGGACGCGATCATCGAGTCGAAGGGCCTGAAGCAGATCACCGACACCGGCGCCATCGAGAAGGCGATCGACGACGTGATGGCGAAAAACCCGGGCCAGCTCGCGGACTACCGCTCGGGCAAGGACAAGCTGTTCGGCTTCTTCGTTGGCCAGGTCATGAAGGCCACGGGTGGCAAGGCGAATCCGGCGCAGTTGAACGACCTGCTGAAGAAGAAGCTGGCCGGCTGATGCGACCCGATCGAGACGGCCCATGACCGCGGTCAGCGATTCCGACCGCGTCCGCCGTTTCGTGCTCGAGAACCATCCGATCCGCGGGCACTCCGTGCGGCTGGCGCGCTCGTGGATCGAGCTGCGCGAGCACCAGGACTATCCACCCGCCGTGCAGGCGCTGCTCGGCGAAGCGATCGGCGCGGTGGTGCTGCTGGCCGCGACGCTGAAGTTCGACGGGCAATTGACGCTGCAGATGCAGGGCAAGGGGCTGGTGAACCTGCTGGTCGCGCAGTGCACGCACGACTTCAAGGTGCGCGGCATGGCGCGCCACGACCCGATCGGTGACGCCGCCGGTTTCCGCTCGCTGGCCGGCGACGGCACCATCATCGTCACCGTCGAAGCCAGCGATCGCGGTTCCAGCTACCAGGGCGTCGTGCCGATCACCGGCAATTCGCTGGCCGAGTCGCTCGAAGCCTACTTCGTGCAATCCGAACAGCTGCCGTCGCGCGTGCGGCTGACCGCGACGGCCGGCGTCGTGTCCGGGATGCTCGTGCAACGCATGCCCGGCGAGGGCGGCAAACAATCCGTCGATGCCGCCGCGCTCGAGTCCGCGTGGATGAAGGTCGATCACGCGATGGAAGCGCTGAGCGGCGCGGAGCTGCTCGAGAACGACGTCGAGACGCGGCTGGTCAAGATGTTCGGCGACGACGAGGTGCGCGTGTTCGGCGGCCACGAGGTCGCGTTCCAGTGCCGCTGCTCGCGCGAACGCGTCGAGAACGTGCTGCGCTCGCTGGGTGCGGACGAGGTGCGCTCGGTGATCGCGGAGCAGGGCGCCGTCACGGTGACCTGCGAGTTCTGCCAGCGGCCGTACCGGTTCGACGCGATCGACGTCGAGCAGCTGTTCAACGACGGCGCGCCGCGCGGCAGCGATTCGATCAACTGAGTCGCGCGCGCCCCGACACTCAGTCGGCCTTGCGCACGACGCGCCGCGTGTTCGACGGCGGCGTCGTGGGATTCTCCAGCTCCTGCAGGTAGCTAGGTCCGCCGAGCCCGCGCATCTGCGCCAGGATCTGCTCGCGGCGCAGCTGGATGTACGGCGACGGCGCGTTCGCCTTGAAGCGCACGGGGCTCGGCAGCACGGCGGCCAGCGTCGCGGCCTGGTAGCGGTCGAGCCGCGCGGCGGGCTGGTGCCAGAAGCGCTGCGATGCGGCCTCGACGCCGTAGACGCCATCGCCGAACTGCGCGACGTTCAGATACACCTCGAGGATCCGTTCCTTCGGCCATGTCAGCTCGATCAGCAGCGTGAAGTACGCCTCGAGACCTTTGCGCAGATAGCCGCCGCCCGACCACAGGAACAGGTTCTTCGACACCTGCTGCGTGATCGTGCTGCCGCCGTGGATGCGTGGCCGTTTGCGGTTGGCCTGCGCCTCGTTGTGCCGGATCGCCTGGCGGATCGATTTGAAATCGAAGCCGGTGTGGAACGGGAACAGCTGGTCCTCGGACGCGATCACCGCGACCGCCGCGTGCGGCGAGATCTGCTCGAGATCCACCCAGCGGTAGTCGGTCTGGTATTTCTCGCGGCCGTCACGGCGCGCCTCGAGCGCGGCGTCGAGCATGAACGCGCTGTACCACGGGTTCATCCAGCGCATCGCGACCACCGGCAACGCGGTGGCGAGGAACACGGCGCCGAGCCCGATGATCGACCACCGGGTCAGACGCCGCCGCCAACCCTTCTTCACTTACTTCTTGCGGTAGGCCTTGGTGATCGTCACGTCGGAGGCCGGCACGTTCTGGTGACCGGCGCGATTCGTGGTCGACACCTTGGCGATCTGGTCGATGACGTCCATGCCCGAGGAGACCTTGCCGAACACCGCGTAGCCGTAGTTCGACGGGCCGGTGTGGTCGAGGAATTCGTTGTCGACGAGGTTCACGAAGAACTGCGCCGTGGCGCTGTCCACCACGTTCGTGCGCGCCATCGACAACGTGCCGCGCTCGTTCTTCACGCCGTTGGTCGCTTCGTTCTTGATCGGGTCCTTCGTCTTCTTCTGCTTCATGCCCGGTTCGAAGCCGCCGCCCTGGATCATGAAACCCGGGATGACGCGGTGGAAGATGACGCCGTCGAAGAAGCCGTCATCGACGTAGCTGAGGAAATTCGCGCTCGAGATCGGCGCTTCCTTCTCGAACAGTTCGACCTCGAACGTGCCGAGATTGGTTTCAAAGACGAGCATGGGAAATTTGTCCTTCGGTGATGCGCTCGCGGCCGGCGAGATCGCGGTGGGAGGTTACGTGAGTGAAGCCTCGTGCGACAAGCGCCGTGCGCAATCGTTCCCCCTGGCTTTCGCCGTGTTCGAGCAGCAGCCAGCCGCCGGGCTCCAGGTGGTCCGGCGCGCCATTAATAAGAGTGAGCAGGGCGGCATGGCCGTCGCCCTCGGGGGTCAGCGCACCGCGCGGCTCGTATTTCAGGCCATCGCCGGCGAGCACGGCATCGTCGCCGGCGATGTACGGCGGATTGCTGGCGAGCGCGTCGAAGCGGCGGCCGGCGAGCGGCGCGTACCAGCTGCCGGACAGCCACTCGATGCGCCCGGGCGCGAGGCGCTCGCCGTTGCGGCGCGCGACGGTCAACGCGTCGGCGGAGGCGTCGGTGGCGACGAGGTGCCAGCCGCGGCGTTCGTGCGCCAGCGCGATCGCGATGGCGCCGGAACCGGTGCCGAGATCGGCAACGCGGGCGCGCGCGGCGGTGACCCGCGCCAGCACGCGCTCGACCAACAACTCCGTCTCCGGTCGCGGCACCAGCACCGCGGGCGAGACCTCGAAGTCCAGCGACCAGAACTCGCGGCGGCCGAGAAGATAGGCCACCGGCTCGCCGGCCGCGCGGCGCGCGCGCCACGATTCGAAGCGCGCGACGACGTCGTCGTCCAACGGCGTGTCGAGCGTCAGCAGCTGCGTGCGCGTGCGACCGCTGGCCGCGGCCAGCAGCAGCTCGGCGTCGCGGCGGGAGATGCTGTGCGCCGACGCCGCGAGCAGGTCGGTGACGGTTGGGGACGGCATGGGGGCAACGAGTATCATCGGCCCATGAACCGCGCGCCACTCCCCGCCGTCCCGGTCACGCTGCTGCCGCTGCCGCGGCCGTTGATGACCGGCGAGGTGCTGGACGCGGCCTTCCGCCTGTTCCGCGCCGGGCTGCTGCGCACGCTGCCGTATTCGGGACTGGCGGTGCTGGTGCTCGAGCTGCCGGCGTTGTATTCGGCGGTGCTGGGCGACACGTATGTCTTCGCGCACCGGACCACGATGGCGATGGGACGCGGCGTCGCGGTCGAGAACCCCGTGTCGCCCTACGCGATGCCGGGTCTCACCGACGGCATGCTCGTGTTCGTCAGCGCGCTGCTGCTGTCGGTGTTGTTGTTCGGCGTCATCACGCTGCGCCTGTCCGCGGTGTCGCGCGGCGAACGCCCGAGTTTCCGCCGCGAGATCCCCACCGCGATCCGGCGCTGGCCGCCGGCGCTGATCGCCACGCTCGCAGCGTTCGGTTTCCCGATGCTCATCTACGGCGTCGCCTCGGTGGTGAATCCGTTCCTCGCGATCCAGCTGACGTTCGCGCTGACGCTACCGATGTTGTGGCCGATGGCGCTGTTCATCGTCTCGTTGCCGGCGTTCTGGTGCGACGGGCTCGCGCCGTTCGCGGCCGTCGCGCGCGCGGCGCGCATCTCGCGGCGGCGCACGTGGCGCATCGTCGGCGCGATCCTCGCGACGGGCTGCATGGTCGCGGTGTTCTACGTGCTGACGCTGATCGTCGCGGCGATGGTCGGCGCCGTGCTCGCCGGCGCGGACCTCGTGCTGATGTCGATCGTGCGTTCGCTGCTGGTGCTGGTGCTCGGCGCGTTCGGCGTGCCGTTCGTGTTGTCCGTGCTGATCGTCGCGTACGAAGACCTGAAGCTGCGCGATGCGGAACGGCGCGAGGCGCGCGCCTGATGCGGCGCGCCGCCGCGCTGCTGCTGGGCCTCGCCGGTTTCACGGCGACCGCCGGCGCGGCCGACGACGCGGCGCTGCGCATCGTCGAAGCCTGCCGCGCGAAGCTCGATGCGCGCAGCGACATCGGCATCGAGCGCATCCAGAAACGCTGTCCCGAACTGCTGCCGGCGATCGACGCCGCGCCGTGGCGCGAACTGGTGCCGCGGTCGTTGCGCGAGCGGCGCGAAGAGCTGTCGGCGCAGAGTCTCGCCGCGCTGGTCGAGCTGGTGCGGCAGTCGCGGGCGGCGCCCGGACCCGCGGCCGGGCCGGACACCGCGCGCCTCGCGCCGATCCTGCAGGAGCTCGGCGTGCACGGGCAGGAGGGCGCGACGCGCTGGGAACGGTTCAAGCGCTGGCTGAAGGACCTGCGCAACCCGGACAAGACCGATGACCGCGAGGGCTTCCTCGCGCGCTGGTCGCGCGAGCTGTCGACCAGCGAAGGCATCGCGCGGGCGCTCAGCTACGTCGGGTATGGGTTGTTAGGCGGGCTGGTGCTGTTCGTGGTCTGGTCGGAGCTGCGCGCCGCCGGCCTGTTCGCCGCGCGACGCCGCGCCACGGCCGCCGCCGCCGACGCGACCTGGCGCCGCCGCGTGGTGCTCGCCGACGTCGCGACGGCGCCGCTCGCCGAACGGCCGGGCCTGCTGCTGCGCCTGCTCGGCGAAGCCCTGACGCGCGCGCACCGGTTGCCCGCCGCCGACGGCCTCACCGCTGGCGCCATCGCGCGGCGCGCGCAGCTCGATTCCGACGACGACCGCGCCGGCCTCGCGCACGTCGCGCGCACGGCGGACGAGGTCCGCTACGCCGACCGCGTGCCGCCGGAGCCGGCGCTCGAGCAGGCGGTTGAACGGGCGCAGACGCTGTTGACGAAGCTGACCCGCGCGAAGGGCCGGGGCTGATGCGCGAACGGCTCGTCACGCTCGCGCTCGCCGTCGCCGCATTGATCGCGTTCTACGTCCTGTGGCTCAGCCCGGCGCCGGCGTTCGATCCGGATGCCGAGGCCGCGCGCCCGACGACGGCCGAGCGTCGCGGCAACGGCTACGCCGCGTTGTACGAATGGCTGGCGCGCGCCGCGGTGCCGGTGCGCTCGTTCCGCGAGCGCTACACCGCGTTGCCCGACCTGGATCTCCCGGCCACCGGCAATCTGCTGGTGTTGTCGCTGCCCGGCATCGACGTGTTCCACAACGACGAGTTCGGCGCCCTCGACAAGTGGGTGCGACGCGGCAACACGCTGCTGATCAACGCCGCGCTGATCGACCAGCCCGGCTGGGCCGCGGGCCGCGAGTCCGGCACGGTGGTCGAGATCGAATCGCTGACGTCGCTGGAGTTCGAGACGAAGGAGGCGCGCGAGGCGCGGCTCGACGACACGCCGCTGGCGCAGCGCGTGCACGAGGCCGACGAGCGCGCGGCGAAGAAGGGCGACGACGACGAAGAAGACGAAGAGTCCACCGACGAGGACGGCAACGCCGTGCCGAAGAGCTTCGACGTGCCGGAGCGCATCGCGCTGACCGCGACGGGCCCGCACGCGCTGCTCGCCGGCGTGAAGACGCTCGGCCTCGAGACGGATTACCAGGCCGACGACTGGTCGCTGCGCCTGCCGTACGACAACTTCGTGCTGACGCTGGCGCGCGGCGCGAACGGCGAGGGCGCGATGTTCGAGCAGCGGCTGGGCAAGGGCCGCATCCTGCTGGTCGCCGGCGGTTCGACGTTCACGAATCGCGCGCTCGGCAACGACGACAACGCGCGGCTGTTCTCGAACATCGTCGCGGCCAGCGTGCGGCCCGGCGGTGCCGTGTTGTTCGACGACCTGCGGCAGGGACTGTCGGCGAGTTATGACCCGGCACGCTTCTACAAGGACTCGCGGTTGTACCGCACGCTGTTGATCGTGCTGGCGGCCTGGCTGGTGTGGGTGCTGGGCTCGACGCGGCTGCGCGCGCCGGCCATCGTGCGCCACGATCCGTCCGAGGCCGAGCTCGTGCGCCGCACCGGCGACCTGATCGCGCGCACCGTCGCACCGCATCGCCTGGCGTTGCGGCTGTTCGACCAGTTCTTCGCGGCGCTGCCGCGCGCGGCGCGCGACGGCGGTGCTGCCGGCGTCGCCGGTGGGACGAGTGCCGGCGTCGCCGCCGTCGGCGCCGCCAACGACGCCGACTTCACCGACCCGGCGGTCGCGGCCGGCGCCTGGCACTGGCTCGAGCGCCACGCCGCGCTGTTGCCGCAGGAACGCGACCAGCTCGCGGGCTGGTACGCGGCGGCGCGCGCCGGGCAGGCGCTGCCGCTGGTGCGCCTCAAACTACTCCTCGATTCACTGGAAAAACGGCTCAACACATGAATACGGCAGTCTCGACCTTCGAACATTCCGTGCAGGGCGCGTTGTCGCGCGTCATCGTCGGCGCCGAGGACGTGGTCCGCGCGCTGTGCATCGCGCTGATCGCGCGCGGCCACGTGCTCGTGCAGGGCCCGCCCGGGCTCGGCAAGACGCTGCTGGCGAAGACGCTGGCCCGCGCGCTCGGCGGCGAGTTCCGCCGCGTGCAGGGCACCGCCGACCTCATGCCCAGCGACATCGTCGGCACGCACGTCTTCGACGCGTCGAAGAACGATTTCGTGTTCCGCCGCGGCCCGCTGTTCACCGACGTGTTGCTGGTCGACGAGATCAACCGCGCGGGACCCAAGACGCAGTCGGCGCTGCTCGAGGCGATGGAGGAGCGGCAGGTGTCGTCGGAGCGCGATCACTACGCGCTGCCCGAGGACTTCCTGGTGCTCGCGACGCAGAACCCGCGCGACTTCGAGGGCACCTATCCACTGCCGGAATCGCAGCTCGACCGCTTCATGCTGCGCATCGACATGAGTTACCCCGAGCGCGCGGCCGAGACCGAGATCCTGAAGCGCTACGGCACCGAGCTCGAGGCGCGCGAGCCGATCCCCGCCGATCTCGGCACGCTCGACGCCACGCTGCTGCACCAGGCGCGCGCCGCGGCGAGCGCGCTGCACGTGTCGGAAGCGCTGTCCAACTACGTGCTCGACCTGGCGCGCGCGACGCGCGAGCACCCGCGCGTGTCGCTGGGCCTGTCCACCCGCGGCGCGCTGGCGCTGCTGCGCGCGGCGCGCGTGCACGCCGGCCTGCGCGGCGGCGAATTCGTCGCGCCCGACGACGTGCAGGCCGTCGCGCGCTGGGTGCTGGCGCATCGCCTGGTGCTGAAACCGGAGGCGGCGCTCGACGGCGACACGGACCTCGGCATCGTCGGCGCGATCCTCGACGCGACGCCCGTGCCGCGTTAGGCCGCGCGCGATGCACTTCGCCGTCCGCGGATATTTCCTGGTCGCGTTGATCGCGTTGCTGGCGCTGGCCGGCACGTGGTCCGACGACCCGGCGTTCGCGACCGGCTGGATCTTCCCGGCGGTGTTCCTGCTCGGCGGGCTCGCGGTCGAGGCCTGGTACGCGCGCGGCACGCAGGTGACGCTGGCGATGCGCATCGCGCAGCGCCTGAAGCTCGGCCGTGGCGTCACCGGCCAGTTCGTGTTCGCGCACAACCGGCGGCGCGCGCAGCGCCTGCAATACGCGCGCGCGTTGCCCGAGTCGTTCCGCCAGAACACGCAGGTGCGCGAGATCGAACTGCCCGCCGATGCCGAACGACGCGACGGCATCGAACTGATGCCGCTGCTGCTCGGCGCCGGCCGTTTCGGGCCGGTGCCGGCGCGGCTGCTCGGCCGCTTCTCGCTGGCTTGGTGGTCGCGGGAGTTGCCGCGCGACGATGCGTTCATGGTGGCGCCGGACAGCCTGCCGCGCGGGGCCCGGCCGATCGCCGGCGAGTCGGCCGGCGAGACGCCGCGGCGCGTGCCCGGCGCCGGTGTCGAGCTGCTGCAGCTGCGGGAATACGTCAGCGGCGACGCGTTGTCGCGCATCGACTGGAAGGCGACCGCGCGGCGCGGCGCGCTGATCGCGCGCGAGTACAGCGAGGCGCAGCACCTCGAGATCCTCATGGTCATCGATGCCGGCCGTGCGAGCCGCGTGCGCGCCGGCGAGCTCGACCGGCTCGGCCTGTACGCGAACGTCGCGGCGCGGCTGGCCGAGCACGCGGTGTCCGTCGAGGACCGGGTCGGCGTGCTGGTGTACGCCGACCGCGTGCTGACCAGCAGCCTGCCGGACCGCGGCGTCCGCGCGGTGTCCCGCCTGCGACGCGCGCTGGAAACGCTGCAGGCCGAGCGCGGCGATTCGGATCCTCTGGCGGCCGCGCTGCACGTCCGCAAGCTGCTGCGGCATCGCGGGTTGGTCGTGTGGCTGACGGATCTCGCCGATCCCGTGCGCAATGAAGCACTTGCGCAGGCGGTCAAGGCCTTGATGCCCCGCCACCAGCCGATCATCGCCGCGCCGCACGCAGCCGAGATCGGGCGCCTCGCGGATCGGCCGCTGACCGAGTGGCGCGATCCGGCCGTCGCGCTCGTGGCGCGCGAGCATCGCGACCGCGCCCAGCGGCAGGTGGCCGAGCTGCGCCGGCGCGGCGTCGTGGTGCTCGACGAGGCGGACGACGCGCTCGACCGCGCGGCGCTCGACGCCTATCTACAGCTGCGCCGGCGGCGGCGCGTTTGATCCAGGTTTATCCCGCCGGCGGGCCCGCGTAGGAAGTCGCGCCGACCCGCGCCGGACATGTGCCGTTTCCCGGGTTTCACCGGGCCGGCCATCCGGCGCTCTGGCAGCATCCGCTCGAGGCAAAACGAACCGGGGACAGGGATGGCACACGTTCATGCGGGCGACGGGTCGACTTTGGCGTCGCCGATGCGCACCACGACGACGCAAGCCGCATTGCGCGTGCCCGCCGCGCGCGTGCTGGCCGTCGAGATCGGCGGCACGAAGATGTGTATAGGCGTCACGGACAACGGGTTGCCGCGCACTGCGCGCGACGATACGCCTAACTACCTTGATCACCCACATTGCAGCGCCGACGAGCTGCTGCGGCGCATGTTGGAACGCATCGCCGCGGCGGCCGAGCGGCTGGAGGCGCGTCAGCCCGACGTCATCGTCGTTGCCTGGCCCGGGCCGGTCGACGAGGGCGTCGCGCTGCGTTCACCGACCATCCTCGGTCCCGCGCTCGACCGGCGCTTCGACGTGCGTTCGGCCTTTGCCGGCCGTTTTCCGGGCGCGACCGTGCACGTCATGAACAACCTGACGGCGGCGGGTTATCACTTCGTCGGGCAAGGTATGACGGACTTCTGCATCGTCACCGTCGCGTCGGGTATCGGCAACAAGGTCTTCCTCGGCGGCGCGCCGCAGGTCGGGCGCGGCGGTTTCGGCGGCGAGATCGGCCACCTCAAGCTCACGCCGTCGCCGGCGTCGCCGATTTCGATGCACGTCTCGGAGCTCGGCTCGCTGGCCTCGTCGCGCGGCACGATGTGGCTCGACCAGGCCTGGGACGGGGGCGTGCTGCGCGCCACCGCGGTCGACAGTGTCGACAACGATGATTTCGTGGCGGCATTCCGCATGGGCGAACGGCGCGCGGTGCGCGTGGTGCAGGCCGCGGCGTGGCCGCTGGCCGTTGCACTCGGCGCGCTGCACCTCGGCATCGGCCTCGAGAAATTCCTGATCGTCGGCGGTTTCGCGAAGGCGCTCGGCGAGCGCTACCGCCGGCTGCTGGCGCGGCTGTGCCGCGAAGTCACCTGGGATGTCGGCCAGGACTGGAACGCGATGGTGACGCTGGGTCGCGCCGGCATCGACGAAGGCCTCGCCGGCGCATTGCATTTCGGCGAACAGCACGCGCTCGTGCGGCTGCCGTCCTGAGCGCAATCGCCGGCGTTACTTGACGCTGTAGCCGCGCGCCTCGAGGCAGGCGCCTTCCGCGCGCCGGTAGTCCGCGCGCTTCGATTCGATGTCCTGCTCGTCGACGTTGCCGTTCGGCCGCGTCGGGTCGAAGCCCGTCTTGCCCACGGCCCACGAATGGCATTCGTAGCGGTCGGTCGACTGCTGCTCCTCGGACTGGCCGTTCTTCGGATACACGAAGATCTCGTCGCTGCCGCCGGAATTGCCGCGCACCTCGCCCTGGCCCGAGGGCGGCTGCGTCACCACGTATTCGCGGCGCTCCGGCCGCCACATGTAATAGGTGTCGTCGGCGTAGTAGTAAGGCACGCCGCCGAACCAGACCGTCGTATAGAACGGCGGCAGGAAGCCGATGCCGACGCCGTACGGCGGGCGCACGACGACGTAGCGCGGGCCGTACGGGCGATACCACGCGCCGCCGTGGAAGTAGTAAGGCGAGTTGCGGTAGCGCACGCTGACGTAGCCGCGCGGCAGCGACGGCGAGACGTAGCCGCGCACCGGGTAGCTGCGGTTGTGGTTGTAGCGGTCGTCGTAGCGCTGGCCGCCGCCGCGGTTCGGCGCCTCGTGCTGCGCGCGCGCCTCGCGCGACAGCCGCGGGTCCGCCGCGCCGTGCGCCACGAGCGCATAGAACGAGATCGCGATGCCGATGAACGAGAGCAGGATGTATTTCGTCTTCATTTACTTCACCGTGTAGCCGCGGCCCTCGAGGCACGCGGAGATGGCGCGTCGATAGTCCGACGCCTGGCGTTCGAGCTTCGCGCGTTCGGCTTCCGCCTCGGCGCTGACGCGGGTGCTGACCTGCTGGGTCGCGGCCCGTTGCCGCGCCGCGTCGGACGCGCCGCCGATCATCGCGCCGACGATGGCGCCGGCAACGGTCGCGCCGCCATTGTCGTGACGACCGCCGACGCTGCTGCCGATGACCGCGCCGGTCACCGCGCCGACGGCGGTGTCACGGCCCGGCGCCGGCATCTCGACGACCTGGATCTGCTGGTGCGGTGCGAGATGCGGATCGCTGGGATTGTAGTGCGACTGCGCGACCGCCCAGTTGTGGCATTCGTAACGATCCCTGTCGAGTTGTTTCTCGCTCTGTCCTTTCGTGGGATACACGTAGATGTCCGCATCGGGCGCAACCGCGGGTGGTGCGTCGACCGCCTCGGGTTGCATGGCCGCGGGATCCGCCGCGGGCGGATCGGCCAGCGCGGGAACGGCGACTCCGGCCCCCGCCAACGATGCGAGCGCGATGGCCAGGACTCTCGGGATGCGATGCATGGGGTTCTCCTCAACCCGTCAACGGCGCCGAGCGCCGCCGGTTGACACTGAGACCGGACAATCGCGCGCGAGTTCGGATCAGGCGCGGCCGACGCGGCCGCGGCCGAATACGTGTCCGCGCAGGAACGAGATCATGAACAAAAAGTAACCCGTGCCGATCGTGACGCGCGCCCAGCGCGGCACTTCCGGATCCGGCGAGATGAAACCTTCGATGAAGCCGCAGACGAACAACAGCAGCGTGACGGCGA
>Ga0335075_10001456_pt1 | contig 39088 bp, 33 predicted proteins | sample Lox_Sample_24_FD_206723 | JGI IMG/M metagenome (GOLD analysis project Ga0335075, IMG submission 206723) | Soil microbial communities from Loxahatchee National Wildlife Refuge, Florida, United States - Lox_Sample_2.4 | ecosystem: Environmental > Terrestrial > Soil > Wetlands | place: USA... | reverse complement strand
CATCGCCACGGTAAAATCGCCCGGCCTGAATCCTTAGCCTTCCGCGCGGGTACCGCGGCCACGAAGAACAGATTGCCGAATTTTGGCATGCTTCGGTGACGATAATCGTCCCGGTCCGTTGTGCACATCAGCTCTGAACCGGGTTTCTAAGGTTCAACCAGAGGGATAGCTGACGCTAGTTGCAGGTCGATCAGCATGACCAGCCTGCGATCCAGCTGAAAAAACAGCGCTGTCTTTTTGCCGGAGATGACTTTGGCGAAGATCGGCATATATTTCTCTCTGAGTTCCGCTACGGATTGATCCACCTGAAGGACCTGCTTGGTCAGGTCCTGTGCCTGGGTGTCACTGAGTGTGGTGAACCCCTGCGCATACTGCTTAACCGCCGCATACTTGGCGTTGTTGATCTGCACCAGTTCTGCGGTGTATTGATCGTAAATCGGCCAAAACTTTTCGGCCTCTGCGTCGGTCAGCTTCATGTTGGCCGCGATGACCTGCTTTTTCTGGGAGCGGATGTCCTTGCGAAGCAAGTCAATGTCTTGATCGCTCACCCCCTGGTTCTGACTGGAAGCGTTATCTTGCGACGGGCTGGTCTGCGAAAATATGACGGTAGCAGGAAGCAGTAGCGTTGACATGAGCGTAACAACCGCGATTCGGCACTGTGTAATCATCGAGTCCTCCAAACCACCCGATCAACGAATGCCCTTATGGTGTCCTGCGAAGGAGAGATTGACAACTGTTAACAGTGACAGGGTTAGCCGAACGAAGTTTTGTCTAATATGGAAAGGGCTCGCCCAAGTTGCGGTATTACTCTCTGTCGCCAGTAGTCCGTGAATGAACGGTGTGATTGAAGCACATCTCATGGAGAATGCCGACGTAAATAGCAGCCCACTACCCTTTGCAGCATTCCGGCGCTTGATCACGAGAAGCGCGTCTATCATCACTAATCCGCTGTGCCCGCCATAGTCAAGGCCGCCCTGGTGGAGTTCGGGGTTAGGGAGACAGGAAAATTTGGGTCGTCATGCCGCCACACACATCAAATCTCACATACTACAGTGGAGGAAATTATGGCGGACACCCAGACATTGATCGCAAAGGCTTACGCAGCCTTCAATAAGAGAGACATCGACGGTGCGTTTGCGCTGATGAGTGAGCATGTCAGCTGGCCAAAGGCTTCAGAAGGTGGGCGCGTGGTCGGGAAAGACGAAATCCGTGCCTACTGGACCCGCCAGTGGAGCCAATTCGACCCTCATGTCCAGCCGATTGAGGTTATCGACCATAGCGAAGGCACAACCGATGTCAGGGTTCATCAGCTCGTTAAGAGTCTGGACGGAGATGTTCTGTCAGATAGTGAAGTCTGGCACACTTACACCATTTCGAACGGTCTGATCGACCGTATGGATCTCAAAGAGAATGACGCGATCTCAGGGTCGGCTCCATCCGCCGCATTCTCGAGGCACTAACAGGCGAGGACACCTCGCCTGCCCCAATTGATCCCGACGAGGCGACATCTCATCACCGGCCTGGTCCGTTCGCGTGGACGTATACTCTATCTCGCGGATCAGCGGCTCGTATGGAGCGCTGCTTCGCGGTCACTCCCCGATCGGCACTCAAAGAACCTCCCGGACCCGCGACAAAGGAATCGTGTCCGGCTACTCGGTGACGCGTCTGTCGCCTGAAAGCCGATCGAGCTCAATCCGAAGTTCGGTGTAAGCGCGAACCAATTGATCCAGGCGAAAGGAACGATTCAATCCGCGGGGATTGGGTAGAACCCATGTCTTCGATCCTCCAAGCAAATCTTGTTGTTTGCCCCAGGACACAACCCGTCTGCCGAAAATCGCGGAGAATGCTGGTTTTCCAAGGAACGCAACATACCCCGGCGCACAGAGTGCTCTTTTTGCGGACAAAACCGAGGCTGCCCGCGCACGGTTCAAGTCTTACCAAGCATCGAGCCATTTTCGCCGTGCCGCCGAGGGTCGCCCAATGGTGGAGCCGCGTTCCATCGAAGAACTGCCCGACTGATCGGCAAAGCCATCTCCCATGCTGTTTTGATCTAATGCCCATTGCCTCGCTGACGTAGTGCGGCACGGTTCGGGATGAACACGGCTATATGACCGGCCTTCCGCACATTTCGAATGCCGAACCATCTCCGGAATCTGTGAGACGCTGCCGCTGCTTGGTGCAAAGCGGCGTGTCGCGTGTACGCTGCCATTCTTTGTGCCTGCGATCTTTGCCATCGCACAAACTGACCTGATTTTCACCGTATCGCGCAGACTGGTAAAAGCCGCTGCAGTCATGGCCGGTGTACGCGTCGTGGAAGTGTCTCGTGAGATCAGGTCCTTTCCGTATTTCATGGCATTGCATCCGCGGCTTACCAATGATCCTTCTCACAAATGGTTTCGTGAATAATTGCGGTCGGCTGTGTTCGGGCCGCCTGAGCCATTCGAAGTTGACCGCTTCTTCAGGATCGGTCTCCAGCAATCTCTCTAACGGCACGATGTGCGGATTCGAATGCGCCCTGCATCCATCCGTTCCAGCGCGAGGTATGTTCTCCTGCAAAGAGAATTCGTCCTTGCCTGCGTGCTCCGATAGCGATATCGCTGAGTTTGCCAGGAGCATATTTCGGAAGTGCTCCTTTATGCCACGGATCGAATTGCCAACTCTTTGAGCGAGCAGCTTCGAAATGTTTTCGCGCACCCGGAAACACCTGATCAGCATTGGAAAGCGATGCCTGAATACCCGCATCTTCACTCAGGGCATCAAGCACTGTAGCGTCCTGCAAGGACGGCGTGGTGAGCAACAGTCCCCGTTCATCGGAAGACTCGGGACCTATCGCAGAAAAGGTTCCCGATAATGCAAGGTCGGTATCTGCATGTCCGCTTAACCCTTGTGTCTTCCAAAATTGTTCCTCCATCTGCAAGAACACCTTGTCGACCGGCGCGTATTCCAACTCGCGAATGACTTGGAGCTTTCCCGAAGAGAGATGAGCATCAACAAATAAATCTCTTGAAACCGAGAAAGGAAGCGTAGACACAACGTAGTCTCCCTGCAACGTTTCCTGCTGACCGGTACGCTCAAATACAACCCAGGCACCATTATCATTCTGCCCAATGCTTGTTACTCGGCACCCGTAGCGGACGACCGATCCCAGTTTCGCGGCCATAGCCGCCGGTAGGAGATCATTACCTCCACGAATATGAAAATAATGCTGCGATATTCTCGCATTGAGGTGTATCAAAAGAACGAGGGCATAGCTGACGGAAGTGTCCTGTCTTCCCATCATGAGTTCAATCGCAGCTTTGGAGACTCCATTTTTTCTAAGCTGTTCATCGATGGTGAGACGGTCCAGAGCTAAAATCGATTCTGGAACAGCCGATGAATTTTGGCTTTCGCTAACCTGTATCAGTGGATCATTAAAATATCGCTTTAGTAATCCTCCTCGTCCCAACCGGCGTTCTTCAGGTGTGAGTGCGAACGGCCAATCCGGTTCAGGACCGTGTCCCACTACAAAGCTCTTCCCACGCACATGAACGACATCTGCAAGCTGGGATCCGCCCAGGACTTCCAGCGGAAGCCCTAACTCGCGAACATATGACATTGTCAACTCATGTGTGTCTGGAATACGTGTTGCCCCAGTTTCACCTGTAAGGCCCGGCGCAAATCCTTCGCGAAACGTATGTACTCTGCCTCCCGGCTGCCCCTGGCCCTCAAGAACAACTACATTGAAACCAAGCTTCTGTAACTCGTGTGCGCATGAGAGGCCGGCCAGGCCGCCACCCGCGATAATTACACGTTGGGAATGAGCCGATTCGCTATTCAACGGCAAAGCAGAAGACAAAGCAACAGTGGCCCCTGCTGATATAAACTCCCGCCGGTTCATCATTGTTCTTATGACTCCTTGGTCGGTTCTGCCTTATGTGAAGCAGGCATTGATCCGCGCCCGTGATACAACGTCGATAGGCTGTCGAGCAATCTCACGCAACAACCGGGCAACGCGATGGTAGTTCTGCCGCATGCCCAGCAATGGTTGTGGTGACTTGGAGACGGCTTCCTTGGGTTGCTGCAGGGTTCGAATAAGTTCAGTCCCTAAGCATGGGATCCCCCTCGGACAGTAATAACGTATGGGCTCTAAGCCGGGAATCTGCGCCGGGTGACACAGAACATCTCGTGCCCGACGAGTAAGCGCTAAACCATCACAGCTTGTGCCAAAGTTGACGCCACTTGATGCTGCCGTTTACTTTTTGCTTTTCTTGCCCATGCCCCGAACTGAAGGGGACCCACTATCTGAGCCTGGCGAATGCTCGCTTCAGCTTCCATTCGAGCTGTGAGCGTATCGATTTCAAGATCAATTGAGCTTCCGAGACCGAACTCCTCGATACGAGGCAGCATGGACCGGAGGGTTTCGGTATACCAACGGTAGATAAAGGACCCGGGCTCTCCACCGACAGGAACCTCAGTTCTGATCGCCGGCCTTGGCAATCCCGCGTCAAGAAACAGCGAGGTTAAGTGCAATCCAAGATCGGGCCAGTAACCGCTGCGTCGAAATATCTCTGCAAGCAATGCACAGATCTCTTGAAACAATGTTTCGTCCGGACAGGAGCGAATATGATTCGCCAAATCCATTTCATGGAAAACGATGATCCCCTCCGAGCGAACCTGCTCGGCCGCGTGGCGAATTGCGGCAACCGGGTCAGGTTGATACATCAGGACATAGCGTCCGACAACCGCGTCGAAGCTGTGGTCTGCTTGAAAGTCAAACAAGTCTGTGTGAATGAACTCGACCTGCTCATCGCACCCTTCATTGCGGGCTCGCTCACGAGCTTTTGTGACGATGACTGGGTCTCGGTCAATTCCAGTTACATGGCCTGATGTACCCACTAGCTTCGCTACGAGCAGGGAAACATCCCCCAACCCACAGCCCAGATCTAGTACCCTCATTCCGGGTTCAAGTCCGGCCGATAGCAGGTACTGCTCGGACCATCTTTCAAGGAACTTCGCTTGCACTTTTAGGCGCTCCTGTTCGTGAGCGCTATTTCCTAACGCGTATTTTTCTCCCGCGTTCTGAATAGCAGATGCGGAGATGTCGAATCTCAACAAAATTCTCCTGTTTTTACCCAAGTTTCGGAAATTACCCCGAACATAGCCGTTGACGGAATACACAGCGACCCACTCGAGTTGCGCCCTTTGTAGACATAGCCGGATGCCCCTTGAGAGTCTCGGAGCTCGAGAGATGGAGGGTGTGTTGCGGCATCTCTCTGATTGAAATGACGATAGCAACAATGGAGATAAGAGATATGCTAAGAAAATGCTTTACTTCTGGATTCGTGCGAAGAACCGCGGCGATAAAGCCAGAGGATAGCCTCAACATTTATCACGATCTCCGAAATGTCGCACTTGTTCAGAGGATGCTCTTCGCCATAAGCGTTAATGTCGTGCATGGCGAACTCGCAGGTCTCCGAGAACATGGAATGACAATATCAAGCCTATGTATTTAAGCAGATAGCCATCAGCAATTCCCTTCCGAGGTTCATGAGAAGGGGCATGAGTGGTACCACTTAAGTGAAGATCACGCTTTTTCTCTTGTCGTTTCTTTTCGGTGTCGGTGTTCTGTTTTCAAGCTCTGCGTTTGCGCAGATCAATCGTGCCGCGTTGTTGCCTGGATCGCATAAAGTCCAGTTAGGTAACAGATTTTCTAAGTGACTAGGCAAACAGATTCTCTGAGTTATGAAGACTACTGATTTGAGCATGCCTAATTCGTATTACCCGTAGAGCGGTCAGTGCTGGCATGGCGCAAGTCTGCGTCGATTTGGCTCTTCAACATACAGTAGACGAGACTGTGCTCGATTGCGCAATTGGGAGATTGACACGGCGGATGCGGACGCATCAGACATCCGGTGCTTAGCAGTTCGCAGACGTGCGGGTCTAGTGGGCAAACGAAGAGGCTACAAAACCCATACCCGGCCGTGTCACTTGAATAGTTCGGTTAGGAACGCACCGATCAAGGATGCCAATGAGAGAGGCTGTTCAACAGGCAAAAGGTGGCCACACTCGGACACGACTTCTAACCTCGAATGAGCGATCACGGGTAAGACTTCCCGCCGTTGCTGCTCCTCAGGATCCTGTGGATCGCGGTCACCAACCACTACCAATGTCGGCACTGCGATCTTCGAGGCGTCACCCGAAATGTCTTGATATGCCGCCGACGTCGGCCACGCTCGTTTCGCGCCGGGAGATCCGCCGAGACTGTCTTCAATCAGCTGCTCGATGGTTCCCTGATCCAGTTTGCGAGCCGTGAGAAACGTTACGGCAGCAAGCGCGGTTTCTCGATTGTCATAGGCGTGGATCTGCGCTTGCTTAGCTTCTTCAGGGATGTGTTGCGGGAATGGGGAAGCCGGAGCGACCAACACCATCGCTTCCAAGCCCTTTGGCTTTCGCGATGCCAGCAACTGCGAAACCTTACCTCCCATCGAATGTCCAACCAGAACGTATCGCTTCAGCCCCAACGCCTCAATCACACCGAATGCGTCATCTGCCAGGTCTTTAAGCTCGTATTCGTCGATTGGCGCATCAGAGATGCCCCAGCCTCGCTGGTCATAAGCGATACAACGATACGAGTGCCGCAGCGTCGCAATCACCTGGTTCCAGGTTCGCGCGGAGCCTCCCCAATAATGGAGAAACACGAGCGCTGGATCGCCGGCACCAGTGTCCACAACATTTAGTGTCAGATTTCCCAGTGAAACCTTCATAATCCCCCTGACGGAAAGATCGTTACCGTGCTTCTCTCCGCGGGAACTCGCTTTTCTCGATGGCGTGATGCTCGATGAGCAAACCTCGCGCGGCTAACGCCGGGTTGCGATGAACGACGTGTTCAACGATCGGGAGCGCAACTCTTTTCTGTCGGACAGAGATGCGCGCGTCGTTGGCCGCCGTTCGCATAACCTCGATTTTACTCGCTTCAGCAAAGCAGCTCCACAACCTCACATCCAAGCAAAGAACGCCTTACAAGTGATCCGAAGAGGTAAGCAGTGCCTGCCGATCGCAGTGTAAGCGACGCTACCGATCGGGATCTTGCGTCATGGATTCAACCTCGAACCGAATGACGTCTAGTTAAGTCTTATCTCATGTGAAAATGCTCGCAGCGATAAACGCACTGGGTCCGGGGCGGCACCAAGGGTGAAAACCCGCCAGCTGCCCGGTTCAGAATGGCAGACGAAAGGCACAAGATGCATTCGAACGAACATACCTTGACTCGCGGCTTGCGGGAACGGCACATCCGCCTCATGGCGCTAGGGTCAACGATAGGTGTCGGTCTATTCCTGGGTTCCGCCAACGCGATCAAGCTGGCCGGTCCTGCGATCTTGCTCTCTTACATCCTGGGCGGTATCGCGATCTTCATCATCATGCGCGCCCTCGGCGAAATGGCCGTACATCGGCCGGTTGCCGGCTCTTTTAGCCGCTATGCACAAGAGTACCTCGGTCCCCTGCCCGGCTATCTGACCGGCTGGAATTATTGGTTCATGTGGTTAGTCACTTGTGTCGCGGAAATCACAGCGGTCGGAATTTACATGGGTATCTGGTTTCCGGATGTGCCGCAATGGATCTGGGCGCTGGCAGCGCTCGCAGCGATGGGCGCGGTCAATCTGGCTGCTGTCAAAGCCTACGGCGAATTCGAATTCTGGTTTGCGATGATCAAGGTGGTAACGATCGTGCTGATGATTGTGGCCGGCGCCTGCATGATCGTATTCGGCTTGGGCAATCACGGTGTCGCTACCGGCATCAGCAACCTGTGGACACATGGCGGCTTCTTCCCCAATGGCGGCCATGGCGTGCTGATGGCCTTGCAGATGGTAATGTTTGCATACCTCGGCGTGGAGATGATCGGGCTTACTGCGGGGGAAGCTGCCAACCCGGAGAAGTCGATTCCCGATGCGATCAACTCCGTGTTCTGGCGCATCCTTATTTTCTATGTAGGCGCTCTCTTCGTGATCTTGTCGATCTATCCGTGGAACGAGCTCGGAACGCATGGCAGTCCGTTCGTCATGACCTTCGAACGGCTGGGCATCAGATCAGCGGCCGGCATCATCAATTTCGTGGTCCTGACGGCAGCCTTGTCTTCGTGCAACGGAGGTATCTACAGCACGGGCCGCATGCTCTATAACCTCGCCGAACAAGGACAGGCGCCACGGCTCTTTGCGATCACATCGCCGAGCGGCGTGCCTCGCCGGGCAATCCAGGTATCCATTATCGCCTTGCTGTTTGGGGTGTTGCTCAACTATCTGGTGCCGGCAAAGGTTTTTGTATGGGTCACGTCGATTGCAACATTCGGCGCCATCTGGACCTGGGCTGTCGTACTGGTGACGCAAATGAAATTCCGGAAAAGCCTGAGTGGGACAGAATGCGAGAGGCTGACTTTCCACATGCCTTTCTATCCCTACGGTTCCTGGCTCGCACTAGCTTTCCTGGCGCTCGTTATCGGGTTAATGGCCTATTTCCCGGATACGCGAGTGGCCCTGATTGTCGGCCCCCTGTGGCTGGTGCTGCTGACGGTGCTTTTCTATGCGCTTAAACTCAACACGGATCGCACCCGAAGTGCTATTTTCACTGAGACTTCGCTTCCTGGTCGGTCACATGATGGGGCGCTGTAAAGCTATAGTCATGGAAGTTATGGAACGGCGATCCTGTGACAACAATCCCCAGTCGTGGCTTCTACAGCACGATGCTGTTACCTGCTTCGTGCTGTACAGAGGCACATGTGGCGCTCACAACTGTCCGACGTTGGAGCGGAAGAGGTTGTTTGGATCGACCCGCGCCTTCACTGCCAACAGTCGCTGAACGGCTTCCCCGTAGAAGTCACGCACGCGTTGCCGATCATTGGGGCCCAGCAGCGCCACATAACCGCCGGGAATGGCGAGAGATGAGAGGCGTTCCGTTGTGCGCTTTACCCACTCGATGTGTGGAGTGGAATCACCGCCAATCTCCCATCCGGCAACGACATTAACGTTCATGTGATCGCGGCAGAGCGGAAACGCGGTTGCATCCTGTGCGATACGGCTCGCTGTTCCGCGGAAGTCAGCGCGATGATCCAGGCGAATCGCCTCACGCGTCGAGAAAATCTCCGTAGACGAATTGCATCGGCGTCTCGCGAAGCGATAGAGATCTCCAAGGTATGGGAAGAGAGCCTCTAATAAAGGAACTATAATTAGGATGTTCATCGGCTATCTTGGTGGCATTACGGCAACATGACCTCTCGCTCAAAACCGTGCTGTACGCCCGAAGCGGGGCGAAGCTCCGATAGAGGCCAGACCGCCAGCGGCGATCTAACTCGCTCCCTATCATCGGAAGCAGTGGATCGAATGATTCATCTACCTCGCAGTTCTTTCCTGATGGGTACTGATTACGAGGCTGCCTTTGCTCAGGACGGTGAAGGACCGGTCCGTAGAGTTGAGCTTGACCCGTTCCTGATCCACCGACTTCCAGTGACGAATGAAGTCTTTGGGCAATTCGCTAGCGACACAGGGTACGTGACTGAGGCGGAATACTTTGAGTGGTCATTTGTGTTTTGGGCTCACATTCCACCAGACCGCTTTCAAAACGTCGTTGAAGATCGAGTCGCGGAAGCTCCGTGGTGGTGCAAGGTGCGCGGCGCGAATTGGAGACATCCTGAAGGACCTGGCTCCGACACTCAGCGGCGTGGGAATCATCCTGTTGTCCATATATCCTGGAACGATGCGCAGGCTTTCTGTAGTTGGTCAGGACAGAGGTTGCCAACAGAGGCGGAGTGGGAATACGCCGCGCGCGGCGGACTCGAACAAAATCTCTATCCGTGGGGTAACAAACTTCGCCCAAATGGTGAGCATCGCTGTAACATCTGGCAGGGTCAATTTCCGACGAATGACACCGCAGAGGATGGGTATAGCGGCACGTGCCCGGTCGATGCGTTTCCAGCTAACGGCTTCGGGCTGTACTCAGTAAGTGGCAATACATGGGAATGGTGTTCAGATTGGTTTGACCCCGAATACCACAGGACAGGCCCGACAGTGAACCCTTCCGGTCCGCCGACCGGAAACGCGCGCGTCATGAAGGGCGGCTCCTTTCTCTGCCACAAGTCCTATTGCAATCGCTACCGCGTCGCAGCTCGAAGTTCGAGCACTCCGGATAGTTCGACCTCTCATCTGGGATTTCGTTGCGCTGCTTCCTTATAGCGGACCATTGGTCAAAGAAAGTTCAGGGCCGATCGTGTCGTAGATAGGAAGGCGCCATCATTGCGCCATCCTGTTCTCCCTTCGGCGTCTGGGGCATGGGCCAGGGTTGAACGCCAATTCGTTCAGCCCACGCATGCCATTGGTCTGCCATCTCTCTTACGCGATCTGAATAAAGTTCGGAAACATCGTGGAGCTCGGTGCGATCAGCTTCCATGTCGTGCAGTTCCCATGCGTCAGGAAACCTGGATACCAGCTTCCATTTGCCATCGCGCATTGCGGCGTTGCCTTCATGTTCCCAGAACATAGGACCACGATCCGTTCGTGTCTTGTTCTCAAAAATAGGGCGTAGGCTGGTCCCGGCAAGCGTTGGCGGCTTCTGCCTTGACTTCGCAGTTTCCGGATACGGGACACCGGCAATATCGAGACACGTCGCCATGATGTCAGTCTCATGCCCTAGCTGATGGGTGATCCCGCCTCGTTGTTTTATGCCATTCGGCCAATGCGCAAGGAACGGTGTGCTGATACCGCCCTCGTGCGCGTAATGCTTGTACAGCCGAAATGGTGTGTTGGCGCAGTTACCCCATGGAATGCCGATACTCTGATAGGTGTCCTCGGTCCCAGGCATCACTGTTGGCTTGTTGCCACGATTGACGGGCCGACCATCTCGAGTCTTATACGGCATCCAGGATTCGCGCGGGACGTTATCACCCGGATCGTTGATCTCCTCAAAGTTGCCGCCGTTGTCCGACATAAACATGACAAGCGTGTTGTCGGCAATGCCGCGCTCATCGAGTTTCGCCAAAATGGTTCCTATGCCGCGATCCATGCGTTCGATCATCGCCGCGTACACAGCCATTCTCCTCATCTCCCATTCCTTAAAGGAGGCCACCTCCCAAGCAGGCACACGGGGATCTCGATTCGTCAGGCTCCACTTGGCGTCGACGATTCCCATCTTCATCTGTCGCTCGTGGCGTTCACGCCGGAGCTGGTCCCATCCGCCGCGATAGCGGTCTTTATACTTCTCAATGTCTGCCTCGAAGGAATGCAACGGCCAGTGCGGAGCTGTGAATGCCGTGTAGAGAAAAAAAGGCTTATCCTCACGCCCGAATTCATCGATATAGTCGATGGCATTCTTCGCAATCGCATCGGTATAGAAAAAGCCTTCGCCAGGCTCGATGTGGTCGTTATCTCTGGCCAGACTCGCGGGATCGAAGTAGCTTCCCGCGCCCTCGATCGTACCGAAGAACTTATCGAAGCCGCGTTGTAGCGGCCAGTTTTGCTGACTGAAGTCCTTTCGGTTGGGTGTCAGGTGCCATTTCCCAGACAGAGCGGTTCGGTAGCCTTTCGCTCGAAGCGCTTCGGCAATCGTGACGCAATCTTCGCTGAGATCGCCCTTATACCCAGGAAACGGATAGCGCCCGTAATCCGAGGTCATAAGACCCATTCCCGCTTGCTGCGAATAGACTCCTGTCATCAGCGAGGCGCGAGAGGGGCAACAGCGGGGATTGTTATAAAACTGCGTGAACTTCAGACCGCCCTTGGCCAGTTTGTCGAGGTTGGGTGTATCGATCTCCGACCCGTAGGGAGCGGTATCGGAGAATCCCAGATCATCAGCGAGGATCATAACGATGTTGGGCCGTTCCACGGCTTCAACTTTCGCAGGTCTTCCGGTGTAAGGAGACGACAGCATCACACCGGCGGTAGCCGCGGCGCCTTCCTGTAAAAACTGTCTTCGCGTTTTTCTCATCGAGATGCGTTTCCTCCAGTCCGGAATGTGCCTATAACGATCGCCTGTATTCGTGTTGAACGGTCAATACCAAGTCCACCAGCCGATCCGCGGCATGCCGCTACTGACTGGGGAAATCCGAGTAACGCGTGGTGTTCTCCTTGAACGGGAACGGATCACCGGCCTGCTTCATCCATGCCATAATGGCCGCGTCGAGCTTCTCCATGAGAGGCTTTTGTGCGCGATCGCGAACCAGATTATTGAGCTGGTATGGATCGGTCTCATTGTTATACAGCAGCCAGCGGCCCGTCAGCGTTACGGTGTAAGTGTGCGTCTTAGTCCGCACACCGCGATAACTGGGGAGGTTTACGAATTTCTGTCTCCCGCCGTGCCCCTGCGCTGGTCCTCCACCGGCGTTTGGTTGGTGCGGTAGACCCAGAGGTGCGATATCAGCAGCGCTACCGTATTCGTCTCCTTCAACCTGGTTCATCAGGAAGACCTTTTCGGACTCCTGAATCGCTTCCTCACGTAGTATCGACGAAGAAAGGTCGCGCCCGGCACAGTGTGCTGGAACTGGAATGCCGGCCAGACCGCAAAGCGTGGGATACTTGTCGATTGCAGCAAATAGCGCGTCAGACTTTCCCCCGGATTGGGTGACGCCGGGATAGCGCACGATAAACGGCACCCGGCAGGACTCCTCAAATGGCACCTGTTTTTGCATTCGACCGTGCGATCCCATCATGTCTCCGTGATCTGAGGTGTAGATCACGATCGTGTCTTCCATTTGTCCGGTTTCGTCGAGCGCCCTGAGCAAACGAGCAAACTGCTGGTCAACACCGGTGATCGCGCCGTAGTACCCTTGCGTGGCTGTCCGTATTCCTTCATCCGACGTAAGAAAGCGCGCTGACTCCTCTGTGTCCTCGCCAGCAGGCTGCGTGTGTACGTTCGGCCGCAGCTTTATAGACTCAAGCGGATACATGTTCAAGTCTTCCGGGGGCGGGTTGTAAGGCGGATGCGGCGGGTTATACGAGACCATCAGGAACCATGGCTTCTCCTTCGACTGCGCTTTGAGGAACGTGATGGCCTCATCGGTCATCGGAATCGGCTGCCAACCCTCTGGAAAAATCTTCTCTCCTGTTTCCTGGTTATATGTCCAGGCATGATAGTGCTGGTTTGTCGCATCCCAGGCGTGCCAGTCGTCAAAACCGAGACGAGGCGGCCCCTTCGGGATAAATCCGGGGGATTCACCGTGCCCCGCGAGGTGCCATTTTCCAACATAGCCTGTGTGGTAACCGGCCTTTTGGAACGTCTCCGCAAGCGCGCCCTCTTTCATGCTCAATGGCACGTTGTTATAGATCACGCCGGTCTGCGAAGGCCAGCGTCCGCTCATCAGAATGGCTCGATACGGCGTGCAGAGCGGATAGTTCGACACGCATGTATCCATCGAAAAGTTTTGGCGGCGGAATTCTTCAAGATTCGGCGCGATCGCCTGGTTATACGGCTCGCCCGGCAGGGACTGTGCGCGGTGCTGATCACTGAACACATAAAGGATGTTGGGCTTCGGGCGCTTCCCCTTACTCTGCGCTGCGAGGTTTAATCCAGTCGCTATAGTCGCCGCTGCGCCGGCCTTCACGAAATCCCTGCGGTTCATCCATTTCCTCCGTTTCGGCTTTCCGATCGCGTACCGTTGAAGCCCGGACTCCTTATCAGGAACCTGGGAGCTCTATGCAACCGAGATCTCGACCTTCGCCACAGAAGCGGCCGGCAGTGTCACATTCACCATGCCTCCGGTTACATCCACACTTAAGGACGAGCTCTTTACGTTGTTCGGGTTTTCGAACGTATTGTGTGCGTGCATGTCGCTGTTGAAAAGCGCAGTGCCTGTCGCTTTCGTTGCGCTCGCGCCGTTCAGAGCGATCTGCGTGGCAAGCGACTTATTCAGATCGGGGTTGACCGCTGTAACAATGATGATGTTGCCTTTGCGCGAAGCCGATCCGTTGAGCCCCCAGAAACTTGCCGGCTTGCCGTCCCTGTCGTAATGGACATCGGACGCTGAGAACTCTGCTCGAAGCGACTTAGCGCCCTGATGGGACTGGTACATCTCAAAGACGTAGAAGTTTGGTGTGGCGAAGAAGCGGTCTTGGTGGCACAGGAAGAGCGCATTGAGGTTGTTAACCAACTGCGCGCAGGTGGCGACGCTGACCTTGTCGGAGTTGCGGTTGAAGGCGTCAAGTGTTAACGCCGTAGCCAGGGCGTCGCGTACGGTGACCTGCTGGCCAAAGATGTGAGAGGGGTCAAGTTCAGTGCCTTCGCGATACCACGGACCGTACTCGTCAACCACCAGCTTGATGTGGTGCTGCGGATCATACTGGGACATAATGGCCCACTGATCGCTCATGATCTGTTCAATGCGATTGCACTCCCGAAGGAGCTCATACCAGTCCACGAGGTCGAACTTCAGGGCGTCCCCTTTACCCAGAATCCAGTCACGTGTCTTGCCACGGCTAAGGTTGGAGGCGTAATGGTGGATCGACCAGCCAGCAAAATGCGGATTGCGATAAGGATGATCCGTGAAGATCTCCTCAAAAAACTTGTGCGTCCAATCAATGTCGTTGCCGTTGGGACCGGCACCAATCAACTGCAGATCGATTCCATATGTGGGAAGCCAGTCGGTGTAGCGCCGGAACTCGGATGCGTATTCTTCGGGAGCAAAGTTACCGCCGCATCCCCAGCTTTCGTTTCCAACACCCCAGTACTTCACATTGAAGGGATCAGGAAATCCTGCGGCACCTCGCATCTGTGCCAACGTGGTAGAGCCAGCCGGCGAGTTGCAGTACTCGACCCAGTGATCAAATTCCAGCGCAGGTAAGCTGCGAAGATTGGCCGCGACATACGGTTCGGCGTTGGTCAACTGGCAGAAACGCATAAACTCGTTCGTGCCGAATGTGTTTGGCTCGAAGATCTGCGGTCCCTTTTCGTGAAGTTGCGCCGCTCCTTCATTTCCTTCCCAGAAATTCGTCCGGACCGGCCTCTTGGCTGCCGGGCCGATGCCGTCACGCCAATCGTAGCTGTCAGCGAAGCACCCGCCGGGCCAGCGAATGATCGACACGTGAATCTGATTCATGCGTTCTACAAGCTCGGAGCGGATTCCGTACTGGTTTCTTATCCTCGAATTTTCACCGACCCAAACTCCGTCGTAAATGACACCGCCAATGTGCTCTGTGAACTGGCCGTAGATTTCTGGCGCAATTTTTCCCAGCTCCTCGTCGACAAACACCTCAACGCGTGCGTCGATCGAGTTTGCCCAGCTTGGCCGATTCGAAAACACAAGCACCGCGCCTGCCATGGCTGAGGTCTTCAGAAAATAACGACGATCCATTCTGCAATCCTTCCTGGACTCCGAAGTTGAGGAGCTAATTTGTTTCCAGTTTTTGCTGCAACTGTTCGAGAGTGAAACCCTTGGTTTCAGGGAAAAAGCGGGCGACTACGATGAATTGCAGAATCATCATGGCTGAGAAGAAGATGAAGGGGTCCGACGCAGAATGTACCGCAACGACGGGAAACAAGTTCGACAGGCCGGCACAGGTCAGCCAGTGTGTGAAGCTTCCAAGGCTCTGACCTTTTCCGCGAACCGAGTTTGGGAAGACCTCGCTGATGTAAACCCAGATCACTGAACCTTGCGAAACTGCGAAGAAAGCCACAAATCCAATCAAGGGCCAGAGAAGAAGATTCTGGTGTTGCCCTGTATAGAACAGAATGCTGATGGTAGACAGGCAAACAAAGGTCCCATTGGACCCAACCAGAAGCAACACCTTGCGGCCGACTTTATCGATGATCGACATCGCAACCACCGTGAAGATCAGATTCGTCGCTCCAACAGCCACCGCCTGCAGATCGCCTGAGACTTTACTGAATCCTGCTTTGGCGAAGATGTCATTCAGATAGTAAAGAATCGGGTTGATCCCCGAGAATTGATTGAATAGCGCAAGGACAATCGCAAGCATCACAGGAACACGATAGCGCCGTGAAAAAAGCGGCTGATTGCCGGCAGCGCGATCCGATTGAAGCGCCTCTTCGATCTCCACCATCTCAGCTTCAGCAGCTTCTCCCGCGACGGCAGCCAAAACTGCCTGGGCTTCGTGAAACTGGCCCCTTTCAAGGAGCCAGCGAGGACTGCGCGGGATGCGCAAGAGCATCAGAAAAAAGAAGAGGGCCGGGATCGCCGAGACACCAAGTTTCCAACGCCACTCGGTAGGGCCAAGGCCGAATCTTCCAATCACGTAATTCGAAAAGTAGGCGACCAGAATGCCGAGGACGATGTTCAATTGAAACGAACCGACCATTCGTCCTCGCCATTGTGCGGAGCGATCTCAGCAATGTACATCGGACCCAACACCGAGGACGCGCCTATGGCGATACCGGCGATGAAACGGAAGACGACAAACGATACCCAGTCCCATGCGAGGGCGCAACCCAGTGCGGACAGGATGAACAACACCGCCAAAGTTCTCAAACTGTTCCGTCGACCAAATCGGTCTCCCGCGAAGCCCCCGGTGGCTGCACCGACAATCGTTCCCCACGAGGCAATGGCGACGGTAAACCCCAATGTGCTGGGTGTCAGGTGATACTTGTCCGAGAGAGCTCTGGTGATCCCAGCAATGACGGCTGTGTCAAAGCCGAAAAGAAGTCCCCCCAGCGCTGCCGTAACCGTGCACTCGATCACGGTTCGATTCGGACGCACCTTCGCGACGGAAACGGCTTGGGGACGGACAGGAGCAAAATGCATGCACACCTCAACAAAACCAAGGACGGAGTGAGTTATAGAATATAAATAATAAATTTGTCAAACACTCTTCGCTCACGACTCACTTGACACGAAGAGTAATCCGTAGGACCTCTTTCATGGAGAAGTGCGAAACGAGGGTGAGGCAGTTCCGGGAAGGGCCTTTTGTGCCCGAGGAACCCGCAGATTCTGCCGGAAGCGGAACCGAGAATTCCCTTCGCTATACGGTTAGAGTACTTTCCTCGACCAGGTCAGCCTCTATCAGTCCCAATCCATATTGCTTATTCCAGTACTGAACGGTGTTCTTCACAAAGGCCTGCTTCGCCAGGTGGGGGTCTCCGCTGCGGATCCCCTCAAGAATGCCGAAGTGTTGTTGAACTGCCGCAATTCGTTCGCCCACGGCGTCAGGGTTGTTCGGCCAACGTCCGACAATCGAAAAGACGAACAGCCGGAAGGTGATTGTCTCTAATAGATTCTGCAGGTGCTCATTGCCTGAAATCTGCCAGATTTTGCGATGGAATAAGACGTCGCAGTCATGAAATCTCTTCACATCCGTGTCATGCTGCGTCGTTGCCATGCTCATCGTAATCGCGGTCAGTTCCCTTTCGGACTCCGGCGTCAGGCGCCTGGCGGCACGCCCAATGGCGATCGCCTCGAGAGGTATTCTCACTTCGAGAATCTGCTTGTAATCCTCGGGGCTGAGCTCCGTGACATAGGTTCCGCGCTGATGTGTTTTGCGCAGAAGGCCTTGGTGTTCAAGCTCTTTCAGCGCTTCTCTCAGAGTTGGCTGACCGATGCCCAGCCGGGCGGACCATTTCTGTTCAAGAATTCGATCCCCACCTTTGAGTTCACCGGAGATAATGGCTTCACGCAGGGCTTGCGCAGCCGCCTGAGGCGCGGTTTGGATGGCCAGTTGTCCGGCTTGCTTCTGCGGCATGGCCATTTTTCGAGATTACCTCCGCGATCCTTGAATCTACTATCTTTAGTCTATAGTACGCTACGATGAAATCACCCCAAACAGCCCCAGCCGCTGGCTCCCGAAGTCTAGGGGATGAAGGGCTCCGGCGCGACACCGTGCCGATATGGAGCGTACCAGTTATGCTCTCTGGACCACTTCGTCTGATACTTGCTATTTTGCGGCCCGGTCGGCAGGCTGTCCTGTACGCGGATCATCCACATCGCGAGTTCAGCTATCATCTCGGCCTGGACCTGCGCATTCGACAAGCTGCCAAATAGATTATGCATCTCGCATGGATCCTGGTGCAGGTTGTAGAGCGCACCGTAGCCCATCATGTCGTAGACGAGTTTCCATTCGCCCATTCGAACCATCTTCTGGTTGCCGCTCTGCGTAACCTTGTTTAGTTCGTCGAACATGCCTGGACGAGAGGCGTCCTGCCCTGCGGACAAAGGAATATTGTCCGCGTCTTCGTAGTAGAGACCACCTACGCCGACGCCTGCGTAGATGCTTCGAAACTCCTCAGTGGGGTAGCTTTCGCCCCGTAACAGCGGCCACAGGCTTCGCCCCTGAACACCATGCGGAATCGCGGCTCCGATCACCTCACATAACGTAGGCATCACATCTGCCATTGAGGTGAACGCCCTCTGAACCTGGAGAATGGCCTTAACACCATAGCCGAACCATATCTGTGGTGTATGCGTCAGAGTCTCGTACAGGCCGACTCCCTTGTGCCCAAGACCGTAGTTCATCAGAAAGTCGCCGTGATCCGCTGTGAACACAACCACCGTTTTATCCATCAGCCCCTTTTGCTCCAGGTGCTCATGGAGCCGCTTGATCTGATCGTCAATCATTCGCAGGGCTCCGAAATAGTTAGAACGGTAGCGGCCCCATAGCTTTTCCGTCTCAGGAGCAGCGTCCTGTTGCATCCGGAACTCCCACTGAGCCCGCTGCCCCATCTTCGCCAGTTGCTCCGGACCCGCACAACGATCTGGAAGTGACTCAGGAGGAAACATGTCCCAGTAGGGAGCAGGAACTTGTTCCGGGTCATGCGGTTCCGGAATGCTCACCTGCATGAAGAAAGACTGGTCGCCGGAGGTGTCCACGAAATCGATTGCGTCGCTGACGATCCGATAAGGCAGCTGCGTCTCAAGTGGAAACGGGGAGGGCTTGTCCGAGACGTTGAAGTTGAGATTATGGAGCCACTTGTCATAAGCCGCGTCCTCCTCTGCGTGTTGCGGATCTACCGGGCCACCATCATGAAAGTACTCACGCCAGACATCGACGTCGTTCTTCGTCAGGTAGGTATGGTTTTTACCGACCAGCGCAGTGCGATAGCCTCGACTCTTCGCGACCTGATAGATATCTTTCTCAAAAAAAGCATCTTTCGCCTGCAGATTCATACGAACATGATGAGCTTCGGGCCAGCGTCCAGTGAGCATTGATGTGCGGGAAGGCACACAAACCGGCGTTGTGCAGTAGTTGCGTTCAAAGCCTATCCCTGAGGATTGCAGACGGTCGAGCATCGGGCTGGTATCGAGCGGAAAACCGGTGGCCTTACTCAACCCGAATGTTCGCTGATCTGCGATGATCAGGATCACGTTCGGCTTTTCCGTGAATGTCTCTGTACTGGCACGCACCGGGAAAGCAGTGGTTGCTGCACTCATTGCCGTGAGTCTCAGGAAGTCTCGACGATCCATAGATATTGTCACTCCTCAGCAAACGCCGGCGAATCCTAAACCGTGGCCTTTGTCGCACCGGTCGAGATCCCGCCATCGACCAGCAACGTTTGCCCGGTAATGTAGGCGCTCGCGTCCGAAGCCAGAAATACAACGGCCCCATCCAGATCACTCGGTTGGCCGGGACGCTTCAGGGGGATGCGATCGGTGATGTACTCGACCCATTTGTCGTTTTCATACAAGACGGCATTCTGTTTGGTCTTGAACCAACCCGGAGCCAGGCAATTGACAGTGACTCCGTGGGGTCCCCACTCGTCGGCCAGGCTCATCGTCAGCTGCTTGATGCCCCCGCGGCTGGCACAATATGGGCCGATGCCGGCGTAGCCAAAGACGCTCGTCACCGAACCAATATTGATAATCCTGCCTTTGCCCCGATCCACCATATTGCGAGCGAAGGCCTGGGCGACAAAGAATGAGCCCCGAAGGTTGGTGTCGAGCACTAGGTTCCAGTCGTCCCAGGTAACGTCCAACGCAGATTTGCGCACGTTGCAACCGGCATTGTTGACGAGAACATCGATACGCCCGAAATACCGAATCGCTTCTGCCGCCGCTGTTTGAATGCTTTCCAAACTCCGCAGGTCCAGCTCGATGGAAAGGACATTGCGGCCGAGCGCTTCGATCTCCTGCTGGAACGGTCGTAAATCCTCGAGCCGACGGCTCGTAATCGTAAGGTCAGCCCCGGCCCTGGCCAGCGCCCGTCCGAGGTATTGCCCTAAACCGCGGCTGGCGCCGGTTACGACCGCGACCTTCCCTGTTAAATCAAAAGTATTCTCAGCCATTGCTTGCCATCTGTTTCCTAAGGTTTGAGCACAACTTTCATCAGGCCTGGCTCATGGGCATAGAGGCGATCGAACCAGGCTGCTCCTTCGCTCAAAGGAGCTTCGGCCGAGATCAAGGGTTCTACCTTGATCGCTCCTCGCTCCATCAGCTCGATGCACTCGCGGTACTCTCCCGCCGAAGCGCAGGAGCCCAGCACCGGAAGCTGGCGAGTGACGACGATCTGAAGGGGAATCTCCACGGTCAGGGCCAGGTTTCCGATCAAAATCACCGTTCCACCCCTGCGTACTGCATGGATGGCGGTCAGGATCGAATTCTGGGCGCCAACCACTTCGACCGCAATGTCCGGGCCTCCGCCGGTTGCGGCCGCGAGCTTATCGAGAAGCTGAGGGTCGGTGGCAAGGAAGGTCTCATCAGCGCCAGCGTCTTTTGCCATCTTGAGTCTCCCCTCATCCAGATCGACGGCAAGAATTCGCTTGCAACCGTAGACGCGGTAGGCCTGTACCACCAGCAGGCCGATCATCCCCGCTCCGATCACCACCGCCATATCGCCCTTCCGAATGCCCGAGATCTTAGCCGCATGCACGGCAACCGACACCGCTTCGATCAAGGCTGCTTCTTCAAAGGCGAGGGATTCAGGCAACTGATAGACGATATGCTCCGGCACCGCCACATATTCGGCGAAGGCGCCATCGCGCCGATAGTCTCCACACGAGACTCCCAGCACCTGACGGTTTTCGCAGAGGTTCACGTCACCAGACTGGCAGAAGCGACATTCGCCGCAGGAGACAGTGGAATCAAAGGTGACGCTATCTCCGACCTTTACGGACTCTACCTGGCTTCCGACACGCTCAACGATGCCGGCGGCTTCATGTCCCATGATGAGGGGAGGTATCCGGCGACCCGTACTTCCGTCGTAACCGTGGACATCACTGCCGCAGATGCCACAGGCTTTTACCCGGATGAGCACGTCGCGTTCGCCGACCGGTGGCAGCGAAATTTCTCTCATGACCAAACTCCTAGCCGATTCCAATACAAGAGCTTGCATGACTTGAAAGATAATCTATAATTATCACGATGTCGAGAGTCCCCAAGGTCGCTTCTCAAAGTTCTAAGGACGAAAAGGACGTTCCGTATGACTTTACGGCGAACGATCCATTCGATCGCACAACGCCCATCCGCTATGTCTTGCCACAACTGGTTGCAAGCGCGGATTTTATGCAGTCGATCCGTGACTTTCAGGTAAAGGCTGATGAGATTGCGATTTGGTTTGTGGGCCAGAACGGTTTTTTGCTCAAAGACTCGTCTAATCTGTTGATCGGAATCGATCTGTACTTGACCGACAGCTGTGCGATCACATTTGCTCTGTTTCCATTTCGCCTGAACCGCCAGCTTCCGATCTTTATCGAACCCGAGGATCTTCGGATCGACATTTTCGTTACAACCCACTCGCACCAGGACCATGCCGATCCGGAAACCATTCGCCGCATGAACAAGGCGGGGACTATCTTTGTCGGACCTTACGATTCGCTCCGCATCTATCGCGAGTCCGGCATTCCCGACAGCAGCCAACGCCTCATTCATCCAGGACAAATCATGGATTTGTCTGCGACAGTCCAGATGCAGGCGACGTTTGCTCTGCCCACAGATGCGACCGACCTTAACCACACGGGTGTTCTGCTCGATTTCGCCAACGGTGTTCGCTTCTACAACACCGGAGATACCGCATATGCCGAACATCTCTCGACGCTGCTTCCGAGCGGTGTGGACGTTTGCACGATCTGCATCAACGGCGGCTTTCGCAACCTCGCGGCAGCACAAGCGGCTGTGTTGGTCAATGCTATCCAACCGCGCGTCGCAATTCCTTGTCATTACGACATGATGGTGAACAATGTAGGCTCGCCACAGATGTTTCGCGCGGCGCTCGAACTCGCCGGTTCGACTGCGGAATTTGTAGTGCTTCCCTACTACGAGCCTTGGATTTATCAAAGTCGGAATACAAAAGACGAACGAGTAAAGAACGGGTGACAAATGAAGGTTTCTCTCGCAGACAAGGTAGCAATTGTTACAGGAGCGTCCTCCGGAATCGGGCTCGCGATCACGCGCGCGTATCTTGACGCGGACGCCAGGGGTGTTGTGGCCGTTTTCCGGCGGCCTGAACTGCCAAAGGAGTTAGAAGAGGCGCTTAAACTCTATCCGAACAAACTGGTCGTGGTACGCGGCGATGTAGCCGAAGAACAGACGGCAATTGACTTTACGAAGGCGGCGCTCGAACGCTTCGGGAAGATCGACATCTATGTAAACAATGCTGCGGTCAGTGTTATCAAAGCGATCCATCAGCACACCCCTGACGAGTGGGATTCGGTGATGAACTCAAATGTCAAGAGCCTGTTCTGGGCAGCACGTCATGTGATTCCGGTAATGATTGAACAGAAAAACGGGCTCGTCCTCATAAGCGGTTCTATTTCAGGAGAGGCCGGAATTCCGACACAGGGTGCCTATGCACCTTCGAAGGGGGCTCTTCACCAAATGACGCGGCAGATGGCGATTGAATACGCGTCGCAAGGCATTCGAGTGAATACGATCGCTTGTGGAACTGTGGACACACCGATCGTGCACAACTCTGCAGCAGCCTCCGGTAATCCTGACCGCTACTGGGCGATGCTGCGCAATGCCCACCCGATTGGCCGCATCGCATCCGCCGAAGAGGTTGCCTGTTTCTACACTTACATGGCTTCCGATCTCGCCACCTTTTTTACTGGGGCCGTCATCATGATGGACGGCGGCTACACGGCGCAATAAGGGGGAGAAATGGAAACAATGTTGGCAGCTCGTTATCTTGGTCCGAACCAGATCGTAACAGAGACAGTGCCTGTTCCGGTCATTGGCAGCGGTGAGGCTCTCATCCAGGTGGATGCATGTGGTTTTTGTGGTTCTGACATCAACATCATTGCCGGCACACATCCACGCGCCCAGGCTCCATTAACCGTAGGCCATGAGCTCTCCGGACACATCGTCGAAATCGACGACGTCTCAGGCGAATTCAAGATAGGCGATCGCGTCACCATGTATCCGTTGATCTCGTGTGGAGTGTGTTACGCGTGTACTCACGGGTATGCCCACGTGTGCCGCAAATTGCGTTTATTCGGTTTCGATGTGGACGGAGGCATGGCGGAGTTCATCAAACTTCCTGTCTCCTCACTAATGAAATTACCCGACGGCATGTCGCCAGGTGTCGGAGCCCTGATTGAACCTCTTGCGGTGGCCGTTCATGGTGTCGCCCGAACAAGCCTGGCCTCGGTTGAAGTAGCAGTCGTGCTCGGAGCCGGGCCGATTGGTCTACTCACCGCCCTGGTGCTCAAAGCGCGTCAAGTGCCGCACGTGATCATCAGTGAAGTGTTTCGGGCCCGGCTGGAGTTGGCAAAGAGTCTTGGTCTTGAAGCTGTTACAGCAGGTTCCGAGGTGCTCGACCGCGTCATGAAGATTACAGATGGAAACGGTGCTGATGCCCTGTTCGAATGTGCCGGCCATCCCTCGTCCGCTCTCGAGATGACAGCGCTCGCGCGGTCGCGAGCAGTCATCGTCAACCTCGGGGTCTTCAAGAAACCAGTCGAAGTGGATATGCAGGCAGTCAACTTCAAGGAGCTCGATATCCTGGGTTCGCGTGTCTACGAGCGTCACGACTTTGCGGACGCGATTGAACTGGCGTCCCAGCTTCCCCTGGAAAAGGTGATCTCGCATGCTTTTCCCATTGGCGATGTATCTCTGGCATTCCAACAGTTCCTATCCAGCGACGCATGTAAAGTGCTGATACTTCCCTCGCAGGCGGCGCGATGAATCCGTTTTCGGTTGAGGGAAAGTTAGCACTCGTGACCGGTGGCAGTCGCGGCATCGGCTTGGGATGCGCAAAGGCTCTGCTCACTGCAGGCGCCGATGTCATCTTAGTAGCGCGAAACGAACTGGAGTTGAAGCACACGGCTGCGTCTTTGCGCACCATAGGCCGCAGCGTGCATGTAGCTGCGTTCGATTTGACCTCAACGGAGAAGATTGCTGATTGGTACAGCGCTTCCTGCGAATCAATCGGAACTCCGGACGTTCTGGTGAACGCTGCTGGGATATCGCGCCGCGGACCCGCGGTCGATCTGAAGTTGGACGACTGGAATGCGGTAATGACGCTCAATGCCACGGCCATCTTCGAATTGAGCCGCAGCTTTGCGAGGCGGCTCAAGCAAGAGCATCGGCCTGGGCGCGTGATCAATATCGCGTCTCTCATGACCGCCGCGGCTCGCCCCGGCACATCGCCCTACACAGCATCCAAGGGCGCCGTCGGTCAGCTAACAAAGGTATTGGCAGTGGAGTGGGCGGCCGATGGCATTTTGGTCAATGCAATTGCCCCAGGCTATATCGATACGGATCTCAATAAAGCACTGATCTCTGACCCAAACTTCGACAAATGGGTGAAGGGACGTTGTCCCCTCGGCAGATGGGGGACACCGGATGATATTGCTGAGCCCGTGGTCTTCCTCGCCAGTCCAGCCTCGAAGTTCATCACGGGACAGGTGATCTATGTGGACGGTGGCTGGCTGGCTACTTTTTAATCAGGTCTCTTCCGTAGATTAGAACGCGATTCGAGGTCAACTTTTCCGAGACTGAATTGCAGACTGGCTAAGGAGCTACCAGCTCCCATATCACCGTCGCCGAATCGCCTCGAGACATCGACAAGTGTCGAGTGCCGGTGTCGCCGCCATCCAATGCCGTCTTTGTAGCTTGATTTCTGATGATGAAGCTGCTTCTTTTGGGTACTGGAAGGAAATCCCATTTCTGGTTTGCCTCGTCATTGCAACTCGCCTGCACTGGCACTGATGCACCCGAGCCTTTGGCCGCCGGCACTTCCAGACACATTCCCGTCATCGAATTGACGATTGAGAAGCCGTCGCCCTGTGTTTTCAATTTCCATAATTGCCCAGGCCAGGCTATGAGTGGATAGGGTGCGTAAGCAGGTGACTCGATGACCGATGCCGTCTCGCTGTTCTTTTTGTCCTTGCAGTCTCCGCAAGCAACATCCACCTCAAGGGCGTTCTGAGAGTTTCGAACGCAAATACGATAGAGTTTCGATCACTATCGACCGGGACCTCTGGCGACACCGTAAACGACGTGTATTGCACCCTCGCGTTTTGGACCGCAACGCCGACTTGTCCGTTACTACCGTTCTGAGCGACCTGCCCTTCCTTTAGATTGAACTTTCTATCCTGGCAAGACCCACTGAGAGTCTGATTATTCAAGGAGATTCGGAACATACCATTCACAACCTCGACGGCCAATATGTTCGTCTTCTCGGGATCGAAATCTGCTGGAACGGCGCAGGTCTCGCGGCCTGCCGGCTTTCCATCCACAGTTCCATCAGTAAAGAGACAGGCACCCTGTCCGCATACAGTGTCGATCATAACCAGGTAATTGTTTCTGCGATCTACGTACGCCGCGTACACTCCAAACTGGGAGCTACCCTCTCTTGCTTTCTCTACCAGTCTGACTTTTGTGTAAAGGACGTAATTCTCGAGGTTAGGGTTGGAAGTGAAGAAAGTGCGCTCGAGCCGCTCCGGGTCGACGCTAAGGTTGGCAAGGACACCTGGTTCAGATTCACTCCAACTACCGACAGCATCGCCCGCTGTGGCCTCGCCTTCTGCAGCATCGCCGAAAGCCTCTCCCCATCGGGGCAACAACATCGATCCGTGGCCATCCGTTGAAGGCATATGTTGCCAAACCTTTGTGCCCGTCCCGTCTGTGTTTTGAATATCGGTAGGATACCCAAGGACCAGATCACCAGCAGGAGACCAACCTGCTCTTTGCGTGCGAATGGAGCGATCCACCCATGTCTTGTTGTTTTTGAGAACGCAATTTTCGAGGCAGTCGGTACCGTGGTAGACATGCCAGAGCTCAGTCAGGTCTGGCGATGTCACAAACACACCACTTGCAGTTCCGTACGAGGCGTGATGCCCGTCGAATACGGGTCCCTCTTTGACCCAGGACGCCGGGTTCAAGAGTGGATTCCCTCGATTGTTCGGTTGCGGAGGGTGTGTGTTGACCAGAAGGCCTTCGGCATAGTCGTCAGGCGTGCCACTGAAGCTCGCTGAGTAGAGAATGTAGTCGACACCATTCCTCGTAAAGCCGAAAGGTCCTTCTTGTGTGGGGAAGAAACGGTTCTCCCACGATCTTGTGGGATATGAGAGAGCGACCACGCGTTTGCCTGTCACGGGATTTGGTTCCAGATGCAATGGGTCACTCATAGCCGAAATACATATGGATTGGGAATTTCCGGGCTTCGCATTGGAATTGTCCTGCCGGCAAGCGAAAAGAAGATAAAGCCGCCCGTCGCTCCCTTCGAAGACGCTGGGGTCGATGGCCCAGTTGCTCTTCCAGTCCAGAGGGAAGCCCCCGCTTGGAACGCCTGTATCGGCTTCCTGCCACGCTCCTAAAGGATTCGAGGGGTCACGCGGAACGAGAGCGAAGAGCGAATGGTGCGGATTCAGGTCGGGATCGGCAGCGTAATAGATGTACCACCTCCCGTTCAGGTACTCGATCTCAGGAGCCCAAATATTATGAGAATTGGGGCCGGATTCAGGCGCGGTCCAGACGGGCACAGGCTTGGTCAAACCGAGTTCCGGCAGAGAGGCCGCCTTACGAACGCAGATAACAGGCGTCGCCCCTGTGTGCGGACAGCCAGACTGGACTAAATAGTAGTTGCCCGCCACAAAGGCGACGGATGGATCCGCTCCCCTTGCAATGATGGGATTACTAAACGTCTCCTGGCTGTTTCCAAGCCCGGTGAACGTCATGATCGCAACAACTAGCGGAATGCATTTGAGCACAACCTGCCTCATTCCTTCTCACCCTTCGAATCGCGCCGACAACGCCCCGGAAGCTCGGGAGTCTTCCGGGCGAAAAAGACGAATATGGAGAGCCGCGACTCCCTGGACTTGCTCAGAACGTGATCTTTCCCCCGAATTGCATGGTGCGCGCCTGCCCTGCAGCGGTTATCTGGCCGTAGTTGGTTACACCGTACGTCGTTCCAATCGCACTGAAGTTTGTGTGATTGAAGACATTGAAGGCTTCTGCGCGTACTTGGAAATTTACGTTTCGCTCAAAGAGGATGTTCTTGTGGAGGCTTACATCCCAGCTCCCATAGCCGGGTCCGACGATGTTTGAATATGTTTCCGTGCCGGCGCGATATTGTCCAGCAGGGACCGGAGCAAAAGCGGCCGTGTTAAACCACTTCGAAAGTGTGTGCGGAGCATCGGTGTTTGGATTAGAGATGTAGTCCGGTCGCGCGCCTCCCGGACCGACGAGCAATCCCAGTCCTCCCGGGTCTACACCGCCTTGCGTTGCAGTCAGGAATTGGCCGGAACCATAGCTGACGATCGCGTCGAAGTCAAAGCCACCAAGAACATGACCGATCACCCCGCTCTCATTACGGTAAAACGGAAGCGGATAGACGACACTTGCGTTAAAGACATGACGACGGCTCAGTGGCGATTGTCGTAATCCTGCCGGGTATCTGCATTGTTCTGAGGAGTATTGGCGTTGGTAAGCGCCTTCGCCCATGTGTAGTTGGCGGTGATCTGGGTGCCATCGTGGGTACGGTGCGCGAGTGAGGTCTGCAGGCTGTTGTAGTTCGACTTGAAAGCGTTGAGATTGTCGGTGATGAAGCTGTATCCCGGATATGGGCGAAGCAAATTCAGATATTGCGCGTATTCGCGGTTGTAACGACATTCCCGGGAATGATGCCCTTGGCCGCATATGCGCCTGCGGGTGGTTGATTGATGTCGACCGCCGCATAGTTGTGAACACCATGGTTTCCGTAGTAACCGATGTCAAAGACTGTTCCGCGATTTAGCTGCTGCTGCAGGTCGAGACTGAACTGCTCCGCATACGGCAACTGGCTCGAAACGTCGAAGGCTTGTAGTCCCTGAGGACCACTGCTGAAGCTGGGAACCCCGTTTCCTGGATTGTCGAACGATGTATTCGAAATGGTGGCTGTTACAGAATTTGGCGGATCTTGAATGGTTGGGATTTTGGCGTTATTACCAACCACCTGGTAGTAAAAAATGCCGTAACCGCCGCGGAGGGCTGTCATCCCGTTACCATAGACGTCATACGTGAAGCCGAATCGGGGAGCGAAATTTGTCGTATTGACTGCACTTGCGCCGCTCCCAAAGGGAGAATTGATGCCGCCCTGGATGATGCCATTGAGGGGGTTGTAGTTTGGATTAGGAGCTTTGCCGTTTGCGCATGGCGCTTTGCTGCATATCAGCCCGGTTGAGGTAAGCGCCGGCGCAGCAGCCTGATCAAAGGAGTTCGGATCGAAGTTCAGTACTGGACTATAGTATGCGCCGGGCAATGTGCCGCCAATCGGCGTTCCGTAATAGGAGTAGCGCAGACCCAAAGACAACGAGAGTCTCGAGGACGCATGGTAGTCGTCCTGGACATAGCCCTCATAAATGCGGGTTTTGTTCGTGCCCGCCGGATCGATATTCGTTTGAGTGAATGTCGCAGCGTTTCCCAGCAGGAAATTCGCGAATGCCTGGGAAAACTGGGTGCTGCCTTTAAGAACTGTCCCCGGCGCAAATGTAAATACTCCCTGGTTGGAGATGCCGTTGTTAGACCCTCCCAATTGCAACTCAATGTTGATGCCCGCCTTGAGAGTATGGCGTCCGATTGAGTTCGTGTTATTCACAAATATCTGCGTCACTGGGTTACGTTCGTTGTAAGGCTCCGTGACCCTGTAATTCGAGCCGTTGATGATCATCTGCGGCACTTGTTGGGTCATATTCGGATACGGTAGTTTCACCGAGATATCCGGAGAATTATTTTTATTCATGTATCCGATCGCGTGCGCCGTGACCCAATCGGAGCGCGTGCTACCCCGGGGATGAGAGAGGTAGCTTGGAAACCGTCTGGCACGATGAGGTGAAACGGATCATCCAGGTAGCGGAAGAACACGCTGAGCTTTGAGCTGAACTGATGGTCGATTCGGATGAGCGTCTGGGTTTCATTGTTGTAACCGGTCGCGTTCAAAATCAGACCCTGAGGATCGACAGGGCTATTCGGTGCCGGAAGCTTGTCGATGATGTCCTTCAGGTATTCCTGGGCCGCGGGATCGATGTTTGCGATCTGCATCGTCTGGCTCGTGCAGACAGAGCCTGTATAAGCGGTGCAGACAGGAACGCTGAACGTGCCTGACTTCTGTGCCAATGTGGGGATATTGCTTATGCTCTGCGGCGTCGAGGATTCCTGGCGGAGAAATTACTGACCGAAGAAGAAAAACGTATTTTTCAGTGTGAATAACTTGGGAAGCGTGACAGGGCCACCGAAGTAGTAGCCATAGTCGTTCTGTCGTGCGCCTGGCCTGGGCGTACCCGCAAGATTGCTGAAGAAGTTATTCGCATTAAAGACCTTGTCTTCGTAGAATTCGAAAGCCCCGCCATGGAAATCACTTGCCCCTGACTTCGTCTCGACACTCACGAATGCTGTACCCGGACCACCGAACTCGGCACCGTAATTGGCTCGCTGCAGATTAATTTCCTGGATAAAGTCGATACTTGGAAACGTCACAGGTTGTTGCCCGGCGCGCTTCAAGGTGTCGGCACCATCGAGGAAAAACCCGTTTGCGCTGGTGGCGCTGCCGTTGACGGAAAAATTTTGGGTATTGACGGCACCGGTCGTAGTGATATTCCCTCGCGAATCCGGACCAGGTACGTTGGTGCTGATGCCTGGCTGAATTTGCATAAGTTGCAGGAAATTACGACTGCTCAGCGGTAGCTCCGTAGTTGCCTGCTGATCGATGAGAGTGCCCGCTGCAGCCGAATCCAGTTGAACGCCGAGTGCCCTTGCGGAAACGGTGACTTGCTCTGTCGTGCTGCCGACCTCCACGACAACCGGCACCACGGACGGTTCGCCAACATGCACATCTATGCCGCCAACCGTGAATGATTTGAACCCTTGAGCGTTCACCGTGACCGAATAAGTTCCGATCGGGATAAGTGGTGCAGTGAACTGTCCCAGCGCATCGGTTTCGACCGTACGCGCCTTTAGGTTCTGACTCGTGTTGGTAATCACAACCGTCGCGTGAGGGATGGCGGCGCCGCTGGGATCCTTGACTGTGCCATCGATTTCGCCGGAAGAGATCTGCGCCTGCATGTGCAATGGCGCCAGCAAGCATGCAAGCCCGAGCACAGATACAGACATGGCTCTCTTTATTGCTCTTCGGCGGCAACCGATTGCGCCGTATAGACTGACCCCGAAAATTGCTTCCATAGTGACAACTCCTTCGTTGAAATCTGAACCGTTACAGTCCGGTGTTAATGTCCGTTTGCTGCTGAGCGGCGCCGCAAGGAATGGAAAAGGCTGCACTTCCAGAGGGGGGTTGCAACGTCCGCGTCTCATCGATGGGTGAACCGACTGACCATCCGATAAAGGCGTGCCCTTCAGAGCCCGAGGCCCAGACTGTTGATCCTTGAGCGCACAAAGGTCCTCGTTTCGAACCACGGCTTCGTCTCGATGAACGTGAAAGCTCCGGATGTCGTAATCTCGGGGTTCTCCGGCTTTGGGGTTGAAGAGGAGACCGAGCGGAAGAGCTCTGTGCCCGAGGGGTCGCCGCTGACGCACGCGTTCAGCAACCTGAATCGGTCCAGCCGGTTTGCACGCCCCGGCAGACATGCAGGGCGGGAAATCGACCATCGAGCTGGAATTATGACTACCCAACCGTTTCGCTGCTCCTAATCAGACCAAAACTCCGCAGTGGATCTTATAGAATATCTATAATCTATTGTCAAGCCAGTCTGCATTGCGCCACTTTGTCCGAGTGGCCGCCTTTGAAACAGCGAGAACGTGTCAAGCGTCGCCTTCTCGGGGAAGGTCGATCCCGAAGACGGTTCAGGAGAATCTTTGCGGCATAGCAATATTCCGCACGACCATGAGTCTCGAAAAACGCAGGACGATCGCGACGAAAAGCAGGCAGCGCAGGGCGCCTTCCTGGATACAGTAGGACTTGGAAGTCGTCTAGTGCAGTAAATTGTGGATCGGATTGTGGATTGTCACTAAGGGGTCATTCAAGTGTAAATGCTTTACTTTGAATGGCGGGGACGACGGGTCTCGAACCCACGGCCTCTGCGTAGCGGATGGCTATCTGAGCGCCTAAGTCCCTTTATCGGACCCGCGACCTTGCCCTCTAAACCTTTGCCGCGCTCGATAACATTTCTTGGAATTCTGAAGATTACCTAGTTATCTGAAGCGCAAGGCGTAGGGCGCCTTTCAGGTCGTCGTTCGCCGCGTTCCGCTATGGTTTCCCACGCAACGCGCTGAAGTTCCGCCGCAGTTTGTTCATCGATACCCAGATCCCTGGCAGCCCGTTCGTGCTGTCCAAACCGACGAACATCCACTCCCGTAATCGCTTCGAATAGAACCAACCCGCTGAGATAGGCACCGTATTTGCTGGGATGATGAAAACCGGCGTCCGTCGGAACGTCTCGGGTCGAAGGCTGACTTCCGGGCTGATAGTCGAAGCTCAACGCGACGCCGGGAGCGGAGCCCGCGTAAGGATCCGGGTTCGCTACACCTTCTCGCCATGCACGTGCCCAAGCATCGCCGACTGGGGCGATACTTCGGATATGGCCGTCATGAGCTGCGGCACTCCAGTAAGCATCGTGATAAGCCGCGGTAAGTTCAGCGAGGTAGCGCAGAAACTCGCGGGAAGAGAATGGGGCACCGTTCGCCGTGGTGTTGCGCCACGCTGTGTCTGCAGGCGCCCACGTGGCGTAGAGAAATACGTCAGCGCGCGGAGCAGCAGCGTGGACTCCGCGCTCGATGGTTCTGACGGCGCTGCAAAATGCCTGGGGATCACTCTTCGAGTTGTGCGACAGACTGCTTGGGATCGGCTCGAAGCTTGCCTCCTGCAGAATCACATCATCCCACAGAGGCTGAGCAATCACGTTGCTTGCCACCTTATAGTTTTTAGCAAGAGTCGTGGCAGAGATCGCTTCCATATGCACGTCATAAGGGAGATTGGCTTGGTGAGCAAGTTCGGCGAAAATTCCCGGAATACCGCCCCAAGGGCCATACTCAGAGGCAGATTCCATGCGTGCCGGGACGCCTATACCGAAGTTCTCATCTACGACGTGCCGCGATGGCGATGTAGAGCCGAGGCCACCCGTGCCTGGTGTGTTGTTGTACGTTCGCACGGGAAGATAGCGTCCGTGGGTGAAGCTGTCGCCTACGAAGAGCACGTGCCGCGTCTCTACTGGCCTGTCCTTCGCCTCCTGGGAAATCGCGGGCTGAATCGCAAGGCACAGGAGCAGCCCCGTGCCTGCGAAGGCGATTTTGCCTGATTTTTCTTTCATGGAGTTCGTTCTCCTTAAGAAGGACTCTGGTCGCCCAGCGGCGCATCGCACACTCTACCGGATTGCGATGCAGAAGCTGGCTGATCAGATATATAGATTCGGATGCGACGGGCGCTCGTGTCACCTCTGCCACCGTAGACATCGGATGTGAGACCACGTGCAGGCATCGTGGCTTACCATCGCATCCTCGACCCTCTCGCCTGGTCGAGAGTGGCGATGAGCCATGCACAGTTCAGCAGGATGCCCTGATAGAAATCGAAAAAAGGCGACAGCAATGCGAGCGAAACACGGTCCCTATGGGCGATCGCATAGAGGCTTCCCGACATGACGTTGGCGAGGCAGGCAGCCGACGCCCATGAGGCGAGGGTCATAAGATTGCCGCCGTGCAGCAGATACAGAAGCGAGCTTGCGAGCAGAACGAAATAAAGCGGGGGAAAGCAGAAGAAGTCGAACAGAAATGCCGTCGCAATCCACGTTTTGATGCGCAGCGGCGACTTGTCTCCCCGAAGCGTCCTGCCTAGAAACCACAACACCACCTGCATGGTTCCGCGATTCCAGCGATACCGCTGGTTTATCAAGCCCCCCAGTGTGGATGGCGCCTTGGTGTGTGCGATTGCTTGAGGTTCGTACTCCACCTTGTATCCAAGGGCGAGCATGGACAGAGAAAGATGAAAGTCCTCAGCGAAGGTGAGAGGAGAGAAAGGTCCTCTGATCTCGTGATCTTGAAAGTTACCGGCGCGCTCGTTCTCTGCCTGTACGCGGTCGAGAGCTTCACGACGGAAGAGCCCGATCGGTCCGGGGACGACCATCACGGAACCGGCGGCACCCTGCGAGAGACGCAACGCTCCGTTGGCGAGCACGTACTCGAATGCCTGAAATAGCCCTAGCAGCGATTTCCTGTTGCGGACGCGGATTTGTCCGGATACGGCGCCCACGCGTTGATCGCGCATGTGCCGCACCAAAAGCCGGAGCGTGCCGGCTTCGACGCGTGAATCAGCATCGATGCAGAGAATGAGCCGCGCTCTGGCGTGCTTAAGGCCGAAATTGTGAGCGCTCCACTTGCCTCCGTTGGGCTTGGTGAACACCCTCACATCGCACGTACCATTCGCAGAGTGGTGTGTTCCTTCAAACGGAAGGGCGAGCTCATAGGTGTTATCTGTAGAGCCGTCGTCCACGAAGATCACTTCGTAGGCCGGATAATCAAGCCGCACCAGGGCGCTCAACGCATCTATGACACAAGCGGCTTCGTTGTAAGCAGGCGCAAGAATCGACACAAATGGCAAGGATGCGTCGCCCTGTAATGCGGGCTGGTGCCCGCCGCGCGCCATACTCGCATATGACAGGATGATGAGAATGCACCAGCGCAGTCCCATGAGGCCCGCGAGCGCCCCGAGGACATATACGCTGAATGCACCGAGGCTCGGACCCTGCAGATCGATTCGCTGTCCCGCCTCAGACCATAGCTTGTAAGGTGTGTAAGCGGCAAGAAAACACCCGAAGCAGAACGTGATCCAGAAGAGCCACGATGTGGACACGCTGGTCGGCAGCAGCCGCGGTGGGTGCGTTTTCATTTGCTTACCGGAGACGACAGCTGCTGCGTTGGCAGGCCCTGGTCGAGCTTAATGCCCAGTTGAAGGAACTCTTCCTGTTCCCGCTTCGAGTATGACCATCCTTCGGGCCAACCGTGTTCAGATTCGTCATCGCTGGATTTGCCGGAAAACTTTGCGCGCACCCATGTGATGAGCCATGCGAACATCGGCACGACAGAGATAACCAGTCCCGCCTGAGAAATGCGATCGGTATAAAGCGGTGGCCGCCATTGCAGCGTGACTGGTATTGATCCTGATGAAAACGCCTTGAACTGCTCGGGAGGGAGATCGCACGCGATCACGAGATCACTACGGTCCGGGTAGCCGGGAACCGGGCGAATCTCCTGCAACCGGCCGGAGACCTCATCGCTCACCAGTGAGTGCTTGAGCTTCATGCGCAGTTCCTGCCCGGGTTCCAGCATCAACGCTTCACGTGTGGGAATCTGCACGGTGGCCTCGAATCCAGGGCCTTTTGCCAGAGCGAGGATCACCTGGCCGTCATCCGCCAGGGCCGGGGTAGGGTGGCGATAGACGATGGTGCCGGAGAATGGCGCGGTCACGCTCTCTTCCTTCTGAAGCTCGAGCAGATTCGCCCGGAACTCCTCCAGCTTCGCTTCGAGCTCTGCCAGTTCAGCACCTCGCTCGGCTTGCGCGCGTTCTCCATCACGAACGATCGACTCGTGGGCACGTTCCACGGTTTGAGAGCCATCCTGTGCCGCTTGAATCAGATTCTCGCGTTCACGCAACTCCTGCGTGGCGGTTTGGGCTGCAACGGCTGCGGGATCCAGCTTGGCTCGCGCCACCACGCCTAACTTGACCAGGGCGGCGGTGCGTTCGAGTTGGACTTTCGCTGCTTCGTTTTTCGCCTGTTGAGCAGCGACTAGATTCTCCCCATCGAGTGCCGGCGCCTGGGGAGAGCCCGGCCTGGTTGAGCTCAGGACTCCGTAACCCAACTGGCTGAGCCGCGCGCGTTGCGAGTCACTCGCATCCTGTAACACGCGTATCAGCTCAGGATCGAGCTCGAGCGGTTTGAGCCGTGCGCTCGCGATCTGCTTTTCTAAAACATTGATCTCGCCACTGAGTTGTTGTTCCTCCCTGGCGGCCTCAGGATCGTCGAACGTGGCCAGCGTTGCGCGATTGTCAATGGATTCACTTTGGGTGAGGTGAGGAATCGTCCTGGCATGTGCATGTACCACGAAGAAATCCGTGCCGAGGATGACCCCGGCCCGTCTGGTCATCTCGCGATCCATCCAGCCCGCAGCCAGTGCCGCGGCAGCCAGCATCAAGCCCATGAATAGCAGGCCCAGTGAGCCGCGATTTCCTCCGTTTGAGTTCCTCTTCTTCCAAACCGCGATGGAGTGGGAGATACAGAAGACCAGCCAACCAACGACGGCCGCCGCCAAAGCGATGTGTAGGGCCCCAACTGAATCGTTCACCATGGTGTTTCCTCGAAAGCGAATTTGCAGCCCGGGAAGAAAATTGCCGCAATTCGCACGGCAGAAATGAATTGGCAGATGATCGTCAAGGAACGGCCAGTTTCACTGCGAGCCGATTATTCAGCTGCGTCACCGTGCTTCGTTAAAACCAAGGCTAAGGTAATAAAGGAGGAAGGAAAATAGAGGTCACCACACGAACAGATGTGTGGAACCACACATTCGTAAAATCCAGCTGCAATTGGTCTGGTCCACACGATCGGAACTCAGCAGACTTCGATAGCCCTCTTGATGTCGATCAGACCTTTATTTCAAGTTTTAAATAAGACTGTTTTCAACATAGTCTTTTAGGTATAGTATCGAGGCATGGTAAAGAAAGCGGAATATCGCGATCTCTTCCCTGGCGCTTTGGAATTGATGATTCTCAAGACTCTCAGCCGGAAGCCAATGCACGGGTATGCCCTTGCTCAAAGAATCAAGGAGATTTCAGATGATCTTCTCCAGATTGAGGAAGGGTCTTTGTACCCGGCCCTGCAGCGCATGTTGAAGGCTGGCTGGCTCGAATCGGAGATGGGAGTCTCAGCCAGGAATCGTGCGGTGCGAATTTTCAAGATGACGCAGGCAGGCAGAAAACATTTGGAGAAGGAAGTTTCGAGCGTCGAGCAGATGTTTGCCGGAATCAGCCGCGTGCTTGCACTGGCAGGACAGTAGGAGGCTTTATGGGCTGGCTCCAGCAGTTGTTCTCTCGCCGCCGTCGCTATGACGAGCTCTCTGGATCGATACAGGAGCATCTTGACGAGAAGGTCGCCGATCTGATGGATCGCGGTATGACGCAGGATGAAGCGGAGCGAGCTGCCCGCCGTGAATTCGGCAACGTTACCAGAATCGAGGAGCGAAGCCGCGAAGTCTGGCAATGGCCCACGCTCGAATCTCTTTGGGCCGATATCAAATACGCGTTCCGTCGATTGAGCAAGAGTCCGGGCTTTACGTCCGTTGCCCTGCTTACGCTCGCTCTGGGTATCGGAGCGAATAGCGGCATCTTCACGCTGCTCGATGCAGTTCTCTTGAAATCTCTTCCGGTCCCCAACCCCGAGCAACTCTTCATTGTGAAACAGGGGAGCCACGCCGCGGACAAAAGCCGCTTCGCGTATCCATTCTTCGACCATGTGAGCCGGCAACTTCCAGACACGGCATCGATCGCGGCCATGAGTTGGCCCGACGATTTCTATGTCAGCATTGCCAACGGACAGCCGCAGACAACACAGGGCCAACTTGTCTCCGGCAATTACTTTCAGGTATTCGAGACCTATCCGGTGGTTGGTCGTCTGCTCACCCCTGCTGACGACGAGAAGCTCGGCGGCAGCCCTGTAGCCGTGATCAGCTATTCCTATTGGCAGCGCCAGTATGCATCTGACCCAGGAGTGATTGGCCGCAAATTCACGGTAAATGGGGCGCCATTCACAATTGTCGGTGTAGCGCCGCAGGGATTCTTTGGCGCTCGATCCGGAACCCAGCCCGCATTCTGGATGCCCCTGACGATGCAGTCTGTAGTGGAATATCACGATCACTATAGCGACTTTGGAGCGCAACCGTTAAAGCCATGGGTCCCGCAGGCCAACATCAACTGGCTGCTCCTGGTTGTGCGCATCAAGTCTCCCGCTGCCACTCCTCAATTACTGACTATCCTGAACCAGCAATACAGGAGGAATCTCGAATCCGTCACTCAGTACCTGTCCGATCCCGAGCAGCGAGAGGCCATGCTGCGGACTCGTCTCACCCTCGAACCCGGGCAGCGCGGCTTTGCCAACCTCAAGGAGCGATTTGAGCAACCGCTCCTTCTCCTGATGGCCATGGCGGTGATCGTATTGCTCACTGCCTGCGCTAATATCGCAAACCTGCTTTTGGCTCGCGCAGCCGCGCGCCAGCATGCCCTCGCAGTCCAGCTTTCAATCGGAGCCGGCCGTACGCGTCTCATCCAGCAAACGCTGGCTGAGTGCCTCTTGTTGTCGATGGGAGGAGCTGTTTTGGGGATCGCTGTGGCCTATGGATGTGCCACAGTCCTGCCTCGCTGGGCCTCGACTGGAGACACAACGATTCCGATTAATCTGGCGCCAGATGCGCGCATTCTCGCCTTCGGCGTGATCGTCGCGCTGACTACCGGTCTTCTCTTCGGACTCGCTCCCGCGATGCAAAGCGCGAGCATTGATCCGGCGTCGGTGTTGAAGACCGGCACTCAATCGATCTCAAGAAGCGGTAGGACAGGGCGCTGGTCCGTGCGCAAAATGCTTGTGGTCGCTCAGGTCTCGCTCTCTCTTCTTCTGCTTGTAGGGGCTGGAATGTTTCTTCAGACGCTTGCGAATTACAGCCGCCTCGATCCCGGCTTCGATCGCAACCACCTCCTGAATGTTCAGATCGACACACATCTTGTCAATTACCAGACCAGTGATTTTCCCTCGCTCTACCAACGGCTCACCGATCGAATGGATGCCATTCCCGGAGTACGCTCAGCAAGCATCACCACCTGTTCGCTTGTTGCTGGATGCCTTGATTCGAGCGACGTAAACGTCATCAACAGCAGCGGACGAAAAATCGCTCGGGCCAATGCTCAAGTCAACTCCGTTTCGCTCAATTACTTCGTAACTACCGGGATTCAGCTTTCCAGAGGAAGAGAATTCGCAACCACCGACGATGTCTCTGCACCTAAGGTTGCTATCGTCAACCAAACCTTTGCGCGGCGCTACGCCGGGAACGAAAGCCCGATCGGCATGGAATTCTCTTACTCAGACGATGCATCAAATCGCTATCAAATCGTAGGCGTCGTTTCGGATGCGCGCGTGAACGATATCCGTGAGGCTGCGCCGCCAATCATCTATTTCCCGATCGTCCAGAACGTCGGCAATATCGATGGTCTCGAAGTCCGCACCACCGCCGATCCTCATTGGGTCGCCGACCAGGCTCGCCAGGCAATCGCTGATGTTGATCCCAGGATCCCCGTCGCCGATATCGCTACCCTGAACGATGAAGTGAAGGATAATCTCACCCAGCCGCGCCTCATCGCTCGTCTCACCACGATATTCGGAGTTCTGGCCTTGACCTTGGCCTGTCTTGGGATCTACGGATCCATGTCCTACACAATGCAACGCAGAACGAGCGAGGTCGGAGTCCGTCTGGCGTTGGGTTCTACCAGACGCGCTGTTCTTTGGCTGGTAGTCCGCGAGACCTTGTCGCTCGCTGGATTGGGCGCATTGATGGGACTCGCGTTGGCGGTGGTCGGAATGCACATGGCGACGAGCTTTCTGTTTGGCCTCTCGCCCGACGATCCTCTCATCATTGCCATGGCTACGGGCTCACTTATGGTGGCATCTGCAGTTGCCGGATTCATCCCGGCATGGCGGGCCGCGCATATCGAACCTGTCCAGGCGCTGCGTAGCGAGTAGCGGTAATTCCCTGAATCAGCTCAGGCATTGTTTCGCATCATCACCGTTATGACGAGCT
>Ga0335075_10001455_pt1 | contig 39089 bp, 31 predicted proteins | sample Lox_Sample_24_FD_206723 | JGI IMG/M metagenome (GOLD analysis project Ga0335075, IMG submission 206723) | Soil microbial communities from Loxahatchee National Wildlife Refuge, Florida, United States - Lox_Sample_2.4 | ecosystem: Environmental > Terrestrial > Soil > Wetlands | place: USA... | reverse complement strand
CACGCTGCGCGAGCACACCGGCGAGGTCGCCGCGGCGCTGCGCGGCGACCTGCCGGATCTGGTTACCGAGCAGGACGTGCGCGGCGACCTGCATACGCACACCGACCTGACCGACGGCGTGGCCACCCTTGCCGACATGGTGGCCACGGCGCGGTCGCGCGGGTATGAGTACTACGCGGTCACCGACCACGCGCCGAACCTGTTCATGCAGCGCATGACCGACGAGAAGATGCTCGCCCAGCGCGAGCAGCTGCGCAGGCTCGCCGGCCAGCTTGCGGTCGCGCCGGGCGGTGAGCCGATCGCGCTGCTGCACGGCACGGAGCTCAACATCGCGCCCGACGGGAGCGTCGACTGGCCCGCCGGATTCCTGGCCGGGTTCGACGTCTGCGTGGCGTCGGTGCACTCAAACTTCGACCAGCCCCGCGCGGCGATGACCCGGCGCTTCATCGCCGCGTGCGAGAACCCGCACGTGAACATCATCGGCCACCCGCTGGCCAGACGCATCGGGCAGCGGCCGCCGGTCGACGTCGACCTGCCGGAGCTGTTCCGCGCCTGCGCCCGGACCGGGACCGCGCTCGAGGTTAACGCGCACCCGAACCGGCTCGACCTGCCCTCCGCGCACATCAGGGCGGCCAGGGACGCCGGGGTGAAGTTCGCCATCGACAGCGACGCGCACTTCACCGGCGGCCTGGACTACCTGCGCTACGGCGTGGGGACCGCGCAGCGCGGCTGGCTGACGCCCGAGGACGTGATCAACACCTGGCCGCTGCCACGGCTGCGGGATTTCCTGAGCAAGGGGCGCTAGAGCCGGCGTCAGCCGAGGTAGGAATGCGTCGTGGGGATGCTCTTGGCGCCGCACCCGTGACTGCCCGGCAGCCCGAGGCCATCGGCTCCCACGCTGCCCGGCACGCAGTAAGCCCACAGCCACGTGTAGCCGTCCTTCTTGCCCACCCCGAACGAGAACGTCACGCCCACCACGAACTCGTCGGCCGACACCCGGCGTGGCGTGCTCACCCGGGCTCCTCCGCCCCTCAGCAGCAGCGCCGACGGCACCGCCGGGGGCTTGGCCGGCGACTTCGAAAGGCCGAGCCCGAAGTAGGTGTACCACGGCATGTTGATCTCGGTAGCGAGCGCGGCCGGCGGGACAAAAACGTTCAAGGTAAATGACTCGTGGCAGGTAGGGCGAGAGCAGGCCCGCGCGCTGCCTCCCTTGGATACGCTCGGCGCGACATAGACGGTGGCCGTGGGCGAGCTGGCCAGCAAGCGGGCGGACGTGCGGCCGGGGAAGACCGACACGTGGTAGTGCGTGGCCAGCTCCGGCGTCACCTGGAAGGTGTACGAAGCCCGCTTGCCCTGCGGGTGCAGCACGACCGAGGCAACCGGGGCCGGCCTGGCCGTGTACGGGAACGGCTGGGCGTACAGCCGGGCCACGTATCCCCGGTGCGCGTCCCTGACCTCGCCATAGACCTGGGCCTGGGCGTCGGCCGTGCCCTGGTACGTCACCCACACGTCGCCGGACACCGGCGGCAGCGCCGACCTGGCGGCGATCGCGAACGCGGGCAGCTTGGCCGGCGGCTTCGGCGCCGGCTTGCGCAGCACGCCGCTGGTGACCACCGCCACGCTCGCCGCCGCCAGGACGGCGACGACCACCAGGGCGATCGTCACCAGCGGCAGGCGGGAGCGCCCGCGCCCGTTGCCGACCAGCCACGGCTCGTCGCCGCTGCGGCCACCGCCGGGCACGGCGGCGGCTGGTTCGCCGGGCCCGGAACCGCGGATGATCCCGGACGGGTAGCCGGCCGCCGCGGGCGTGACGTCGGCGAGCGTCGGCTCGGCAGGCGTAAGCTCGGCAGGCGTGAGCTCGGCGAGCGCGAGCTCGGAGGGAGCGGGCTCGGCGGGCGCGGGCACGCCTCCCGGCCTGGCCAGGTACACCTGCTGCGGCGGCGGCTCGCCGGCCGGTCCGGCCGACTGGACCAGCGCCGGTGGCGGGGGCCGCAGCCCGAGCGAGCCGGCCAGTGCGGCCGCGAACTCCCGGCAGCTGGCGTACCGCTGGCCGGGGGCCTTGGCCAGGGCCGTCGCCATGACGTCGTCGGCCGCGGCAGGAAGATCGGGCCGCCGGGAAGCCAGCCGCGGCGGCGGCTGCGTGAGCTGGGCGCGCAGCAGGGTGCCCGGGTCGTCCGGGCGGAACGGCGGCCAGCCGGTGAGGAGCTCGAAGGAGGCGGCGGCCAGCGCGTACTCGTCAGCCCGCCCGTCCGCCGGCTTTCCCTCGATCAGCTCCGGCGACATGCAGGCGAGCGTGTTCACCGAAGGCCGGGCCGGCCCGTCCGTCGCCACCTGCCCGGTGCGCAGCGCGAAATCTGAGACGTAGACCCAGTCACGCCGCCGCTCCGGGGTGACGTCAACGAGCAGGTTGGTCGGCTTCACGTCACGGTGCAGCAGCCCGGCAGCATGCATCGCGTCGAGCGCGGATGCCGCCTGCCAGACGATCGCCGCCACACGCCCCGGCGGCAGCGGGCCGGCCCGGTGCGCAAGCGACCGCGCGTCCCCGCCGGGCACGTACCGCGTCGCCAGGTACAGCATCCCGTCCGCCTGGCCGGCCTCGAAGACGGGCAGGAGGTGCGGGTTGCGGACCGCCGTCACCGCGCGGAGTTCCTGGATGAACCACTGCCGGAACGTCTCGTCGCCGGCCAGTTCCGGTGAGATGATCTTCAGCGCGACCAGCCGGCCGAGCCGCTCGTCACGCGCCCGGTACACCACGGCCGCGGTGCCCCGGCCGATCTCGGCCTCCAGCCGGTAGCCCGCGACGTGGCGGCCTGCGGAAAAGCCGACCCTGAAGGCTCCCGTGTCCGGGGAAACGCCGTCGCTCACCAGGCCTCCACGCGTGCTCGCTGTCCCCCGCAACGCCTTGACCCCGCTGACGCTGGCGAGTCACGCATGCCGCCAAGGCGAGCAACCTTCGCAGGCGTCATGAATGATGAAATTATGGGGACTTATCATGCCCGCCGCAACCGGGATGCCCAGCCGGGCTGCCGGTCACGTCGCCGCGCAGCCGCTCAGGGCAGCGCGGACAGCAGCTCCCCGACCACCTTGCGGTGGCCAGTGTAGAACGGAATCTCCACCCGGGTGTGCCGCCTGGCCCGAGCGCCGCGCAGATGCCGCATCAGGTCCACGATCCGGTGCAGTTCGTCGGCCTCGAACGCGAGCATCCACTCGTAGTCGTTCAGCGAGAAGCAGGCCACGGTGTTGGCCCGGACGTCCGGGTACTCCCTGGCCATCATGCCGTGCTCGGCGAGCATCGCGCGGCGCTGCTCGGGCTCGAGCAGGTACCACTCGTAGGAGCGGACGAACGGGTACACGCTCACGTAGGCGCGCGGCTCTTCGTCAGCCAGGAACGCGGGAATGTGACCCTTGTTGAACTCGGCGGGCCGGTGCAGCGCCATCGCCGACCAGACCGGCTCGCTGGCCCTGCCGAGCCCGGTGCGGCGGAGGCGCGCGTACATCTCCTGCAGGTCGTCGCTGGACGGCGCGATCCACCAGAACATGTAGTCGGCGTCGGCGCGCATGCCCTGCAGGTCATAGCAGCCGCGGGTGACCACGCCCTTGCCCGCTGCCTGCTGGCACAGCTCGCTCACCTCGGCCGCCAGGCCGGCCCGGCCCAACCTCGCCGTCTCCGCCGCCGCCTCGAGCGCGCCCGGCCCGGTCACCCGGAAGACCGACCACATCGTGTAGCGGATCAGCTCGTTCAGGTCCCGCGCCTTGGGCCGCTGCCCGGCCGCGCCCGGCGCCCGCTCGGTCTCGTTGGCCGTCATGCGCTCATTCTCCCACCTGCTGCCAGCGGTGCCTGCCGCCCGAGATGGGCCAGCACCTGGTCCACGGCTTTGCGTGCCGACGCGATGCAGGCCGGTATGCCGAGCCCGTCGTAGGCGGCGCCGCACACGGCGAGCCCGGGCTGGGCGGCCACCGCGGCACGGACCCGCGCGACCCGCCCCGCGTGGCCGACCGTGTACTGCGGCAGCGCGCCGCCCCACCGGCTGACCCGCACGGCGGCCGGCGCGCCGCGCACCCCGGTCGCGGCCGCCAGGTCGGCGGCTGCGGCCGCGGCAAGCCCGGCATCGTCGCGCTGCAGCAGCGCTTCCTCGCCTATCCGGCCGACCGAGCACCGGACGATCTCCAGGCCTGGATCGCCCGCCCGCAGGTGCGGCCACTTGACCGTGCTGAACGTGACCGCCTTGACCGCCTGCTGGTCGACGGCCGGGACCAGGTAGCCGCTGCCATCGAGCCGGCCAGGGAACGCGCCGGCCGGGTAGGCCAGGGTCACGACCGCCATGCTCGCGTACTCGATCTCGCCGAGCGCCGTCGCGGCAGGCGCGGCACCGGGCAGCCCCGCGAGCAGCCTGCTCGCGGGCGTGGCGGGCACGGCGAGGATGACCGCGTCGGCGTCAAGATACTCCGGCGCCCTGGTCGCGCCGACGGTCAGCCGCCAGCCGCCGAGCCCGTCAGCCCCCGCGGTACGGGCCAGCTCACGCACCATCGCACCGGTGCGCACGGTCGCGCCGGACCGGGCGGCCACCGCCGCCGGCAGCGTCCCGAGGCCGCCGGCCAGCGTGGTGAAGACCGGGCCCGCCGGCGGAGCACCCGGCTGCGGAAGCAGCGAGCCCGCGGCCTCGGCGAGCGAGCGGTGCTGCCGCGCCGCCTGCGCCAGGCCGCCCAGCGTCGCCTCGAAGGAGAGCTCGCTGGACCGCCCCGCGTACACGCCGCCGAGCAGCGGGTCGACCAGCCGGTCCACGACCTCGCTGCCGAACCTGGCGCCGACGTAGCTGGCCACCGGCACGTCTGCGTCCCTGGGGGTCGGCGGCAGCCGCAGGTCGTCGCGCGCCCTGGCCAGCCCGGCATCGGAGACGATCCCGGAGCGCTGCAGCTCGTCCAGGTCGGCGGGTACACCCATGAACTGGCGCTTCGGCAGCGGCCGCAGCCGGCCGCGCGTCCAGATCGCCGCGGCCGTGGTGCCCGGGGACACGAGCTCGTCCGCCAGGCCGACCGCACCGATCAGCTCTGTGCCCTCCGGGCGCCGGGCGAGCAGCGCCTCGGCGCCCTCGTCGACGGGGACGCCCGCCACCCCGGACACGGTGATCTTGCCGCCCAGCCGCGGGGAGCCTTCCAGGACGGTGACGGCCAGCCCGCGGTCGCGCAGGGCGAACGCGGCGGCAAGCCCGGCAATGCCGCCGCCGATGATCGCGACGGCTGGCCGCTGCGGTGGTGAACTCACACGCCTACTGTGCCAAAACCCGTCCGGTGCCGTGGCGGGCGGGGTGCAGGGCCTGATCGTCGCGGCCCTCGCGGTCCTGGCGGGGAGCTTCCGTTGCTGCCCAGCCTTCCGCGTCGGCAGCGTGCCGCTTGCTGCCGCGGCGCTTGACGGTGACGCGGGGCTGCGAATCGGTGGAGCGGACCATGACGGCCTCCAGCGAACTTCCGCGTGGGCGCGCCGAGAGCGGGCCACGGGTCACGGGCGGGATGGGATGAGGGGCGGAGCTACCCGCCCCGCGGCACACTACGGCCGCCAGTCGTCCCCGGGAAGAGACGGATATCCCTGAGGAGACGGGAAACCCTTAGGGGCTCCGGCCGGGGGCGCGGCGCCGGGCAGCAGGCCGAAGGCATCGGCCACCGCCAGGGCCCCCGACCTGTTACGCACGCCCAGCTTGCGGAACAGCCGGGTCTGCACGTTCTCCACGGTCTTCGGCGCGATCCCCAGCACGCGGGCGGTCTGCCGGATCGAATGCCCTCGGGCCAGCGAGCGCAGGATGTCGCTCTCCCGCGCGGTCAGCTCCGGGAGCTCCAGCCTCCCCGGCGCCCGCTCGTCCCAGCGTGCGCGTACGGCCCCGATCAGCGGCCGCATCGGCATCGAGTCGACCACCAGGTACCCCTGGCCGACCATCCGCAGCACGGAGAGGAAGTGGTCCTCGATCCGGTCCGCCGGGACCAGGGAGCTGGCCCCGCACGCCAGGGCCTCGGCGAGCTCTGGCGGTTCAAGCGGCTTGCTGTGCACGAGGATGGCCGGAACGCCGAGCTCGGCGACCATGTCCCAGTCCTCGGGCACCGGGTCGACCAGGACGGCCACGATCGGGCCGCGGTGCCAGCGCGCCCAGTGCGTGTCGGAAACCGGCCCGGGCTTCCGCACCAGAACGAACGGCAGCGGGCTGGACACGAGCGCCGTGACCACCTGGTCGAGCGCGGAACAGTACTGGCCGGAGACCACCGCCAGCACGACGCCCTCGCCGTCGGCGGGCGGCCGCCGCCGCACGGCCGGCGGCCGCTTCGCGGTCTCGGCGGGCGGCCGCGCCTCGAGCATGCCGAGCGAAGCGGCCTTGGCGACGGCGTGGACGCTGCTGCTCACGTCGAGCTTGGCGTAGACCCGGCGCTTGAGGTTCTCCACGGTGAGCGGGCTGATCCCCAGCAGGGCCGCGATCTCGGCCACGCTGTGCCCCGAGCCGGTGAGCACGACCAGCTCGAGTTCCCGGTCGGTGAGGCCGCCGGGGCTGTCCTTGGCGTGCCGTCCCCGGCTGCGCCGGAGCAGGGCAAGCACGGCGGACAGGCCCTTGGACTCGGGCACGAGAGAGGACACGCCCGCCCGGCAGGCAGCGGCAAGGTCCTGCTCGGAGGCTTCCCGGTAGGTGACGATCACGTTCAGCTCCGGGAAGCGCCCAGTAAGCGTGGCCACCAGCGCGGAGATCTCACGCAGCCGGGCGCCGGCGTCGAGGATCACGACGTCGGGATGGCGTAGCTCGCACAGCTCCAGGACTGCATCGGGCTCCGCCACCTTGCCGACCACCGTGATGTCCGGCCGGACGGCCAGGCAAGCGGAAAGAGTGTCACGGAGCAGCCGGCGCGACGACTGCACGGCTACCTGGACGGTGACGCGAGCTGAGGGCACGGTCATCGTTCGCCTTGGCTTCCGGTATCTCCACACCTAACGGGGTACGCGAGGACTCGGAGTCTACGCTGTGCCAGCCTTTTAGCGCGGGTCGATTGACATTTTCATCATTTGCTGCGTGTCGCCTGGTTCTCAATTCAATGCCGCCGCGGAGCGGCCAGACCACCCTAGCGGAACCGGGTGTGGCCGCCTGACCTGCTCTTCGCTATTCGCCGGCCGACCCTCCGGATTTCGGTGCTGACTATGCGTTTCCATAGCGGTCACCGCGCGTTAGTTTTCGCTAACGCGATATGCAGCCCGGGTAACCATACAGAATCCGATTCGGTGGGCCGGGCACTGGGGGGCCGCTTGACCAGCGGCCCGTTATCCGACCGTAGCCGCGGCCGGGGAACCGGCCGGGCTGCCGGGCGCGTCCGAGCGGCATGGATATCACCCCGCGTGCCGGTATGGCCCGCAGGGCGCTGCGCTGGCGGGCCGGCGCGGTGCGCTGTCCGCTGCGCGCCACCGCGCTCGGCTGCGCCGCGCTGATGTCCGGCGCGGCCCTGCTGCTGGCCGGCTGTTCCGGGAACTCCGCCGGGTCCGCCGGATCCGCCAGTCCCGCCGGGTCCCCGGTAACCGGCGCCAGCCACGGTTAGGGCCGGCTGGCGGCCCGGGCCGGGGCCGTGGTGCCGGCCGGGGCCGGCTCGGAAAGAGCGTTCCCTCCGCGGGATCCGCCCAGTCCCCCGCTGCCCCGGCGCCGGCGCTGGCCCTCGCCACCCAGAGCATCATCTACACCGCCAGCCTCACCGTCCAGGCCGGCAACGTGACGGCGGCCGCCGCGCGGGCGACCGGCATCGTCATCGCCGCGGGCGGCTACGTCTCGAGCGAGCAGGCCTCGCTCAGGCCGACGGGCCGGGCGCGGCCCACGGTCAGCCTGCAGCTGAAGATCCCGGTCGCGGTCTACCAGCCGACGCTCAGCAGGCTGGCCACCGGGCTCGGCACGCAGACCTCGCTGACCGAGCACGCGCAGGACGTGACGCAGGAGGTGGCCGACGTGGCCAGCCTGGTCAGCTCGGCGCAGGCGGCGATCACTCAGCTGCAGGCGCTGCTGCGGCGGGCCGGCTCGGTCAGCGACCTGCTGAGCGTGCAGGACCAGATCAACACCCAGGAGTCCTCGCTCGAGGCGCTGCAGGCCCAGCAGCGGGCCCTGTCCAGGGAGACCAGCTACGCCACCGTGTCCGTGTCGCTGGTGAGCCGGCCCCACCGGGCCGCCCGCAGGCCGGCCAGGCGGCGGCACGGGTTCGTCGCCGGGCTCGCCGGCGGCTGGCGCGCGCTGCGGGTGACCGTGTCCGCGGTCCTCACCGGCGTCGGGGCTGTGCTTCCGTTCGCGGTCGTCGCGGCGGCGGCCGCGGCGGCCGGCATGGCCGGCCGTCGGCGCCTCGTGCGGCTGCTGCGGCGTGGATCGGGCCCGACCGCGGCCGATTAGCTGCCCATCACCCGATCGGTCGTTTCGTTGCGTTACAGCCCGCTGGCGCCTGGTAAGCGAGAGCGCCGGAGAATGGCCGCTTTACCGCCCGAGACGGTGACCCTTCCATGATCGTGGTAGATACCGCGCAAATATGCTCGTCAGCTACCACGATCATGGAAAAGGCCCAGGCGCCAAGATCAAACCCGCGGTCTGATCAACGGCGGGCGCTGGCTGTGGTTAGCCCGGGTTGCCTTGGCCAAGCGGTCAGCCGGTTGCCTTGGCCAAGCGGTCAGCCGGTTGCCTTGGCCAAGCGGTCAGCCGGTTGGCTTGGCCAAGCGGTCAGCCGGTTGCCTGGCCCGGTGGTCAGCCGGGTTGCCCTGGCCAAGTGGTCAGCCGGGTTGCCTGGCCGAGGCCGTGTGCACCAGGTCGGTCAGGCGGGCGAGCACGCCGGGGTCGGTCTCCGGCAGCACCCCGTGGCCCAGGTTGAACACATGGCCCTCGGCCGTGCGGCCAGCGTCCAGCACCTCGATCGCCCGCTGCTCGATGACCTCCCAGGGCGCCAGCAGCACCGCCGGGTCGAGATTGCCCTGCAGGGCCTTGCCTGGCTCCACCCTGCGCACCGCCTCGTCCAGCGGCACCCGCCAGTCCACCCCGACCACGTCCGCGCCTGCCTCGCCCATCATCCCGAGCAGTTCCCCGGTGCTCACACCGAAGTGCAGCCGCGGCACGCCGGTCCCGGCCAGCGCCGCGAAGATGCGGCTGCTGTGCGGGAGCACCGACTGCCGGTAGTCCTGCGGGCTGACCGCGCCCGCCCAGGAGTCGAACAGCTGTACCGCCGAGGCTCCGGCGCCGATCTGCACCTGCAGGAACGTGATCGTGATGTCCGCGAGCCTGCGCAGCAGGGCGTTCCACAGCGGCGGGTCGCTGAACATCAGGGACTTGGTCTTGTCGAAGCTCTTCGACGGCCCCCCGTCGACGAGGTAGGAGGCCAGCGTGAACGGGCCGCCGGCGAACCCGATCAGCGGCGTGCCGTCAAGCTCGGCGACCAGCGCCTTGACCGCCTCGGCCACGTAGTTCACGTCGCCGGGCTCGAGCGCGCGCAGCCGCTGCAGGTCAGCCTCGGAGCGGATGGGCTCCTCGACCACGGGCCCGACGCCGGCCCGGATGTCGATGCCGACGCCGGCCGCGCGCAGCGGGACCACGATGTCGCTGAACAGGATCGCCGCGTCCACCGGGTAACGGCGCAGCGGCTGCAGCGTAAGCTCGGTGATCAGGTCGGGCTTGGTGCACGCCTCAACCATCGCGGTCCCCTCACGGGCGGCCCGGTACTCGGGCAGCGACCGGCCCGCCTGGCGCATGAACCAGACCGGCGTGTACGGGACCGCCTGCCTGCGGCAGGCTTTCAGGAAGACCGAGTCTTCGAGCGCGGGACTCACAGCAGTGATCATCTCACAGGCCCGGCCAGCGGGCGGCGGGGGCATTTCCCGCGCAAACGCCATCGTGACACGCCGTCGCAGATCCGTGGCACCGGCCGGATGGCGTGCCAGCATCATGCTGAGCCTAGCGCCGAGGAGGTGGGAGATGGTCGCCACGACCCGGTACTGCCCCGGCTGCGGCTGGGACCGGCCTTTTGAACAGCACCACGCGGCCGAGGGAAGCTGCCCGGATTCTCCCGACGGGTGGTGCCCCGAGTGGCTGTGCACTGATTGCGGTGCTGCCATGATCATCGGCATCGCGATCTGCCACGCCGATCTCGCGCAGGCGGCTGACGCGGTGTCGGGCAGGCGCGTGGCATGACAATTTCGCTGCCATCTCGCATGCTCGGATCATGAGGCATGCAGCCGGGTCTTCGGAGCGAGCCGGCTCCGGCGCTGCCGCCACGTTCCGTTCGGCGGTCAGCGACCTCCAGAGCGGGGTAGCCCAGCAGCAGCGGGAGCGCCCGGATATCGCCTTCGACGACCAGCCGCCGCCGCGCAAGCTCGCACCGTACGCGGCCGCGATCGGGGCGACCGTGCATGCGCCCCCCGGCGGGCAGCCCGGCGCGCCCGATGCGGACGCCGAGATCGGCTGGGGCAGCTTCGTCCTGCTCTACGACCCGGCGGGGCAGGCCGGATGGGGCGGCCCGTGGCGCGTGATCGTGTTTCTCCGCGCGGAACTGGACCCCGAGATCGCGGCAGACCCGCTGGTCGGGCAGGTGGGCTGGAGCTGGCTGACCGAGGCGCTGGAAGCAAGGCCCGACGGGTACCGGCAGATCAGCGGCACCGTGACACGGGTGGTGACGGAAGGCTTCGGGGCCAAAGCCGACCAGCCGGTCGCGACCGAGTTCGAGCTGCGGGCGTCGTGGTCCCCGGTGCTGCCGGGCGACCGCCAGCCCGCCGCGCGCGCGGAACCTGGCGCGCCGGGCGGCAGCCCGCAGGACCTGGACGGACACCTCGCCGCCTGGTGCGACGCGCTCTGCGCCGCGTGCGGCCTGCCGCCGGTGCCGGCCGGGGTGAGCGCGCTGCGGCGCACCCGGCGGCGGACGTGACCGGCATGCCGGACGAACCAGCCGAAGAGCCAGGCCCCGCCGACGACGCCGAGAACGCCGACGACGCCAAGGACGCCCAAAACGCCGAGAACACCGAAGACGCCAAGGACGCCGAAGACGCCAAGGACGCGAAGGCCGCCGAAGACGCCGAGAGCGCCGGTGCCGCGCAGGCGGTCCCGCTGCTCGAGCCGCGCGACGGCATGCCGCCGCTCGTGACGACCCCCGAGGCACTGGCCGAGGCCACCGAGCGGCTCCGCACCGGGCACGGGCCGGTCGCCGTTGACGCCGAGCGCGCATCCGGGTTCCGCTATGGCCACCGCGCCTTTCTCGTCCAGTTCCGCCGGGCTGGCTCCGGCACCGTGCTCATCGACCCCGTCGCCTGCCCCGATCTGTCCGGCGTCGACCAGGCGCTGGCCGACGCCGAGGCGATCATTCACGCCGCGTCCCAGGACCTGCCATGTCTTTCCGACCTCGGCTACCGGCCCCGGATGCTCTTCGACACCGAACTCGCCGGGCGGCTGCTCGGCTACCCCCGGGTGGGTCTTGGCACCCTGGTCGAGTCCGTGCTCGGGCTGTCCCTGGAGAAGAGCCACTCGGCCGCGGACTGGTCCACCCGGCCGCTGCCCGAGGAGTGGCTGCGGTACGCGGCCCTCGACGTCGAGGTGCTGATCGAGCTGCGCGACGCGCTGGCCGGGGAACTGAGCGAGCAGGGCAAGACCGAGTGGGCGCGCCAGGAGTTCGCCGCGGAGCTCAGCGCCGGCCCCGCCCCGCCGCGGCCGGAACCCTGGCGCCGCACCTCCGGCATCCACCGGGTGCGCACCCGCCGCGGCCTCGCCGTCGTCCGCGAGCTCTGGCTGGAGCGCGACCGGATCGCGCGGCGGCGTGACCTGTCCCCGACCCGCGTGCTGACCGATGCGGCGATCGTCGAGGCAGCCAGGGCGACACCGGCCAGGCCCGGCGACCTGGCCGGCATCCCGGGTTTCGGCACCCGCGGTGCCCGGCGGCACGGGTCGGAGTGGTTCCGTGCCATCCGGCGCGCCACGGCACTGCCCGACCGCGAGCTGCCCGCGGTGGCGGCGCGGCCGACCGACGGCCCGCCGCCCGCGCACCGCTGGCCGGAACGCGACCCCGACGCGGCCACCCGGCTCACGGGGGTCCGGGCCGCGGTGGCGGCGCTGGCCGACGAGCATCACCTGCCAGCAGAGAACCTGCTGCCGCCCGATGCGGTGCGCCGGCTTGCCTGGCAGCCCCCGCAGCCGGTCAGCCCCGAGACGGTGGCCGCCAGCCTGGCCGGGTTCGGCGCCCGCCCCTGGCAGGTAGAGCTCACGGCGCTGCCGATCGCCCGCGCGCTGCTGCGGGTCAGCGAGAAGAGCGACGCCTGACCGCGGGGGCTTGCCTCAGGCGCTCTTCCGCAGCCGGCGCAGGTCGCACGGCGCAACAGATCCCGCCCGCAGCACACCCGCACAGGGCAGGATGACGTCCGTGGCGGGGTACTCGGGGAAGACGTTGAACATGACCTCGCAGTCGCAGCAGCAGCCGCCGCGCCGCTGCAGGCGCGGCACCAGCCCGGTGGCCCGGGGAGCCCGCAGGTCGCGCCAGCGCACGGTCCACCGGTGGCTGCCGTCGCAGCCGAACTCGCTGATCATCCGCAGCAGGAAGCAGCGCAGGCACTCGCGCTGGCCGGGCTCGGTTAACCGCCAGGACAGCTCCGCCAGCTCGGCCTCGACCGCGTCGGCCAGGTCATCGGTCATGTGGCGCTCCTTTCCGGGGCAGCGTGCGGATGTGCATACTTGTACCGCCCGCCTCCGACATTCCGCCCCGGTCGGATCCGGTCGCCGGGCGGCCCGGCGCCGGGAAGGGGGCGGCCAGCCATGACCGAGCTCGCCTGGGCGACCCTCGGCACCCCGGTCGGCCCGCTGTCCGCCGGCTGCAGCGACGCCGGTGTGCGCGAGGTCAGGTTCGGGCGCGCCCCGCGTCACCCGGCCGGCGCCCCGCCGTTCCAGCCACCACCGGCCGGCGCGCGTGAGCTGTGCGAGGAGGCCCTGCGCCAGCTCGCCGGGTACTTCGCCGGGCAGCGTCTCCGCTTCGACGTGCCGGTCGACTGGAGCCAGACGTCACGGCTGCAGCGGCAGGTGCTGAGCATGCTCCTGGAGTCGGTCGGCTACGGCGACACGGTCAGCTACGGCGCGCTCGCCCGGCGCGTGGGGTACCGGGGCCTCGGCGCCTCGCCGCCGGCCAGGGTCATCGGCCGGATCATGGGGTCGAACCCGGTCCCGGTGATCGTCCCCTGCCACCGCGTGGTGGCGGCGGACGGGCTGGGCGGTTACAGCGGCGGCGCCGGGCCCGAGGTCAAGCGCTGGCTGCTGACGCTGGAAGGCGCGCTGCCGCCGACGCTCGGCTGGGACGCCACCGGTCTCGGGGCTCAGTCGCCATCCGGGTAGTGCCGTTCCGTGGCCGCCAGCCGGCTGCCCGCGGCGTGCAGCACCCAGAACCCGCCCTTGTGCAGCGCGGCGTCGTCGGGCGGTGCCGCGCCGAGAGCCGCGCACGCGGCCGCCAGCAGCGGCGGCAGGTTCTCCCGGTGGCCGCAGACGACCGTGGGCAGGCCCTCCGCGACGATCGCCGCCAGCAGCGCGGCGGCCGCGGCGGGATCTGCTTCCGGGCACCCGACCGTGAACGCGGGCTCGAGTTCCAGCTTCGCCCCGGTCAACGCGGCGTATGGCCGGACGGTGGCCACGCAGCGCTCGGTGACCGAGCTGATCACGCGGCTGGAGCCATAGCAGGACAGCAGCGGGGCGAGCAGGCTCGCCTGCGCCGCGCCCTCGGGATCCAGCGGCCGGTCGACGTCGTCCCCGGGCCAGGCGTTTTTGCTGCCGGCCGAAGCGTGCCGCAGCAGCGTCAGCGGCACGGTGCCGGAGGGCCCGGCAGCGAAGTCGTCCAGGATCGCCGCGTCGTGGGGGTAGCTGAGCCTGGCCCTGGCCTCGGGCACCGGCAGCCATTTCACGGCGTCCACCTCGGCGTTGGCCTCGAATGCGCCCTGGCTGCCGGTGGCCGGGCGCCCGGCCCAGTAGTCGACCCGCTTGGGGCGCCCGTCCCGCTGCACGTAGCGCGCGCTGGGCAGCGGCCTGCCCAGGACCGCGTGCACCCCGGTCTCTTCTGCCACCTCGCGCACGGCGGCAAGCAGCCGGTGCTCGCCGGGCCGCAGCTTTCCCTTCGGGAAGCTCCAGTCGTCGTAGCGGAGCCGGTGGACCAGGGCCACCTGGATGCCAGAGCGTGACGGCCGCCACAGCACCATGCCCGCCGCGCGCACCTCGCGGTCCCCGGGCGGCTCAGCCATCTGCGGGCGCCTCAGCTATCTGAGGCGCGGCCCTGCCGCGTCCGGATCAGGTACTCCTGCAGGTCGTTCAAGGGGGCGCCGGACGCGTCCCGGTGGTGCCTGGTCCAGGTGCCGTCGGGGCCCAGCCACCAGGACGCCGTCGTTTCGTCCATCGCCATGTCGATCAGGCTACGGAGCCCGGCCCGGTGCGCTGGGTCGCTGACCCGGACCAGCACCTCGACCCGCCGGTCCAGGTTCCGGTGCATGAGGTCCGCGCTGCCCAGCCAGACGTCACCGTCCTCGCCGTCGGCGTCCGCACCGAACGCGTATACGCGCGAATGCTCGAGGAACCGGCCGAGGATGCTGCGCACCCGGATGGTCTCGGAGAGGCCGGGGATCCCGGGCCGGACCGCGCAGATCCCGCGGATCCACAGATCGATCGGCACCCCGGCCTGTGACGCCCGGTACAGCGCGTCGATGACCACCTCGTCGATGATCGAGTTGCACTTCATCCGGATCCGGGAGGGCTCGCCCGCGCGGGCCCGCTCGGCCTGCGTGCTGATCTGTTCCACCAGGCCGGATCGGATGCCGTCGGGCGCGACGAGCAGCCGGCGGTACTCGGTCTTCCTGCTGTAGCCGGTGAGGTGGTTGAACAGGTCGGTGACGTCGCCGCCGACCGTCGGGTCGGCGGTGAGCAGGCCGAAGTCCTCGTACAGCCGCGCGGTCTTGGGATGGTAGTTGCCGGTGCCGATGTGGCAGAACCGGCGCAGTGACCCGTCCGACTCCTCGCGCACCACCAGGATCATCTTGCAGTGGGTCTTGAGGCCGACCAGGCCGTATACCACGTGGCAGCCGGCTTCCTCCAGCTTGCGGGCCCACGCGATGTTGGCGCGCTCGTCGAACCTCGCCTTGATCTCCACCACCACCACGACCTGCTTGCCCTCCTCGGCCGCGTCGATGAGCGCGTCCACGATCTCGGAGTCGCCGCTGGTCCGGTACAGCGTGTGCTTGATCGCCAGCACCCGGGGATCGGTCGCGGCCGAGGTCACCAGGCGCTGCGTGCTGGCCGCGAACGAGTCGTACGGATGGTGCACGAGCACGTCGTGCTCGGATATCGCGGCGAAGATGCTCATGTCGGTCGGGAGCGCGGTCTCCGAGGGGACGAACTGCGGGTACTTGAGCTGCGGCAGGTCGAGGTCCGCGATCGCGCTCAGCCCGGACAGGTCGAGCAGGCCGGGAACCCGGTACACCGCGCGGGTGTCCACGCCAAGCTCGGTGACCAGCCGGTCCAGCACGTCGCTGGACATCGACTCCTCCACCTCGAGCCTGACCGCCTGCTCGAAACGGCGCCGGGTCAGCTCCCGCTCCAGCGACTTCAGCAGGTCCTCGGTCACGTCCTCGTCGATGTCGAGGTCACGGGTCCTGGTCACCCGGAACACGTGGTGCTCGATGACGTCCAGGCCGACGAACAGCTCCGGAAGATGCGCCGCGATCACGTCCTCGACCGGCACGAACCGGTACCGCGCCACGCTGAGGAACCTGGGCAGCAGCGGCGGCACCTTGACCCGCGCGAACATCGTCGCCCCGGTGCGCGGGTCGGCGATCATCACCGCCAGGCTGAGCGACAGCCCGGAGATGTAAGGGAACGGGTGGGCGGGATCGACGACCAGCGGCGTGAGCACCGGATAGATCCGCTCGCGGAACAGCCGGTGCAGCCGCTCCTGCTCGGCAGCCTCCAGCTCCTTCCACCGCAGGATCTCGATGCCCTCCCTGGCCAGGGCCGGCTGTACCGAGTCGCTGAAGCACTCGGCGTGGCGCGCGGTCAGCTCGCCGGCCATCTCAAGGGTGTTGTCGAGGATCTCGGCCGGTCCCCGGCCGCTCGCGTTCTCGACCGGAAGGCCGGCCGCCATCCGGCGGACCCGGCCGGCCACCCGGACCATGAAGAACTCGTCCAGGTTGCTGGCGAAGATGGCCAGGAACCGCACCCGCTCCAGCAACGGGAGCGTCTCGTCCTCGGCGAGCTCCAGCACCCGCTGGTTGAACCGGAGCCAGCTCTCCTCCCGGTCCAGGTACCGGTCGTGCGGCAGCTCCCCGGCTGCCGCCTGGACGGCCGAGCCCGCGGCCTGCGCGCGATCCGTGTCAACCTCCAGGGTCTGATCAGGCTCGGGCTCGCCCCCGGCGCCCCCGGCGCCCCCGCCTGCTGCGTTCCGCCGTTCCTGGGCGCTGCCCGCCGCCCCGCCCGCGCCCCGCACCCAGTTGCGTTCCGACGTGACCTGACCAGAGCCCATGCACCTATTGTCCCCAGTCTTGCTGCCGGTCATAGAGTCCGGGGTCGCAGGCCTCGCAAACCCCAGAAGCAAACCCCGCAACCTGAACGTTACGGCCCGTGGCCGCTCCGCCTTGCGGCCGGTGGCGGCCCGGCGGGAGGATCAGGCAACCGAGCGAACGGAGACGAAGCATGCGCATCGGCACATCCCGGGACGAGCCGGCCGGCCCGGACGCGCTGATCCGCCTCCGCGACCAGATGGAGCGCGCTGCCGAGGACGGCTTCGCCTCGGTCTGGATGTCGAACATCTTCGGCCTCGACGCGCTGACGGCGCTCGCCGTCGCCGGAAGCCAGGTGCCGGGAATCGAGCTGGGCACCGCGGTGGTGCCGACCTACCCGCGCCACCCTGCCGTCCTGGCGCAGCAGGCGCTGACCACGGCCACGGCCGTCGGCGGCCGGCTGACGCTCGGCATCGGCCTGTCTCACAAGATCGTCATTGAGGACATGTACGGGTTCAGCTTTGACCGGCCAGCCCGCCACATGCGTGAGTACCTCTCGGTCCTGCTGCCGCTGCTGGACGGCCAGCCTGCGTCGTTCCGCGGCGAGACCATCCGGGCCGAGATCGGGCTGAGCACGCCGCGGCCCCCGCGGGTCCCCGTGCTGCTCGCGGCGCTCGGGCCGCAGATGCTGCGCCTAGCCGGGGAGCGCACCGACGGGACCGTGCTGTGGATGACCGGGCCGGCCACGGTACGGGACTACGTGGTCCCGGCGATCACGAAAGCCGCCGCGGGCGCGGGCAGGCCGCAGCCGCGGGTGGTCTGCATCCTGCCGGTGTGCGTCACCGACGACCCGGAGGGCGCGCGGGCCAGGGCGAACCGGGTCTTTGCGATCTACGGGCAGCTCCCGTCCTACCGGGCGATGCTCGACAGGGAGGGCGCCGGGCAGCCGGGTGACATCGTGCTGACCGGGGACGAGGACGCCGTGGCGGCGCAGATCCGGGCGCTCGATGAGGCCGGCGTGACCGACTTCGTCGCCGCGCAGTACGCCCGCGGCGCCGATGCCGAGCGCACCAGGGCGCTGCTGACGTCGCTGATCGGCTGAGCCGGCCGGGCCGGTCAGCGCGGGCGCGGCCGGGTGGACAGCTCGGTGAGCAGCGCGGTCAGCTGCCGCTCCTCGGTCACCGCCCGCCCGCTCGCCTGCATCAGGTCGGCCAGCCGGGGGTCCCACGGGCTCTCCGCCGAGGGCCCCATGAGCGGCTCGGTGCAGCCAGGCAGGGCCACCCGGTAGTCCTCCGCCCCCATCAGCCACGGCGCGGCGCCAAGCCGCCGCATCGCGGCCGCCGTGACCCGCAGTCCCGGCCAGTCGAAGTCACTGTGCCAGTGCACCCGGGTCCCCGTGTCGACGGCGGCCTGCAGCAGCCGGTAGCAGGCCACCGAAGGCTCGCCTTCGGTGCAGACCAGCGGCGCGCTGTCCGCGCCCAGCTGGCCCGCTGCCGCGCGGAGCACGGCAGGGTTCGCGCAGACGTACACGTCGATGGCCAGCGGCATGACCGGCATCACGGTGAGCTGGTGCAGGGTGACCCGGAACGGCTCCCCCGCGTCGGCGGCCTGGGTCAGCCACTCGCCAAGCTGCACGCCGCCCGCCCGCACGTTCAGCACGAGCACCTGGCTCGCCAGGTCGTCGGTGACCACTCCCGCGGCGGTCCACAGCGCGCGCTCGGCGTCCCGGCCGGCCGGCGCCGGCACCGCTTCGCGTAGCGCCAGGGCACGCAGCACCAGGCCGGACAGCGGGGGCCCGTCGAGCGCCTTGGCCTTGCCGGTCACCGCCTCGGCGAGCACCGGGAGCAGCACCGCCGGCTCGTCCGGCCCGGCCGGCAGCCGCTCGAGCACCGCGGTGGCCTGGGCCAGCAGGTGTCCCTGACCGTGGCGGATCAGCCGGGTGAGCGTGCCATCCCTGCTGAGCTCCTCCAGCCACTGCATATGCCACGTCGCCACGGCCAGCATGCTGCGCCGGGCGCCGTCCAGCGCGTCCTGGAACTGCCGGATGTCCGCGGCCCGCTCGGCCGCCCGGTCCCGCACCGGGCCGGTCAGCGACTCCACGGCGGCGCGCAGCCCGGAGGAGATCCCGGCACGGCGCAGCGCGGCGTCCACCTCGGGCAGAGGGACGCTCAGCGAGGTGCCGCGCCCTACCCCATGGCCGAGCAGGCGCGCCGCGGCCTTCCGCTGGTCCGCGGTGGCGCCGACCAGCGTCACGGTTCCGTCGACCGGCTCACCGCGCTCCAGGCGGATCCGGATCCGGTCGACCAGCCAGCTCAGCTCGGGCGCACCGAGGACCCGCCGCAGCCGCTGCGCGCCGCTGACATCCGTGCCGCTCACCATGTCGACCACGATCGCGCAGAACCTCCGTCGCCGCTTGCCTTCGCCCGCGGGGCCGGTCGCGTCCTGCGGTGGGCACCGACGTGCCGCCACCATCATCGACCCTGGTAACCGTCCTATCAAGGCGCCCGCCGGACGGGGCGGCCCGGCTAGCCGCGGTTCAGGTAGAGGTCGCGCAGCAGCGAGATCTCCGCCCCGTGGTGGATCACCTCGCGGTGGACGTGCAGCACCAGCGCGGCCATCGGGTGATTGGCGTACGGTCCTTCGGCCGGCCCACACGCCCGGGACAGGTCGCCCTCGCCGAGGCCGCGTACTCCCGTCATCCACGCCTGGTAGCCGGCATCGAGCTGGGCCAGCGCCTGGGCCGCGGTACCCGCGTACTCGAAGGTCTGGTAGTCGACGGGCGGCCCGCCGAAGTGCGCCGCGTTGCGCATGCCGAAGCAGCTGACGATGACGTGCGCCAGCCGCCACGCAATCGTGGTCACCGGTGGCGGGTCGGGCTGCGGCAAGGCGAAGTCGACCGTGTACGCGCTGGAACCGGGCGCATCCGCCTGCCCGCGCGGGCGGACGTTCCAGCAGCCTGCCACGGGTTCCCAGAAGTACTCGCGGTCGCTGAGCCCGTCCAGGCGCGGCCGCAGCTGGTGCTCCCAGTGCCACTCGAGCTGGCCGGCGAGCTCGGCGTTCCAGTCCACGCCGACCAGGTTAGCGATCCCTGCCGACAGCGCGGCCCGGCGCCTGCCGCGCCGCCGCGCCGGCTACCGCCGCGCGGCGAAGCCGCAGGCCCGGTGAATTTCCGCGCGGCTGGGCAGCTTCACCCTGGCCCCGCGGCCGAGCGATGCGGCGAGTTCGGCTTCCGCGGCCTCGATGCGCAGCCAGTCGGCGTAGCTGACCGCGGGGATCCCGCGTTCCGCGAGCAACTGCTCGAAGCGCGACGCGGCCTCGGCGGCAGGCCCTCCGGCGGCCTCGGGGTAGCGCAGCAGCCCGGCCCGGGGCAGCGCGACGTCGTCCGGGCCGGGGCCGCCGGCCAGGTCGGCGAGCAGCGCCCGGACGGTTTCCGCGGCATCGGACTTGTTCGTGCCGATCACGCCGGTCGGCCCGCGCTTGAGCCAGCCGGCGACATACTCCCCGGGCAGCGGGGCGCCGTCGGGCCCGACCACGCGGCCTTCGGCGTTCGGCACGACCGAGGAGCGCTCGTCGAAGGGAACGCCCGGCAGCGGCACGCTCTGGTAGCCCACGCTGCGCAGCACCATCTGCGCGTCGAGCGTGTCGTAGCTGCCGGTCCCGACGAACCGGCCGCTGTCGTCGAGCCGGGTGCGCTCCAGGGTGAGGCCGGACACCTGGCTCGGCCCGTGAATCTCGGTCGGCCGCAGCCAGAACCTGAGGAACAGCCGGCGCCTGTTGCCGGTGGGCCGCCGCTCGGTCCACTCCTTGATCACCTTGTAGTTGCCGCGCACGTGCCGGTCTTCTGCGGCCAGCCGCGCGCTCTCCCCCGTCGGGTCAAACGCGTCCAGGTCGGCCTCACCGCCGTAGACCACCACATCCACGCCGTGGAGCTCTCCGAGCTCGCGAAGCTCCTTTGTCGTGAACTTGGCCTGGGCCGGGCCGCGGCGGCCGATCATGTGCACCTCGCGGACCTTGCTGGCCATCAGGGTCTCCAGCACCGGCTGCGAGATGTCGGTCTCGCGCAGCTCGTCGGGGTCCCTGATCAGGATCCTTGCCACGTCCACGGCCACGTTGCCGACGCCGATCACCGCGACCGACTCGGCATCCAGGGTGTACTTCCCGGGGTCGATGTCGGGGTGGCCGGAATACCAGTTGACGAAGTCCGTGGCGGCGACGCTGCCGGGCAGGTCCTCGCCGGGGATGCCCATGTGCCGGTCGCGCATCGCGCCGGTGGCGTAGACCACCGCGTCGTAGCACGCCAGCAGGTCTTCCCTGGTGACGTCCTCGCCCAGGTGCACCCCTCCGACGAAGCTGACGTTGTCGTGCTCAAGCACCTTCCGCAGAACTTCGGCGATCGACTTGATCGACTTGTGGTCGGGGGCCACACCGTACCTGACCAGCCCGTACGGGGTCGGCAGGCGGTCCACGACGGCTACCTTCATCGCCACCGGAGGGTCGAGCGCGGCGGCCTGCTTGATCAGCGCCTCCGCCGTGTAGAGGCCAGCCGGGCCGGAGCCCACCACGGCAACCCTAAGCGTTCTCATACCTCGCGATTCTGCATCACGCGTGCTGCTCGTGAGCCAGATCCGATGTTCTGCTGGCAACGGCCTCGGTGATCGCCCTGGCTAGCTGCTGCGGTGTCAGTCCGTAATCTTCCAGCAACTCCCCGCGTTCGCCATGCTCGAGGAACTCCTGCGGCAGCCCGAACGTGCGCACCGGGGTGTCCACGTCATGGTCGCGCAGCAGCCGCGACACGGCGTCACCGAATCCGCCCACCCTGCCATTATCCTCGATGGTCACCACCAGGCGGTGCTCGCGCGCCGCGCCGACCAGCGCCTCGTCCAGCGGCTTCACCCAGCGCGGGTCCACCACCGTGACGCCGATGCCCTGGTCGGCCAGGCGCTGGGCCGTCGCCGCGCCGACACCGGCCATCGCGCCCGCCCCGGCCAGCAGCACGTCCGGCGCCGCGCCTTCGGCCGGTTTTGCCAGCACGTCCATGCCGCCGAGCTTCCCGATGCTGTCGACCTCGGCGCCAACGTTGCCCCGGGGGTAGCGCAGCACCGTGGGCCCGTCGCTGACCGCCACGGCCTCGTTGAGCAGTTCCACGATCCGGCTGGCGTCGCGCGGCGCCGCGATCCGCAGCCCAGGCACGACCTGCAGGATGGAGCCGTCCCACATGCCGTGGTGGCTGGCGCCGTCCGGGCCGGTCACCCCGGCGCGGTCGAGCGCGACCGTCACCGGCAGGCGGTGCAGCGCGACGTCCATCAGCAGCTGGTCGAACGCCCGGTTCAGGAACGTGGCGTAGAGCGCGACGACCGGGTGCATGCCGCCCATGGCCAGGCCCGCAGCGCTGGTAACCGCGTGCTGCTCGGCGATTCCCACGTCGAACACCCGGTCTGGGAAGGCCCGGGCGAACGCGCCGAGGCCGGTCGGGTGCAGCATCGCGGCCGTGACCGCGACGACGTCAGGCCGCCGGGCCCCGATCGCTGCAAGCTCCTCGCCGAAGACCTCGGACCAGGTCCGCCGGGGCACCACCGGGCCCGGCGGCGGGGAAGCCAGCACCGGCGGCGCGGCTGGCACCTGGTGCAGGCAGTCCTCCTCGTTCTGCTCGGCGAGCGCGTACCCGAAGCCCTTCCTGGTGATCACGTGCACGATCACCGGGCCGCCGAAGTCCGCCGCCCGGCGCAGCGCGTGCTCGACGATCTGCTCGTCGTGGCCGTCGATCGGCCCGAGGTACTTCAGCCCGAGGTCCTCGAAGAGCACCTGGGGCTGCAGCACGTCCTTGATGCCCTTTTTGATCCCGTGCAGCGTCTCGTACAGCGGCGGCCCGAACAGCGGGGTGTGCGACAGCGAGGTCTTGATGTAGTCGAGCACCTGCTCGTAGCGCTGGGATACCCGCACCGTCGCCAGGTGGTCGGCGAGCCCGCCGATCGTCGGCTGGTACGAGCGGCCGTTGTCGTTGACCACGATCACGATCCGGCTGTCCTTGGCCACCGCGATGTTGTTCAGCGCCTCCCAGGCCATCCCGCCGGTCAGCGCGCCGTCGCCGATGACCGCCACGACGGTCCGGTTCGTCTCGCCGCGCAGCCGGTAGGCCTTGGCGAGGCCGTCGGCGTAGCAGAGGCCGGTCGAGGCGTGCGAGTTCTCGACCAGGTCGTGCTCGGATTCGGCCCGGCTGGGGTACCCGGATACGCCGCCGCGCTGCCGCAGCGTCCCGAACGCCGCCTGCCTGCCGGTGAGCAGCTTGTGCACGTATGCCTGGTGCCCGACGTCGAAGACGATCCGGTCGACCGGCGAGTCGAAGACCCGGTGCAGGGCGATGGTCAGCTCGACCACGCCGAGGTTGGGCCCCAGGTGGCCGCTGGTCCTGCAGACGGTCTCGATCAGGACATCACGGATTTCGCTGGCCAGACGGGGGAGCTCGTCCGGGCTGAGCGCCTTGAGGTCGCGCGGACCTGAGATCGTCTCCAGCAGCGTCACCGGCCTCGCTCCTGTCTTGTCGTCGGGCCTGAACGTTACGCCGGCCGACCGGTCCCCGCGGCGCAGACGGCGGCCCGTGCGTCCCAAGAGTCTAATTCCGGCGCGGACCGGGCCGAACCGCGCGTTGACGTCAGTGTCAGCCCCCGGGCAGGACCCGGGCCCGGCCGGCCAGCAGCCCGGCCCAGCACTGCAGCGCGATGACGCCGAGCAGGGCGAGCACCGGGACGGTCCAGCCGTGCGTCGCGGTGTGCAGGAAGCCCACGGCGAGCGGCCCGGCCGCCGCGATCAGGTAGCCGGTGCCCTGCGCGAACCCGGACAGCGAGGCGGCGGCGGCCGGGTCGGGGGCCCGGGCCATGGTGAAGAAGATCGCGAGGCCGAGCGACGCGCCCTGTCCCAGGCCGAGCAGCAGCGCCCAGGCGACGACGCTGCCGGTCGGCGCGAACAGGCAGCCGGCCAGGCCGGCCGCCGTCGCCAGCACCGTCCCCACGATGATCAGCCGCTGGTCATGGACCCGGTGCGCGAGCATCGGCGCCAGCAGGGCGGTGACCGCGTTGCCGAGGTTCATCAGGGCGAGCAGGCCGCCGGCCGCGGCGGCGCTGACGCCGCGGTCCCGCAGCAGGGTGGGCAGCCAGGACAGCGCCGCGTAGTAGCCCAGGCTCTGCAGCCCCATGAACGCGGCCACCTGCCAGGCGAGAGCGTGCCGGTACACGGAGACCACCGCCCGGCGCGCCGCGCGGCCCGGTCTGGTCCGGTACCGGGCCTGCGGCAGCCACGCCGCCGCCGCCGCGAGCGCCGGCAACGCCCACAGGCCCAGCGTGAGCTGCACCGGCCAGCCGGGCCCGTTGCCCGCGGCGCGGAACACCGGCACCGCGATCAGCGACGCGACCACCGCGCCCGCGCCGAGCATCAGCAGGTAGGCGCCGATCAGCGCGCCGGCGTGCTCCGGGTTGCGGCGCTTGACCAGGCTGGGCAGCAGCACGTTCATCAGCGCGATCGCGCCGCCCGCGAGCACCGTGCCGGGGAACAGCATCGACCCGGGCAGGGCGCCGCGCAGCACCAGCCCGCCGGCCAGCACGAGCAGTGCCGCCAGCAGCACCCGCTCCTCGCCGAACGCCCGGCTCAGCGGGGCGGCCAGCGCCGAGAACGCCCCGAAGCAGACGACCGGCACCGCCGCGAGCACGGTGATCGAGGCCGCGGACAGGTGCAGCGCCGCGGAAAGCTCGGGGAAGACGGGGGGCAGGCTGGTGATCGCGGCGCGCAGGTTGACGGCGAGCAGCATGATGCCGGCCGTGAGCAGAGCCGCTTCCCGGCGGCCGCCGGCGGTGCCGCCGGGCCGCTCGCCGGCATTGGGGGGGAACTCGGCCATGTCGGAGGTGTCGGAGGGACGCACCCGAAGACGCTACCGTTGCCGGGTGGGGAACGAGCAGACAGACATCGCCGGCCTGCGGCAGGGCCTGGACGAGGTGGACAGCGGGATCGTCCGCCTGATCGCCAGGCGGCGGGAGATCATCGGCGCGATCGCGGAGCTGAAGCAGCATTCCACGTCGGGGATCCAGGATCCGGAGCGGGAACAGCGGGTGCTGGACGGGGTCATGGCCGTGGCCACCGATCTCGGCGTGTCCGCCAGCCTGGTGCGCACGATCTTCCGCGAGCTGATCAGCGACTCGGTGGCGCAGCAGGCGCGGCACCTGAACCCCGATGACGGCGGCCGGGTGCGGGTCGCGTTCCAGGGCGCCACGCACTCCTACAGCGACGCGGCCGCGCAGAAGTACCTGTCCGGCCGCGGCCTGGCCGGCGACCTGGCCGGCTACCGCACGTTCCGCGAGGCGGCAGACGCGCTGCTGGCCGGTGATGCCGACCTGGCGGTGCTGCCGATCGAGAACACCACCGCCGGGAGCATCAACGAGGTCTACGCGCTGCTGCGCAGCCGCGAGCTGTTCATCGTGGGCGAGGAGACCTGGAAGGTCGACCACTGCCTGGCCGCCACCCGCGAGGTCCCGCTCTCCTCGCTGCGGCGGATCCTGTCCCACCCGCAGGGCCTCGAGCAGTGCAGCCAGTTCCTGCAGACGATCCCGGACGCCACGCCGACCACCTATTTCGACACCGCGGGGGCGATGCAGGCGGTGGCTGAGGCGGGCGACCCGACCGTGGCCGCGATCGCCTCCCCCGAGGCCGCCGCCGGATACGGGCTCGTCGTGCTGCGGCGCGGCATCTGCGACATCGACGACAACTACACCAGGTTCGTGGTGCTGTCGGCGAAGCCCGCGGCCGTTGACCTGAGGGTGCCCTGCAAGACCAGCCTGATCCTGGTCACCGGGCACGAGGAAGGCGACCTGGTGCGGTGCCTGGAGGTGCTGTCCGGCAGCGGGCACTCGATGACCAAGCTCGAGTCACGCCCGCGGCCAGGCCGGCCCTGGGAGTACCTGTTCTTCATCGACTTCGAGGGCAACGCCGCCGACCCGCGGACCGCGGCCGCGCTTGACGAGCTGCGCTCGGCGGCGCTGTTCGTGAAGGTGCTCGGCAGCTACCCGGCAAAGGCGCTGCGGGCGCCGGCCAGGCCCGGCGACCTGCCCGGGCGCGGCGCCCGGCAGCCAGCCGCCGGGGAGCCCACGGGCGACCCGGCGGAGATGCTGGAGGCCGTGGCCGCCGCGCCCCGGCCCGCCGTGGCACGGTCCCGCCAGTACAAGCTGGTCGACCGGGCCGCGCGGCAGGCCGACACGGTCATCCGCGTCGGCGACGTGCTGGTCGGCGGAGACGGCTTCGTGGTCATGGCAGGCCCGTGCTCGGTCGAGAGCGCCGGGCAGATCGCATCGTGCGCCAGGTTCGTGCGCGATCACGGCGCGCACGTGCTGCGCGGCGGCGTGTTCAAGCCCCGGACCTCCCCCTACTCGTTCCAGGGCCTGGGCTGGGACGGGCTGGACCTGCTGGTCGCGGCCGGGCACGAGGCCGGCCTCCCGGTGGTGACCGAGGTAATGGCGGTCGACCAGGTGCAGCGGATGGCCGCGGCGGCCGACATCCTCCAGGTCGGTGCGCGCAACATGCAGAACTTCGACCTGCTGCGCGAGCTCGGCAAGGTGGACCGGCCGGTGCTGCTCAAGCGCGGCCTGTCCAGCACGATCGAGGAGTGGCTGGCGGCCGCCGAGTACGTGGCGGCGCAGGGCAACCAGCAGGTGATCCTCTGCGAGCGCGGCATCCGGACCTTCGAGAGCGCCACCCGCAACACCCTCGACCTGTCCGCGGTGCCGGTGGTCCGCGAACGCTCGCACCTGCCGGTGATCGTCGACCCCAGCCACGGCACCGGCCAGCGCCGCTACGTCGCCCCGATGGCCTGGGCGGCCCGCGCCGCGGGCGCCCACGGCCTGCTCATCGAGGTCCACCCGGACCCGGATCAGGCCCTGTCCGACGCCGACCAGAGCCTGACCTTCGACCAGTTCGCCGCGCTCATGCGCGGCCTCGCCGCGATCCCGCGGTCAGGCGTTCGGTAGCCGCACCACCAGCACGAAAAAGCTGCCGATCTCGCGCACGGCGCCCATAAACGCCTCGAGCTCCACCGGCTTGCTGACATAGGCGTTCGCGTGCAGCGAGTAGCTGCGCAGCACGTCCTCCTCGGCCCGCGAGGTCGTGAGGATCACCACCGGGATCACCCGCAGGTTCGGGTCGGCCTTCAGCTCGGCGAGGACTTCGAGGCCGCTGACCCTTGGCAGGTTCAGGTCGAGCATGATCAGCCCGGGACGGGGAGCGTCCGCGAACTCACCCTCCTGGCGCACGAACCGCAGCGCCTGCTCGCCGTCGGTCACCACGTGCAGCGCGTTCCGGATCTTGTAATGCTCGAACGCCTCCTGCACGATCAGCGCGTCGCCAGGGTCGTCCTCGACAAGCAGCACGTCCACGATCTCGACGCCCGCGTCATTGGCTGTCGGTATCGGCATTGTGTTCGTTCTCCGGATCGGTCGCAGGGTCGGCCGGCAGCGTGAAGCAGAACCGCGCGCCGGGGGAATGCCCGGTGTCCAGCCACATTCTGCCGCCGTGGTATTCGATGATCTTCCGGCACAGCGCGAGCCCGATGCCAGTGCCCGGGTATGACTCGCGGTCGTGCAGCCGCTGGAAGATCACAAAGATCCGCTCGGCGTACTCGGGCGGCACGCCGATGCCGTTGTCGGCCACCGAGAACCGCCAGAACGCCCCGTCCGGCGCGGCGGCAACCGTGATCTCCGGTGGCTCGGCACCGCGGAACTTCAGCGCGTTGCTGAGCAGGTTCTGGAAGACCGTGACCAGCAGCGCCTCCTCGGCGCGGACCACCGGGAGCGGCCCGGACCCGATCGTCGCCCCCTCCTGCTCGATCTGGTCCGAAAGGTTGGCCCGCGCCCGGTCCAGAGCCTCCGCGCTGGGCACCGGCACCTGGTCCCCGGCGATCCGGCCCACGCGGCTGAACGCCAGCAGGTCGTTGATCAGCTGCTGCATCCGCTTGGCGCCGTCGACCGCGTACCCGATGTACAGGTCGGCCTTCTCGTCCAGCTGGCCGGCGTACCGGCGCTGCAGCAGCTGGCAGAAGCTGGCGACCTTGCGCAGCGGCTCCTGCAGGTCGTGCGAGGCGACGTAGGCGAACTGCTCCAGCTCGGCGTTTGACCGCTGCAGCTCCAGGGTGCTGGCCTGCAGGTCGGCCTCGGCGGCCCGCGAGGCGGCCAGATCGGCCGCGATCCGCTCCCGCATCCGGTCCACGTCCGCGCCGAGGTCCTGCGTTTCCCGGGCCCCGCCGGCCCGCACGGCGTGCCCGAAGTCCCCCTCGGCCACCAGCCGGGCGTCGACGGCGAGCTGCGCGATCGGCCGGACCACGGCGCGGCGGACGGCCAGCCCGAACAGCGCGATGATGGCCAGCAGCACCGCGCCGATCACGACGACCGCGGTCTCCAGCGTCGCCGAGGCGCCGTTCAGGGCGGCGATGGACCGCTGCCGGAACCGGCTGATGCTGGCCTGCATCGCGGCGATCGCGGTGCGTATCGCGTCGAACTCGGCCTTGCCCTGGTCGATCGCCGGGCTGATCACCGGCTTGCCGCTGGCCCGTGCCGCGGCGATCGTCGGATCGGCGTACCGCGCGTGCCAGTCGGCTATCCGCCGGTTCACGACGGCGAGTTCGCCGCGGGCGCCGGGCAGGCCCGCGAGCAGGGTGCGCAGGCTGGCGACCGCGTCCCGCTGCTGGGCCAGGCCGCTGGTGTAGGGCTGCAGGAAGCTCGCCGTCGCGGTGAGCGCGTAGCCCCGGACGCCCGTCTCCTGGTCGACGATGCCCGCGGCCAGCTCGAGTGCCTGAATGGCCGCCGGGTCCGCCACGTCCTCCACCTGGTGCCGGTCCGACGACACCTGCTGCAGCGCCAGCCCGGCGACGACGGCAGCGGCGATGGTGACCAGCACGCCGCAGGCGACGCCGGTCCAGATGATCCGCGCGAGCGGCCAGGGCCTCCGGCCGCCCCCGCGGGCCCCGGCCGGTACGGCGGGCGGGGGGGCCATCAGCTGTCCTGGGCGCCGTATCGCAGCGCGAGCATGGCGACGTCGTCGTCGAGGTCGCCGCCGTTGAGCTCCTCCGCCCGGCCGATCAGCCGGTCCAGCAGCAGCTCCACCGGCCGCGCCGGGCCGCCTGCGCCGCTGCCGGGGAGCTCCTCGATGGCCCTGATCAGCCCGGCGCTGCCGAACCGCCCGGACCCTGCACGGCCCTCGACCAGCCCGTCGGTGTAGAGCAGGACCGTCCAGCGCTCGCCGAGGTCCACCTTCGTGGGCGGCCACTCGGACGTGTGCACGATCCCGGGCGGCGGGGTCGCCCGCGCGCGGAGCTCATGCACGCCGGACGGGCCGATGAGCACCGGCGGCGGATGGCCGGCCAGGTGCAGCAGGCCGGACCGGCGATCCGGTTCCACCGACAGCATGCACATCGTGGCGAACATCCGGTCGTCGTGCCGCTCGTACTCCAGGACCTGCTGCACGGCGGACAGGACGCCGGTCGCGGGCTGCCCGGCCAGCACCATCGTGCGCCACGCCACCCGCAGGCAGACGCCGAGCGCCGCCTCGTCGGGGCCGCGCCCGCAGACATCGCCCACGACCGCGTGCAGCCAGCCGTCCTGCGTCTCGACCAGGTCATAGAAGTCGCCGCCGAGCTGGATCTGGCCGCCGCCCGCCCGGTACCGGGTGGCAACGGCCAGCCGGGGGTCGAAGACCAGCGGGGACGGCAGCAATCCCCGCGCCAGCCTGGCGTTCTCCTGGGCCGAGACCTGGGCGACCTGCAGCGCGAGCTGGACCTTCTCGGCCTGCTTGCGCTCCACCGCGTACCGGAGGACCCGGTACAGCAGCGTCCCGTCTACCTGGCCCTTGACGAGGTAGTCCTGCGCGCCGGAGCGGACGGCGGCGGAGCCGAGGGTCTCGTCGGCCAGGCCGGTCAGCACCACCACGGCGACGTCGGGCACGTGCTCCTGCAGCCAGCGGACGCCGTCGAGCCCGGTGGCGTCCGGCAGCCCGAGGTCGAGCAGCGCGCAGGTTGCCTCGGCCAGCAGCGGCCGGGCCTCAGCGAGCGACCTGGCCCGCTCCACCCGCAAGCCCGCCGCCTCCTGCAGCAGCTCCTGCACGATGAGGGCATCCCCGTCGTCGTCCTCGATCAGCAGGACATCGATCCGCGATCCGGCCGGCCGCCGCACCCCGGCGGCTCCGGGCAGATCATTGAGCATCACGGCGGCCCCGTCCTGGTCGGGCAGTGAGCGGTCCGATCGAGCGAGGGTACTGCCCGCCGACCGGAGCGGCTGCCCGTTGGCTGGACAAATGCCGCCAGTTAACCAAACAAATCTAGCGCGCCGCCCGGGCTCTTCCACCAGGCGGTGCGGGATCCGCACCGCTCCCGGTCAGCCGCGGGCCAGCAGCGACCGCAGCACGTACTGCATGATTCCCCCGTGCCGGTAGTACTCGGCCTCGCCGGGGGTGTCGATCCGCACCACCGCGCGGAATTCCTTGCCGTCGGCGCGCACCGTCACCTCTCGCGGCGTCGGCCCGGAATTGATTGCCTCGATCCCGAGCACGTCGAACGATTCCTGTCCGGTCAGCCCGAGCGACTCCGCCGACTCGCCGGGCCGGTACTCCAGCGGCAGCACGCCCATGCCGATGAGGTTGGACCGGTGGATCCGCTCGAACGACTCCGCGAGCACCGCCCGCACGCCCAGCAGCATGGTGCCCTTTGCCGCCCAGTCGCGTGACGACCCGGAGCCGTATTCCTTGCCCGCGAGCACCAGCAGCGGCGTTCCCTCCGCCAGGTAGGCACGGGACGCGTCGTAGATCGTGGCCTGCGTGCCCTCGGGCAGCTTCACGGTCACCCCGCCCTCGGTTCCGGGGGCAAGCTGGTTGCGCAGCCGGATGTTGGCGAACGTGCCCCGGATCATCACCTCGTGGTTGCCGCGCCGTGAGCCGTAGCTGTTGAAGTCGCGCCGCTCCACCCCGCGGCTGAGCAGGTACTCCCCGGCAGGGCTGTCGGTCTTGATCGCCCCGGCCGGGGAGATGTGGTCGGTGGTCACCGAGTCGCCGAGCTTGGCGAGCACCCGCGCGCCGTGGATGTTGCCGACCGGCTCGGGCTCGCGAGGCATCCCGTCGAAGTACGGCGGGTGCCGCACGTACGTCGACTCGGGGCCCCAGGCGAACGTGTCGCCGGGCGGCACCTCGAGCGCGCGCCAGCGGTCATCACCGGCGAACACGTCCGCGTAATCGCGGGTGAACATCTCCGCCGCGACCGCGTTCTGGACAATGTCCGAGATCTCACGGGGCGACGGCCACAGGTCGGACAGGTACACCGGCTGCCCGGACTTCGAGGTGCCGAGCGGCTCCGAGGTCAGGTCGATGTCCATCGTCCCGGCCAGCGCGTAGGCGACCACGAGCGGCGGCGACGCCAGGTAGTTCATCTTCACGTCGGGGTTGATGCGGCCCTCGAAGTTGCGGTTGCCGGACAGCACCGAGACCACGGCCAGGTCGCTGGCGTTCACGGCCTCGCTGACCGGCTCGGGCAGCGGGCCGGAGTTGCCGATGCACGTGGTGCAGCCGTAGCCGACCAGGTTGAAGCCGAGCTTCTCCAGGTAGGGCGTCAGCCCGGCGCGCTCGTAGTAGTCCATCACCACCTTCGAGCCGGGTGCGAGGCTGGTCTTCACCCAGGGCTTGCGCTCCAGGCCGGCCTCCACCGCCCTCTTGGCCAGCAGCGCGGCACCGACCATCACCGACGGGTTTGAGGTGTTGGTGCACGAGGTGATCGCGGCGATCACCACCGAGCCGTGGTCGACCGTGGTCGTTGTGCCGTCGTCGAGGGTGACCTCGACCGGCGCGAAGGACCGCTGGGCGGGCCCGGCCTCGGCGGGCGCGGCCGGGGCGGCGCGGTCGCCCGCGTAGACGCCGTTGCCTTCCTCGGCGGCCACCGGGTCGGACGCAGGGAACGTGTCGGCGATGTCGGTGTCCAGGCTGTCGAGCTCCACGTAGGACCCGAGCGCCGCGCGGAACGCGCCCTTGGCGTCGGCCAGGGCCACCCGGTCCTGCGGCCGCTTCGGGCCGGCCAGCGACGGCACCACCGTGGACAGGTCCAGCTCGAGCTCCTCGGAGTACCGCGCCGGGCTCCCTGGCTCGTGCCAGAGGCCCTGCTCCTTGGCGTACGCCTCGACCAGCGCGACCTGCTCCTCGCTGCGCCCGGTCAGCCGCAGGTAACCGAGGGTCTCGGCGTCGATGGGGAAGATGGCGCAGGTAGAGCCGAACTCCGGGCTCATGTTGCCGATCGTGGCCCGGTTGGCGACCGGCACCGCGGCCACGCCCTCGCCGTAGAACTCCACGAACTTGCCGACCACGCCGCGCGCGCGGAGCAGCTGGGTGATCGTGAGCACCAGGTCGGTGGCGGTCGCCCCGTCCGGCAGCTCGCCGGTCAGCCGGAAGCCGACGACCCGCGGGATCAGCATGGAGACCGGCTGGCCGAGCATCGCGGCCTCGGCCTCGATGCCGCCGACTCCCCAGCCGAGGATGCCGAGCCCGTTCTGCATCGTGGTGTGCGAGTCGGTGCCCAGGCAGGTGTCCGGGTACGCCGTCGTGGTGCCGTCCTCCCCCGGCTGCGCCATCACGACCCGGGCCAGGTGCTCGATGTTCACCTGGTGCACGATCCCGGTGCCCGGCGGCACCACCCGGAGCCGGCGGAACGCCTCCTGGCCCCACCGCAGGAAGCCGAACCGCTCGGAGTTGCGCTGGAACTCGAGCTCCACGTTGCGCTCGAACGCGTCCGGCCTGCCGAACACGTCAGCGACCACCGAGTGGTCGATCACCAGCTCCGCGGGGACCAGCGGGTTGATCCGGCCCGCGTCACCGCCGAGGTCGCGCATGGCCTCGCGCATCGTGGCCAGGTCGACCACCGCGGGCACTCCGGTCAGGTCCTGCATGAGCACCCTGGCGGGGCTGAACTGGATCTCGGTTGCGGGCTGGGCCGCCGGGTCCCAGGATGCGAGCGCGGTGATGTGCTCGGGCGTAACGTTCAGGCCGTCCTCGGTCCGCAGCAGGTTCTCCAGCAGGACCTTGAGGCTGAACGGAAGGTCACCGCCGCCTTCCGCCGCGCCCAGCCGGTGTATCTCGTAGCTGGTGTCGCCGACCCGCAGCGTCCCGCGGCTGCCGAAGCTGTTGGCTGTCATCGCACGACCTCCATTGTCTGGCCCTTGCGGTCGGCCCGCGGCCCATCCCGCTGCGCCACGGGCACCATGCGTGCTACCGGCATCTTCCCGCACCCGCGGGGGGCTCCGCCCCCCGCGTACCCCCCCGGCCGCCACCGGGTGCTCCGGCCGCCGCCCTGCGGGCGCTATCTCGATATCAAGCTATCTGCCCCCAACCTACCGCGAGGCTTATCTCGACGTCAAGGTATCGGCCCGGCGGCGCGGCGCTCTGGCACGGCCGGCCGTGCCCGTAGTGCCGGATATGCCAACCGCACAGGACGGATAAATCATGCGTCAAGTGCCGCCAGCCGGAAACCGCGCTGAGTTTGCTCGCGCAGGCTGCCGGGTACTCGCCAGGGACATTAACGGGGGCTATTCGGTGAGCAGGTCGGGGGATTGCATGCGCCTTCTCGGGTGCGCGGCAGCAATAGCTGGGCTCGTCGTGGTCGTGCTGGCAATCAGCACGCCTGCCGCGCTCGCTGGTAATCCGACCGTCAACATTTTCCCAAACCCATCGGCGCCAGGCACGTCCACGACGTTCACGGTCGACTGCTCGTCGGGCATGTCGCCCAGCCCGGCTACCTCGGCGACGCTGGACGGGTCCTCGCTCGGCCTGCCGTCGCAGATCCCCATGCAGCAGGGCAGCCAGACGGACGAGTTCCAGACCACCGTCACCCTGCCCACCTCGCTCGCGCCAGGCACCTACAACCCGGAGATCACCTGTTCCAATGGCTTCGGTGCGAGCGGGGCGCTGACCGTGAACGCGGTCCCCAGCCCGGCACCGCAGACCGGTGACGGCGCGACGTCCACGGCGACCAACACCACGCTGACCGACATCGGCCTCGGGTTGCTCGGTGCCGCCGCGCTCGGCGGAGGCCTCCTGCTCGCCAGGCGCCGGTCCGGTTCGCGCGCCTAGCCAGCAGGGCGGGGTCACCGCGGTGGCCAGAGTTGTCAGCGGGGCCGTCCTCGCCCTGGCAGCGGCCGGCCTCGTCCTGGCGTTCGTCGGGAGCCACACCCTGCGCTGGGCGCCTCCGGCGCGGCCACCCGGGTGGGAGGCGCCGGCCCGCAGCAGGCCGCCGAGGCCGCCCAGGCCGCCGGCGCACCGGGCGTCACCCGGGGCGCCGGTCCCGACGGTACGCGTCGCAGGCAACCGGTACCAGGTGGCGCCCATGGCGCGCTCCGTTCCCGTGGCCATCGACATCCCCTACATCAAGGTGCGGGCCAGGATCCTCTCGCTCGGCCTGACGTCCGGCGGCGGGGTCGGCGTGCCGCCGCTGACCAGCCCGTTCCTCACCAGCTGGTACGACAGGGGGCCGACGCCCGGCTCCCCTGGCGCGGCGGTCATCTTCGGGCACGTCGATTCGGCGGCGGTCGGGCCGGCCGTCTTCTACCGGCTCGGCGACCTGCGGCCGGGCGATCTGGTGTACGTGACGCTGCAAGACGGGCGCACGGCCCTGTTCCGGGTCTACTCCGCGGCCCTGTACGCGAAGGCGGAATTCCCCGATGACACCATTTACGGCTATACCAGCTGGCCATCGCTGCGCCTGGTCACCTGCGGCGGGCAGTTCGACAGCGCGACCGGGCACTACCTCTCCAACACCGTGGTCTTCGCGCAGTACGTCGGCGAGCAGGCCGGACCCGCCCGCTGACCAACCGCCCCGGCCCCGCAGAACTGATAACGTCAGCGTCGCCCCGGACACCACGAACTTTGGTCAGAAACCGCTGCCAGCACGGCGGTTTCTGGCTACGGTGCGGCCCGGGCGCGGGCCAGCACCGTGAGGAGGGGTTGATGGCCGGGATTCACGCGGCGGGATGGCTCGGGGTCCCGCCGGACCACCCGTTCGGCCTGCAGACGCTTCCCTACGGCGCGTTCACCACCCTGGACCGGCCGACCGTGCCCCGCACCGGGGTGGCCATCGGCGACCGGGTGCTGGACCTGTCCGCCGCCACGTACCGGCTGCTCACCGGCCGGGCGGACCTGTTCATCGGCGGCCGCCTGAACGCGTTCCTCGACGCGGGCGACCGGTGCTGGAGGCAGGTCCGCTCCGCGATCAGGCACTGGCTCAGCACCGACCACTACCGCGAGGCCATCGAGGACCTGCTGATTCCCGCGTCGCAGGCGCGGATGCACATGCCGTTCGACGTGGCCGACTACACCGACTTCTACGCGTCCGAGGACCATGCCAGGAACGTCGGCGAGATTTTCCGGCCGGGGCAGCCGCTGGCAGCCAACTGGCGGCACCAGCCGATCGGCTACCACGGCCGGTCGGCGACCGTGATCCTGTCCGGCACCCCGGTGCACCGTCCCTACGGCCCGTCGCGGCCGGCCGGCGCGGCGGAGCCGGTGTTCGCCCCGTCGGCAAGGCTCGACTTCGAGGCCGAGCTGGGCTTTGTCGTCGGCGTGGAGACCGTATACGGGGAGCCCGCGCCGGTCGGCCGCTTCACCGAGCACGTTTTCGGCGTGTGCCTGGTCAACGACTGGTCGGCCAGGGACATCCAGGCCTGGGAATCCACGCCGCTCGGCCCGTTCCTCGGCAAGTCGTTCGGCACCACGATCTCACCCTGGGTGGTCCCGCTCGCCGCCCTGGAGCACGCCAGGATCCGCCCGCCGTCAGACGGCACCGAGCTGTTCTCCTACCTGGCCGAGCCGGGAGAGTGGGGCCTGGACATCGACTTCGAGGTGCGCCTGAACGGTCAGGTGATCTCCCGGCCGCGCTACGCGGCGATGCACTGGAGCCCGGCGCAGATGCTGGCCCACCTGACCGTGAACGGCGCGTCGGTGCGCACCGGCGACCTGTACGCCTCCGGCACCGTCAGCGGCCCTGAGCCCGGCCAGCGCGGCTGCCTGCTTGAGCTGACCTGGGGTGGCACCCAGCCGCTGACGCTCCCCGACGGCACCACCCGCACCTGGCTCGACGACCGCGACGAAGTGACGATCACCGCCACCGCGGCGGGCCCGGGCGGCACCCGGGTCGGCCTCGGCGAGGCCCGCGGCACGATCCTGCCCGCCCACGATCCCACGGACCTCTGACGTCGGGTCAGCGCCGCCGGACCGGCTGCTGGATCGAGGCCGCGGGCCGGATCGGCTTCGCGGGTGGCGTCAGCGCGGTGAGCAGGCCGGTCACGGCCAGGATCGCGGCGATCGTGGCACACTCGATCTTGGTGGCCAGCGCCGGGCCTGCCCCCCGGGCGGGCCGGCGGCGCAGCCACACCTGGCCCGCGGCAGCCAGGCCGACGGTGACCGCCACGAGCACGACCTTGACGATCAGCACCCAGCCGTACGTGGTGCTGAACAGCGACCGGAACGGGACCAGCACCAGCGCGGAAATCACGCCGGTGATGACCAGGACGGCGAACAGCCACCCGGCGGCGGTCGCGTAGAGGCGCACCAGGCCGCGCATGTCGTCCGGGTGGTACCGCCACGCTATGGCCGCGCGGAGCACGTAGACGAGCATCCCGGCCCAGATCGCCGCGGGCAGCAGGTGGCAGTACGTGATCAGGGCGCCGGCCACGGGGACCACGCTCTCCGGGTGGGCGCGGATGCCCTCCGCGGCCACCACGCCGAGCAGCGGCAGCACGGCAAGGCGGGGCTGCCGCAGCCGCAGCAGCCCGGCGGCGAGCAGGAACAGCACGAACTCGAACCCGGCGATCCTGCCCGCGGTGGTGGAGCTCAGCCGTCCCAGGTGCACAAGCCCGGCCGCGATCAGCGCGAGCCACGCGCTCGCCGCCGCGCCGAGCAGCGATCCGCGCAGCGCCCACGGCGGAGGCAGCGGGGCCGGGAAGTTCCCCTTGTACTGCCGGGCCAGCCCGCGCCCGGCCATGCCGCCGAGAGCTACGGAAAGGCCGGCGAACAGGAGCCACCGGGCCACCGCGGTCTCCCAGGTGACCGGCGAGGCGAGCCCGGTTGCTCCGCCGGCGGACAGCAGGATCGTCACCGGGCTGACAGTAGTCGGCTATTCCTGGGGATATGTCCCCAGCCCCGGGTTACTGCGTCTCGGAGCTGACGGGCCCGCTGGCCGCCAGCAGCCCGCGCCGGACGTTCCTGGCGCCGATCGCCCAGAACACGACGCCGAGCAGCACCATCGCGCCGAACGCCCCCATCGTCACCCACTCGAAGAACGGGCGGGACACTCCCCAGCTGGCCTGCACGGAGTACGACTGACCGAAGAGCGCGTTGATGGCGCCGGGCCACAGCAGGGTGACCGCGGTGATGACGACGAAGGCCTCGGTGATGATCGAGGCCGCCCAGGCACCCGCCATGCCGCCAGGGACCCGGTATGGGCGCCTGGCCTCCGGGTAGAGCTGCCGCAGCCGCACCAGCGCGGGGAAGATGAAGATGTAGCTGACGGCGGTCGTGGACACGGCGAGGGACAGCATCACCGCAAAGAAATCCTCCAGCTTCCCGCTGGTCAGCAGGAAGACGAGGAAAACGAAGGCCGAAGAGACGACCCCGGAGGCCAGGTTCACCGCGATCGGCGTGCCGAAGCTGGTGAACCGTCCCATCCACCGCGGCCCCGACCCGTCCAGCGAGGCGATCGCCTGCGTCCGGTCGGCCCCCTCGAGCCACACCGCGCCGCTGGCCACCAGCGTCACGATCAGCAGGATCGCGAACACCACGTTCAGCGGGTGCGAATGGAACACGCCGGATACCGCGTTGTACGCGTCCACGAAACCGCTCACGTTGGACAGGCCCGACTTCGGGATCACCAGCACGATGCCGACGATCAGCGCCCCGTAGACGAGCGCGCAGATCACGCCGGAACGAAGGATCATCTTCGGCACGTCGCGCTGCGGGTTCCGCATCTCCTCGCCCGCGCCGTTGGCGAGCTCGAAGCCGACCCAGAGGAACACCAGCAGGCCGATCACGGTGAGGAAGCCGTTCAGGGACGGCTTGAGGTCGGCCGCGGACGACGCCCCTGCGGGCCGTCCGTGCTGGACCAGGAACGCGATGAACATCAGCGTGAACAGGGCGACGACGACGAGCTTGATGAACGTCCCGATGTTCGGGCCCCACTTGCCGATCCGGAACGCAACGATCGCGATCCCCACGGTCAGCCAGACGAAGGCCAGGCCAACGATGATCTCGGCGGCGGTGCCCAGCGGCTTGTGCACGACCAGGCCGTCGATCGCGGCGATGGTGGACGCGGTCAGCGTGCCGCCGATCCAGGTGGGGTTGGACAGCCAGTACAGGATGGCCGTGACCGAACCCGCACAGCGGCCGAAGGCCAGCCGCGCCCACTCGTACGGCCCGCCTTCCACCGGGAACGCCGAGCCCAGCTCGGCCGTCAGCATGCCGTACGGGACCAGGAAGATCACCAGGGAGATCGCCAGCCAGGTGATCGCCTGCGCGCCGGCCTCGGCGGACGCGGCCACCGTGTCGAACCCCAGGATCGCGCACGCGGTGAACAGCACCAGGTCGACGCGGCCGAGGACCTTTCTGAGCTTGGTTTTCTCCCGCGCCGCCGCCGCGGTCTGCGGTGGCGCGGAGACGGCACCTGCCTCGGCCATCTGCCACTCCTGCCAATCGGCAAAACCCGGTCACCAGAAGCGTAAGCCTGTTTCACCGCTCTGCCGAGAGCCATTTCTCACCGGTGATGCGCCGGCCACATCCCGGCCCCGCCGCGCCGGCAGCCGGCCGGCTGACCGAGGGCGACGCCAGCGCGCTTAGCCTGGTGCTCGTGAACCCGCTCTCGCTGCGCGAACCCCCGGGAGGGCCACGGTGACGGTTGCGGTCGTTGACGACTATGCCGCGGAGGCCGAGCGCCTGGAGCGCATCCTCGGCGCGCTGACCGACGCGCAGTGGCTGACGGAGTCGGGTGCCGCCGGCTGGTCGGTCGCCGACGTGGTGCTGCACCTGGCGCAGTCCGACGAGGGCGTGGTCGCCAGCGCGGCCGGCGCCGGCCGCCTTGACGATGGCGTCGCCGGCACGGTCGATGACTGGGCGGCCGCGCGGGTGGCTGCGGAACGGGCGGCGCCGGCGGAGGTCTTCGCGCGGTGGCGGCGGGCACGCGACGCCGCGGTGGCGGCGCTGCGGGCGGCCGATCCGCAGGCGCCGCTGCAGTGGGTGACCGGGCCGGTGAAGCCCGCCACGCTGGCGACCACCCGGCTGGCCGAGCACTGGGCACACGGGCTGGACATCACCCGGCCGCTGGGCATCGGCTTCCCCGACACCGCCCGGCTGCGGCACATCGCGTGGCTGGCGCACCGGACGCTGCCGTACGCGCTGTCCCGGGCCGGCGAGGCTCCGGCCGCGGTCCGCTGCTCGCTGACCGCGCCCGACGGGGTGAGCACGTGGGCCTTCGGGCCGGACGACGCCGAGTCCACGATCAGCGGGCCGGCCGGCGCCTTCTGCCGGGTCGCCGCCCGGCGCCTCGACCCGGCGGCGTCGGGCCTGCACGCCGCCG
>Ga0335075_10001454_pt1 | contig 39099 bp, 33 predicted proteins | sample Lox_Sample_24_FD_206723 | JGI IMG/M metagenome (GOLD analysis project Ga0335075, IMG submission 206723) | Soil microbial communities from Loxahatchee National Wildlife Refuge, Florida, United States - Lox_Sample_2.4 | ecosystem: Environmental > Terrestrial > Soil > Wetlands | place: USA... | reverse complement strand
AGATGCGGGCGCGCGAGCCTTCCTTCAGGGTGATCACCGGCAAACGGTCAAGAAAATGGTTGAGTACCTGTTCGCCTTCGACAGCCGATTCTTCCGAGATACCGTTCTGGATCTCTGTCGATGGGGTTAGAATGCTGCCGTTGTTGCCGATTTGGGCGAGGCCGCCAAGGCCGCCGATCAGGGCGGCAGCGGCAAACGCCTGAAAGTATCCGTGGTTGACCTTCGTAGCGAGCCCGGTGGTCCCAATCTGGTCGAGGCCAATGTACTTATCGAAATCGAGCGAAAAGCCATCGGGGCAGATAGCACGGTGGAAGGTGACGAACATTTTTCGCTGCTGCGCGCTGCCGACGCTCTGTACTGTCCCGATCAGGCGCGTTCCCTGGGGCATCAGGAGCTGCTGGTGATCGTGCGAATAGTAGTCCGTCGTGAGCATGACCAGGACTGGGCCACTAAAGCCACCGTCGATGTGGTTGGTCACGACTCCCTCCAGCACCGTGCCCTCGAAGATCCGGTAGAGTTGTCCCTGGTAGCTGTCGAAGGCATATGGCGCCATCGGATTGCCGTTATCGTCTGGCTTCTCTTGCTGGGAAACTGCCTGGACATTTGCGGTCTTGTCCGGGATCGCGCCATTGGCGACCGGAGCAGCCGGCGGTTGCGCTTTCGCCGCTGCTGTCAGGGTCGAACCCGTATTGGGACTCTCGAAGTCGATGGCTTCGGTATCGCTGTCGATCGCGGCCAGCGCCTGCTTTTCTTTGGCCAGCTCCTGCTGCTTCGCCTCGGCTCGTTGCTCGGAAGCCCCGGACGTGATCAGGGGCGCATTCGGGCTGTCGCCGTAGATGGCCGCCCGCTGGGCGGCGGTCATCGGCGGCGTGCCCGATGCCTCGGGTCCCGGAACTCCATCGCTCGCCCCGAGCTGCTGCATAGCGGCGGCCATTTCCTCGGCGTGCTGGCGTTCCTGGGCGTCTCGTTCGGCCTGTAATTGCTGCTGCGTCTCGAAGTTGTTGACCTGCTGGGCACTCGGCGCGGCGGGCCGGCTGACCGGCAGGTTCGCCGCAGAGGCGCCCCTCTTGTTTCCCCTCATCAGGCTCGAAAGGTTCGCGATGCCGATGAGAGCCATGATCACGACCAGAGCGACGACCACGGGCATGGTCTTGCGCAGCGGAGGCTTCGCTTCCGGCTGTTCGGGAACCGTCGCTGGCGAATTGTCGTTCCGCTCCGGCATGGTCAATTCCTTTCGTCGGTGCGATGAAATTCAACCTTTTGTTTGCCGATCGCGAGATAGCCGCGGTCGAGTTCTTTCGGTACGGTGTAGAGGCCGTCGCTGAAGTCGAAGTTAATGAGCGAAGGCTTGCCGTCTTTCACCTCATAGAGTGCGGGTGTTTCCTGGAACTGGCCGCGCAGATAGGTGAACCTGGCATCGTGCCAGATCTGGTGCAATCCGAGGGCATTGCCCTTCGATCGATCCCACGCGAAATCGAAGCGTAGCGTCCCGGGATACTGGCTGCGATACTCCTCTTCCTTCTCCTGCTGCGCTTTTAGGATTGCTGCGGCGGCGGCCCTGGCCGCCGCCGCTTGTTGCTTCGCTTGGTCAAGTTCGGAAGCCGGCACGAAGACCGGCAGCTCGATCAGCTTTTCCTTCGCCGCCTGGTCACCTGGCGTCAGGAAGACTTCGGAATCGAAGTGAGGATCGGAGTCGCCTGAGACCTCCTCCAGTTCGAGCGTGTACTCATTGCCGTGATCGGAGATGATGTGGATGTCCGTCGTGCTGTTGGCGACTTTCGGCTTCACGCTGATGTAGCGGCTGGCGAGATGGCCGCCGTCGAAAACCCAGTCGACGGTATCCCCGGCGAAGACGTTGGCCACTTTTTCCTCGGGCGGCAGAACAATCAGCGTCGATTCGAGCATGGCGGCGCGGACCACAGGAGGAGTGGCACGATTTGACACAACGATGGTTCGCGGAGAACTCGGCTCGGGACGTTTCGGGGAAGCCTGTGCGTGCGTGGCAGAAGCGGTAGCGAGTGCGAGTCCAAGGATCACGGCAATTGGGACGAGCGGTTTCACGAGTCGGTCCTTTCCGCTTAGGCAGTCTCGCCCCGGGCAAAGCGTGCGATGCCCTCGGCGAGCCCATATTGGGCAATCAGTTTCGACCGGAGTACCCGGTCCTTCGGTTTTGTCGAGAAGGTTGCGTAGCTGCGGCTGTCGAGGTTCAGGATCACAACTTTGGTGAGCCCGTCGCGCCGCATATAAAGCGCCTCGCGGTCCTGAAGGCTCTCGAACAGCGCGATCTGCTGCCCGTTCATCCTGAATAACTCGGCATAACGCTTCCGATTGAAGGTTGCGTCCTTCAGGAACAGGAACGAGCTGCAGGAGTTCACGATGCTGTCGGCGTTCTCACCGAGATCATCCGCAGACTGTCCGATCAGCGTTACGCCACCGAGGTTCTTGCGGACGGTCTTGATCGAAGCGAGGGCCCCTTCCAGCAGCTGGCGGTTCTTCATGGAGCTGAAGATCTCCTCAATCAGGATGTGTTTGGGCACCCCGAGATTGGCAGGGTCATAGAGAACATCGTTGATCCGGCGCAGGAGCCAAACCATCAGAGGTTCGATCAGGTCGGCGTACTGCTCATTGTTGACGCCCGCGAAATCGAAGCACTGCACGCGCGACAGCGAGAGGCTGTCCTCGACGTTGTCGAAGATGGCGTGATAAACGCCGTCTCGTACCCATTTCGACAGGTAGCGGTCGAGCTTCTTCGGCAGATAGAGATTCGACAGACGCCGATTGTCCCGATCGAGCAGATAGATATCCTGGACGGCCTTATGGATCACGTCGTCGTCCTCGGGCTCCAGTTCCGCGCCGCCATTCGTAAGCAGGAGCTTGACGAAGGAGTAGAGGAACTTGATGTTGCTCTCGGTCGGCTCGAGCGCAAACGGATTGACGCGCGGGCCATTCCTGCCGATCCGGTCTACGCGGCCGCCATAAAGCTCGACGACGCTTTCATAGCTGCCGCCGATATCGAAGATGTAAGTGAAACCGCCATACTTTTGTTCGAGCGCCACCAGCGTATTGCCGTGCACGCTTTTGCCCGATCCGGTCGGGCCAATGATGAGCATGACCCGGACACCGTCCACATACACGTCCTGGAAGAAGGGAGTGCGAGTGCGCGTTTCGAGGATGTTGAGGTATTCGGAATCGAGATCCTCCGAATGCCGATGCCCCAGATGCGGCGCAAAGACAGAAGCCAGGCGCGCATGGTGGTCCTCGCTCAGCCACAGCGGGAAGACACCGAACCGGTGATTGCCAGGAAACATCGCGTAGAACGCCGAGAGATTCCCCAGCGTCTCCTCGATCACCGGCGCGCGTGCGCCGACAAAGATGCGATGGACGGCGGGAATCACGTCGAGCAGCTGTTCCCGAGTGCGGGCGGCGAGCAGGAGGCGCAGAGCATATTCCCCATGGACCTTCTTATCGAGTGAGCGGACGACTTCGCTCAGATCATCGACGCCGCTGCTGGCAGCCCGGGCACCGGCCCCGGAGTCGAGCGAAGCAGGATCGCGCCCGTTCATGACTCGTGTCAGGACGCCGACCTTGAAAAAGGAAATGAACTTTTCCTGCGCATCGATCTCGCGCCGCGCAGCGGCCGTGGACTTCGGCCGCCAGGTCGAACAAAGAATACCGTCGCAATCGAGCGTCTTCAGGTCGGAGAAGAGGCAGGGCCTCGATGCCTCCGGTGTCGCCCTGAGCGAGAACATCTGAACGTACCGTTTGCCTATGCGCAGCTGATCGCTGTGCCAGGCGACCGGGCTTTTTACGATCTGGCGGTCAACACCGGTTTCACTGCGCAGCTGGTCGGCGGCGGCCCATTCTTCAAGATTGAACAGGTAACTGAAAAAGCGAAACGCGTCGTTTTTGCCGAGAAGGCGCAGCCCCAGCGGGCTGCCCAGATGACCTTCGAGGATCGTCGCGGTCTTCTGGAGGTCGGCCAGCATCCGCGCATTTTCGGCGGCGTGCTCTTTCGCTTTTTGCGCGAAGGGGTTGGCAGACGACGGCTCCAGCGTGAGGCACCAGTGAAGATCGACGCGTCGAAATCTCGCCGTCTTTTCGAGGAAGGACAATCTGTCCTCCGCAAAAACCTGGGCAACGGGGTTGCTGTAGGTCTTCTCACGCGGAAGGTCGCAGCCGGCGATGATCCGCGTGTACTGATAAAGGCAGGAACCTTCCGGGAGGCCGCGCAGAGCGCCCTCGATCGATCGCATCTGGGTGTCCAGTTCGAGATCGGTCAGGGATTCTTCATCGATTCCCCTGAGTCCAAACAAGCATCCGTATCCGCCACCCTTGAGCGCAAAGATGTTCGAGCCGATGAAGCGCGCGATGGGCACGATCGAGCACGCGGCTCCTGCCTTCGCGAACCACGGCACGAATTTGGCCTGCTCAGTATTTGCGCGGATCATAATAGGACCTTTGGTTGAGACCGAGAGCCCAGAGCTGGAACATCTTCGGGTGCCTGCGAACGACGAGCCAGCACCCGGTTGTAAGTAGCGGAAAGGAGACGACTGCCAGCATGTGGAAGCCGGCGAGGAAAGCCACTATGCAAAACATCACGATGACCAGCCAGGTCGGCAGGCTGAGGCCGAGCTTTTCGCGCGGCTTATTCAGTGCCTGATTGATCGGGAGCGGCTCCCCTCGTTTTCCCGGCTGCATGGTTAGCTCACACTCTGCCCGGTCAGTGACGAGATCCAGCCCGCTCCCCATCCGAGCACGCCGGCGCCGAAGATGGCCCCAAACAGCCCGATCACGCCTCGCTGGATGTTGCCGCTCATGAAGCTGACTCCGGCAAAGATAAGCCCGATCAGGCAGATCACTGCGCCCGCGTATTCGGCGAAGGTCTGCACGGTCTGCATGAACGTCTGAGCGCCGCTGAAGCTAATGGTTCCCTGGGCGTGCGCCACTGCGCTGCTCGCGCCCATGAAGAGCAGCGATGTAAGCGTGGGAGCCATCACGTGAGCGGCTGACTTGAGCTTTCCTGAGACGACCTCTTTCCAGTTGCCGGTGGAGAGAGGTTCGGTTGGGGTTTCACGGGATGGGATTGCGGCTAGTATGCGAACAAACATCGGCACCTCCTGCGGCCCTCAAAAAGCCGCAATATGCCGAGAGCATGGTCCCGGTCCGGTTCGCTGTCTAATACGTTTTATTTATCGGGTGATCGGTTTCACCTATCACTCCTCATGTATACCGTTGCGAGGGACGTGATGGAATTGCGCTCGCATATGTTCCGGCGATGCGGGGGAGGCCGGAGAGGGAACCGGAATATGGAAATTGCTACCCCCTCAGAGCTGACTGCGTGGACGGTCTTCCGACCGAAGCCGAAGGGCGTTTCGGGGGTAGGTCTTTCGAGTGATCCGGCGCCGCCGTCGCTGGCGGTTTGCCGTTTTCTCTTGCGGCGGATACTTGCCGCTTCAGGTAACGGATAAGCACAGGAACCGTCTTCGGATATCTTTGGCTGTTGTAAATCACAGCAATGCTGACATGCCAGTTGACGCCGGCAACCCGCCGCATTGTGAGTTCGTCATCGATTCTCGATCCTTCCCGAACGAGGGCGAATCCGTAGCCTTGCTTCACCAGTTCACGAAGTTCTACCGGGTGATTGGCGCGGGAGTAATGATCGATTTCAATACCGATTTCTCTGAGGTATTCCAGGTGCCGATGGTGGGCGTGGAAGTGGCGATCCGGATGATAGAGGATTCTGAGATTGTTACGTAAATCGCTGGGTTCGAGGACGCTCTTTGCTGCGAGCGGGTGATCCCGCCGCATACACACCACCAGACGCTCGCGGCGGACGACCTCGACCGAAAGGCGGGGATCGGTTACGGGGAGCGTGACCAGGGCTACGTCGATCTCGCCATTCGCGAGCTCCTCTTCGAGCTGCGGCTTGTCGCCATGCGTGGGAAAGATCGCGCATTCCGGAAGGATTTGTCTGTGGATCTGGCAGCACGCATGAAAAAGAGCCTGATCGATGAGGGAGGTACTGCCGAGCTTCAGGTTCCCGATCTCTTCGTGCTCGATGGCAACGAGTGCGGCAATCGCTTCGTCGCATGCGGCAAGGAGCCCGCGGGCAATCGGGCCGAAGGCGACTCCTGTCTTTGTAAGCAGGAGTCGGCCGCCTTTGCCTTGTCGAAAGAGATGGAGGTCGAACAGGTCCTGAAAGTGTTTTGCCTGCTCGCTGAGGTTCGGTTGGGCGGTGTGCAGATATTCGGCCGCAGCCCTGAATCCCCCCCGCTCGATGATGGCCAGCAGGTATCGGAAGTGACGCAGCTCCGCGGATTCGTTCATACCCAAACCAGCTCCTGAGAGTGGTCTGAATCGTTTCCACAGGGGCAAGCGGGGCCTTCGAACAAGCGGCTTCGCCGCTGTGGAAAAAATTGTGCCTATTGGAAGCCTGTTAGGCGGCAAAGGTTGTGCAGATTCATACCCCGTTAACAGTTCTAAAATGGATTTCTTCCCTGATGATGGAGGGGTGATAGGTAAGAGTTATCACCCGATAACTCAAAACTATTAGACAGAGGCGACGAATGGCCGGACGCTATGGACACGCGGTGGACCGCGTTCGACTCGGTTCATCGAAAGTCCACGCTCCGGAGAACATATCATGGCTTCGGTCGCCGTTCTCGAACGCTCTCTCCTGAACGATCCTCTTCTCACCGCCGAAGAGGTCGCTGCAAGGCTGAATGTGACGAAGGATTGGGTCTGGGATCACTCGTCGCGCAAGGCGCCGTATTTGCCGGTGATTCGCATTGGTGACGGTACCCTTCGGTACCGTCAGAGTCAGATCGAAGAGTTCGTCCTGGAACGCGAAAGACTCTCGATCTTGCGCCGCAAGCGCCGGTAAAATAAGAGAGCCCACTGTTTTCCCCCACAGAAACCGAGAAGACATATGGGTAAATCGCACCAGGCGGGTTGGGTGGTGCTCCGCGGAAAGCGCTGGTATGGCTATTTTCGCAAGCGCGTCCTTGACCCTATTACCAACGAGGAACAGGAGGACACGGTCTGCATTCTCCTGAAACTCAAATCAGAAATGACGAGAGCCGAAGCGCGCGATGCATTGCGGGCGGAGGTGATCAGGCAGACCGGCCAGAATCTCGGAGGCAGAGTGCTGAAGGACGGCTCTGTGACCTTCGAGTGGTTTGTTCGGAACCGCTATTTCCCGCTCCGTGAAGGGGACTGGCGGCCGCAGACGGCAATCGAAAAGATGGCTCAGATTGAAATCGACCTGATTGGGAACATCGGACACTTTCCCCTCGATTCACTCGACAAGTTCACTCTGCAAACGCAAGTGAACAAGCTGGCCGAGCGTTACTCGCAGGACCGGGTCAAGCAGGCTCGTTCGTACCTGAAATCCATCTTCGACGAAGCCATTGAACAGGAATTCCTGGTAAAGGATCCGACGCGAAAGCTGAAGATTCCTAAAAATCTTCGGCCCAAGGACAAAACGGTCCTGAACTGGGAGCAACTCTGGCAGGTACTTGCCAGGGCAAAGAGGAGAGATCATCTCTTGCTGATGCTCGATGTGATTGAAGCTCTTCGCCCCAGCGAACTATTCGCTTTGCGCTGGCGTTCCTTCGATAACCGGAACACGTTGTCGATCACCGAAACCGTCTACCGGCGGCAAATCAGGCCCTTCGGAAAAACTCCGGGAAGTATGACGAAAGTCCATCTGCCCGAAGGATTGGCAGAGGAGTTGAGGCGGTGGAGGTGGGAATGCAAGAAGGGATCGTGCAGAAAAGCTGGCTGCCGGAATCCCGAGCATGCGAAGTCCTCGCCGGATGCATTCATTTTCCCCAATGCCGACGGAGGATTCATGGACACGGCAAACTACCGTTTCCGGGTTCTAAAACCGCTCGCTGAAGAACTGGGAATTCCCAAACTGAATTTTCAGATCCTGCGCCGAACGATGGCGACGCAGGCCCAGAGAATGGGCTCGGTGAAGGACATTCAGGCGCATCTGCGGCACGCGAAGGCCGATACCACGGCCAACGAGTACATGCAGGAGCTGCCGGAGAGTGTGGTGCGGATGGTCGGTGCGGTGTACGAAATGCTGATGAAAGGAGGGCCGGAAGAGCCGGAACAGACGGCTGGTTCGGGTTCGGACGGCGAGCGTTTGCTACCAATCGCTACCAACGTCCCGAAACGGATCGCCGTAAATTGTTGATTTTATGGTGGGCGCAGCAGGATTCGAACCTACGACTTCCACCGTGTGAAGGTGGCACTCTACCGCTGAGTTATGCGCCCTCTCGGGGAGGGTGGAACAAGAGTAAGAGTACCATCCGGGCGAGGCGGGCGTCAGCAGCGTGCCGCTCCCGGGGCCGCGCGGCTCGCCATTGGGCCAGCAGCCGCAGCGTAAAATTGGGCAGGCACGTATGGCCCTGCGCGATCCGCTGCATTCCGGTGAACCTAAGGACGAGCCAGGCCCGGTGGATCGGGACGAGGTCGATCCAGCCGCCCAGCCCGGCGGCGCCGACGACCAGGCCCCGGACGACGATGAGGGAAAAAGATCGGCGCAACCTGACGACCCGGATGGGGTTAACAGGGATATGGCAACCGTGGCTCTGGACCAGGGGTTGTTGGAAGCCGGCCGCAGGGCGCGCAGCGGCGTCTCGCGGGTGAATTGTGCAGCCGGCGCCGTGGACTGGCGGGCGATGAGCGACGCGGAGATCATGCTCCGCGTACGCCAGGGCGACGACTCGGGCTTTGAGTTCCTGATTGAGAAGTACCGGAAGCCGATGGTCAGTTTCATGTACCGCATGGTTCACAACCACGCGGTGGCGGAGGAGCTGGCGCAGGAAGTTTTTCTGCGGGTCTATCGGTCGCGGCAGACCTACCGGGCGGAGGCGAAGTTTTCCACGTGGCTGTACCGGATTGCGACCAACCTGGGCGTGAATCACGCCCGCGATACCCGGCACGAGCGCGCGGCGCAGAATGTGTTTCTGGACCAGCCGGACCCGGAGACGGGCACCACCCCGGATGTGGCGGACAGCCGGCCAGGTGCTGAAGAGGAGCTGGTGCGGGAAGAGCGGATGAGTGCCATCCGGAAACACGTGATGGCGCTGCCCGAGCGGCAGAGAACAGCCGTGCTGATGCACAAGTATCAGGGGCTGGATTACAAGGAGATTGGCGCTGTCCTGCACCTGAGCGAGTCGGCAACGAAGTCGCTGCTGTTTCGTGCGTATCAGACGCTGCGCGGAAGACTGAAGGAATTTGTCGAGATGAATTAGGGCCGCGGGGCGCGGCCGGGATCATTGAGGTACCTGGTATGATCTGCCGGAAAGCGAGAGCGAGTTTGCCGGAGATGCTGTTGGCTCCGGCGACGGTGGGGGACGAGGCGCGGGAGCACTTGAAGGTCTGCGCGGAGTGCGCGCGGGAGCTGCGGGAGCTGCAGGCGACGATGGCCGTGCTGGACGGGTGGGCCGCGCCGGAGGTTTCTCCCTGGTTCGACGGGCGGCTGCAGGCGCGTCTGCGGGAAGAGCGGGCCGCCGCGCCGGCGGGATGGCGGGAGCGGCTGCGGGCGCGGACGCTGTTCGGAGATAGGGTCAATCTGCGACCGCTGACGGCAGCAGCGCTCGCACTGATGATCGCGGTGGGGGGCGGAATTTACGAAGGATTCACGGCCCCGCAGCCTGTGGCCACGCCGACCCAGACGGCTTCGCCGGTAATTCGGGACCTGCAATCGCTGGACGATAACGCACTGGTCTTCCAGGAATTGAACGCGCTGGACCAGGATGCAGGCAGCAAGAGCGCGACGGCGGCGGGCAACAGCCTGTAGTGAGCGTCCGGGTGTTTTGGGGCGGGCGAAGGCTGGAATGAGGAACATGGCCGGCCCGGCAACAAGTTTTGCCTTCGGGGAGAGGACGATGAATTCCCGAATCAGGAACAGGACGGGGAGCCGCAGCTGGCGGCTCCGGGGCGGGCTCGCGTCCGTGCTGGCGTCCGTGCTGGTTCTGACGTTGCTGATCCCCGCGGCTCCGGCGTGGGCAGCGCGTGGAGGGTTTGGCAGGGGATGGCAGGGACACGGGCAAGGCGCCCGAGCGGAGCGGCCCGCGGCGGCCAGACCGGCCTGGAGGCAGAGCCGGCCCGTCGCCCGGCGCGGCATGCGGGCCGCGCCCGGAACAAAGAACGGTCCGGGCAGGGGCCCAGCGCCCTCAATGCGCCCTGGCCAGCAGCATCTGTCGCAGTGGCTGGCCCAACACCAGAATCTGAGTTCTGCGCAGCAGGAAAACCTGCTGCGCCGCGAGCCGGGCTTCAATCGCCTGACGCCGGATCAGCAGCGGCGCGTGCTCAACCAGCTGCACAACCTGGATGCCCATCCCTTCGCTTTTCGTGAGCGCACGGCGGAGCGGCAGGAGGCCTTCGAGCGGCTCTCTCCGGAAGGCAAGCAGGACGTGCGCGCCGCTGCCCAGGCCTTTCGCCAGATGCCGCCGAATCGCAAGGCCATGGTCAGCCGCGCCTTCAATGTCCTGCGCCAGCTGCCCCCGGATCAGCGGCAGGAGATCCTGGATTCGGCGCGCTTCACGCACACGTTTACGCCCCAGGAACGGCATGTGATGGGCAGCCTGCTCTCGATTGAGCCGTACCAAAAGAGCGGCAATTAAGCCCTTCGGCCGAGCCGCCGTCGCCGACCCTACTTGCGGAACAGATTGCGGGCGAGAAACAGCACATTGGCGGGGCGCTCCGCCAACCGGCGCATGAAGTAGGGATACCACTCATCGCCAAAGGGAACGTACACCCGGACGCTGTATCCTTCACCGATCAGCGACCTCTGCAGGTCGCGGCGGATTCCGTAGAGCATCTGAAATTCGAAGGCGCAGGGGGGAATCCCCTCGGCGCGGGCGAAGTCCTTAGTGGCGGCGATCATGACCGGATCATGGGTCGCGATGCCGTGGAAAATGCCACTTTTCAGCAGTATCTTCATCAGGGCCACGAAGTTTGCGTCGACGTCCCTTTTGCCGGGGAAGGCGAGGTCGGGCGGTTCTTTGTAGGCGCCTTTGCACAGGCGGATGCGGATGCCATCCGCGAGCAGCCCGGCAATGTCGTCGGCGCTGCGGCGGAGATAGGCCTGAATGACGATGCCCACGCGGCCCTGGTTTTCGGGGGCGGCATGCAGCAGGCGGACCAGATCGATGGTCGCCTGCGTATAGCCGGTGCCCTCCATGTCGACGCGGACGAAGTTGTTCGTTTCGGCAGCATGGCGAACCAGTCCGGCAACATTCTTCCGGGCCAGGGCGGGGTCGAGATCCATGCCCATCTGGGTAAGCTTCAGGCTGACATTGGCATTCAGGCCGGAGGGGGCGATGGCATCCATAAGCGAGTGGTAAATCTGAGCCGCCTGGCCGGCCTGGCCGGCGCTGGAGACGTTCTCGCCCAGATGGTCGAGAGTGACGGAAAGTCCCTGCTGGTGCAAGGCAGTGGCCGCGGTGATCACGTCTTCTGTGCGGAAGCCCGCGACAAAGCGGGCGGACATCCGGCGCCCCGGAGTGGAGCGTTCCACGAACCGGCGAAGCAGAGAATTGCCGGAAAGAGCAATGAATGCGGATCGCAGAATGGACATCGAACCCCGATTCGGAACAAACGTTCATTCTTGCACAGGACTTTGATAACGCGCAGAAATTCACAGGTAATTGTCGACGGAGGGTACCACGCAGGATGAAAATAGGAACTGGTGATCTTTGGTAACACGGTGGTCCGGGTTTTCCTCTGGGATCAGCAAACGATCCGGTTACCAGAGTGCATCGTATCAATTGAATCACCGCATCACAGCGTACTGCGGAACAGGACCGGGAATGTTCCGCTGAGTTTGGCTTCAGCAGCGCTCAGAAACGCTCCGTGGGAACCATCCCACGGGAAAATCGGAAGCGCAGACAGATTTATGGATGGAGTCGTTCTTATGGTGAGCAATTGCGCCAATCCGAATTGCGGCAAGCCCCTGCACTATCTGCGGGAGGGGCGGATCTATGTCTTCGACGTACCCGCTGGCGGCGAAGGACCCAATGGGAAGCGGACACGACGGCTGGAACATTTCTGGCTGTGCGGTGCATGCGCACAGACGATGGTCATGCGACAGTCCGCTGACGGCATACGGGCGGTGAGCCTGCCGCAATCCCGACTTCGCCGGGAAGCGATGGTGACGGGGCCATTCCTGGCGTCATGATCCCGCGACGGTGAGGGCTTCACCCCAGTGCGCCCCGGAGTGGGCGCTTTTCTATTGGCTAAAGCGATTTTGCGGGTTGACGTTCCAGTCAACAGACTTTATAGTGGCATCATGAGTGTTTGCCCGCATCGGGTCCGTTGTTGCGCGTGTTGTTGCACGCTGCGCCGGACTTGCGGGTAAGGCTTCCTTCGACTCAGAGAAGACACCCATAAGCCCGCGCTCAGCCACTTGCTGACGCGGGTTTTTCTTTCTCCCTGACGAATTCCAGAGGATGTGCGTGACGATTCCGAGCGTACCGGCAATCCGTTCGAGCCAGCAGGCGCGATGTAGCGGGGCGCGAGGATCCACGCATCGCGAACAGCCATAGGCGGGAGCCCTTCGCAATTTTGCCCGGGGCCAGCGGATTTCCGAAAGCCGGCGATGCCGAAAGAAACGCGTCCTGACTAACTGCTGCGTGGCGGCGGTTCACCAATCTGGAGAGGGATCGATGAGATTAGAGATGGAAGCGAGGGAGTTTTTGCGGGAGAAGCTGTTGGGGGGTGCGTCCGGCGAACCTGTGGATCTCGACGGCGCTTGCGTCACCAGCAGCTTTCAGGCGGAAGCCATGGTGGTGGTTCACCTGGTGCGGGAGATCCTGCCCGCTGTGCCGGTGATTTTTCTGGAGACCGGCTATCACTTTCCGGAAACCCTGGCGTATCGGGACCGCATGACGGCGCGCTGGGGCCTGAACCTGATCAATGTATCGGCGGCCAGGACGGTGGCCGAGCAGGAAGCCGAATTCGGCATTCTGAACCAGACGGCTCCCGACCGCTGCTGCGCAATGCGCAAGGTGGAACCGCTCTTCCGCGCGCTGCGGGACTACGGCGTTTGGCTGACCGGACTGCGCCGGCAGCAATCGAAATCCCGCGCCAACCTGCAGGCTGAAGAGACATTTGTGCTGCCTGGCGGACATGCGCTGCGCAAACTGAATCCGCTGGCAGAATGGACCACGCGGGACGTGTGGCAATATGCCGCGGAGCACCACATTCCTCTGTTGCCCCTGTACGAACAGGGATATGTGAGCATCGGCTGCGCACCCTGCACCAGCCTTCCGGCGGACCCGAACGATCCGCGCTCCGGACGGTGGGGCGGGCAAAAGCTGGAATGCGGGATTCACCTGCAGGCGCAGTCGGAGGTTAGAAGCGCCTAACTGCGGCGGAAGCGGCGCAGCCCGCTTGCAGCGCCGGCGGCGGCGATCACCTTCAGCGTGTCTCCGGCGAGGAATGGGGCGACGGTCATTGCCAGCACCGTCATGGCCGGCTGGTGCGTCAGGGTGCCGAACCAGACGGCTCCGGAGAGCAGGATGACCGCGCTGCCGACGGCCGCTGCAAAGGCGGAAACGGCAAAACCGCCACGGGCTGACTTCATCCTGGAGACGCGGCGGCGCAGGAAGCTGGTCAGCGCTGCAGCCGCGGGATACGAGAGCAGGTAGCCGCCCGTGGGGCCGAAGATGTGGAGGAACCCTATGCTTCCCGCGGGTGCCAGCACCGGCAGTCCCGCCATGCCTTCGATGAGATAAAGCACCAGCGCCGACGCCGCCATGCCCGGGCTGAGCACCAGGCCGAGGAGCAGGACGGCGAAGGTCTGCAGCGTGACGGGCACCGGCGTGAACCACAGAGGGAAGGCAATGTGCGCGCAGACCGCGACGAAGAGCGAACCCAGAACGACGGTGAAGGCGCGACGCGCGAGCGCGGGCAGGACAAAAGATCGCGGAAGACCGGGCGTAGCGGAAGTGGACGCGGCAGGATTCATGTCAGCTCCGAAGCAATGCTCCCGGATTCTGCTACAGGGGAGATCGAGATGCGGCCCTCTCCCCGCTCCTCATCCCATCATATTCGTGGCAGGAGGGAAAATCGATTCAAACGGGCTCATCCGGGTGCTCGACCGGGGCGTGGCCTGCACGGCGATGCTGCGCGATATGCCGGACAATGGCCGCCGCGGCCAGGAGCAAAGCAATCGTGGAGGCCACGTAGACGGCATACAGAATTAACACAGGGGTCAGGATAACAAACCGCCCCGGTTGGGGTGAGGAATCGAGGCGGGGAGCGATTGTGGCGGCAGGCAATTCTCTGTAGACTAAAGATTCTGCAACGCGGCGGCAGCCGTGCGTGTGCACATCCCGCGGATTTTGGCCATGAGGGCCGGATCGCGACATATTCGGAGAACATCATGGCTCAGGTTTGCGACATTTGCGGTAAGGGTCCGCAGTTTGGCAACAACATCTCGCACGCGCACAACGTAACGAAGCGCCGCTGGAACGTGAACCTGCATCCAGTGCGGGCGAAGGTGGGCGGCGGTAACAAGCGGCTGCGCGTCTGCTCCAGCTGCCTGAAAGCCGGCAGGGTCGTGAAGGCGTAGAAGCGCCTTCTCGCGCTGCAGCGCTAATGCTTCGGTGTGATCGTTCCCCACGGCGGGGTCTGCGTAATCGCGATACGGATATCCGCTTCCGGTGCGCGGTTGTCGAAGCGCACTCCGTTGCCGTCTCGTACCACGCCTAATTTTTTCCAGAGAGCATCGAGGTCCACGGTTGCTGGTTTGTCCGCCATGCGCTGGTAAAGCTGCTCCAGCACGTGCGTGCCGGTAGCCGCGTCGCCGACCCGGAACGCCCTTTCGAGCGGCCAGCTCCTGTCGATCGCGCCGCCGGCAGCGAGGATGCCGCGCAGCGCGTCCTCGAGGCCTTTGCGGTTGTTGGTCTGTTCGCGGATGGTCACATCCGCCAGCAGGCAGAACTGTGCACCGCCCCAGTAGGTGCGTCCCCAGGTGTGGGTGCGGTCCAGGCCCTGGTCGCCAGGCTGGGGATTGCCCTGCGGCATGTCGCGCATCATGTCCCACCAGATCTTCTCCGGGCGGAGAAACCCAGCCTGCACCCGGGCGACCGGTTCCACGTAAACCGCGATCCCCTCCTCGATCCAGTGGTGTGCGCTGCTTTGATTCGGAAAGGCGGTGTGCACCAGCTCATGGGTCATGGTCCAGTCGCGCGTGAGCTGATCGGCGGTGGTGTGCTGGCCCACACGCATGAAGCTGAAGGCAGGGAAGCCTCCGACGGCGCCCCACGTGGTGCCGCTCAGCACCCCGGCAGCGTCTGGGATGGGCCGGATGAGAATGCGATCGCGCGGCACCGGAAAGCGGCCGTAGTAGGTGGCCACGGCGGTGGCCGCTCGCTCCGCCCAGGCGAGGTACTGCGCATCGGGAAGGTCGAGCGTCCCCGGAGTGAAGTCCACCTGGAGAGCTGCGCCGCCGATGTGGAAGCTGTGCGACGATGCCACCGGCGCGTCCCAGGGCGGCCCGACGGGATGATGGCGCCACTCCTGCGCAAAGGCAGCGAACGCGCCCAGGACCAGAACGGCGGCGGACACGGCAAGCAGACGGCGATGCACGACTGGGGCCCGGCCCAGAGGCGTCACTTCGCCTTCTCGCTGCTTTTCTCAAAGTTCAGCGCGGCCGAGTTGATGCAGTAGCGAAGCCCGGTCGGACGCGGCCCGTCAGGAAAGACGTGGCCGAGGTGAGCGCCACAGCGGGCGCAGGTGACCTCTACACGGCGCATGCCGAAGCTGGTGTCCTCGTGCGTCTCCACGGCTGCGGAATCCTCGGGGATCCAGAAGCTGGGCCAGCCGCTGCCCGAGTCGAACTTGGTGTCGGAGGAGAACAGCTCCGCGCCGCATCCGACGCAGTGGTACATTCCGTCTTCGTGGTTGTGGGTCAGGCTGCCGGTGAAGGCTGGCTCGGTGCCTTTCTGGCGGGTGACGTAATACTGCTCGGGTGTGAGCTGAGCGCGCCACTCGGCGTCGGACTTTTCGACTTTGGCAGGCTTTGTGTCGGACATGCGGGGCTCCATTGGGGTTGGACGCGTGCAGGCTCTACACCGCAGCGATGACTTCGATTTCGACAAGCGCGTCCTTGGGCAGGCGAGCGACTTCCACGGTAGAGCGGGCCGGCGCCACCACGCCTTCTGGCGCCAGATACCGCGCATAGACGGCATTCATCGCGGCGAAATCCTTCATATCCTTCAGGAAGACGACGGTCTTCACGACACGGGAAAGGTCGGAGCCGGCCGCAGTCAGAACCGCCTTAAGATTCTCCAGCACGCGGGTGGTCTGCTCAGGGATGCCGCCGGCGACCAGCGCACCGGTGGCTGGATCCAGGGCGACCTGACCGGAGCTGTAAACCAAATCCCCGATGCGGACGGCCTGCGAATACGGCCCGATGGCAGCGGGCGCAGTGGAGGTGGAGATGCGCGACTTTTCGTTCGCTGGGAGGGGGACGATTGTGCCGTGGCGAAGTTCGTTCATGCCTCGATTCTGCCGGGGCGGACGGACGGATGGCAAGGCGGGGCGAAAATGGGAGGTCTGGGCCGGCCGGCGTGCATGGGGGGGAGCGGCGGGATAAAATAAGAACGCCCCATGAAAAGCGCAGTTTCCAGATTTTTCCGTCCGGCCATCACCCTGGCCTGTGTGATGTGTTGCGCGGCCGCACTGGCGGCACAAACGGCAGCCTCCACCGATCCGGCGGGCACAAAGAAGCCAACGTCCGCCCCGCAACCCTCAGCCAGCGGTTCCGGCGGCACGGACAACGGCCAGTTCACCATCCAGAAGAACGTGAACGAAGTGTATCTGGTCTTCGCGGTCACGGATAAGCACGGGCAGTTCATCCGAAACCTGCAACAGAGTGATTTCGCGCTGCTCGATGATCACCGCGCGCCGGCGCAGATTTACAGCTTTACGCAGCAGACGAATTTGCCGCTGCGCGTGGGTATCCTCATCGATACCAGCAGTTCCGTGCGGCGCCGTTTCGAGTATGAGCAGGAGGCAGCGACGTCATTTCTGCTGCAGGTGCTGCGACCACAGACCGACGAGGCATTTGTAGAGGGTTTCGACGTAGCCCCGGATTTCCGGCAGGGCTGGACGAATAATCTGGATGCGCTGGAAGCCGGCATCGATTCACTACAGCCCGGTGGCGGAACGGCATTATATGACGCGGTTTATAGCGCGTGCCGGGACAAGCTGCTCACTTCGCGCGGGCAGGAGCCGGTGCGCAAAATGATCGTGCTCATCTCCGACGGCGACGACGACCAGAGCCATGCGTATCTGGATGATGCGATCAAGGAGTGTCAGCGCGCGGACACGAACATCTACGCCATCAGCACCAATGTCAGCCCCAGCCGCGACAGCGGCGACGAAGTACTGAGGAAGATGGCCATTGCCACCGGCGGCAAGGCATACTTCCCCAACGCCATTGAGGACATGCCGGTGAGCTTCCAGGCCATCCAGGACGAGCTGCGCAGCCAGTACGCGCTGGTTTACAAGCCCGCCGATTTCAAGGCCGACGGGTCGTTCCGCCCAATCTATTTATTCTGTCTGGACCGGCGCTACAAGGTGCGGGTGCGCGCGGGGTACTTCGCTCCCAAGGGGTAAGGACCGGCCCGCTGCCCCAGGCGCGGAGTGGCCATGGCGGAAATCCGGCTCCTGCGGCAGACTGGCGGCATGGAGGGATCACCGGCGTGGTCCGAATCGTCTCCCGACAGCTCGGCTTAACGGGTGGGAAACTCGTTCTTCTCCTGGCTGTTGTAGCCTGTTGTGGACCGGTGTGCCTTGCGGGTACGGGCGGTCCCGAGCCCATTCTGCTGGAGCTGTTCACCTCCCAGGGATGTTCGAGCTGTCCGCCGGCGGACGCATGGGTGCAACGGCTGGACTCGACGCAGCCAATGGCCGGCGCGGAGTTCATCGTGCTCAGCGAGCATGTCGACTACTGGAACCACGACGGATGGAAGGATCCGTATTCCTCCGCGCAATTGACGGAGCGCCAGGAGGAGTATGCGAGCCAGTTCGGGCTGGGCGAGGTCTACACGCCGCAGATCATCCTGGACGGCGACACAGTGCTGAAGCTTTCAGACCAGTCGCAGATGATTGCCAGCCTGAAAAAGGCGGCGGTCGCGCCCATGCTGCCGGTGAGCATCCAGTCGGCAACGCTGACCGCCGGCGGGCCGGGCGTCCTGACCGGAACGATCGTCGCCGACGGATCAGGGCAGAGACACGGCGGAGAAGTGTACGTGGCGGTGGCACTGAACAGCACGCAGACCGATATTCTCGCCGGCGAGAACGACGGCAAAAAGCTGACCAACGTCGCCGTGGTGAAGGACCTGGTGAAGATCGGAAAGATGGATAAAGGGAAGGATTTTCAGCAGGCGTTCCGCGTGAAGCTCTGGAGCGGCGCGGATCCGTCAAATCTGCGGCTCGTGGCCTTCGTGCAGGAATCAGGTGAAGGGAAGGTTCTGGGAGCGGCGATGACGCGAACGATCCTGAAGAAGTAAGGCGATCAGGAACCGCTGCGAAGAAGCTCCTCCAGCTCCGCCTCGTCAACCACCCTGATGCCCAGTTCCCGCGCCTTGTCCAGCTTCGAACCCGCCTCCCCGCCCGCGACGACATAGTTCGTCTTTTTGCTGACGGAGCCGGAGACGCGTCCCCCCGCGGCTTCGATTCTGGCTTTCGCCTCTTCGCGCGACAGGCTCGGCAGCGTTCCCGTGAGCACAAAGATAAGGCCTTCGAGCTGCGAGGTCTTCTTACGCTTCTCGGCGGTCATCACGAGGCCAGCTTTTTCCAGCTTGCGCACCAGTTCGCGATTGCGGGACTCCTCGAAAAACTCGCGGATGGCCTGGGACACGCGCGGGCCCACTTCGTTCACCCGCTCCAGATCCTCGGCTGTCGCCGCCAGCAGCGCCTGCACGGATCCGAACTCCTCAGCGAGCAACTGCGCGGTGCGCTCACCGACAAAGCGGATACCCAAACCGAAGAGAACGCGTGCCAGCCCGGCCTTCCTGGAAGCGGCAATCTCGGCCAGCAGATCCTCGCGCTCCTTCGGTCCCACGAGCGCCTGGGTGCGGGTCTTCGCTTCGCCGGACTTCTTGTCGGTCGTCGTCACCTCGTGCTCGAGCTGCGCGAGATCGTCGTCGGTGAGCGCATACAAGTCCGCCAGACTGCTGACGACCTTCCGATCCAGAAGCTGCGCCACGACGGCTTCGCCGAGCCCTTCGATATTCATGACGCCCCGGGAGGCAAAGTGCAGGAGGCTCTCGCGCAGGCGCGCCGGGCAGTCGATGTTCACGCAGCGGTAATCGGCTTCGCCCTCGCTGCGGACCACCTCGCTGTTGCACTCCGGGCAGTGCGATGGGAAATGAAACGTGCGACGGCCGCGCGGATGCTCCTTGTCGTCGACCACCTCGACTACTTTCGGGATCACATCTCCGCCGCGCTCGACTTTCACGAAATCGCCGATCTTCAGTCCCAGCCGTTCAATCTCGTCGGCGTTGTGCAGCGTGGCACGGCTCACGGTGGTGCCTCCAATCGATACCGGAGTCAGCTGGGCTACCGGCGTCAGCTTGCCGGTGCGGCCCACCTGAACCTTAATGTCTTCGACCTGCGTAATGCCGCCACGCGCGGTGAACTTGAAGGCGACGGCCCAGCGCGGCGCGCGCCCCGTGTAGCCGAGCCGCTGCTGCACCTGCGTGGAATTGACCTTGATCACGACGCCGTCGATCTCGTAGCCCAGCTTCTCGCGCTGCTCGCCCGCCCGCGCGATGAACGCCAGCACCCTGTCGATGCTGGGCAGCGCCTCACGGTGCGGATTCACACGAAAGCCGAGCGCCGTGAGCGCGTCCAGAGCCTCGGCCTGCTCCGGCAGCAGGTCTTCGCCCCGCTCGTTCAGCAGAAAATAGGCGTAGAAGTCGAGCCGCCGCTGCGCGACGATGTTCGGCTCCAGCGTGCGGAGGGTGCCAGCGGCGTAGTTGCGGGGATTGGCGGCCGGGGCCAGCCCCTGCGCTTCGCGCTCCTCGTTTGCTTTGCGAAAGGCAGCCAGCGGCATGACGACTTCGCCGCGGACCTCGAAGTTCGCGGCGATGCCGGCCTTGTGCAGGTGCGCTGGCGAGATGGAGAGCGGAATGGAGCGGATGGTGCGAACGTTGGTCGTCACATCCTCGCCCGTGGTTCCATCGCCGCGCGTGAGGCCGCGAGCCAGGTGGCTTTCGCGGTACTGGAGGGCCATGGAAATGCCGTCCATCTTGTACTCGCAGACGTAGCCTGTCTCCGCATGCTCGCCGGCGAGTTGGCGCACGCGGCGGTCCCAGTCGCGCAGTTCCTCCTCGCTCATCACGTTGTCCAGCGAGAGCATGGGGCGCGAGTGCGCTACCCTGGCAAAGCCCTCCTTCGGTTTGCCGCCCACCCGCCGGGTCGGCGAGTCCGGCGTCACCAGTTCCGGATGCTCGGCCTCGAGGCGCTTCAGCTCGCGCATCAGGTCGTCGAACTCGGCGTCGGAAATCGTGGGCGAGTCGAGCACGTAGTACAGGTGTTCGTGATGGCGGATTTTCTCGCGCAGAGCGGCGATTTTGCGGGCGGCGTCAGTCATCGCTGTCTATGGTAGCGAAGACCAGGCCGCCCATGAAGGTCTCTCTACGAAACCGGCTCGGCGGTGACGGAGACTTCCTCGGTTCGACCGTCAGGGAGATTCAGCGTACCCAGAACGAGCGGCTTGCCGGGCGTGACGATCGCCGTAATGTCCAGAACGGTCTGACCGATGACGGGATCCCCTGTGCCGGACGCAGGCTTTTGCTCGGGTGTTTCCGACTGCGCAAGCTTGGTACTGAGCTGCAGAGCTCCGGCGGAATCCTCAACGCGTGCGTTGATGTTGAGGCCAACGTCGATGTATTGCACCTGGTCGGAGTCCTTCGAGGTGCCGGTGACGATGGGAACGCGGGTGCCTTCCTTGAGCGTGCTCCACTGGCCGGAAGCCGCGATGAGAGCCTCCCTGCGGCTGCTGCCGCCCTGCGTGAAGGTGTAGGTGAGCCGCCAGCTCCGTCCCGTGATCGTCGGGCGATCCATGTCGGATACGATTTTCTGCGCCAGATCCAGCTCCGCGGGTGTTCCGCAGATTCCAATCGCCAGCTGCTGGGGAACGCCATTGATCCGCGCACGCTGCAGCATGTTCCGGAGCACTGTTTGCACTTCTGTGAATTCGTGCCCGTCGGCGTCCTGGCGCAGATAGAACGTGCGATAGACAACTCCGGTGCCACTGATGTCGGGACACGCAACGCCTGACGGAGCGGGCTGGGCGCAGGCACTTCCGGCAAGGAGCGCGAGCGCGGTGAAGGCAAATAGGCGGCATCCTGAATTCAGCATCGTTCACCTCACAGAAACGAAGTCTTTCGCGGCCGAGGCAGCATTCTTTCGAGAGCGCCGTGGTCCGTTCTATGCTGACAGACGCCGCCGCTGCACTTTCGCTCGGAAAATCCGCAGCGGTGGACTCCGAATGAGGGTCGGGCCAGATTCGCGCGTTGCCTGTTAGAATCCCCCTCGATGGAAAAGCATCTGGTGGACGAGTTGCAGCGGCGCAACAGGCTGGCCGAAGAAGGCGGCGGCGAGCAGCGGCGCGAGCGCCAGCGTCGCGAGGGAAAACTGAACGCCCGCGAGCGCGTGGCGCTGCTGCTGGATGCGGACACCTTCGAGGAGACCGACCGCTTTGTGGAGCATCGCTGCACGGATTTCGGCATGGCCGAGAAGCGTCCTCCCGGCGACGGCTTCGTCACTGGCTACGGAAAAATTGACGGACGCACCGTCTTCGTCTTCGCCCAGGATTTCACTGTCTTTGGCGGGTCGCTTTCCGAGGCGAATGCCGGCAAGATCGTCAAGCTGATGGACACGGCGGTGCGCGTGGGCGCGCCCATCATCGGGCTCAACGATTCCGGCGGAGCGCGCATTCAGGAGGGCGTTGTCTCGCTGGCCGGCTACGCGGACATCTTCCTGCGCAACACGCTGGCCAGCGGTGTCGTGCCGCAGATCTCGGCGATTCTGGGTCCGTGCGCGGGCGGCGCCGTGTACTCTCCGGCCATTACTGATTTCACGCTGATGGTGGACCGGACCTCCTACATGTTCGTCACCGGCCCGGACGTGATCAGAACCGTCACGCACGAGGAAGTGACCAAGGAGAAGCTGGGCGGCGCAGCCACGCACAACGAAGTTTCCGGTGTGGCGCACTTTCTTGCGCACAACGACGCCGAGTGTCTGGCGATGGTGCGCGAGCTGCTGAGCTTTCTGCCCTCGAACAATCTGGACGACCCGCCGCGGCGGGCGTGCACGGACCCGGTGGACCGCGCGGACCCCGAGCTGGACGATCTCGTTCCGGCGGAATCGAATCAGCCCTACGACATCAAGGACGCGATCGGGCGCATTGTGGACGATGGCTGCTTCTTTGAAGTCCACGAGCACTTCGCGCGCAACCTGGTGGTCGGTTTTGCGCGCATGAACGGCCGTCCTGTCGGCATCGTCGCCAATCAGCCGGCCGTCCTCGCCGGCGTGCTCGACATCGACGCCAGCGTGAAGGGCGCGCGCTTCGTGCGCTTCTGCGACGCCTTCAACATTCCGCTGATCACCCTGGAGGATGTGCCTGGCTTTTTGCCCGGTACGCAGCAGGAGTACGGCGGTATCATCCGCCACGGGGCCAAGCTGCTGTTTGCCTTTGCGGAAGCCACGGTGCCGAAGATGCTGGTGATCACCCGCAAGGCCTATGGCGGCGCGTACTGCGTTATGAGCTCCAAGCACATCCGCACCGATGTCAACCTGGCGTGGCCGACGGCGGAGATTGCCGTGATGGGGCCGGAGGGCGCGGTGAACATCGTCTACGGCCGCGAACTTCAGGAGACGGTACGGCAGGCAGAGGCGCGCGAAGGTCCATTGAACGAGGAGCGGCGCGCGGCGGTGCTGGCCGAGGCGCGTGCGGCGCGCGTTCGTGAGTTCCGCGAGCAGTTCGCGAACCCGTATATCGCCGCGGAGCGCGGCTATGTGGATGCCGTGATCCTGCCGCAGGAAACGAGGCGAAGACTCTGTGCGGCCCTCGATATGCTCGATGGCAAGCGCGACAGAAATCCGCCGAAAAAGCATGGAAATATCCCCTTATAAGGCGGCAACGGCAGCGCCGGGCAAGCAGAACAGCCGCTCACAAGCGAAATGCCGTCGCCGCGGTCGGCCTATTCCGGCAAAAGGCCGCGGGCGCTGTCCTTTCATCCGGCAATAACATGCCGGTAACTAGTCCGGGGAAAAAGCTCTTGCGCGGTGGCGCGGTGCGGGGGTAAAAAGGGTCCGCCGTCCCAATGCAAAGAAGTCTGCTCGGCCATTTCCGAGGCAGTAACTTGCGTCCTGCGGCGGCCAATCTTTGCCTGAGAGGCGTCTGTCGTGGTTCGCTCAGTTCGTTCTGCTTTCCTGGTTCTGGCTTTGATCATCCTGGTTCGCATTCCGCTATTTGCTGCCGACTGGCCGCAACCCACTCCGGAACAACTGAAGATGACATCCGATCCGGACGCGCCGGGCGCGCCGGCGGTGTATCTGGAGCGCGATGTGACCGTGAATGACGAACAGCACTTTCACAGTGTCTTTGCGGAAATCAAGATTCTGACGGAAAAGGGCCGCGAGGAATACAGCGACATTCCAATCCTGCTGGAGCAGAGCACCTGGAATCCCTACTATATTCCGGGCGATGCGCAGATCACAGGCGTTGAGGGGCGGACGATCGAGCCGGACGGCACGGTGGTGCCATTTACCGGCAAGCCGTTCAGGAAGGATGTGGTGGTAACGAGCGGCTATAAGGTAACGGAAACGTTGTTCACGATGCCTCAGGTGCAGGTTGGCTCGATTCTGGAGTACCGGTGGGAGTTCACCTACGGCGAGTACAGCATGAATCCGCCAAACTGGGTTCTTCGGCAGTCACTCTTTGTTCACAAGGCGCATTACCGTTACGTCATGTCAGGCTCGAGTATCGGCTTTGTCGATATTCGTGATGCACAGGGGCACGAACACATGGCCAACGAGATGCTGTGTTACCACATCCTGCCGAAGGGTGCAAAAGCCACCATGTTGCGCGACACCAACGGCAATATGACTTCGTATGACCTGGTTGTGGATAATATGCCTGCCATCCCGGAAGAAAACTTTACCCCCCCGCTGAACAGCTTTTCATACCGGGTTGCTTTTTATTACTCGTTTGGGGGCAGGGGATCCGAATACTGGAGGATCGAGGGGGACAGCTGGTCGAAGGAGGTGGAACGATTTGCTGCTTCCTCAGATGCGATCAAGGCCGCCGTTGCGCAGATTGTGTCTCCAGGCGACAACGACCCGCAAAAGCTGGAGAAAATCTACGCAGCCGTGATGACAGTAGAGAACACCGACTTCACGCGGGAGCATACGGAACAGGAGAACAAAGCGACGGGGGAAAAGACGAAGACGGCGGCAGATATCTGGGCGAACAAGCGGGGCGACAGCAATCAGATTACCCTGCTGTTCATCGCCATGGTTCGGGCGGCGGGCATGAAATCGTATGCGATGATGACGACCGATCGCCGATACGCGTTCATGAATCCCGGCATTCTGGACTGGGACCAGCTCACGGATGAGGTCGCAATCGTGAACCTGGACGGCAAGGACATGTATTTCGATCCCGGTGATCGGTACTGCGTCTTCGGAAAACTGGGCTGGATCCACACGCAGATGCTGGGCATTCGTCAGACGGATGACGGGACGGCGGAATTATTGCTGCCGCCGGGAAGCTATCTGGACAACGAAACCTTCCGGAAGGCGGACCTGACCGTGGCGGCGGACGGCGGGATGCGGGGGCAGATTCAGGTGATCATGAAGGGTGTGGAGGCCCTGCGCTGGCGGCAGGATGCGCTGCGACAGGATGCGGAGAAGGCGCAGAGGGACTTCGAGAATGCGATGCAGAAGCGTGTCCCGGATGGGGTGCACGTGAAGATGGACGGGTTTGAAGCGCTCACGGATCCGACTGCGAACCTGGTGGCGACACTCGACATCAGCGGAACCATGGGGACCACAGCAGGGAAGCGGCTGATCGTGCCGGCGGAGTTCTTTGAGGCGAATGTGAAGCCGCCGTTTGCGGCGCAGACGCGGCAAAACCCAATCGATGTGCGGTATCCCTTCGCGCAGCAGGACGAAGTGACCATGACGCTGGGTCCCGGGCTGACCGTGGAGAGCCTGCCACAGGGGACGGCGATTCCGATGGCCAAAGGTGGAGAGTACAAGAGCATCTACAGCCAGACCGGCGGAAGCTACACGGCGGTGCGTCTGATGGCGCTGGGCAATACGATCTTTTCGCAGCAGGACTATCCGATGCTGCGCGGCTTCTTCCAGAACGCGGCGGCACAGGATCAGGAGCAGGTGGTGCTGCGCCGTACCAGATAGCCGGAGATATGGCGGATCAGGCGGAGCTGCAGGTAAGTTATCTGTCTGAGCCCCGGCAGCTACGATAATTTTGGTTGCATGTGGCAGCGGGGCGGAGTAAAAAGGGGCCACCGAAGTATGCTTCTGTGGCATTCGATCCCTGCTGGATCGCCGCCGCTGTGTGTCTGCAAACCGCAGTACTTTCGAGAGGCTGCCGTGGTCCTTGTTCGTCGTATGGCTTTGTCCCTGTGCCTGAGTTTCCTGGCGTGCGCCCCGCTGTTCGCCTCCGAGTGGAGCCAGCCCACTCCCGATCAGCTGAAGATGACCTCGGACCCGGCGGCTCCGAATGCGCCCGCCGTTTTCCTGTATTACGAGGAGATCGTCGACGACAAGATGCACTTCCACAAGGTCTACGCCGAGGTGAAGATCCTGAACGAGAAGGGCAAGGAGGACTTCAGCGAAATCGAGATTCCTTACGAATCGGGCGAAGCCAGCATCACTGTGGATCAGGTGCAGGGGCGGACGATCGAGCCGGATGGGACGGTTGTCCCCTTCACCGGGAAGCCATACCAGAAAGAATTGCTGAAGATGGGCACGGAAAAGGTCATGGAGAAAGTCTTCTCCCTGCCCGATCTGCGCGTGGGCAGCATTATCGAGTACCAATACACCATTAATTACGACCAATACTGGTACGAGCCGCCTCGGTGGATGATCCAGCAGCAGTACTATGTGCATGAGGCGCACTATCATTTCGCACCCACCGACTCCAGCATCCCCATCATCAGCACGGACGCTCAGGGACATGAGAACCCTGTCAATCACCTTCTTTTCTTCCACTCGTTGCCCCATGGGGCGCAGGTGCGCAGCGGGTTCGATGGCTTCGACCTGGTGGTGGATAATATTCCGGCTCTTCCGGACGAGCCGTACACGCCGCCGCTCGGCAGTTTTTCGTATCGGGTGATTTTTTACTATTCGCCGTACGATTCAGGTCAGGAATTCTGGAAAGCCGAAGGGAAATACTGGTCCAAAGACGTCGACCGGTTTGCGGAGCCTTCCGGCAGGATCAGGGCAATCGTGGCGCAGATCGTGTCGCCCGGCGACAGCGAAGAGCAGAAGCTCGAAAAAATCTATGCCGCGGTGATGACCGTGGAGAACACGGACTTCACGCGGGAGCATTCGCAGCAGGAGAACAGGGCCGAAGGGCAAAAGGACAAGAGGGCGGCGGATATCTGGGTGAACAAGCGGGGCAACAGCAACGAGATCACGCGGCTGTTTATTGCCATGGCGCGAGCCGCGGGCCTCAAAACTTACGCGATGATCGTGACGGAGCGGAACCAGAACATGCTGAACCTGGGATACCTCTACTGGGGGCAGCTCAGCGACGAAATCGCGATTGTGAATGTGAACGGCAAGGAGCAGTACTTCGATCCGGGCGAGCGGTACTGCGAGTACGGCAAGGTGGACTGGCTGCACCACCAGATGATGGGGATTCGCCAGACCGACGACGGCACCACGGTAGCCGAGGTCCCGATCGCCCTTTATACGGACAATTCGATCCTGCGGACCGCGGACCTGATGCTCGGCGTTAACGGCGCGGTGCAGGGGCAGATCCGCATCATCTTGACCGGCGCGGAGGCGCTGCGCTGGCGCCAGTATGCGCTGGCGAACGACGAGGAAGCGACGAAAAAAGCCTTCCAGAAGGAAATTCAGGCGGACGTACCCGCGGGTGTGCTGGTGAAGACGGACCATTTTCTGGCGCTCACCGATTACACCTCAAACCTGATGGCGGTTCTCGACGTGAGTGGGAGCATGGGAACAGAAACGGGCAAGCGTGTCTTTGTGCCGGCGTCGTTTTTTGAAGCCAATGCCACACCCCTGTTTTCCACGCAGGAGCGGGAGAGTCCTGTGGATCTTCACTATCCGTTCATTGCGCGCGATCAGGTCACGCTGACGCTGGCTCCAGGGCTGACCGTGGAGGGCGTTCCAGCCAATGCGCAGATCCCCTATCCGCATATGGCGGATTACCAGGCCGCCTACGGGGGGAAGGGCAGCCTTTATGAGGAGAATCGGCTCCTGGCGGTGGCGAACACGCTCTATGAAACGACCGATTATCCGCAGTTGCGAGGCTTCTTTCAGAAGGTCGGCGCGCAGGACCAGCAGCAAGTGGTGCTGGAACGCGTGGCGGTAGCGGCTGCGGCAGCGCCGCCCCTCGGGGCGGTGGCGAAATGATTTTGAAAGCATTTCGCCGTCGACGTACCGGGGGGATTCTCAGCGCTCTGGGCCTGTCTGTTCTGCTGTGCACGCCGGGGGCGCAGCTCGCACATGCTTCCAAAAACGCCCAGCTTCCGGACTGGGTGATGCGGGCGGCGGCTGCGACCGGGAGCTGGGGAGATGCCAGGGCCGTCGTTCTGCTGGATGACACACTGCTAACCGTAGATGCGGAGGGAAAGGCCACCGAGCGAGACCGGATGGTTGTGAAGATTTTGCGCCCCGAAGGGCGAAGTTATGCGATGCCGGCCGTTGCCTTCTCGAACGACGGCAAGCTGGAGTCCTTCCATGTCTGGAGCATCGGGCCGGACGGCCACCGCTATGCAATGAAGGACAGCGAATATGTCGACGTGGGTGTGGACGCGTCCGGAGAGGGAATTCTCTACAACGACGAACGGGTGAGGACAGCTTCCCCGCCAGGCGCCGATCCCGGCGGCATCGTGGCGTGGGAAGACACTACGCAGGTTCCGAGCTATATGAGCGAGGACTGGTGGGACTTTCAGGGCGATATACCCATCGCCGACACTGCCTTTGAGATCGACCTGCCGCCCGGATGGCACCAGCGCGCCGTCTGGAGCCGGCATGAGCCGGAGCTGCCGACCGAAGTGGCGCCGAATCAGTTTCGGTGGGAAATGCAGAATGTAAGGCCCATCAACCTGGCCAACGTGTCGCTGGCTCCCGATTGGAATGCACTGGCCGGATGGATGAGCGTGCATTACAGCGCGAATCCTGTGCCTGACGGCGGTGCGCTCTGGGCGCAGATCGGCGACTGGTACCAGGGGCTGGCATCGCCGCAAAGCGAGGGCGGGACGGATATCGCCAGTGAAGCGCGGAGCATTGCGCCCGGTGACGATTTCATGAGCAAACTGGAGAACGTCGCCAACTTCATGCAGCAGCAGATCCGGTATGTGGGCATCGAGATCGGAATCGGCAATCTGAAGCCGCATTCGGCCGAGGAAGTTTTCCGGAACCGCTATGGCGACTGCAAAGACAAGGCGACGCTGATGATTGCGATGCTGGACGCGGTCGGCATCCGAGCCACATGGGTGGCCGTGGATCACCGGCGGGGCGTCGTAAACCCCGCGGCGCCCTCCATCCTTGCCGACCACGTGATCATTGCCATCCGGATTCCTGCGGGCTACCAAAATCCGCTGCTTCAGGCCGTGGTGACGGCGAAGACCGGACAGAGATATCTCATTTTCGACCCGACGAACCAATGGGTCCCCATCGGTCAGCTTCCCGATTACGAACAGGGGGGATACGGACTGCTCGTGGCGGGGACGGATAGTCAGGTGATCCAGCTTCCCGTTCTCAATCCGAACCTGGAGTCCACCGATCGCACGGCGAACTTCCAGTTAGCGGCGGATGGAACCCTGACCGGCGAGGTCACCATGCAGCGCTATGGTGCACTGGCCGATGACTGGCGTGACGCCCTGGAGATGGACAGCGAAAAGGATCAGCGGCAGCTGATTGAGCGATTCCTGCAAAACGATCTTTCCACCTTTACGTTGGGAACAGAAAGCGCGGAGAACATTCTGGCGCTGGAGAAGCCGCTGGAACTGCACTATGAGGTCACAGCGCCGCTCTACGCCAAGCAGGCGGGCAATCTCCTGCTGGTGCGTCCCAGGGTGCTGGGATCGGATGGCTGGAGCCTGATCGATAAGCCGCGCAGGTATCCCATCAGCTTTCCCGGCGTGGAGACACTCACCGACACCTTTAACCTGAGAATCCCCCCGGGGTACACCGTGGACGACGTGCCTGATCCGGTGAACGTCGACGCTGGCTTTGCTACGTACCGCAGCGAAGTGAAGGCGGAAGGAGCTGTGCTGCACTACCAGCGCGAGCTGGTACTAAAGCAGGTAACTCTGCCGCCCAGCGACTACGCGGAGCTGATGAAGCTGAACGCGGCCATTACCACCGACGAGAACAGCGACGCGGTGCTGAGAAAGCAGTAGAACGGGTCTCATCAACAAGTCTACGGCTCCGGCGAGCAGCCTGCGACCCGCTTTGATGGCGCGTCGCACTCGAGCCACTTTCGAGTGCAAGGCATGGATGAGACCAGTTGCCGCGTCGCCGGACTCACTTCTTTTCCTTCTGGACGGGAACAACCTGAACGGTCGTGTCCCGCATTTCGTTCAGGAAGCGGTTGACGATGGAGCCGTGCAGGAAGATATCCCAGCGGGAGCGCGCCGACTGACCGAAGACGATGTGGGAGATATTCTCCTTGCGGGCGAATTCGACGAGGGCGTCGGCGACTTTGCTGTCCTGGAGAGTGACGATGCGCGCACCCAGCTCGCGGGCCATGCGCTGATAGTCCTCGAGACGCGCGAAGGCCTCGGGGTCGCCATGGCGATGATCCGAGCCGGGAGTTTCCACGTAGACCGCATACCAGTTGGTGGCGAGGCGGCCGGCGATGCGCGCGCCGGTGCGGATCAGCCTCTCCATGCCCGGCCGCGAGGTGACGCATACCATCACCTTTTCCGGCATCGGCGCCTGCTCCAGGCCCTGATTGCGGCGATACTCTGAGGCGGCAGCGCCTACCTGCTCGGCGGTGGTGCGCAGAGCAAGCTCGCGCAGCATGTTCAGATTGCCCTTGCGGAAGAAATTAGCCAGCGCCTGCTCGACCTTCTCCGGAGCATAGATTTTGCCCTGACGCAGGCGGGCGCGCAGCTCGTCGATGGTGATGTCGACATTGACGATCTCGTTGGCCCGGCGCAGGAAGCTGTCCGGGAGAGTCTCGCGGATCTGCGTGCTGGCGGAGCGGGCGACCGCATCGTTCAGCGTCTCGAGGTGCTGGACATTCATCGCCGTCATTACGCTGATGCCGGCGTCGAGGATTTCGAACACGTCCTCGTAGCGCTTGCGATTGCGGGCGCCGGGGACATTGGAGTGAGCCAGCTCGTCGACGATGCACCAGGCGGGACGACGCGCAAGGATGGCTTCCAGATCCATCTCGCGCAGCGTCACAGAGCGGTAGTGGACGTCCTTGAGCGGTATCTGTTCGAGACCCTCGACCAGCGCGGCGGTATCGGCGCGGCCGTGAGGCTCGATAAGACCGATGACCACATCGATCCCCTGGCGGCGCATCAGATGCGCGTCTTCCAGCATGCGGTAGGTTTTACCCACGCCGGGCGCCGCGCCGAGATAGACGCGGAGGCGGCCAGGCTCCACGGCGGGCGTACCGGAAGGATCGAGGCGAGATGGCGTCAGATCGGTCATCCGGCCTCCACAGGATGGCGAGCCGGCTCAGCGGCGGCGATGGGCAGCGTGAATCGAAATGTGGTGCCGGCCCCCAGGCGACTTTCCACGGAAACCTGACCACCCTGGGATTCAACGAGGCGCCGCACCAGGGCGAGACCCAGACCCGAGGTTCCGCTGGCGGCATCGCCGGTAAAGCGGCCGAAGATCGTCGACAGGCGCTCGGCTTCGATGCCGCGGCCGGTATCGCGCACGAAGAACTGCACCCGCTCCGTCTGTTCCTTTGCGCCGATCTGAACATGCCCGCCCTCCGGTGTGTAGCGCAGGGCGTTGGCGATGAGATTGTCGAGGATTGTGCGCAGAGCGCGACGATCACCCTGGACGAAGGCGACGTCTTCAAAGGCGCCGAGCTCCATGTCGATTCGCTTCTCGCGAGCCGCTTCGCGGAAGCGCAAAAGAGCCTCGTGGAGCGCATCGGTCGGTCGGATTTTCTCGATGCGCAACTGGCGACGACCGGTTTCGAGCTCGGCCACTTCGATCAGGTCGAGCATGAGGTCGTCCAGGCGCTCGGCTTCGTACTCGGCGCTGGCCGCCAATTCGGCCTGCAGGGGATTCTGTTCGCCGGCGTGACCCTGGCTGAGGGCGTACAGCGAGAGACGCAGCCGCTGCAGCGGATCGCGCAGCTTTTGCGAGGCGACGGAGAGAAAGCGGGTCTTGAAACGGTCGACCTCGGCGATGGCGGTCACATCCTCCAGCAGAGTGACCGCTCCCAGCAGCTTCCCTTCGCTGTCGCGCATGGGAGTGGTGCGGAGACGATAGCTGCGCTCGGCTTTGCCAATGCGGAGGGGCATCAGAGCGGCTTCGCCCTCCTCGCCCGTGGAAACTCGCTGCATGGTCACTGCAGCGCGGATGGCATTCAGGATTTTGTCGCCGCCCGGCGTGCTGGCCAGAACCATGCGGTCCGCTTCAGGATTCTGCGAGGAAGCGCCGAGGAGCTCGACGGCCGCCTGATTGAGCTTGAGCACCTGACCTTTGCCATCGGTAACGATGACCGGTTCAAAAATGGACCGAACGACCGCGTCAATGAGCTGGAACTCCATCTGCCGGCGCCCGGATTCGGTCTCGCGCAGGTCGCGCAACCGGATAGCCAGCCGGTTCAGCTCTGTGGCGATGGCTCCGAGATCGTCTTTGGAGCGCCATTCCACCCGCTGGTGGAGGTCGCCCTGCCCGATGCGGCGGGCCACGCGCGCGGTGTGGCGAAGGGGAACGATAACCAGCACCAGCATGATGGCCGAAATGACGATGGCGGCGACAATGGAGAGGCCGCAGGCCGCGATCAGCCGCGCCCGCAGCGAATCCTGCTGGCCATGCAGATCGCTGACCACGGCATTCCGCAGTGCCCGAACACTGCTCAGATCGCGGCTGAGTTCCAGGTGCAGCGCATCGACGTCTCGGGTCAGTTCGATTGGATCTGCGGGCGGCCGCACGGCCAGCCGGGCATGTCTTTCCGAGAGGACGTCGATGTGGATGTCCTCGTCGAAGGTCCGAACGTCGCTGGAGGCGATTTGCAGAAGCGCCTGTGTTTTCCTGGCCTGGTCGCGGAATTCGGGCAGCGAGGCGGTTCCCGTGGCGATACGCGCGGCAATCAACTCCTCGTGGGCGAGGGCCGCCTGGGCGGAGGCCAGCGACGACACTGCGCTGTCCGCCACATGCACCTGGGCATCGAGTCCCGCGAGGTGCACAAACGAGGTGCGCACCAGCAGGCTGACAGTGGTGACCAGCGCGACCAGCAGGACGCAGCCGAGAAGGAGCCGTTGATAAAGACTCAGCATGAAGGAAAAGGCGCGAAACGCTATGAATCTAGAGGGTAGAAGCGCAGGGGCAGCGATGCAAGCGCGGAATCGGCGCCGCTGTCGCAGTTCCTGAGTCAGGTCATGAGGAAGTCGCACTGAGGTCGACCCGACATCAGCGAGCGGCGGCGTTTGAAAAAAAACACATGGTCACACCAACTCAGGAATCGCCGCTAATGGCCACCGCGATAGCGGGTCAGCACATCGTCCAGCGTCAGGACGCCCTCCAGCGTGCCGCGGCTGGCCCGGTTCTGAATAGGCAGCACCGGCCAGCGCGGAAAATGGTGCAGGGCGGTATCCAGAGGCATGTCCGGGAAGAGCTGTGGCACGCGGTCCGGCTTCAGGGCGCGCTGCACCGGCGCGTCCGGGGTCAGAGTCGCCGAGGCAGCGGTCAGATCTTCGGCGCTGAGCGCATACCAGGAACCATCCGGCAAGCGCACCAGGCAGGCATGAGCTTTGGCCTGCGCCATCAGGTCTGCGACGGACTGAAGCGAGTCGCTGCCTCGGACGACGGGCACATCCACCGGCTGCACCGCGTCCTCGATGTGCAGCGAAGATTCCTCGCGCTGTTCTTCCATGGAAGGCAGATCCAGGCCGTCCTGGTGGGTGAAGATTTCGAAGATGCCCACGGGCTGCAGGCTGCGCGAGATCAAAAAGGCCAGCGTATTCGCCAGAATCAGCGGCAGGATGATGTCGGAGTTGCCGCTGATCTCCAGCACCATAAAGACTGAAGTGAGAGGGGCTCGCAGGAATCCGGCGAAGAGCACACCCATGCCCACCAGGGCATAGGTGCCAACGGTGCCAGCCAGACCGGGGAAAAAGTGCTTCTCAAAGGCGCCCACCGCGCCGCCCAGCATCGCGCCGATAAACAGGGTCGGCGCGAACATGCCGCCCGGAGTTCCGCTGGAAAACGAAAGCGTTGTCGCCAGCAGCTTCAGCAGCGTCAGCGCGATCAGCACTTGCCAGATGAACTGCCCATGCAAAGCCTGATCGATGATGTCATAGCCGACACCCATCACCTGGGGAAAGCCAAAGTACCCGATGGCTCCCACCATGAGTCCGGCCACGGCCGGCTGCAGGTAGAGCGACCACTTGGGCAAAGCCCTCATCCGTGGCCGCAAAAATCCCAGCAGTGCGGAGAACAACGGCGCCAGCAGCCCTCCGATGACCCCCAGCACCGCGTACGCCAGCAGTTCGCGCGGATCTTTGAAATTGGCGACAGGGATCTGGAACATGGGCTCGGCGCCCAGAAACCACTTCACCACCACTACGCTGGAGATCGCGGCCAGCACCAGCGAGCCCAGGACCGCGGCGCTCCAGCTGCCGATCACCTCCTCGATGACAAACAGAATGGCTGAGATCGGCGCGTTGAACGCGGCAGCCAGTCCGGCGGCGGCGCCGATGGGCGCAAACATGCGCAGGCGGCGGCGCGACATGTTGAGCTTGCGCGCGATGATGGAAGCGACGCCGGCGCCGATCTGCAGGGAGGGATCCTCCGGGCCCAGCGAGTGACCGGCTCCAATGGCCAGTGCGGCGGTGATGAATTTGCCGATCACGGTGCGCATGGATATATATCCGTCGTAGACATACAGAGCAGCCTTGGTCTGGTTGACGCCGCTGCCGCGCGCGGCAGGGAAGAACCACATCACCAGAGCGGCAACGACCAGGCCGGCAATGGCCGGCACGAAAATGAGGCGGAGCTGGTAGGCGTGGGGCGCAGAACCCAGGGTCAGCAGCTTGATCCAGTCAATGGCGATGCGGAAGGCGACCACCAGCAGCCCCGACATGACGCCGATAAAGATGGACAGCACGAGGAACAGGCGTTCGTCCCGCGTCGGTGCGATCCGCTCCAGGGTGGCGGCAAAACTGCTCTCCTTTCCCGAAGCAGACTCGGGTCCCGCATCTGCGAGACCAGGGGACACGGGTTCGGCCGCCGTGGATTGGGTCGTGGGTTCCGGCATCTATTCCTGTTCTACCGCGCCTGGGTTTTGGGCGATTCGCAAAAGGACAGCGTTGTCTCCGGTGGGCGCGCCGCAAATCTGGGCGGTTAGCTTTTCCGTGTCGTAAACCAATTGCAGAATGGTCTGATTGAGATCGGGCTGCTGTTCGAGCTGATACAGCGACATCTTCTGGGGAAGCTGGTTCCAGCGGGTAACCAGGGGAGCGAGTTTGGGCGAAGCTGACGGCGAGGCGGCGCAAGCAGTAAGGCGCGCGCGGGCAAGGTTTCTGTCGGTGAGGGTGCGTTCGGCGCGAACTCGCGCAGGCAGATCGTCGGCGGGATCGAGCAGCAGTACACGGTTTGCCGTATCCAGCATGTTCTGGTCGGCGCCTTTCGCCTGGGCGGGCAGCGACGCGGCCCCGGGACTGGCGAACTCGCGACTCAGATAGGCGACGGCCACACGGTACATCCCCAGATTGAAAGCTGCCCGGCCCGCACCTTCCAGCGCAGTCAGCGGTGCCGAGTGGAGATTGGCAACCGCCCGATAGATGTTGAGGGCATCGGACAAGTCCTGTGCCTGCTCCAGCATCCCGGCAATCCGGGTTTGCGCGGCAGCGTCGTCTGTCGACGCGTTGCTCGCAGCAATCAGCAGCTGCGCCCGTGCCTTGTCGTCCTGATGACGCGTGATCAGGTAACCCGCCATCTCCAGACGGACCTCGCGCCGCCGCTCGTATCCGTTGCCCTCCCAGGTGCCGTCCAGCGCGGACTGATAGCGGAGGATCGCCAGTTGCTCGTTGCCCTGTTTGGCAGCGAGCCGGGCGAGCTGCAGGTTGATCATGCCGTCGCCGGGCGCGGATTCGCGCAGAGTATTGAAATAGGCGAAGGCCTCCTGGGTACGGCCGGCCTCGGCCAGAGCGGTCGCCAGATCGACTTCAGTGTCGCGGGAGGGCACATAGGCGAGGGCCGAGCGCAGCGACTCAATCGCCGCCCGGGGATTGCCGGCGTGCAGAGCTGCAACGCCTCGCGCCTTCCAGCGCTGGCCCAGCAGGGCCTCGTGATCCGTAAAGGAGCGATGGAGCAGCCAGGTAAGGATGAAGAGGACAACGGTGATGAGAAAAAGGGTGAGAAGTGAGACCGCGTCGCGCAGAATCAACCTGCGCCTGGCCAGCCGCTCCTCCGGCGTCAGGACCACGCCCACCTGGGAACTATTCATCATTTCTGTCTTCTATCTTCCCAGATTTGACCCGTTTATCGGACATCTGCTCAGAGGCACACAAATTTCCAATAGGAAGGATGGCGCGGTAGGATTGGGGCAGACCGGGATGTAACCGATGGCTGAGATGACTCTCGACGAGAAACAGGTGGCGCTGGACGCTCGGCTGCGGGGCCTGGGCAGCGTGCTTGTCGCCTGTTCCGGGGGGGTGGATTCGGCCTTTCTGGCCTGGGCGGCGCATCGCGTGCTGGGAGATCGGATGCTGGCGGTGCTGGCGGATTCCGCCTCGCTGGCCAGGAGCCATTACCGGGATGCGCTGGCCTTTGCGGAGGAAAACGCCATTCCTCTTCTGATTGTGGAAACCCGGGAACTGGAGCGCGAGGCATATGCCGCCAATGGGGCGGATCGCTGCTTCCACTGCAAAGATGAGCTGTTTACTGTGCTGGAAGCGGAGCGGGAAAGGCGGAATTTTGCCGCGGTGGCCTATGGCCTGAACCAGGACGACGGCCAGGATTTCCGCCCCGGGCAGCGGGCGGCCCTGGACCATCATGTGGTTGCGCCTCTGGCTGAGGCTGGGCTCACCAAGGCCGATATTCGGGCGCTGGCTCAGTCGGCCGGTCTGCGTGTCTGGGATAAGCCGGCTTCCGCCTGTCTTTCTTCGCGGATTGAGTACGGGCGGAGGGTGACGCCGGAAGCTTTGCGCCAGGTGGAGGACGCCGAAGAGGCGCTGCGCGCGCTGGGGCTGCGCCGGTTTCGGGTGCGCCATCACGGGAGCGTTGCCCGGATTGAGATTGCCCAGGAGGAAATGGCCGCTGCCTTGACTTCGGGGTCGTTCGCGCGGATGGCCGCCGCGGTGCGCAGCGCCGGTTTTCCTTACGTCGCGGTGGACTGCGATGGCTACCGATCGGGCTCAATGAATGAACTGCTGCCTGCGGAGATGCTGGCGAGCCCGAGGGCCCGGTGAATTCCTGTATGAATACGGCCAGGGTCGAATGCTTTGCCGGGATTTCCGGCGACATGCTGCTGGGCGCGCTGATCGACGCGGGCGTGCCTGCGGAGTTGCTGCGAGACGCAGCTTCCTCTCTTGGGATTGGCGCTGAACTGCGCGTGGGCACCGTCGAGCGCAACGGCATGCGCGCAACCAAAGTGGATGTGCTGGAATACGGCAGGATCGCGGAGGTTGAGCACCACGCGCACAACCACCAGCATCACGCTCACGAGCATGGCCATCACGAACATGTCAGCGAGGAGGGGCATCCGCACAACCACAGCCGCAACTGGCGGGAGATTCGCGAATTGATTGACCGCACGGCGATTCCCGGTTCGGCAAAGGCGATCGCCCAGCGCGCCTTCGCTCTGCTTGCCGAGGCCGAGGGCAAGGTGCACGGCATTCCTCCCGACCAGGTGCATTTTCATGAGGTCGGCGCGGTGGACACGATCGCGGACATCGTTTGTGCCGCGGTCGGCGCGGACTGGCTGATCCGTGAGCGCGGCGTGACGAAATGGCACTGCTCCGCTGTGAATGTTGGCAGCGGATTTGTGAACTGCGCGCATGGCCGGATGCCGGTTCCGGCTCCGGCGACCGCAGAGTTGCTCCGGGGAGTGCCGACCTATTCGGGGGGTCCGGCGATGGAACTGACCACTCCCACGGGCGCGGCGTTGCTGCGCGCGCTGGACTGCAGGTTTGAAAAGGGGCCACCGTTCGTGGCGGACACGATCGGCTACGGCGCCGGCAGCCGCGATCCGGAGGGTTTCGCCAACGTCCTGAGGCTCTCGGTAGGGGCCACGGCGTCTGCTCCGACGGCGGAGCGCGGCCTTCGGGCGGATCGCGTGGTGGTGCTGGAGTGCGCCATCGACGACGCTATGCCCCAGGTACTGGCGCATGCAATGGATCTCGCGCTGGAACAGGGCGCGCTGGATGCGATGGCCGCTCCGGTCGCCATGAAAAAAGGCCGCCTCGGCACGCTGCTGACCCTGCTGTGCCGTCCGGATCAGGAAGACGCACTTACCCGGCTCTTGTTTCGCGAGACGACCACGCTGGGCATCAGGCGACGCGAGGAGGAGCGCTCGATTCTGGAGCGCGAATGGGTCACGGTGGAAACCGGCTATGGGAGAATCCGGGTGAAAATCGCGTCAGCGGCTGGAGAAGTTCTGAACGCGATGCCGGAATACGAGGATTGCCGGCGCACCGCGCGGGAGCACGGTATTCCGCTGCGCACCGCCATGGAGGCGGCGCTGGCGGCATACGGCGAGCTGCAAAGGGCCAAAGCATGACCCGCGAGATCATTCTGGAGCTGCTGGAGCGGGTGCAGGCCGGGGAAACCACGCCCGCCGCGGCGCTGCAACAATTAGCGAAGCTCCCTTATGAAGACGCGGGTTTTGCCCGCATTGATCATCACCGCGCGTTGCGGCTTGGGTTGCCGGAGGTGATCTACGCCGCAGGCAAGGCCCCGGAGCAGACCGCGGAAATCTTTGCGCGGATGGCTGCGGCGGGCGGCAGCGTACTGGCGACGCGCGCAACTGCCAAGTCGTATGCCGCGGTGAAGGCCCGCGTGCCGGAAGCGCTGTGGCACGAGACGGCGCGCATCATCGGGCTGCGAGGCGGCCCGGCGCGGGAGCCTTTCGGCACAGTGGCCGTAATCTGCGCCGGCACCAGCGATTTGCCGGTGGCGGAAGAAGCCGCGGTCACGGCTGAGCACCTTGGCCTGAACGTGGTGCGGATCTGTGACGCGGGTGTTGCCGGACTGCACCGCATTCTCGCCGAGCGCGAAATGCTCAACCATGTGCGCGCGGCGATTGTGTGCGCGGGCATGGAAGGCGCACTGCCCAGCGTGGTCGGCGGGCTGGTCGCGGCGCCGGTCATCGCGGTGCCAACCAGCGTCGGTTACGGAGCGGCCTTCGGGGGAGTGGCGGCGCTGCTGGGGATGCTGAATTCCTGCTCGCCCAACGTGTGCGTCGTGAATATTGACAACGGCTTCGGCGCGGCTTATGTGGCCGCTATGATGCTGCGCGGCGCAACCGCGGCGGAGCCGGCGGCGAAAGATGCCGCCGCGATCCGCTCCTAGCCCGAGTTTACCAGCCTGAGAGAGGGAACATCGCTGCCAGCCGCTCTGGGCGCGGGCGCGAGTGGGCCGAGCGTGTGTGACCTAATTGCCTAATTGGAGAGATAGCGGTGGAGGCCGAGGAGG
>Ga0335075_10001453_pt1 | contig 39102 bp, 30 predicted proteins | sample Lox_Sample_24_FD_206723 | JGI IMG/M metagenome (GOLD analysis project Ga0335075, IMG submission 206723) | Soil microbial communities from Loxahatchee National Wildlife Refuge, Florida, United States - Lox_Sample_2.4 | ecosystem: Environmental > Terrestrial > Soil > Wetlands | place: USA... | reverse complement strand
TGCATGAGCACGCCGGTGCCGCCCATTTCGATGGTTTCGGCGATCTTCGCGTAGATCGTTTCGAAGTCGAGGATGTAGCCTTCGCTCGCGAGTTTGCCCTTGAGCGGCCGGTAAAAGGCGCAGAAGGTGCAGTACTCGGTGCAGAAGTTGGTGTAGTTGATGTTGCGATCAATGATGTAGGTGACTACGCCTTCAGGGTGCAGTTTGCGCCGCACCGCATCGGCTTCCATGCCCAGACCGATGAGGTCGTCGGAGTGGAAATAATCCAAGGCCTGCTGGCGGGTAATCGACATATTGCAATCTTAGAGGAAACTTGGCGGCGGGTTCAATGAATCACAAACTCTAACAGCTACAGGCAATTTCCGGCAGCAGATAGCGGTAACATGGAGTATGGTTTCCCGGGCGGTTTGGCCGGGCCGGGGTTTCTCGATTCAAAATCTGTTTTCCACGGTAACCCATTCAAGGAGCGACTTTTCTCATGTCACAGCACCGGAATGCGACCCCCCGCCTTTCGTTTGTTTTCACGGTTGCGATTTTGTCCCTTCTGGCATTCGCAGCGCCGAACCTCAGCCAGGCTGAGCTGCTGGGCGGCAAGCCCCCGGCGAAAAAGGAAGCGCCTAAGGCTCCTCCGGATGTCATTGTCTTTACGAATGGCGACCAACTCTCGGGGACGTTTGTCCGCGAAGTGAGCGGGACGGTGACTTTCCACAGCGATATCGTAGGCGATATCGATATTAGCTGGGACAAGATCAAAGAATTGCGGACGAAGACAAAGTTGGCAGTGTTGAATAAGAGCGTAACCCTGGAGAAGAAGAAGCTTCCTGCCAATGTGCCGCAGGGCACAGTCACCGTAGCCGATGACAAAGTCAATGTGCACCCCGAGAACAATACCGTGATCGAGGCGATCCCGGTGAAGGACGCCGAATACATCATTGACCAGTCCACCCTGAACAAACAGTTGCTGAGCGAGCCTGGATTCTTTACGGGCTGGAATGGCGCGCTGACGGCTGGAGCCACCATCGTAGAGGCGACACAGAAGCAATACACCTTCAACGGCGCTGTTGCTCTCGCGCGGGTTGTGCCTACTGTCTCGTGGCTGAATCCGCGGAATCGCACGACGATTGATTTCACCGGATCTTATGGGAAGATTACGGAGAAGGCATACGTTTCCGAGGGCGTGTTTTATCCCGCGACGGCGACCAAGAGCGCCATCTACCATGCCGATGCTGAACGCGACTGGTACTTTACGCCGCGCGTGTATTTCCTGGCACAAACGGCCTTTGACCACAATTTCAGCCAGGGCCTGGACCTGCAACAGATTTATGGCGGCGGCATCGGCTGGACGGTCGTCAAGCAGCCTATTCAGGAACTGGATCTGAAGGGCACCGTTCAGTATGAGAAGCAGACCTTCATCAATGCTACGGACGGGACCAACCAGGACCTGATCGGTTCGACCTTCGCCGGAATCTATATGCGCAAGCTTCCGCGGGGGCTGATCTTTAACCAACAGGTTTCCTATATTCCGGCCTATAACAACCCCCATGCTTATTCCGCGAACGAGTCAAACACGCTGGCAATTCCTTTCTACAAGAGCCTGAGCTTCTCGATCGGGACGCTCGACAGCTATCTGAACAATCCGCCTCCGGCACTGCCGCCGACACAAAGGAACTCGTTCCAGTTCACCTTCGGGGCAACGTATGTCGTGAAATCGAAGTACTGAGCGGCGAATGCGGATCGGCCTCCGCCAGACTATTGCTGTGAGTCTGGCGGAATGGCTGGGGGCAAACCGTTTATATCCTGATCGGTGATTTTCTGCGGCGGCGCGTTGGAAGGCTGAGTCGTGGTTATGGCCGGATCAAGATCCAGTGGTTCCTTGAGCAGTTCCAGGATGCCAGGAGGGAGCGGCTTGTCTGCGTTAGCAAGGAGCAGGGTAACCTGCCACATCTGAGTTTCGTTCAGAATTTGCTTGTAGGACGGCATGCCGGTAAGGCGAATACCGTTGGCGACCTTCCAGTAGGTCTCGCCGGGCGGATCGTCACTCACGCCGACGACGCCGTTACGGTGGGGTGCCCACAGTTGGGGAGCATGAGGGTACATGTGTGGGGCAAACGAGGATGGACGGCCGTAGAGACCGTGGCAGACAGCGCACTGCTGCCGGTAAATGTGGGCTCCCGTCTCGAGATTGGTCGCACTGGGCTCGATCGGCGAACTCCTGGGCATCTCTTTGTCGATGCGCGCGTGCAGAGGGACCTGGAGGAGTTCCTTTTCCAGATAATAGGCGGAATCGGCGACTGCGACCGGCGGATGACCGATGCGGAAATGGAGAAAAACGATCAACGGAACGATCAAGAGTCCCAGGAGCAAACCCAGCAGAAATGCCTTCATGTGCGTGTATTGCCTCGATTCAGCAGGAAAGTTAGATGCGGCCCGGCGGACACTTTGAGAACTCAATCACAGGAAAGCAGGCCACGAGAACACTGGCAAGTGCTTTAATACAGAAGGCAGGAGAATTTTTGTCCTTTTTCGTGCCTAGAGGCAGCAGGTTGTGGAGGCATCAAGGTTCATGCATTTTGGAAAACGCAGGGGATACGGTGTGTATCCGATATTTGCCCTGGCTCTTCTTTTAGCGCCGGCAGCGACAAGGGCGCAAAACACTACAGATCAGCAAACTCAACCGCAGCCGCAGACCGCCCCACAGGGCACGCAGGAGCGCGCCGAGGTATTGCGCCAGGCTCAGGAGCGTGTTCGAGCACGGCGCCGGATAAGAGTAGAGCAAATCATTCAGGACACATATACGCATAAATACGAGGTGTATGGCGGCGGTGGATATCTGCGCTTCACGCCTGGCCCTGACCTGCAGCATCTGAATGAAGCATCCTGGAATGCCGGCTTTACGGACTATGTGAGAGGCAAGATCGGAGTCACGGCAGATTTCCGCGGCTACTATGGAACAGCTTTCACGTATGTGAATCAGTACCAGGTCTTCAGTCCCAGCATCAGCCAATACACTTTCATGGCCGGACCGCAGGTACGCCTTCTGGAGCGGCTGCACTGGGGAATCAGCGGAAATATCCTGGCGGGCGCTGGCCACGGTAACTTCAGCACAAACACCGGAGGGCTGCCAGGCACCTTGATTGGCCTCTATCCTGACGGAACGGTATTCAATCTAAGCGCGGGTGTCCCCATCGACTACAATCTGGGGCCAACCTTCGCGATCCGAATCACACCCAACTATCTGATGTCTCGCTATGGAAGCGAAACACAGAACAATCTCGGCTGGAATGCCGGAGTAGTATGGAGGTTCGGCAGACAGCAGTAGCAAGATAAAGAGATTCATCGAGGCCGCGACCTGGAGCGCGGCCTCTTGCTTTTGGGGTGGGATTTACGCCTTTACTCTGGTGTCGCGTTCTCTCGCCGCGTCAAGGGGGTATTGCGGCTCGGTCATGCGGACAGGATCGAGGATCTCCGAGATCTGCTCGTCGGTGAGAAGCTTCTTTCTGCGTGCGATGGAGATGATGGATTCGCCGGTAACAATCGACTCTTTCACGATCTCAGCGGCCTTCGCGTATCCGATGTAGGGATTGAGCGCGGTGGCGAGTGAGACGGTGCTCTGTGCGTACAAATTGCAGCGCTCCACGTTCGCGGTAATTCCGGCGACGCAGTGGTCGTTGAACTGACGCAGCATGTTGGCAAGGATCGTGATGCTCTGGAGCACGCTGTGCGCCATGGTGGGCATCATCACGTTCAGCTCAAGCTGGCCAGCCTGGACGGCGTAGGCGACTGCGGTGTCATTGCCGATCACCTGAAAACTGACCATGGCAGCAAGCTCCGCCATGACCGGGTTGATTTTACCGGGCATGATCGATGAGCCGGGCTGGAGGCTGGGCAAATGGATCTCCGCAAAACCAGTATTAGGACCGGATGAGAGCAGGCGGATATCGTTGGAGATGCGGATGACTTCGAGGGCAATGCTGCGAAGGGCAGCGCTCACGTTAGCCATGCAGGCGTTAGACTGCATGGCCCAGCGCATATCGGCGGCGGGAATGAGACGCTGGCCGGAGATGCGCGCGAGGTTCGCAATTGCCTTCACACGATAGTCGGGATGGGTGTTGATGCCGGTACCGACGGCGCTGCCTCCCAGGCCTAGCTCGCGAAGGGTATTGCCGGCGTGAATGAGGAATTCCTTGCCCTTCTCGATGGCCACGCCATAAGCAGCGAACTCCTGGCCGAGGCGGAGGGGAACGGCATCCTGCATGTGGGTACGGCCGGATTTCATGATTCCGTCGAATTCCTTTGCTTTGACAGCAAAGGTGGTGGCGAGCGCATCGAGTACCGGATAGAGGGTTTCGAGGTTCAACAGCGTCGCGAGGCGCATGCCGGTCGGAAAGACGTCATTGGTCGACTGGCCGTAATTGACGTGATCGTTGGGGTGAATGTGGGTGTAGTCGCCGAGCTTCGCTCTCAGGATTTCATTGGCGCGATTGGCGATCACCTCGTTGGTGTTCATATGAAAGCTGACGCCGGCGCCGGCCTGGAAGACATCGACGACGAATTCGTCGTCCCACTTGCCGTCGACGATCTCCTGGGCAGCCTGCATTATAGCCCGGGCGCGCATCTCGTCGATCAGGCCAAGCTCGCTGTTGGCCTGGGCTGCAGCAAGCTTGATCATGCCAAAGGAGCGGATGAGCTGCGAATGGGCGTTCATGCCAGATATCGGGTAGTTCTTTACGGCGCGAGCGGTTTGCGCTCCATAGTAGGCATGGGCGGGGACGTCGACGAAGCCGAGCGAGTCTTTTTCCTTGCGGGTTTCTGCCATGGGGTCCTCCTATGCGAGAATCGGCACCCCGGCGATGCGCGACTGGATTTTGGCCTGCCACTCCCTTGGGCCGGTCTGATGCACAGAAATGCCGTCGGCGCTGACAGCGACGGTTACGGGCATGTCCTCGACCTCGAATTCATAGATGGCTTCCATCCCGAGATCGTCGAAGCCGAGGATACGGGAGGATTTGATGGCCTTCGAGACGAGATAGGCAGCTCCGCCGACTGCCATGAGATAGACGGCACCATGGTCGCGGATCGCTTCGATGGCCTCCGGGCCGCGCTCCGCCTTGCCGATCATGCCAAGCAGTCCGGTGTGCTCAAGCATGTGACGCGTGAAGGAATCCATGCGCGTAGCTGTGGTGGGGCCGGCGGGGCCAACCACTTCTTCCCTCACCGGATCGACAGGACCCACGTAATAGATGAAGCGGCCTTTGAAGTCGACAGGGAGTGTTTCTCCGCGTTTCAGCATGTCGGTCATGCGCTTGTGCGCCGCGTCGCGGCCGGTGAGCAACTTTCCATTGAGAAGGACCACTTCGCCCGGCTTCCAGGAAGCAACCTCTTCGCGGGTAACGGTATCGAGATTGACGCGGCGCGCGGTGGAGACATCGTAGGTGAGCGATGGCCAGTCTTCGAGCGAGGGCGGTTCAAGGGCGACCGGTCCCGATCCATCGAGGACGAAGTGCGCGTGGCGCGTGGCAGCACAGTTGGGGATCATGGCAACGGGTAGATTCGCAGCGTGCGTAGGGTAATCACGAATCTTGACATCAAGGACCGTGGTGAGGCCGCCGAGGCCCTGCGCACCGATTCCCAGGTGATTGACCCGCTTGTAGAGCTCGATGCGCATTTCTTCGATCTTGTTTGCAGGGCCGCGAGCGATGATCTCCTGAATGTCGATTGGGTCCATCAGCGATTCTTTGGCGAGGAGCATAGCCTTCTCTGCGGTTCCGCCAATGCCGATTCCGAGCATGCCGGGAGGGCACCATCCAGCGCCCATGGTGGGGACGGTTTTGAGGACCCAGTCGATGATCGAATCTGACGGGTTGAGCATGGCGAACTTGGATTTAGCTTCCGAGCCGCCGCCTTTGGCCGCGACGATCACTTCGGCATTGCCGCCGCGGACGAGCTCGATATTGACGACGGCGGGCGTGTTGTCGCGGGTGTTACGGCGCGAGAAGGCAGGATCGGCGAGGATGGAGGCGCGCAGCTTGTTGTCCGGGTGCATGTAGGCGCGACGAACGCCCTCGTTCACCATTTCTTCGACGGTCAGATCCGCTTCCCAACGAACATCCATGCCGATCTTGAGAAAGACGGTTACGATTCCGGTGTCCTGACAGATGGGACGGTGACCTTCGGCACACATGCGCGAGTTGATCAGGATCTGCGCCATTGCATCTTTCGCAGCAGGCGACTCCTCAAGCTCGTAAGCCTGGGCGAGGTTCCTGATGTAATCGACGGGGTGGTAGTAGCTGATGTATTGAAGCGCGTCAGCGACGCTCTCGATCAGGTCTTCCTGCCGGATCGTTGCCATTTCTCTTCTCCTCACTCAGGGTAAATGACTGGAGCGAAAGGTGCAGGGTAACGCACAGATTCCCGCCGGAGAACACCGGTCGATCCACGAGATACCGGGAGAATCGTCTAATCTAAAGGGATGAGAGTATCAGGAAACGAAGCATCGAGCTTTGATGTCCTGGTGATTGGAGCGGGACCGACCGGCATGGCCTGCGCGATTGAGGCACAGCGCGCCGGTTTTCGCAGCGTGCTGGTGGATAAGGGCTGCCTGTGCAACTCGATCTTTCACTACCCCTCGCACATGACATTTTTCACAACACCCGAGTTGCTAGAGATCGGCGATATTCCCTTTCCGAGTCCAAACCAGAAGCCCAACCGCAATGAGGCCCTGGAATACTATCGCAAGGTCGCCGAGCATTATCAGCTGGATGTGCGACAGTACCGGCTGGTCGAGTCTGTGAGCGGAGCCGATGGCAACTTCAAGGTGCTCACGAAGGACAGGTTCGGGCGCGAAGATGTTTATCTGACCAGGAAGCTGATTGTGGCGACCGGCTACTACGATCTGCCGAACTATCTGGATATCCCGGGCGAAGAGCTGTCCAAGGTGCATCACTACTATGACGATCCGCACCCTTACTACGATCAGGACGTGGTGGTTATTGGCGGGAAGAACTCCGCCGCCATCGCGGCTCTCGAGTTGTGGCGCCATGGAGCGCGGGTGACGCTGGTGCATCGGGGACCGGGAATGCACAGGCACGTGAAGTACTGGATCCTGCCGGATATTGAAAACCGTATCAAGAGCGGCGAGATCGCTGCGCATTTCCTCAGCCGGGTGACAGATATCAATGCTGATACTGTTACGATTGCGACTCCAGAAGGCGTCAAGGAAATCGCCAACGACACCATTTTTGCCTTGACAGGATATCATCCGGATTTTGATTTTCTGCGGGGGCTGGGGGTGCGTCTGGATGGCAAGGACCTGCTGCCCGTGTGCGACGCAGATTGTCTGGAGAGCAATGTTCCGGGAATTTATCTGGCGGGAGTGATTGTGGCCGGCTCCCGGACAAACGAGATTTTTATTGAAAACGGGCGCTTTCACGGACGGCAGATCGCTGGGGATCTGAAGCGGAAACTGAAGCGAACAATTCCCCTCCAGGAAGCCCTCGATCCCGTCGCAGCTGAGAGTGGCGATTGAGCGCCGAAAAGCCAAGACGGCTTGCCATGTCGATACTGAGACCGCGCACTATTCGTGGACAGTTGATGCGAGGGCTGATCGTCTTTGAATTGATTGTGCTGGCCCTCCTTTCTCTGGTGCTGATTAATCAGCAGCAGAAGGAACTGCGTTCGCGCACCCAGCGGCGACTTGAATATCAGGCTGGAGTGCTCGCCGTCCAGGCCAGTGGAGCGATCGGTACGAACGAGATCGATACCCTTCAGCGTGTGGTAGATGCCATGCGCGCCGCCCCCAGCATTCGCGCTGTTCAACTGACCGATACGCAGGGCCGAACCCTGGTGAGCAGCGATCCGGGAATGAAGGGCAAGCTCGGACTTTCTCTGAAGGAGCGCAGCTATCTGCGCGAATTGAGCAAGCCGGAGATTTTTTCGATCGACAGCAAGACCAACGAAGCGGTGGCGCCGGTACGCGTCGACGGAGTGACAAGAGGCTATGTCTGGATTTATCCGGACGACTCGAGGGATCGCGCCGAACTGCACAGACTTCTAAAGTACTCGCTGCTGACGGCGGTCTTCGGCATTGCAGGCTGCACGATGTTCGCCATCCTGATGGCCAGATCCATCGCGCGGCCATTGGGCACGCTGATGACCGCGACACGGCAGCTGATTCGCAATCCTGAAGACACGACCTCGTTCCCTCTGACTGTCAACACAGCGAATGAAGCTGCTGATCTCACGATGGCGTTTAACCTGATGGTAGCTTCCATCCAGGAGCAGCGATCCGGCCTGAACGAAACTCTTGCCCTGTTGGACTCCATGCTGGCCAATGCGCCGATCGGCTTCGCCTTTTTCGACCGGAGGTTGCGCTTTGTCCGGGTCAACCAGTTCCTCGCCAAGATGAATGATCTACCGGTAAGCCGCCATCTTGGACGATCTGTGCGGGAGATTTTCAAAGAGCCCGTCGGACGAACCCTTGAACAAAGCATCCACAAAGTCTTCGAGCACGGACAGGCAGTTCAGGATCTCGAGTTGACCCTTGGATCGGAGAAGGGGTTCGGGCCAGAGCGTAACTGGCTGGCAAATGTTTATCCGGTTCGCACCGATGCCGAAAGCGTGCGCTGGGTAGGCGTGATTCTGGTAGAAACCAGCGAGCGCCGGCGGGCGGAAGATGCGCTCCGCAAGACGGAGAAGCTGGCAGCGGCTGGCAGGCTGGCAGCCTCGATCGCGCATGAAATTAATAATCCGCTTGAGGCAGTGACAAACCTGCTGTTCCTGATTCGCAAAGGGAAACTTGATTCGGCGTCAGCTGGATACGTCGACCTCGCACAGCATGAACTGGCGCGGGTTGCCGAAATCACACAGCAGATGCTGCGTTTTTACCGCCAGGCGACATTGCCCTGCTTGTCGAATGTTTGCGAGCTCCTCGATTCAGTTTTGACGCTGCATCAGGGACGCGTGGCAGCGCTTCACATTGAGGTGATCCGCCGCTATGCCCCGGAGGTCAAGCTTTTCTGCTTCGCCGGTGAAGTGAGACAGCTTTTCGCTAACCTCGTCGGCAACGCGCTTGACGCGATGATGCCGGGTGGAGGACGGCTGATGTTGCGCGTGCGCTACTCGGGCACGACGGGAGTGCGGGTGACTGTCGCCGACACCGGCTCAGGCATGTCAGCGGAGGTACTGCAGCATATCTTCGAACCATTCTTCACAACCAAAGAGACCGTTGGGACAGGTTTGGGGCTTTGGGTCAGCGCCGAAATTGTGGATAAGCATAAGGGAAAAATACGGGTTCGGAGCAGGATGCAAGGAGACGATGGAAATGGCGGAACTGTTTTCATGGTCTTCTTTCCACTCGATCTTGAGAATGGAACGCTCGCGGAAAAGCCGGTGTTAACCGACATTGAGGCTGTGCGCTAGCGAGTGGTCGGAACGGCGTCCGGTGTCGCGTTTACTGCAGGGCGGGCATATTCAGACGGAGTAAGCCCCTTGAGGGCACAGCTCGACGGATGGCGAACGGCCGAGTATTTTGACTGGGTGACGTGGAAGCGGTGCAGCCTCATATAGCGAACACGCAGGCCGCCGAGCGTGGCAGGCATCGACCGCGGAGTACGAGCGATATCCAAGAGCACCAGGAGCGCGGGTTCGGCGGGGTTGTCACGACTCTGGGCTACTCCCACACCGAAAATCGCCGGGTCTGCCATGAGCGGGGGAGCGTATTCGCGAATCACAGCTTCCGCACCAGCCAGGGTGCTGTCGGAAAGATGAATGCCGCTTGCTGAGAACGGTGTGACTGGGGCAGCATTTCGCGCCAGGGCAGCAGCATCCGTTGGGATTAACTGAGTGCGCAGGCCGTCGAAGGTCAGCGGCGCGGCGACGCGCTGCTTTGCCTTGTCCACATAGACAATGAGCGCAGGATCGCCAGGACTGTCGAGGCTCTTGCCCGCAGCTGTTGCAAGAATTCCCACTTCAGAATTGATGAGGGATGCGCCGGTCGTCTCAGCGACAAATTGCGCTCGAGTCATCGCCTGCGAAGAGACTTGCACAGCAGGCGCAGAGGCTTGAGAGCCGTCGTCATAGCGGATGCACGCCACTTTGTGCGGGGTGGTCGTGCCCACAACGGTGAAGCGGCTGGCGGCCTCTGCTCCCAGTTCGCTGAGAACGTCACCGATAGGGTTGGCCACGCTTAAGCCAGTACCATCGCCATCAGTACCTCCTGCAAAAAAGAGCCCAACGGGCTGCGCATTCGCGGCGTCGACGATGAGCGCCCCGGAATCTCCACTGTCGGAGAACTTGTCGCCGGCGATCCCGATCTGGCCAGTAAAGGTTTTCGAGTAGTAGGGCTGCGTCTCTGCGCAATCCTTGAAGTAGTCAACCCTGACGGTCAAATCGACGCTCTCAACGGTAGAGCAGGTGAGCCCGGTTGTCCGGCTGCTTTTCGCAAGCTCGATTGCGCCGAGATTTGATGCATTCAGGAACTCGCCACTTCCCGCCACAGGCGGAGCAGGTCCAAGAGAGGCGTTCGACCGCATGCTGGCGTTTGACTTTGGAGCCTCAAGTTGCAGGATGCTCCCGGTACGGTCGACTGCACCCGATAGAACCGAAGCGAGAGCCGCGTCAACGTTGCTCTGCGGAGTCGCGAGCGGAACGAAATATCTGAGAGAACCGACCGGCCGCAGGAGGGAGCCTGAATGGCTTAACGGCACGCAACCATTGTCGATCAGGCCGGGCTCGTCAATGGTATCGCCTATCATTGCCTGATCGGATTCGGCGAGGACATGGTTGTTGCTCAATATGTACTGGTTGTGGGCAGTGTCTTCAACCAGAGCTCCCAGAGTGCCCCCACAGCAATCCGCGATGTAAGGATTGCCCGCGTGGTCGAGATAGGTGTCGTAGTCGTTGTCGTTGCCACCGGACGATCCGAGGGATATGGCTCCGCTCTGGGGCGCCTGATTGATCGAGGGGCTACTATTCAGCCCGTCATTGTTGAGAAGAATCTTGAGCGGAGAGGTAGCGGAAGTTCCGTTCACTGCGGCCGCCAGATAAACGACGCTGGCCGCAGACAACGAAGAGGGCGCGGTGTAGGTAACCTTGCAGGTTGTGAACTGATCGAGACTGTGCTGACAGCTCATGCGATCGATGGTGCCGAGATTTACGGCATCGCTGCTGGCTGCGGCTGAAGGCGATGCACTGAGGGTCCACTCAACTGCGCCAGCATTGACCTCAGCGATCTCCGCTGTCGCTTCCAGAGTGCCTCCAGCGGTCAGGGCGGCGTTTTCAGGAAGAAGCGACTGCACGAAACCTGGTGTGACATTGATTACAGCGGCAGCTGTTGCCGAGGGATCGCTTTTGAGCCGCGCCAGGACATGTATCTGCACGCTATTGCGTGAAAGAGCGCCAGGGGCTGTGTAGATTCCATTGGAATCGATGTGACCCTCTCCCAACGATGAAGCGTTCTCACCCTCCGCGATGGACCACGTGACGGCGGCGGGCTCACCCGATGGAAGCAGTGCCGTGAATTTGGCCTGACCGTTTGAGGTGATTGCCGCAGAGGACGGAGTGACCGAGAAATCACCTGAAGCCGCGCTCACGCCAGTAAACTGGCCGGTTCCACAACCGGCAGCAAACAACAAAAGCGAGGCCAACGCTAATGCGATTCTCGGACTGAGTCGCCTGAACATACGGTTTCAGTGGGGAGGCGGAGCGGCTCTGTCATTATCCTAGATGGGAGAGGCCCAAGCAAGACTGGGCTCATCCTAAAGGATTAGTCCCGATAGGTGCCTGAGTTAAAAGAACGATCCATAAGGCCGATTCAAATAACGGCGACGCCGGGCGCTTGCCCGGGCTCGGTCCGCTCAAGCAGAGGCTCACATCGAGCAGACGACGATAGCCGGTTATGTCAAGCTACGCTTGACTTCCCCTCAACTGGCTGAAGGGCGGCGCTGCCAGTGCCTACTGGCATGATCTTCAGTTCGCCAGTACGCGCTGCTTTCATACGGCGCAATTCCCGCGCAGTCAGCGGCCGGAGGGTGACCGGTGAGTACAGAATGTGCTTCCCGCAATCGAGGCAGACCCGATACGTTTTCTGCTGCATCGTAAAGATGCGCGTCAGACGGCTGTGGCTGCAACCAAGAAAGATCTCACGGAAGAAGTTGAAGACTGCGCGGAGAATACTCATAGAAGCCACTCCCCTCTCCTTTCGAACCGCTCAGTGTCGACCGAAGGAATACAGCCCAAGGCAAAAAAAAGTACTTCAAAAATGGCACTTTTCAGATGTTCGCTCACACGGAAAGTTGGGTTCCACCTGCCGCCTTTATTCAGTTATTCGAATCACTAATTTGCCGAAATGCGATGCCGACTCCATCGCTTTCAAAGCATTCTTAAAATGGCGAAACGCAAATACTTCATTCACGACCGGCCGCAACGAATTTATGGCGATCGCTTTGTTCATTTCTTCAAAATCAACGCGCGAGCCCACGTAGATTCCCTCCAGATGAACCTGCTTGTGCAGAATTGGGCCGATGACCAGCGGATCATTGGTCTGGCTGAGGATACCGATCTGCGCGATGACTCCCCCGACGCGCACGGCTTTCAGCGATTGGGCGAGCGTTCCAGCGCCTCCGACTTCGACAACGAGATCCGCGCCGGCACCACCGGTATGTTCGAGCACCCACGCTGCCCAATCCGGATTGCTCTTGTAGTTCACTCCGGAATCGAGGTCGAAGCTGTATGCCCGACGCAACTTTTCGTCGCTGCTCGATGTGCCAAGGACGCGCGCTCCGGCCAATTTCGCAAATTGCAAGGCGAATATTGAGACCCCTCCCGTTCCCTGGATTACGACCGTATCGCCGGCCTTGATCCGTCCGGCGCGAACGACCGCGTTCCAAGCTGTCACTGCAGCGCACGGCAGTGTTGCCGCTTCTTCCCAGCTGAGGTGCCCGGGAATTTCGACGAGCCCGTTTTCGCTCAACACAACATATTGGGCAGCTATTCCATCGATATCCCCGCCGAGCGCAGCTCGTTGCTTCGCAGCGGTAGGAGCGCCTTCAATCCAGTTCTGCATAAAGATGCCGGCCACGCGCTGTCCAGGCTTCCAGCGCGTCACTCCAGCGCCGACGGCGATCACTTCTCCGGCGCCATCCGAGCAGGGGATGCGCGGCAATGCGAGCTTCGGATTGTACCTGCCGAGCACCATCAGCAGGTCGCGGTAATTCAGCGACGCGGCGTGGACTTTGACCAGGACCTGGCCTGATGCGGGTTGTGGCGTTGGCCGCTCCACAATTTCGAGGTTGTCAATTCCAAATGAAGGAATTTGCCAGACTTCCATCGGATCTCCGTGACGGAAATAACCGCCGCAATACTATCCGAGGTTGAATATCTCACGAATCAAAGAAATTTAGCATTAACATCAAAGTATGGCGCGAGGCTGGGAGAGCAAATCCGTCGAGGAACAGCTTGCAGGCCGGCAGGCTGACGCTATGAGTCCAACAGAAAAGGCACGTCAGGCTTCTGCCGCGGCAGCCGATGAACAGAGGAAGCGCCAGGCGTTGGAATTGCAGCGGGAAAAGATCCTGAACGAGAGGACTGCCAATCCGCACCGCCGCGCCGCTCTTCAGGCAGCGCTGAACGCCATCGAAGAAGAGTTAAGCCGGATGTCGTAGCAGTTACTGATACATAAAGCGAAGACCGCCGTTCATACCTGCTTTCGATTGAAGAGCAGCGAGTTTGCCTGATCGATCGTGGTCATCACGATTCTGGCGATATTTACATGTGCGGGGCGCGTCGCCGACCAGACGATCGCATCGGCAACATCGTCCGGCGTGAGCGGCGTGACTCCCTGATAGACTTTGCCGGCCCGCTCTGCGTCACCACGGAAGCGGACCAGGCTGAAGTCTGTTTCTACCATGCCGGGGTCGATGCTTGTGACCCGCACTGGCGTGCCAAGCACGTCCTGGCGCAATCCATCATTGATGGAGCGTTCGGCGGCCTTGCTGGCACAGTAAACGGCGCCGTTTGGATAGGTAATCTCGCTCGCGGTTGATCCGAGATTGATGACATGCCCTTTGCCACGAGCGACCATGCCAGGAACAACCGCGCGGGTTACGTAAAGGAGTCCCTTGACGTTGGTATCGATCATTTCATCCCAGTCATCGGGATTGCCTTCGTAGAGTTTTTCAAGACCGCGACTTAGCCCGGCGTTGTTCACCAGGATCTCGATGCCCTGCCACTCGCGTGGGAGGTCGGCGACCGCATTCTCGACGGCGTGACGATCACGAACATCAAGCGCCAACATGTGCACATCGGGTGAACCGGCTTCAAGAAGCCTGGGTTTCATCTCTTCGAGAAGATTGAGTCGCCGGGCTGAGAGGAGCAATCTCGCGCCTTCACGAGCGAAGGCAAAGGCGCAGGCCTGGCCGATGCCTGCGCTTGCGCCAGTAATGAAAACAACAGAGCCGTTCAACTTGTCCATGAAATCCATGGTAAGTTACGATGTGCTGCGCGTCATGCCTTGCGTGAGGTGGTAGTATCCCGCGGCCCAGTCCTGATCTTTCATTCCGGCTTCAATGGCCTTAAGAAAATTACTCTCGAAGAGATCGGCGAGCACGGTGTTAACGCCGGCCGATCCGGCGGCTTCACGGAAGAGGCGAAGGTCTTTCTCGCCGAGAGCGATGGTTCCACCGGGATGTTGGGGCGGCTCCAGCATGATTTTGCCGTAGGCCTGATAAAAAGGCGATTGAAAAAGAGCATTGTTGATGGTCTCCAGGTAGACGCGCGGCTCGATGCCGAGGGCTTCAGCGTAAACTAGACCTTCGGAAAGCGAGGCGATCATGGCGGTGATGAGGAAGTTGCCGCCGAGTTTCAACGCATGGGCCGCAGAAGGTTTTTCGGAAACGACAGTGACGCCGCGGCTGAACGTTTCGAGAAGGGGTCGAACCTTGTTTACGACTGCAGGCTCGCCGGCGGCGACAGTCCACAAGCGGCCGTCCTCGGCTACATTGGGACGTCCAAAAACCGGAGCGGCGACGAAATGTGTGCCTGACGCGCGATGCGCGTCTGTAAGACGGTTCGAGAGTTTCACACTGATGGTGCTGAGGGAGACGTGAATACTCTGAGGCGGCATGGCTTTGATCACGCCCCCGTCGAAGACGACGGCGTCAAGAGCTGGATCGTCCGTGACCATGGTGAAGACGACTTCTGTTTGAGCAACCGCTTCGGAGGGAGTGCCTCCCACTTTCGCGCCGAAGGCTTTCAGTGGCTCCGCGTGCCCAGACGTACGATTCCAAACGGTGATGTCATGACCCGCATTCAGGAGATGCCGGGTAATGGCGCTCCCCATTTTTCCAAGTCCTAGAAATGCAATTCTCATAGCGGTTGGATGAGCGGGAGACCGGACGGGATTGCAAAAGAATAGGCCGCCCCGTGATGGCAAGCGGCCTGCTGTGCAACTGCACTTATTGTTGGGGAACGTTCGACACTCCACTCGCGTAGGGTTGAGGTGACGACGGTGGAGGCACCTGATTCATCGATTGTCCGCCCGAGGTTGGAGCGCTCTCCTGCACGCCAATCGCGTTGCCGGACACTACCAACTGAACACGGCGATTCTCGGCGCGTCCGGAAGCAGTGTTGTTATCGGCAACCGGATCGCTTTTGCCATATCCAGCCGCGCTGATGTTCGGCTGCGCTACACCCTGGGTCGCAAGATAGTCGCGAACAGCGTCTGCTCGCTCTTCTGAGAGCTTCTGGTTGTAATCCTCAGATCCGATGTTATCGGTATAACCTTCAACCTGAAGCTTCAGGTTGGGATAGGACAACAGGATTCCCGAGACCTTTGCCAGTTTCTCTCGCGCCTCTGGCTTGAGCGTATATTTGTTGAAGTCAAAGAGCACATCCGACATGTTGACGATGAGCCCTCGGGCAGTTTCACGCGTGGCAAGCACGTCGTTGAGTTGCTGCTTGAGACGCTCTCTCATCTGCTCGGTCTGATCGGTTGCCTGACGGACCTGCTGCTGGGCTGCTTCCTGGTCGGCGCGAGCTTTTTCCGCTGCGGCCTCAGCACGTGCCGCGCGCGCATCCGCCTCGGCCCGCTCTGTGGCCGACTGCTGCGCCTGCAGAGCAGCCTGCTGCACGGCCTGCTCGCTGGCTTCACGTTGTCGCGCCTCATCCTCGGCCTTCATCTTGCGGATGGTCATAATGCGAGCGTCCTCGGCAGCTTGAACAGCTTCGCGCGCATAGGTGATTTCCTGCTTGCGCTGGCTCTTGTGGATATCCATGTCCCGAGCGTTCTGCAGATCAAGTGACGCGGTGGAGAAGGTATCCGAGGCATACTTCTGTGCTCCGGCGGCTTGAGCAATCTGAACTGCGTTGATGGCTTCATACAGTTCCAGCGGAGACTGGTCGTTACGAGTAATCGGGTTCAATACCGTGTGCTGCCCGGCAGTCTCTGAGTAGGCGCCCCGGGGGAGAAGCGAAAAATGGGCGTTCACGGTTTCGACGATGCCCTGCGTTTTGTCGGCGAGGGGGTAATTCTGATAGACGACCACGTCGCTTGGCATGGTTACGGCGTAATAGGGCTCCGCTGTAACAATGAGGCCGTAGGCCTGCAGGTCGGTGGTAACAGTGATCTCGCTCTTTGATCCGTCAGGGAGCACCTCGCCGAGATTGACCGGTCGCCCCTCAGGGGTGATGGCCCAAAGAACATAGGTGAGATATTCGACGCCGAAGCTGTTGGCCGGTACCAGGCCCTCGAACTTGGCATCGATTACCATGCGGCCGCGCCGGCTTTCAACCACGGCTAAACCTTTGCCCTGCGGCAGCAGACTTGTCCCCTGGAAGCCGATCTTGGTGGGACCGCTGCGGTGAAAGTAGTTGATGGCGGGGATGTCGCGGCCGACTACCGTGATCTTGTAAACCGGTACGCCGTCGCGCCATTCAGCCTGAGGCTGCTTCTGCTGTTCCTGCGGCCAACGGTCGGTCGCCGTCGGATTCGCCTCCTGCGCGCAAGCTATGCCGCATGCGGCACAAATAAAGAATGTGAATACTGGAATTCTTTTCATTGTCCTACTCCTCCTTGCTGATCGGTGACAGGGAACACCAAACGTATCAGTGGCGGCCGTGAATTAGCCGCTTTAGCGCGCTGAGGAGTTAGATGGGGTCCGGGTGCGAATAACTGTATGCGCAGCGAAAAGAAATACGGGTAGGAGTGAAATAAAAATCAGCTTTGCGGGACAACCAATCTGTGCGCAATGGCAAACATAGCCAGCTCAAGGCGGGTAGAAACTCCGGTCTTATCGAACGTATTCGAGAGATGCCTCTTGACCGTTTCCTCGCTCAGGCCGAACTGTTTTGCAATGTCGCGATTGCTGCAGCCCTCGACAATGCATCCGACTACCTGCATTTCACGGGGCGTGAGCCCGAAGGTCTTGCGTTCGGGAGGAGTGGCCTGTTTCATCAGATCGTGCAATGCGCCGACCAGGTTGACCACGCGACGACCGCCTATCCAATAATCGCCAGAGTAAACCGTGCGAATGGCGGTGGTGAGATGATCGGTCAAGGCATCCTTCAGCACAATCCCGCGGGCGCCGATCTGCAGCGCCTCGATGATCTGCTGCGTGGTAATGGTGCTGGTGAGCAGGATGATTTTGACAGTCGGAGAGCCGCTCATGATTGCCCGCATTGCTTCCAGGCCCGGCAGCCGCGGCATGGAAAGGTCGAGCAACAGGATGTCGGGCAGCAGCTCGAGCGTCTGCGTGATGGCTTCATCACCGTCCCCCGCCTCACCTACGACGGAAAACGCCGGGTCTGCCTGCAGCATGTTGCGTACCCCGATGCGAACGACGGGGTGATCATCGGCCAGCAAAATCCGAATGGCGGGAACGGACGACTGCCTGGTTCTGACGGGAGGCGCTTTGGGCTGTTTGATCGGGGGAGTCATACTCATAGCTTGGTCAATAGCATACGATGTAACTCGTCACAACACGACAACAAATTGTCGATTAACTGGGGCACGTCGGCTGGCTGATACTCGCCAAGTTCCAACTCGGCAGCAACCGAAGCCAGCTTTCGGGCGCCAATCATACCCGCGCTGCCTTTGAAAGTATGTGCCGTCCGGCGCACAAATGAGAGGTCGTTTGCCGCGCCGGCGGTCCTCAATTCCGGGCTCCGGGCGCGGACATCGCTTAGACAGGCCTCATAGACCTCGCGGACTGCGTCGAGGGGCATCAGATGCGTCATGCGATCGTAGATGCCTTCGTCTAATACCGGGAGCGTGCCATTCGAAGCTGGAGTTTCAGCGGGTGCCTCGGGCCGGCCATCCAACGCCGCTCGCAGTGAAGCGATATCCAACGGCTTTTTCAAGAATGCGTCGTAACCCTCAACGGGCCGGGGAGTAGCGCTCATGGCAAGGAGCTTTGCCTCGGGAGCATGCCGCCTGAGCGCAGCGGCAAGATCCGGCCCGGAGAGACCAGGCATACGCAGGTCGGCCAACACCACGGACGGTAGATCCTTCGGTTGCAGCCCCCCGAGCAGGCTGATCGCAGCTTCTCCCCCGTTTGCCTGGAGAATTTCATAACCATCGGATTCGAGCAGTAGAGAGGCGACCGACAGGCTGATGTCATCGTCGTCGATTATCATCAACGTCCCGTATCCGGTCGCGGCGTTGCTCAAAGGGGGCATTGGCTCTACCAGTATGATTCAACGGGCCATTCCCGGAGGGAATAGTCGGCAAGTATCCGGTTGATTGATTTGAACATATTCCAGGTTATGAACGCCTCCTAATTAGAGGTCATACCGATAGCGGGCAATTACAAAAGGCTGCAACATTAGATTTATCGTGCGTTTGCCCCAAATTCAACAATTTGTCGCACAAGATTCTTACGCTCGCTTATGCATATATTACAAATCCTTTTTCGTAAGCTATTCTGGGCAGGCCTCATCTTAATCACGTTCGGCAATCTGGCGCGGGCGCAGTACGAAGACGGGAGTGTGGTAGGAACCATCCGCGACAGCAGCGGGGCCGCGGTAGTAGGCGCGACGGTCACTGTCACCAATACTGCTACAGGAATCCAGAATACCGTCAACAGCAACGGAAACGGGGACTATGAAGTTCCATCGGTTCGCGCGGGGTCGTATCGGATTGCGGCCTCGGCGATGGGTTTTACCACTGCCGTTGCGGAAAACATTACCGTCTCGGTTGGCAACCGGCAGCGCATCGATCTGACGTTGAAGCCGGGCGAAGCCTCCACCACGGTTGAAGTAAGCGATGTTGCACTGCAGCTCGAGACAGACTCCAGCCAGCGTGGGCAGACGATCACGAACTACCAGAGCGAAGCTCTGCCGCTGGTTAGCCGCAATTATTCGGACCTGCTGGGACTGGTCACCGGTGTGCGGCAGGCCCCGACCGCTGCGACGACCAGCTCCATCAGCAGCCTGGTGCGCCAGGGCGCTTATAACGTCAACGGGCAACGAAGCATGTTTAATAATTTCCTGCTCGATGGCATGGACAACAACGCCTACGGAGAGAGCAACCAGGGATTCGATAATCAGATCATTGCCGTTCCTCCGGACTCAGTCGCCCAGTTCAGTGTTGTAACCAACAATATGAGCGCGGAATATGGGCGATCCTCGGGCGCCACGGTCAACGTGGCGTCGGCCAGTGGAACGAACCAGTTTCATGGCTCGGTGTATGAGTTCTTCCGCAATACGGTCCTGAATGCAGCGGGATTCTTTAAGCCAAACGTGGTCAGCAATACGGGCGCGGTAACTCCGTTCAAAAAGCCCGCCTTCAACCGGAACCAGTTTGGCATGAACCTGGGCGGACCCATCATTAGGGACAAGCTGTTCTTCTTCGTGGATTACGAGGGATTTCGGCAAACCTTGACGCCACTAAGCGTACTGACGCTGCCGACGCAGAATGAGCTCAACGGTATCCTGGTCGTACCGGTCAAGAATCCGTTGACCGGTACGATGTATCCGGCGAATACGCCGATTCCGTCGGGGGCGATCGATCCTCTGTCGCAACAGATTATCAGCCACTTCAAGACATTCGAGAACCAGCTGCCGGTGGCCGGCCTGCCGACGACCGGACTGGCATCGAATGACTACGCGGTTCAGGCGCCCTTTACGGATAATTCGGACAAAGGCGATCTGCGACTCGATTACCAGCAGAATGCGAGCAGCTCCTGGTTCCTTCGCATCAGCGATCGCAAGGAAACAGGGGTCAATTACCCCACGATCCCGCTGCCGCTGGACGGACAAACGAATGGCACCATTCGGATTCTGGATCAGCAGGCCGCGCTTGGGTATACGCATCTCTTCGGCGCAAATAAGATCTTGGACGCCCGGCTCGGACTTTCCCGCACCAAGGCGGGCAAATATACGCTGTCGATTGGCGACAATGCCTTCTCGATTCCCGGGTTGCCGTCGAACCCGGTGGTGGCGGGCGGCCTCCCCTCGGTGGGCATTACCGGATTCACCGGATTCGGCAGGCAGAGCACGAACCCGCAGTGGCAGAATCCGGCGCTGCTCGACCCCAAGGTCAATTTCACATGGGTAAAGGGAAACCACTCACTGAAATTCGGCTATGAATACGAGCATATCTGGATGGCGGTGAATGACAACAATCCGCTGTACGGCTCATACAGCTATGGCGGCGGTTACAGCGCGGCGAGCGGGTCAGCAGTATCTGATAACTATTGGGCTGACTTCCTATTCGGCACGACCAGTACGTATCAGCTCGCCAATTATTTCGTTGTCCATCTGCGGCAGACGATGGACAACGTCTATGCGCAGGATGACTGGAAGGTAACCCCGAAGCTGACGCTGAACCTGGGTCTGCGCTGGGAGTATGGATCGCCCTACTCGGAAGATAAGAACTATATTTCCAACTTCGATCCGGTTTCGCAGACGGTGCTCACGATCTCGCCGGGCGCCGTGCTGGGCAATGGCGTCACGCCGGTGAACCACGGCGGGGTTTACGGGAGCACTCTCGTGAATCCGGACCTGAATGACTTTGCGCCTCGCGTTGGGTTTGCATTCGCCGCCACGCCGACGACTGCCATTCGCGGCGGGTTCGGCATGGGCTACGTTCACTACACGCGTGCCGGCTCCGGCGACATTCTGGCCATCAACGCTCCGCAGGCACTGTTTGTGTCGGTTCCACAGTCAAAGCCAAGCACGACGAATCAATGCCCTGCGGGGTCGCCACAAACCAGCTGCTACGTGACGGCCGACCAAGGCTTTCCTTCTACCCTGGTGACGACCTTCAACCCGAGTACAGACAACATCACATGGGTTCCTAAAAATACGAGGGACAGCTACGTCGAGAGCTACTTCCTAAGTGTGCAGCAACAGTTGGCGAAGAACATCCTGCTTGACGTGGCGTATGTCGGCAATCACGGCCTTAAACTCCAGGGCTTTTTGAACGGCAACCAGGAGAATCCGGCGGCTGGTTTTGCACGGCCCTTCGGCAGCTGGCCGAGCGATATCACCGAGGCGCTGAACGGCTTCTGGTCAAATTACAACGCGTTGCAGGTACGGTATGAGCAGCGCTTTACTGCCGGGCTGACGCTGTTGAATTCGTTTACCTGGTCGCACTCGCTCGATAACGCCAGCGCATCGCTCGAGGGCAACACGCCTTCACCTCAAAATGCCTTCAACCTTGCGGCTGATTACTCGCAATCGGATTACAACCTTCCGGTGTCGAATGTAACCAGCCTCGTTTACGAGCTGCCCTTTGGACACGGCAAGCGATTCCTCAGTGACGCTCACGGACCGATGAATGCGATCGTCGGAGGGTGGCGGCTCAGCGGGATCAATACCGCGCAGGCCGGCACTCCGTTCAATCTGACGTACACGCCGAACACTGCACAGGCGGTTTCACCGCAGATATCGGCCACGTATCGCGGTGCGAATGAATATCGTCCGAATTACGTGCCAGGACAGAAGGTTACGCAGGGGCGATCGTCACGGGCCGCGAACACCGGCTACGTAAATTACATTAACTACTCGGCATTCGTGCTGCCTCCGATCAAGGATGCTGCGGGCAATGTGCTCAGCCCATTTGGCAACGCCTCACGCAACCCGGGCCGGACACCAGCGTTCTACGAGACCGATCTTGCTCTGAACAAGAGATTCGATACACCCATCGAGAGCATGAAGATTGAGTTCCGCACGGAGTTCTACAACCTTTTCAACCATACCAACCTGTACCTGCCGAACACGATCAGCGGGACCCAGGGAACGACATCCCAGACTTTGGCGACTGGGGCCACACCACCCATCTCGGCTATCAGCGGCGGCCTTCCAACAAGCGGAGGCCAGATATCCAGCACATGGGAACCGCGCATCATTCAGTTCGGCCTCAAGGTCATTTATTGAAATATCAGCAGCAGGTGCCAACATTGCAAGTCGATGGGAGCCCTGACCGGCTCCCATTTTCTTTTCCCCATCCGCAGTGCGATAGAGTAGTCAGCGATGGTTCCTGAAGCCTCCGGCAATCCTGAGCAGCAGATCGCAGAGCTCCGCGCACGCCTGCTGCGGCTTGAGGCAGCGCTGCGCAGGCGAGGCATTGAGATTGATGAGGATCTTGCGCCAGCACCGCCTGACGTGGAAGAGAGCCCACGATATGACTCCCCCGTAACACCTGCTCGGGCGATCCCCGCGGTGCCGGCTTTTGCGGCATATACGTCGCCCGATAAACCGGCCGGGGCTAAGAAGGAAGATCAATCTCTCGAGAGCCGCATCGGTTCCCAGTGGTTCAATCGGATCGGCATACTGGCCGTGCTTATCGGGGCGGCGTGGTTTCTTAAGCTGGCGATCGATAATCACTGGATCGGCCCGGCGGGACGGGTGATCATCGGGCTGATTGCCGGAACCGCACTGGTCGCCTGGTCGGAGCGATTCCGCAGTCGCGGTTTTGCCGCGTTTTCGTATTCACTGAAAGCTGTTGGAAGCGGCATTTTTTATTTGTCACTGTGGGCCGCCGATGAGTTATTTGGACTGATTTCGGGCTCGCTCGCGTTTGCCGCGATGATCCTGGTCACCGCATTTAACGGATTCATGTGCTGGGTGCAGGATTCCGAACTGCTGGCACTCTATGCGATCGTTGGCGGGTTCAGTACTCCGCTTCTCCTCTCAAACGGTGAGAACCACGAAATCACGCTCTTCAGCTATTTGCTGCTGCTCGATGCCGCTGTTCTTATCCTCGTCCTGCTGCGTCCGTGGTCTCGACTGCTTTTCGGAGCATTCATAGGAACAGTGCTCTTCTTTCTGGGTTGGGCAATGAGGTTTTATTCCGACGTGCAGTTTGGGAGAACTGTATTTTTTCTAGCGGTCTTCTTCCTGATCTTTGCCTCTGCGCCCCGATTGGTGAGATTACCGAACGAGAACGACACGTTGTCCGGTGCAGACAGTCTGGCAATGGTTGGCTTGCCTCTGCTCAACGCTGCCCTTGGATTTCTTGGCTTCTACGCGCTCCTGCAATCTAGCGGTGCAAGGTGGGCTCAGCCGTGGGTAGCAGTAGCTTTCGCCGCTTTCTACCTGCTACTCTTGCGGCTTCCAAGCAAGGGTGCACTGCGTACAAATCCATCTGCTCTTTCGGCGCTGCACTTGACGATCGCAGTTGTATTTCTGACGGCTGCCATTCCACTCAAGGCTCATGGCCGGTGGATCACCATTGGATGGCTCATTGAAGGGGCCACCCTGTTGTGGCTGGCGGGACGAGTGACATTGCGTTTGCTGCGGGGATTGGCTTTGCTGGCTCTGGTTCTGGGACTCGCCGCGCTCGTCGCCCTTAATCCACCGGCATCGACGGCAGTCGTGTTCAACCAGAGATTCGGCGCTTATTTTGTTGGAATTCTCGTCTTCGCCTTTGTCGCGAGGTTGGCATCCCGCGGTGGCGACGACTCGCAGTCGGATTTTCCTATCTCATGGGCAGTAACCGCAGCCGTCGCTGCACTGATTGTCAACGTCCTTATCCTGGTGGCCGTTGGCTGGGAAATTCATAACTACTGGTGGTTTGTGCGATTCAGCGGCGATGCGGCAGTAATTCGCGAGTACCGCATGTATGCGCAGTTCACGTATTCGGCGCTGTTCATGATCTTCGGCGCGATTCAACTGGCGGTGGGGTTCTGGAGGCGATCGGCGTTCCTTCGCTGGCAGGCTCTGATTCTTCTAGCCATATCCATCGCCAAGGCATTTCTGGTGGATGTGAGCGAGCTCAGCCAAGGCTACCGCATCGTCAGCTTCCTCGGGCTTGGGGCACTCTTGCTCGCGGTAAGCTTCGTCTACCAGAAAGACTGGCTTAACCTGCGCGGTTCTGAGCCGCATCTCCCATGAAGATCTCAACACTCGCGCTTCTTCTGGCTGCGGCGATTACTCCCGATGTGCATTATTTCCGCTATGAACGATCGATTCTCGATACGCCAACGCAACAAGCACAAACATGCATTGCTCTCGACGCTACAGTATTCGCACATGCGGAGCCCAGGCTTTCCGATCTCCGGCTCTACCAGGGTGAGAAAGAAGTGCCCTATGCAGTCGGTTTGGCAACACCGGTTGAAGCCACGCAGAATAATATTTCTCCACTGAACGTGGGAGAGCGCGATGGCCGGATTGTCTTCGATGCAGCCATGCCCGAAGATACCTACAGCGACGTGGAGCTGGATATTGACGCCCGTGACTTTATTGCCTCTGTGGATGTTTTCGGGAGCCAGTCGCAGGCAGATCGCACCCCGACAAAGCTGGGGACCTATACGATCTTTGACTTCATGAGGCAGAAACTTGGACGCAGCACGGTCCTTCATCTGCCCCAGACAAACTTCCGATACCTGCATTTCCGCGTCGATGGTCCGCTGAAGCCTGAAGAAGTAACTGGGCTACGGTTCTCTGGGTTCGTTAAGAGCCAGCCGCAATACATTGCCACAGCAGAGACTTCGCAGGTCGTGCAGCAAGGCCACGAGACGCTGATTGCATTCACTGTGCCTGCTCATGTGCCGGTCGCGCGCGTGGTATTTGCCGCCGGTCAGCAGCCGGTCAATTTTAGCCGAAATGTAACTGTCACGGTAGCTGAGCAAGGGGTTGCATCTTCAGGCGAGAGCACTTTGTCTCCATCTGAAGGAAACATCCTGCGCATTCACGCGACCCGCAACGGTCGCCGTATCGATGAGGAACGGCTGAGTGTTGATTCGCCTGCGCGTGATGGAGGAAGGCCGACGAAGTGGATGGTCAAAGTCGATAACGGAGACGATCCACCCCTTGCGCTTGAGTCAGTGCGACTGGAGATGCTCGAACGAAACCTGTGCTTTGATGCGAAGCCAGGGGCGATGTACAGCCTCTACTATGGCGATCCTGCGCTGTCTGCTCCGCGCTATGACTATGCCACGCTCTTCACTCCCGAAAAAGGAGCGAAACGAGGGACGCTCGGTCCAGAGCGCGAAAATCCCGGTTATCATCCGCGTCCCGACGAGCGGCCGCTTACCGAGAGGCATCCCGCGCTGCTTTGGACTGCTTTGGGGCTGGTCGTTCTGATTTTGGGTGGTATCGCGCTGCAATCAGCGAAGCGGATCAACTCGCAGTAACGTCGCGCTAACGAAGAGTCGTCTCCATCTCGTTTAGCCAATCCGGCGGCTTAAGAATTTCGCGGGGCTTTGTCCCTTCAGCCGGCCCTACGATTCCGTCGCGCTCCATTAAGTCGATCAGATGCGCTGCCCGGCCGTAGCCGATGCGGAGACGTCGCTGTAGAAGCGAAGTCGAGGCTTTGCCGAATTCAAGAACCAGGCGCACCGCGTCCTGAAAGAGCTCATCGTTTTCGTCGCTGCCGTCGTCCGAGAGATCGGACTCACGACCGGCGGTGTCTTTTGGAGCTTCAAGGAACCCCTGGGCGTATTCTGCTTCTCCCTGGCTCTTCCAGAAATTTGTAACCGCTTCGATTTCTTTTTCTGTAACGAACGGCGCGTGTACGCGCTGGAGTCTCGAAGTACCGGGAGGCAGGAAAAGCATATCGCCACGACCGAGCAGTGATTCGGCGCCGTTTGAGTCGAGAATGGTGCGGGAATCGACCTTGGTGGCCAGTCGAAACGACATGCGCGTGGGGACATTGGCCTTGATGAGGCCGGTGATGACGTCTACGGATGGCCGCTGCGTTGCCAGGACGAGGTGGATCCCCACGGCGCGCGCCATCTGCGCCAGCCGCGTAATGGCTTCTTCGACATTGGCCTTATCAAGCATCATCAGATCGGCCAACTCATCGATGATGATCATGATGTAGGGCAGGGGCTCTTCATCCGGCGCGTCGTCGAAGAGGCTGGGCGTGCCGTTCTCAAAGAGCTTGTTGTACTGGTCGATGTTGCGGACACTGCGTGATGCGAGAAGCTTCAGGCGCCGCTCCATCTCACGGACGGCGTTGCGGAGGGCGTTCGCCGCGAGTTTTGGCTCGGTGATGATGGGCGTAAAGAGGTGAGGGACGCCCTCGTACATGCCGAGCTCCACCCGCTTTGGATCGACAAGAATGAGCCGAACCTGCGCCGGAGTGGCCTTGTAGAGAATAGACATGATCATCGCGTTGATAGCGACAGACTTGCCGCTTCCGGTCGAGCCGGCGATGAGAACGTGAGGCATGGTCGCAAGATCGGCTGTGACGATGCGACCATTGATGTCCTTGCCCATGGCCAGAGTGAGCTTGCTCTTCGCGTTGCGGAAGTTTTCCGCCTCGATGACGTCGCGCAGCCAGATGGTTTCCCGGTCGTGGTTCGGCACCTGGATGCCGACTGTGCTTTTGCCGGCCATGCGCTCAATCAGGATGCTCTCGGCGCGCATTGCCAGGCAGAGGTCTTCGGCGAGGCCGGTGACGCGGCTGTATTTGATGCCGGCTTCGGGCCGGAACTCGAAGGTCGTCACGACGGGGCCGGGATTGATCTGGACGACCTGGCCAAGAACGTCAAACTCCGCGCATTTCTCAACGAGAACCTGAGCCTCGGTACGCAAGGCGTCCTCGCGCACGATCTGCGTGTCCTCGCTGCGGTGCAGCAGGGTGCTCGGCGGCAGCTTGAATCCGCTGACTGATTTAGGGGCGACGGTCGTCGTGTGCACTTCTGCATCTGCGCGCTCGCGGATGGCAATATCCTGCGAAGCGACCGGCTGCGGCTCTGGCTGAGGCGTTGCCCTGGCCGATGGAGGTGGGGTCTCGCGCCGAGGCACCAACTGCGGTTTCAGCACGGGCGGGGGCTCTACGGTTGGCTCTGGTTCGGGCACTGGATCGTGAACCGCCGCGCGAGGCAGCTGCTCCCACACAGTTTCTTTCGGTGGAGTTTCCGAAAGCATTTCCGCGAAACCGCGCTGGCGGTGGCCAGGTATATCGTCGTCTTCAACCGCTTCCATGCCTGGGACGGGTACTCCGGCTTTGCGATCCTGTTTCTCCAGTTTTGCAGCCGCTTTGCGGGCGCCGGCCAGTTCCTTCGCGCGGAGCTTCTCCAAACGCGCCTCGACCTTCAGTTCCTTCTTACGGGCGCGGGCTGCACCCCAGTTCCTCCAGCGATCACGCCAGAGTGAGATAAAGGCAAAGCGAACCGCCAGCCACTCACGCGCGGTGTTGAAGCTAAAGGTTGTAGAGAGGTAAATGGCGATCGCGACCATGCTGACCGCGACGACACACGCGCCGGGGTAGTTCAACCATTGAACGAGGGCGTCAGAGGCAAGGCGGCCGACGAGTCCATCGAGCGGCAAGCCATACATAAAATGAAAATGCCCGGGCAACAGACCGGCGAAGGCTGGTCCGAAGATCATGCACAGCACGATCCCGATCAGCTTTGCACCCGGCGAACCAGTCGGCCGGGAGAGCAGCCAGGACCATCCCAGAGCGCCCACCAAAAGCGGCAGGCAGAATGCAGTGATGCCTTCAAGTTGGAGGACAAGGTCGCTGATCCAGGCGCCTATAACGCCAATCCAGTTATGCGCAGGGCGACCATTGGCATAACCGCCGACGGTGTTGAGCGAAGGATCGGTGGGATGGTAAGAGACGAGCGCGAGAAGAAGGAGAATCGCGGCAACCAGCATCAGCAGCCCGATCAGCTCATTCAGGCGGCGGTTGCGAGTTGGAGTGGTAACCAGTTTCAGGGGTTTCATCAGGGCGCAACGCGGTGCGCGCCGTACGAGACGGCTTACACAGACCAGAACCCCAGAGCAAGACTATTATCCCAGAGGTTCGCGTGCCAAAAGGGCGAAAATCTGGAGAAAGTTTAAGGGAGGAACCGATCTCACAAACTGCCAGTTCAAAGGCCCGCCACCTTCGCACCGAAGACCAGCAGAGCAATTCCCAGGAGTATGCGGTAAACGGCAAATACCGTAAATCCATGCTTGCGCACCCATTGCAGGAACCACTCGACGACCCCGAGGGCAACGATGAACGAGACGACGAGGCCGATGACCAGTACGATCCAGCCGTGAGTGGTCATGACGAGAGGGGTCAGACTGTCAACTGCATTGGAGACGTGCTTGTGGCCGGGATGAATTGTTTTGAGAGCCGCATAGCCGGTCGCGGCGATCATCGTGGGAATCGACACGAGGAAGCTGAATTCGAGCGCCGCAGGGCGGCTCATCCCCACCATTTGCCCGCCGGCGATCGTGGACATGGAACGCGAGGTTCCGGGAAAAACCGCGGAGAAGATCTGGCAGAATCCAATCCAGATGGCCTGCCCGAGAGACATCTGCTCGACCTCAGTGGTCGCAGCGTCAGAACGGGAACTCCAGGCATCGACGACCCACATTACGATGCCACCGATCAGTAATGACCAGGCCATAACGCGGAGGCTCTCGAGATTCTTACCGATGGTCTTGGTCAGCAGCCAGGCGGGGATGGCGGTAACGACGAAGGCGATCATCGTAAGCGAAATAGGATGGGTCCATATGGTGCGATCTCCACGCTCGCCCTGGGGAAATGTCCGAAAAAACTGGATAATTCGCGCAGTAAAGACCAGCAGCAGGGCGAAAATCGCCCCGAATTGAATGACAACCGTATACATCTTCCAGTAGGGATCGGTCAGGTTGATGTGCAGGAGTGCTTCACTGATGCGCAAGTGCGCGGTTGAGCTCACCGGCAGGAACTCAGTCAATCCTTCGACGATGCCAAGCAGAACAGAAAGAATGTAGTCGCTCAACAGGCCTCCGGCCTCGAAATGCTGCGGTGGATTAGCAGAAATTACCCGCAGCGGCACGAAACGAGCCAGCCTGAAGGGCGGGTTCTATTCCCTGTCGCTGCCGTAGATTGGAATTCCCTGCTGCACTTTGTATATCAGACTGGCCGCGCGGGCTGCGTATTCCGATTGCGGATACTTCGACTGCAACTGGTCGGCGATGCTGCCTGCCCGTGCGCGGTCCTCTTGGGCACGGTGGGCGTCGTTATCCGCCGTCCACATATCGCCAGCTGCTGCCATGCGCCACGCCGCCTTGTAGAGCGCTTCGGCAGCGCGAGGCGAATCGGGATGATCGTTGACATATTTCAAATAGAGATCGGCCTCTTTCTCCGGGCATTTTTCAGAGCCCTGCCAGTCGCCGCACAGCTTGTTGTCTATCTGATCGTAGGCAGCGAGATCGGCCCACCTGGTATGGGGAAAATATTTCTCGATCTTCTTCATCTCATCTTCGTCCATCTGCTCGCGAAGATAGTTTTCCTTTTCGTGAGCCGAGGGAAGCGTGGCTGCGTCGGCCTTTTGCAACTGCCAGCGAATATCCGCAGCACGCCACATGGCTTCCTGCATCAGTGGCGACTGGGGGAACATTTCAACCACCCGCCGATACAACAGACGCGCCTCGAGAGCTGCTCCCGGGGGCGGATGCGATTGGGAGGCGGCGTCCTCCGCGCTGACTGCCTCGCCGAAGAGGACCGCATCGCCATGCGGCGTATTTGTATCAACGATTCCCTTGTCGAGCATCCAGCCGGAAATAGGGATGACCTCCTGGTTCTGTTCCATTACCGGCTCATCGGCTTTGCGTGATTCCGGAGCATCGATGTTCGCAAAAACCCGCAACCAGTGACCACTGCGTTCGGCGATCACCATTTCCCGGCCTGGCATGACGATGGACACCCGGTCAGCGCTTTCATCCGGTTGGACATAAAGATTGGCATCGCGGACCAGCGTGGCTTTGGTGCCATTCTTCGGGACCTGCTGGCTGGGCATCTTCTTCTGACAGAAGGCGCCGCCGGTGGCGAATAGCAGAACAAGGCAGAAAGAAAGGGCTTTACTTCCCATCGTAGTTTGAGACGTACAGATGCGGGAGGTCGTCACAGGCATAGAATATGCCGCAAGCAGGGCTGTGGGTATATTATTTGACTGAGTCAAATAATTCTATTGACGAGGTCTGAACGATGTCGCCCTCCCAGACAGAGATTACAGACAGCCAGATTGCCGCCTTCCGCCAGTTCAACCGGTTCTACACCCGGGAAATCGGGACACTTCGCGAGGGCTTACTGGACAGTGAGTTTTCGCTGGCCGAGGCACGGGTACTCTATGAGCTTGCTACCCGCGGAGAAGCCACGGCAGCCGATATTGCAAAGGAGCTTGCCCTCGACGCGGGCTATCTCAGCCGCATCTTGAAGAGATTCGAAGAAGCAGGTTTGCTCAAACGCAAAGCGTCTGCTGAAGATGGGCGACAGACGATTCTCACAATCACGCGTCATGGAAGAGAGACTTTTGCGGACCTGACAGCGCGCTCTAATGAGCAGGCCAGGAGCATTCTCGAACACGTCCCGGCCTCTGCATTGCCGAGCCTGCTCGATGCAATGCGCACCATTGAGAAGACGCTGAGTCCCGTTCCGGAAAACGTGCGGTACATCCTACGCAACCATCGTCCTGGAGATATGGGTTGGGTGGTATCTCGTCAAAGTGTTCTTTACGCGCAGGAATACGGGTGGGATGAGAGCTACGAGGCACTGGCCGCGCGCGTGGTTGCCGATTTTCTAGAGCAATATGACGCCCGGCGTGATCGCTGTTGGATTGCAGAGCGCGACGGAGTGCCGCTCGGCTCTATCTTTCTCGTCCACCACCCTGAGTTGGAGGGAACAGCCCGGCTTCGGCTGCTGCATGTAGAGGCGATCGCTCGTGGACTCGGGCTGGGAAAGGCTCTCGTTGGAGAGTGCGTCAGGTTTGCGAGAACGGCGGGGTATAAGCGGGTCACGCTCTGGACCCAAAGCATCCTGACGACAGCTCATCGCATTTATCGACAGGCGGGATTCAAACTTGTCCGCGAAGAGCCGCACAACAGCTTTAGCGCGAACCTGATCGGACAGACGTGGGAGCTGGACCTCTAGTCGCCGGCTACGAATGCAAGATGGTTCGCAGGACCTCGGGCTCGGCGTTTCCACCACTCATTACTGCGACAGCTTTTCGGTACGGTAATAGCTCAGTCTGATGAAAGATCATGGCCGCGGTTGTGACCGCACCGCTGGGCTCGGGGGTCAGGCGGGCTACATGCAACAGGGTCCGCATGGCATCGCGAATCTGGTCCTCGGAGACGGTGAGGATATCGTCAACGAAAGCCCGGACATGCAGGAAATTCAGCTCTCCGAGGCTTTGTGTGCGGAGGCCGTCGGCAATGGTGCGGGTTGTCATTTCCGCCGGCCACGTTACCAGTTTGCCGCTGCGAAAGCTTTCCTGTGCATCGGCGGCCAATTCCGGTTCGATGCCGATGACACGCACCTCGGGCCGCTGATGCTTGATCGCTCCGGCCACGCCGCTGAGCAATCCACCGCCGCTTACAGGAGAAAGCACTAGATCAACATCAGGAAGGTCTTCGAGGATCTCCATTCCGCAAGTTCCCTGTCCGGCGATGATTGCGGGGTCGTCGTAGGGCGGAATCATTACGTATCCGAACTCAGCCTGAAGCTGCTCGGCTCTATCTTTTCGCTCAGAACTCGCGGGACCGACCGTCACAATTTCCGCACCGAGGGCAGCGGTGGCTTGTCTCTTTACCTCGGGAGCGTTTGACGGCATCACGATGACCGCTTTGCTGCCAAGTTTGCGCGCTGCATACGCGACTCCCTGGGCGTGATTGCCGCTCGAGTAGGTGATGACTCCGCGCTTGCGCTCGGCATCCGAAAGCTGGGCAATCTTGTTATAAGCGCCGCGCAGCTTGAAGCTGCCGATGGGTTGCAGTCCCTCGGCCTTAACGAAAACTTCGCCCACGAACTCGGGCAGCGAGAGGCGCACGAGCGGTGTATGTGCGGCTACGCCGCGAATGCGGGCCTGGGCAGCGCGAAAGTCATCGAGGGTAACCAGTCGGGAGTCCATGGCAAAAGTAGATTCAGGGCAGGTATTTCGTGGGCAGCGGCTCGTCCGGTGATTCGGCTTCCCAGAGAATCTCGACGAGCTTCCATTGGCTGCCATCGTAGAAGGCCTGCATGCTGTTGATTCCACTAACGGTTGCTTTTCCGTCAGGGGTCTCGCGGACTTCGTAGGTGCTCCAGAGATGCGCCATGTGGCCGTACTGGTCGACCGAATACTTAACCTGACGCTCATAGAAGGGTACGCTGCCGCGCTTCGCGACTCTGGTGATCCAGCCGTCGACGGTAAGAACGTGAGGGGCCCAAGCGCCATCCTGGCCCTTGGCGAGCGGGATAAGGCGTGCATCAGGGGTAAAAATCTGCCTCATGCAAGTGCGATCTTTATTGGCTGGGCCACTCACCGCGCCGTCGACAGCCTTAATCAAGTCAGGCAGCGTCGCCGTGGTCGGACACGAAGGAGCTGGCTGTGCCCAGCTTGATGCAGCTGTTGCCGCCACAGCGGCTGCTGTGAAAAAAACCTTGTGCATCCGATACCTCCAAAAAGCTACTGCTAGATTTCCAGGATGACCGGCATGATCAACGGCCGCCGGCTGGTGTTTTTCTGGATATAGCGTTTCAAGTCGATGCGAATTTTTTCTTTGATAACGCCGTAGTCGGCCTTTTCTTCGGCGCTGGAGTTTTCCAGCGTCTGGGTTACGACCTGACGGCCCTCTTCAAGAAGATCGGCGTCTGCGCCGACGAAACCGCGGGTAACCAGCTCCGGCTGCCGCTCGACTTTGCCGCTCAGCTTGTTGATGGTGAGGATGGCCAGTACGATTCCGTCCTCGGAGAGGTGACGGCGGTCGCGAATGACGAGATCCTCGACCACGTCGGCCGTCGAACCGGAGTCAATGCACACACGACCTGCGGTGACGCGACCAGCCTTCTGAGCGTTGTTCTGGTCAAGCTCCAGGATGTCGCCGTCTTCGAGAATCAGAGCGAGGTCAACCACGCCCGTTCCATGAGCCAGATCGGCGTGCTTCTTGAGATGCCGATAGTCTCCATGGACAGGAATGAAGAACTTCGGCTTGAGCAGATTGATCATCAATCGCTGCTCTTCCTGGCTTGCGTGACCGCTGACGTGGATCAGGCCGGAGGCTCCATCATCAAAGATCACATGTGCGTCGCGACGGCTGAGGTGATCGATCACCCGGAAGATGCTCTTCTCGTTGCCGGGGATGACTCGAGAGCTCAGCACGACTGTGTCACCGGCCATGATGCGCGCGTGCTTGTGGTTGTCGACCGCGGCGCGGCTTAGTGCGCTCATGGGCTCGCCCTGGGTTCCGCTGATCAGGATCATTACGTCTTCGGGCGCATGATCGTTGATCTGGCCGGGATGAATGACGAGCCCCGGCGGCAAGTCCAGATAGCCAAGGTCCTGCGCGATCTCCGACGACTCGACCATGGAGCGGCCTACAATAGCGACCTTGCGGCCATGGGTGTGCGCCAGATCCATGGCGATGCGGATGCGGTAAATCGATGACGAAAAGCAGCTGAAGAAGAGCTTCTTCTTCGTGCGTGAAAAGAGTTCGTCAAGGCGCGGCTTGACTGCCCATTCACTGGGTGTGTAGCCGGGGCGATCCACGTTCGTCGAGTCCTGGAGCAGAGCCAGCACGCCACGCTTGCCATATTCCGCGAAAGCATGCAGGTCGAAGGCCTTGCCGTCGGGCGGCGAGAGATCGATCTTGAAATCGCCGGTATGAACGATGACACCGACGGGAGTCTCAATGGCGAGAGCAACGCAATCGACCAGGCTATGGGTGACACGGATGGGTTCGACGGTGAATGGACCGAGCGAAAACTTCGCGCCGGGCGAGATTTCGATCAGTTCCGTGTCGTCGAGCATTTTGTGCTCTTCCAGCTTGCCCTCAACGTAGGCCAGGGTGAATTCGGTGCCGTAGACAGGAACGTTCAGCTCAGAGAGGATCCAGGGCAGGCCGCCGATATGGTCTTCATGGCCGTGGGTGAGAATAATGGCGCGGACGTGCTCCCGGTTTTCAATCAGATAGGTGATGTCGGGGACCACGATGTCCACGCCGAGAAGCTCGACCTCGGGGAACATGAGCCCGGCGTCGATGACGAGTATGTCGTCCTTATAGCGGATAGCGAGGCAGTTCATGCCGAACTCGCCTAGTCCGCCCAGGGGTATGATCTGTAGCTTCGCGTCAGGCATGGGAAACTACGATGGTAACAGGTGACGAGGCCTGCCCAAACTAGCCAATGACTTGCTTTTACCGGATCAGATCTTCAAGCGCCGTACTCAGCTCCGTTTTTTCGTCGCGATATTTCACAATCACTGGCGTATACAGGCTCAGACCCCACTCCTGGCCTTTCCCTTTATTTACGGAACGGGCGCCCGGAACCACCACGGCACCCTCGGGAATGATGAGCGGCATGTCCGCCGTGGCCCGATGCACGGTGCCGTTGGTCACGTCGTAGACGGGTGTGCCTCGGGTGAGAATCGTCCCAGCTGCCAGCACAGCGCGTTTGCAAACGATAGTGCCCTCATAAACGCCGCAGTTGCCACCCACGAGGACATCGTCTTCCAGGATGACCGGACTGGCATTGACGGGTTCGAGCACTCCTCCGAGTTGAGAGGCAGCGCTGAGGTGCACGCGTTTGCCCACCTGCGCGCAGCTGCCGACAAGGGCGTGCGAATCGATCATCGTGCCTTCATCGACGTATGCGGCGGTGTTCACGTACATGGGAGGCGCACAGATGACACCCTTCGCCAGATACGCACCCGCGCGGACTGACGATCCACCAATGACGACGCGGATGCCCTCCTCGGGGGTGAATCGCCGGACGGGATAGGTGTGCTTATCGATACACGGCAGGCCGTCTCCCGAGGGCACGAGATGACCCAGACGGAATCCGAGCAAAATGCCCCGCTTCACCCAGGCGTTGACCCGCCATCCGATCGGAGACTGCGGGTCGGGTTCGGCGGCGCGGACTTCGCCCCATTCGAGAGCAGAGCGAAGCTCTTCAAAGGCAGACATGGCTTCCGGATCGTCGATGGCCGTGCCGGAGGCAAAATGCGTTTCAATGCGTTCTTTCAGCGTACTCATCTTGAAGTGAACCTCAATCGGCCTTTAGATCGCCTTCGACTCGATGCGGCGTGCGACGAGGCCGAGTTCAGCGGCCAGTCTCTCCAGGCGGGCGCGGGTTAGTGCAGCAACGGGAAGCAGAGGGAGGCGATAGTACTCACCAATCCTGCCCATCATCGCCAAGACCGCTTTCACCGGTCCCGGGCTCGTCTCCCAGAAGTTGGCCTGAATCAGCCGATAGTATCGATGGTTCAGTTCCCGCGCAGTTGACCAGTCGTTTTCGAGGGCAGCGCGAAGCATCCGGGACATCTCGGCGGGAACCTCGTTCGATGCGACCGAAACCAGACCCGCTCCACCAGCGCCGATCACACCCAGGGCCATGTTGTCGTCTCCTGCGTAGACGTGAAATCCAGGAGGCACCTGAGTGACAAGTTCGGTGATCTGAGGCAGGTTGCCGCTTGACTCCTTCACGCCTTGTATATTCGCCTGTGCTTCGGCCAGCCGCAGGACTGTCGCTGGGTCCAGATTCACACCCGTGCGCGAGGGTATGTTGTAGAGGATCACCGGCAGTTCCACTGCCCGGGCCACGGCCTTAAAGTGCTCGAACTGCCCTTCCTGTGTCGGTTTGTTGTAGTAGGGACTGGCGGAGAGAATCGCCGAGATGCCAGGTACACGAGCAGCGATTTTCGCGCGTTCCACAGCCTCGCGCGTGGCGTTGTGCGTGCAACCGGCCCACACTGGAATGCGTCCTGCAGCGGCTTCGGTCACGATGCGCAGGACCCGTAGCCACTCATCATCGTTCAGAGCGGGCGTTTCCGCGGTGGTTCCACAGGCCACAAGCCAATCGATTCCGCTCTCGATCTGCCATTGCACCAGAGCAACAAGGGCCTGCTCATCCAGACTCTCATCCTGACGGAAAGGAGTTATTAAAGCGGTGCCACACCCGGTCGGTACATCCATCACGATTCGAGTCTACAGTCGCTTTGCGTCAGGGGCCAATGCGCATCCGTTGCCGAACGATAAAATAACGATAGACCAGCCTCAGAAAGCCCCTAACCATCCATGATCTCGGTACTCATTCTCACGAAAAATGAAGAGTCAGACCTGCCCGGCTGCCTGGAATCTGTTTCCTGGTCTGACGACGTTTTTGTCTTTGACTCCTTCAGCACGGATCGCACCGCTGAGATCGCCCGTGAACACGGGGTGAATCTGGTGCAGCGAAAATTCGACGGCTATTCCAAACAGCGCAATGCGGCTCTTGACGGGCTGCCATTCCGCTACGATTGGATTTTTATTCTGGACGCAGACGAACGGCCGACATCCGCGCTGACTGACGAGATGCGCCAAGCCGTGAACTCAGTTCCCGATGACGTAAACGGCTTTCGCATGCGCCGGCGGGATTTCTTAAACGGCAAATGGCTCAAACATGCCCAGATATCTCCCTACTACATCCGCCTGGTGCGGCGCGGCAAGGCCCGTTACACGCGCGAGATCAATGAGGTTTTGGAGGTAGAAGGGCCGATCAACGATCTTAAATCGCCCTTGGACCACTTTCCCTTTTCGAAAGGCATTGCGCACTGGGTAAACAAACACAATGTCTACTCGACTATGGAGGCGCAGGTCATTGCGAGCGGCCTCTCTGAGCGCGACGCCTCCTGGAAGGCGGCTCTCTTTGCGAAAGACTTTCATAGCCGCCGCGTTGCCCAGAAGGGCATCTTTTATCGCCTTCCCGCAAGGCCGCTCATCAAGTGGATTTACATGGTGTTTGTCCGGCGAGCCATTCTGGATGGCAGTGCGGGAATTCAATACGCGAATCTGCAGACAATTTATGAATATTTCATCGTCCTGAAGACGCGCGAACTGATGCGAAATAAGCCTTAGCCGAGTTCAGAGGCGATTTCGCTGAACTCCCAGACGCCGCTTTTCCCGGCAAGCCACTCGGCGGCTCGTATCGCACCCTCGGCGAAGCCCCGGCGCGAAAAGGCTTCATGCTTCAGCTCGATCAGATCGTTTGGGGATCGCGCTTCGATGATATGGGTGCCCGATGCGTCTCCCTCACGTTTCGAGACGATCTCCGCATGGATGGAAGGGCTTGCAGATTCGAGTGTCCGCTTGATCGACAATGCGGTGCCCGAGGGAGCGTCCTTTTTGTCGATGTGGTGTGTTTCGGTGATGCTGTATTGATACTCCGGCAACGACACTGCCAGTTCCCGCGACAGGCGCAATAACGTCTGCACACCAACAGAAAAATTTGTGCCGTAAAGCAGGCCGGCGTTTTTTCGCTCAGCGAGACTGCGCATGTCGTTGAGACGGTCATACCATCCCGTGGTGCCCACCACAACGCGAGCCCCGTTTGCCAGGCAGGCTCGGAGGTTAGGAATGACGGCTTCGGGTGTCGTGAAGTCGATCACCACGTCGAAGCCGGCGAGAAATGGCGCATTCAAAGCCGAGGCATTGCGATTCTCCTCCTCGCCGAGCACGCGCACTCCGTGTCCGTGCTCGTGCGCCACTTCCGCCACAAGGCTACCGGTCTTGCCGCGTCCCATTACAAGAAATAACAACGCCATTACCTCACGCTTTCTTTCAGGGCTTCCACGTCGAAGATCTCAGGATCCGGATCGCCAAAGAACTCTGCATGGAGCGAACGAATCGCCTCTTCGGCATCATCCTCTTCGATCATGAAACTCATGTTGATTTCCGACGCTCCCTGCGAAATCATGCGCACGTTCACATGCCGGATAGCTTGAAACACCCGGGCAGCGATGCCGTTCTGCCCGCGAATGTTCTCGCCAACCATACAGATGAGCGCCTTGCGGCCCTCATACTTTACGTCGGCCAACTGACTCAGGTCCGCTGCGATATCCGGCAGTTTGTCGTTTGAATCCACGGTCAGAGACACGGAGACTTCGGAGGTTGAAACCATGTCGACCGGGCATTTGTGCTTGTCGAAGACATCGAAGATCGCCTTCAGATAGCCGTGGGACATCAGCATGCGGCTGGCGACCACGTCGATGATGGTAAGGCGTCTCTTGGCTGCGATCGACTTGAAGGGGCTGCGGCAATGCGGCGCGAGAGAGATGATCCTGGTACCTTCATTTTCGGGATTGCGGGAATTCAAAACCAGGACAGGGATATTTTTCTTCACCGCAGGAAGAATTGTCGCAGGATGCAGAACCTTCGCACCAAAGTAGGCGAGCTCAGCCGCCTCCTCAAAGCTGATAGTCTTCACACGCAGCGCATTCGGGCAGATGCGTGGGTCCGTCGTCATGATGCCGTTGACGTCAGTCCAGATTTCGATCGAGCCGGCATCGAGGCCACCGCCGACCAGGGCTGCCGTGAAGTCCGAACCACCGCGCCCGAGAGTGGTTGTCACACCTTTTTCTGTTGAACCGATGAAGCCGCCCATCACACAGACGCGGCCCGCCGAGGTGTGCGGCAATATATGCTCTTTCAGGCGTTGCTCGATCAGGGCATCCTGCGGAATCGCCTTACCATGCTGGCCGTCGGTGACAATACACTGGCGCGCATCGACGTAAATTGCATCGAGACTGCGTTCGCGGAAGGCCTCCGCGATCATGCGGCTCGACAAGCGTTCGCCCATGGAAACGACCATATCGTTGATGCGCGGGGTCAGTTCACCAACAGCGGCCAGTCCGCGGAGCACTTCATCGAGGTTACAGAATTCCGTTTCGATCCATTGGCCGAGTTCCCCCATGACTTGGGGCGAGACGAGAGCGCAGGCCGTCTCCA